>Ga0316208_1000067_pt1 | contig 158706 bp, 128 predicted proteins | sample 3monopyrite_MG_FD_204944 | JGI IMG/M metagenome (GOLD analysis project Ga0316208, IMG submission 204944) | Microbial mat bacterial communities from mineral coupon in-situ incubated in ocean water Damariscotta River, Maine, United States -... | ecosystem: Environmental > Aquatic > Marine >... | reverse complement strand
ATACCCGATCTGGCCATGTCCTCCTTCAACATTCCACTCTCATCACGTAGAAGTCTACGAGATCCAGATCGGCTTCAGCTCCCAAGAATTTCCGCCTATGGGCGAAAGCATGACCGAGGCCGCGGTGTCGACGGGCGGGTCGGTGTCGACGGGGCGCGCGGTGTCTGCGGTGGGAGAGGGGGCGGCGGTGTCGGTTGGGGCTGTGTCGGTCGGCGGAGTGGTATCAACCGGTGAGACCGGAGCGCGGGTGCACCCGATGGCGAGGAGAGCGACGAGCGCCGGGGCGATGGAGCTACGGTACGAAGTAGTCGTCATAGGTCTCGACCTCGGTGCGGATGGAGTGGGCGTCGGAGGAGAGCAACAGGCGCTGGTAGGGGTGGGCGAGGCTCCCAGAGGGACCGTTCTCGGTGTCCCAGCCGCGGGGGCAGGTGTCGATGTACAGATCGGTGACGGTCTTGGGGGAGAGGCCGCCCTCACCGACTTGGTTGAGCTTCCAGTAGAACTTGGCCAGGTCCATCATGGTGGCGCGGTCGTAGCCGTAGCTGGGTGTGGAGGTACAGGACAGGAAAGTGGAGCCCGGGCCACCGCAGGTATACGACGCAGGGCCCGCCCAGCGAACGTCCGAAGCATTCTGGAGATCCTTCAGCCAGTTTTTACCGTCGGAATAGGCCGTGGTTGGGTCTGCAGGATCGGCGACCGCCACCTCCCAGTCGTCGGCGCAGTCGACCTGGCCATTGCGGCCATCGCCGACGCCGAAGTAGTCGTCGACATCGCAGTCGAGATCGAAGTCGTGCAGGGTCCACAGGTCGAACACGCAGTCGGACTGCTTGCGGCTATTCCACAGCCACATGGAATAGAAGTCCGCATAGCCCTCGCGGATCGCGCTCGCGAGGTATTCCTTGGAGAACTCCCCTCGGCGATTCGCGTTGTTGGGGCTGTCGGAAGGGGACCCATCGTCGACATAGTCGCCCATGCAGCCGTCGAGGGGAGCAGAGAGGGACCACATCTCATCGGACCAGCCCATGCGGAGAGAGGTGATCAAATGCCCGAACTCGTGGGCGATCTGAGTGCGCGATTGGACGTTGAATGAGATGTTCAGGGCGCGGTGGCCGGCCGGGTTGCTGCCGCAGTCATCGATCCAGTCGCCGGACTCCCCCAAGGAGGGATTTGTATACAGATACACCGGCCCCGGAATAGGGATGTAGTCCGAGGGACCAGAGGAGCAGGTGCCATCGGGCTGGTAGTTGGGGTTGCCCTCCTGGCAGCAGGTGCGGGACACCCCCGTACCCAAGCCGTGTTTGTTGCGATGGATCGCCCAGGTGGCGAGCACCAGGTTGCGCCACCGGTCGTTCGTGCCGACCACGACCTCCATCTTGGTGTCATTGGCGGGCTGGGAGGTCCAGTTCGAGTAGGCGGGGCTGGGCGTGGGGGGAACCGAGTGACAGTTGGCGGCCCAACTCTTGAGCTCGACCCCCTTCCAGAGCGCCTCGCTCCGCACCCGGACCCGCCAGTTCTGGGTGTTGTTGAGGGTGACTGTGCCGCAGCCGGCGCCATCGAGATAGCCGGTGCCGATGACCGTGCCGGCGGGCTGCTCGACCTTGTAGAGCACGCCCCGAGCGGGCCGGTTGGCGTTGGTGGTCCAGAAATCACCGCCGAGATCGGTGTAGTCGGTGGTGATATCGAAACAGAAGCTGCCGGTGGCGGCCTGGGCAGCGGACGCGAGCAGCCAGGGGATCATTGTGCACCCCCGAGGCCGGTGTCGCCGGGTGGGAGCTGCTCGAGGCGCTGGGCCCGGGCGATACGCTCGTCGACGCGCTGCTGCTTGCCGGGCCGATTGGAGCCGGGGAACTCGAGGCCCTCGAGCACATCGGGATCGAGGTAGAGGCCGAGCCCGCCCTGGGGCATGGGGAGCAGGACCGCACCCTGGGGTGTGGCGGTGTAGGGACCGGCGTGACCGGCCGATAGCTTGAAGGTGACGAGGATCTCGTACGCCTCGGGGAGAGGCTGCACGATGAGCATGGCCTGGTCTACAGCGGACCCCTCGGCGCCGGTGGCCCACTCTGCTATATAGGCCTGGCTGGGTAAAGTGCAGCTAGAACGGTTGTTTATGGGGGGTGGCCCCCGCGGTGAGGGCGAGTAGCAGGTGCATAGCGGGCTCCTTTGTGGCTCCGAGTGGATCGAGCGTAGCGGAGCTTTGGGTGAAGATCAACCGTGGGTTTGTGGACTGGAGGTTGTACCCGGCGGGGATGCGGGCACTGTAGGCCTCCGAAGGTCTCGGCCAGAGACCCGACCATGTCCTCACAGTCCGCATCGTACACCGATTCCTGCACCGTTCCGACCCCGAACTCGCCGCGTCGGAATCGCGCACAGGTCGTGGGCGCGTCCTTTGTCTCCCCCCGGGGGGGGCGCGGAGATTTACTGGACCCCTTCGAGCACGGCACGGATGGCGTGGGGGTGGACCAAGAGACCGGCATGACCGACCCCCTCGAGGACCACCAGGCGCGCGCCGGGTTGGAAGGTGCTCTCCACGGGGTAGACGATCATATCCGCGGTGCCCCCGACGGTGGTGAGGGGCTTTCCGGGGAGCAGCTCGGCCAGGGTGGGGAGCGCCTCCACCCACTCCGATCGGTAGGAGAGCTCGCTCGTGGGGTGCATCCAGGTGAACCAGCGAGCGGCGGCGGTTCCGTGGTGGGGGGTGCCGAGGGTGACGACGGCGTGGACCCGTTCCCGCAGATCAGGGCGACGTCGGAGGACCTCACGCAGCACCAGTCCCCCCATGGAGTGGGCAACGATGTCGACTCCATCGGGGTCGGAGCGGTCGAGGGCGCGCTCGAGGGCGTTGGCATAGGTCCCGACCCGGCGCCAGGGCCAGGGGATGCCGAGGAAGACGCTGCGTGTGGGTCGATGGAGTGCTGCGAAGGCGTGCTTGAGTCGCCAGAAGTTGGAGCTGTTCTGGGTGTAGCCGTGGACCATGAGCACGGCCCGACCGGTGGGGCGCTTGCCCGGGTTGGCCAGGGGAGCGCGGAGGTTCCACCACAGGAGCCGGACGACGGCGATGTACTCGCGGAGGTGGGCGGCGAGGAGGGCTCGCAGGCTGAGTCCGGGCAGCCCGTGGGCTCGGCACCACAGATTGAAGCGGATCTGGTTGACGATGAGGAACCCCAACAGGGCCACGGCACCGGCGAGGAATAGGAAGCCGAGCACGGGTAGGGCGAGGATGGGCACGAGCCGGCGCCTCTACGAGCACTCGATGGCGGCGAGGGCGTCGGCCATCTCTGTAGCGGAGGCCCAACGTCGCGGGGGATCGACCTGCAGAGCGCGCATCACGAGGTGCTCGAACCCCACCGGGAGCGCGTCGCAGCGGCCGGAGAGGGGAATCGGGTCCTCTTCGATCCGGGCCAGGGCGAGAGCAAAGACGGTGTCCCCTGTGAATGGAATGTCGCCGGTGAGGCACTCGTACATCAATAGAGCCACGCTGTAGAGATCGGAGCGGGCATCGAGGGGGTCGCGGGCGACTTGCTCGGGACTCATATACCGAGGAGAACCCAGCACCACGCCGCGCTCGGCGAGCTCGTCCTCCTGCTCGATGGGGTGGGCGATGCCGAAGTCGATGACCTTGACCTGCCCATCTTCGAGCACGAAGATATTGGCGGGCTTGATATCCCGGTGCACCACACCGGCTTCATGGGCGGCCTGGAGACCGTCGAGGATCTGGACGGCCAGGTGCTGGACCCGGTCGGCGGAGAGCACGCCGGCGTCGACAAAGGCTTCGAGCTCATGGCCTTGGAGCCTCTCCATGGCCATGTAGATCTCGCCGGCTTCGCTGGTGCCGTAGTCCAAGACGCGCACGATATTGGGGTGGTCGAGCTCGGCGGTGAGGCAGGCCTCGTTGTAGAAGCGCTGAGCTTTGTCGGGGTCTGCGGAGAGCTCGGGGAGCAGCAGCTTGAGCACGACTGGAGAGCCGTCCGGTGCCACCGCTGCGAGGACGCGCCCCATGGCACCCCGACCGAGCTCTTCGTGGACCTCGTACCCGGCGATGGAGGAGGGCATGGGGGGGGGATGGAGCTGCTGATCGCGCACCGCATCGGCGTGGCGGTCTGCGGCGGAGGCGAAGCGCAGCAGGGCGCAGGAGTCCTCGGAGGGGGTGCGGAGCACGGCTCGCCCGCCGATGGCCTCAGCGATGGCTCCAGTCCCGGTGGGATGGACCCCGATATGCCCACCTCCCACGGCCCGCATGGTCTCGAGAGCTCGGTCCACGGTGCTCCCGCTGGGCATGCAGTCGTCCTCCTGGACCAGGGTGACGACCGGGCCCCAGGCCACCCCCACCGCGGTGAATGGAGTGGCGTCATGGGGCTCGATGAAGTCGAGCACAGCGTCCAGGTCGGCGAACACGCGGATGAGCGTGCCATTGCTGAAGACCCCGGTGGGCTGATCCCACTCCCCGGTAGCATCGGCGGTCTCGGCTACGGTGACCTGTCTCAGCGCCACGACCCAGCTCGCTCTGACCGACACATTCAGATCCGGAGCGACCGCCTCTGGGGGCAGGAGATCCCGGGACTCGGGCAGCTCGAAGAGGCGCCCGGCGGTGAGGGTATGGCGGGGTCGCCAGCTGCTCGCGAGCTGGGCGCGCAGGGGCCGACCGGTGCAGTTGCGCACGACGACCCGTACTTCGCCGGGCCCGACGCGGAGCACGGCGGGGCGGATGCCCTGTTCGGTGAGGTCGACGGTGATTCGGTTGCTGCGGATCCCGTTGCGGACCTCGACCGAGGCGGTGCCCAGATCGGGATCGGTCTCGAGGCGATGCCCGCCAGGCCGCAGCGATAGCAGCCACTCGACCCGCGCCCCGGGCTGCACGGTCTCGTGGACCTGGACATGGGGAGTGCGCCCTGGTGAGAGCAGGCAGGCGACCTCGACCTGTACATCGCGGATGTGCTTGGCGGGACGAAAGACCACGTCGACGGAGTCCGGGAAGCTGCCGTCGTAGCGGATATCGCAGCTGGGACAGTGGACCTGGCCGGGTCGCAGATCGAGCTGGGCCCGACCTTGCTTGGGGGCCAGACAGCTCGGGCAGAGCAGCTCCCAGGAGAGCTCGAGGACCCCAGTGCGCACGGCACCGAGGAAGCCCCGAATGACCGTGTCCTCGTCGAGGCTGAGCTGCTCAGCGAAGGCCAGGGGACGCAGCCGGGCTTGCTGGGCGAGGGGGGCCTCCTGGATGTGGGTGCGGATGGCGGCTCCGAGCTCTGGGGGTTCGATACGAGCGAGCTCGGCGAGGGCCTCCTGGGCGGCGGAATCGAGCTTGGGCGCGGCGGGGTCGTAGGTGTTGGGGCGGCCCTCGAGCATGGCCACCAGCTGCTGGAGAGTGCGTTCGACCCCGGCGCGGGTGTTGAGCCGGGCATCGGCCATGACCACGGGCCGCAGCAGCAGCCTGCGTGGGGTGAAGCGCAGGGTGTAGTGGATGATCGAGCCGTCGCCGGCGGGCTCTACGTGGCACTCGACCTCGGCGCGGGACACGGGGCCGTTGTCGAAGTCTCGGGCATGGGTGAAGCGCGACGGGGCACAGTACTCGAAGGGGTATTCCTCCCAGCTGAGGGTCATGCCGAAGCGCTTGAGCTCACCGCGCCGCTCGACAGATCCATCCGGACGGACGGTCTCGGTGAAGCGGATGGCCATGCCGAGCGCGCGGTTGAAGCGGTCCGTGTCGGACACTCCATCCCAGGCGTGTTGGACAGTGCATCGAACAGGGAGGTGCCAGGAGAGCTCGACGGGGCGGGGCCGATTCATGGACCCCCTATAGCAACCAGCTGTCGTCTTCGGGCTCGAGTCGCTTCTCGAGTGCCCGTGCGAGGAGGGCGACCGTGGGCTCGGTGGCGGTGGCACCGGTCATATGCTCGGTAGCGGCGTCGGCGTAGCCCGCGCCATGGGCGACCCAGGCCCGCGTCACCGCGCCGAGGCCGGGCAGACTGGGAGCGTAGGGGCCGAGCAGCTCGTTGGTGCGATCGAGCTCGGCGGTGGCGGCGTCTTGCTGGCCCTGTTGCACATAGGTGGCGACGCGGATCCCCGCGAGCAGGGCACGCAGGCGGAACATGCGCTGTCGTGCGGCTTCCTGGTCGCCCTCGGAGACGAAGCTCATCACCTCTTCGAGGCGCTGTTGCTCCAGTCGCAGCAGGGCGAGAGCGTGGAGGGTGGCGGGGAGCAGGCTGACCAGATCGTTGGCTCGGATGAGCGCGAGGCTGTCCTCGAGGTGGGCGTCGGCTTCCCAGTCGGCCTCTTCCAGGACGCGGACCAGCCCGAGCGCGCGGAGGATCTGGGCTTCCTGCATGAGGTCTTCGCTGTCCTGGGCGATGGCCATGGCCTCGGTGAGCAGGGCCTCGGCCTCGGCCAGCCGGTCGTCGGCGAGCAACAGATCGGCCAGATCCGTGAGGACCACACCCTCCCAGCGTCGGTCCCCGATCTGCTGTTGGAGTGCCAGGGCTCGGCGGAGGGCAGCCTCGGCTTCGTCGTTGCGACCCCGCCAGTGGAGTCGGAGCCCGTACTGGCAGAGCACCCGGGCGCAGTTCTTGCGGTCGCCGACCTCGGTGAGGATGTCGACGGCCTCTCTTGCGTACTGATCGGCCACATCGAACTTGCCGGCCGCATCGACCAGGGTGAACAGGTTGGCCAGGGCCAGGCCGATTCCCCAGCGGTCGCCGGTGCGGCGAAACACCGCCAGGGCGCGCTGGTAGGTGCGCTCCGCTGCGTCGGTCATGCCCTTCTTGGAGAGCACGAAGGCGAGCCCGATGGCATCCCGTCCCATGGCCGCTCGCTCGCCGGTGCGGGTGTGGATGGACATCGCCTCGCGGAACAGCCCCTCGGCTTCGTCGTAGCGGGTCTGGTTGCTGCGGATGGACGCGAGGGTGTAGACCGCCATGGCGCGCAGTGCGGGCTCGTCGGCCTCATCGGCGCGGCTGAGGGCCTGCTGCAGGTCCTCTTCGGCGGCGACGATGCGGTGGGACTGTCGGAACCGGGCCCGGGCGATGAACACCCGTGCGGCCACATCTGCTGGAGCGGACTCGGAGAGCCGGACCATATCGTCGAGGAGCTCGGAGAAGCCATCGAGGGGCCCACGGAGGAGCAGCACGACCCGAACGGCGAGTGCGGCGCGTACGCGCTGGACCGGATCGGGGGCCTGGGCCCAGGCGGCCATGAGATTGCCGCGTTCTGCGGCCAGGCGGTCGAGGATCTCGGCCCCGCCAGGGCCTTCGACGGCGCTGGCCAGGTTCTCGCCTTCGCGGATGTAGTACTCGGCGTGGCGGGCTCGCAGATCGTCGGAGTTGCCCATCGCCTCGAGCTTCTCGGAGGCATAGGCGCGGACCGACTCGAGCAGCCGGTAGCGGACATCGGCACCGCCGCGGGTCTCGGCGAGGACCAGGCTCTTGTCGGTGAGGGACTGGAGCAGGTCCAGGGTCCAGGGGGCGTTGGAATCTTCCGGTAACAGCACCTCTTCGGCCGCCTCGAGGGTGAACCCACCGCGGAAGATGCTGGCTACGCACAGGGCCTGCTGCTCCCAGTCGTCGAGCAGATCCCAGGACCAGTCCAGGGCGGCGCGCAGGGAGCTGTGGCGATCGGAGCGGGTGCCGGGCTGGGCGGTGATCAACCGGAACCGCGACTCGAGCCGCTTGGCGAGCTGGGTGGGGGTCATCGCCCCGGCCCTGGAGGCCGCGATCTCGATGGCCAGGGGCAGCCCGTCGAGCCCCTTGACGATGGCGCGGATGGCGTGGTCATCCTCGGTTCGGATGGTGTCCGGGCCCCGCACGGCCTCGGCTCGCTCGACGAAGAGCGCCACGGCGTCCTCATCATCGAGGGGCTGCACATTGAGCACGCCCTCGCCGTGGACCCGGAGCCGCTCGCGGGTGGTGACCAGGAAACGCGCATCGAGGGTGTGATCGAGCCAGCGCTCGACGACGGGACCGAGGGGCACGTGCTCGGCGTTGTCGATCAGCAGCAAGCACTCGCCTCGGGCGTCGATGAGGGTAGCCAGCTTCTCCAGGCTCTGCTCGACCGTGGCCCGGGCATCGAGCTCGGCGTCGAGGCCGGCCCCGATGGCGTCGAGCACATCGCCCAGGTCTCGGGCGGGAGTGAGATCGCAGAACCAGACTCCGCCGGGGAATTTTTCCCGATGGGTGTGGGCCCACTCGATGGCGAGGCGCGTCTTTCCGCAGCCCCCCATGCCGAGCAGCACGACCAGACGGGAGTCCGCGACGAGGCTGTCGAGACGGGTCAGCTCGCGGGTGCGGCCGATGAAGTTGGTGCGCGGAGGGGGCAGCGTGGACCGGTCCCGGACGGCGCGCGAGGGAGCATCGGCCTCGGCTGGGACGGGTGGGGTGGGGGCATGCTTGGCCCCAACGAAGCGATAGCCGACGCCCCGTACGCTGATGATATGTACCGGATTGGAGGGGTCGGGCTCGACCTTGGCGCGCAGGCGGCGAATGGTGAAGTCCACTGCCCGGGTGGGGTTGGAGGACCGGTAGCCCCAGACCTCGGTGAGCAGGGCATCGCGCTCTACATCGGTGCCTTCGCGCGCGGAGAGGTAGGCGAGAAGCTCGGCCTCGCGGGTGGTGAGGCTGGTGGACTCCTCGCCGCGGACGAGCCTGTGCCGAGCCAGATCGACAATGCAATCCGTCAAATGGAGCGTGGACCCGCTGGGGTCGCTATGGGCTCCTTCCGCGATTTTCGAGGGGTCTGTCATGTGCTGGGTTTGCCCTGCCGGGTTGCACGTCGTGTGGCATTCCTCTACTCGGTTTGAGGCGAGGAGGCCGGTTTGAGCGAGGTGGTGTCCCTCAAGGGACGAGATGGAGCCAAGGGAGAGGGCCAGGCCGAGGTGGTGCGCTACAGCAGCGCGCAGCGGCTGTCAAAAGCCCTTGCAATAGGCGTTGGTGGCACACTTTTGGGGGTGTCGACAATCGTGATCCCGGGGGTTCACCTCATCAGCACCTGGGCGATCCCGCTGTTGTCGATCGGCATCGCCTGGTACTTCTACGGGCGTCGGGGCCTGCTCGGCGCGGTCTCGGCGACCTGCCCCAGCTGCGGCGAGCAGCTGAACGGCGAGGGCGGTGCTTGGGAAGACCCCATGTACGTCCGTTGTAGTGCATGCAGCCGACCTTTCGAGGTGACGGTCTCTCCGCCCGTGTGAGTCCTACGGGGCGCGGTCGGGTGTGGTCGGTTATCTGCGGGGTCTGAGCAGCAGCCTCCAGGGAGCCCGCATGACCTCCACACAAGCCGAGATCGACCTCTCCTACAGCGTCTCCAACGACTTCTTCGAGCTCTGGCTCGACAAGAATATGCACTACACCTCCGGCGCATACGACCGGCCGGGCATGACTCTGGAAGAAGCGCAGGAGAACAAAGCCCGCGTCCTGTACGACTTCGCCGAGCTCGACGAGACCAAGACCGTGCTCGATATCGGCTGTGGCTGGGGCTCTGCCATCGAGTGCATCTCGCGCTTCGGCATCAAAGAAGGCCACGGCATCACCCTGTCCACCGAGCAGTGGCAGTACTGCGAAGACCGCAAGATCCCCAACGCGAAGTTCTGGCTTCAGGACTACGCCCTGTACGAGCCCACCACCAAGTACGATGGCCTCGTCAGCATCGAGATGATCGACCACCTGTGCAGCCCGGCCCAGGCGCGCGAGGGCAAGGCGGTCAAGCTCTACCGTGACTACTTCAACAAGCTGGCCGAGTGGGTCGAGCCCGGAGCCTGCTTCGGTTTCCAGGCCATCCTGCGCAACCGGGTGCCCCGGACCCGCAAGGACCTCGAGGATCTGGCGTTCACTGCAGACGTGATCTTCCCGGGCGGCCTCAATCCCCGCATCGAGGAGCTGGTCGTCGCGGTCAGCCCGCGCTGGGAGATCGAGCAGCTGGTCATGCGTCGCATGGACTACCGCCACACCACAGCGGAGTGGTACCGGCGGCTACAGCTCAACGAAGACCTGATCCGCTCCAAGTGGGGCGACCAGGTCTACGACGACTACGATCGCTACCTGGCCACCTGCGTGCGCGCCTTCGACAAGCACTGGTCGGGCGATGTGCAGATGAAGCTCCGCAGGATCTAGGACGCCGAGTCGACGGCCTGTTGCGCCGACTACTTGGCCCTGCACTCCTCGCGTAGCGGGCTACGCGTCGTCGCTTGTGCCGGCGTTGTCGACGAAACATGCCTGCCGACTCGGCGCCCTTGAGGGGTTGTTGGTGGGAGGCGGCGACAACTTGGCCCTGCGCTCCTCGCGTACCGGGCTAAGCGTCGCCGTGAGCAGGCCCAAGGCATGCTGGGGGTCGGGCGAACGAGCTTGATCCGGCTGGTGAAAGCCGAGGTCCTCTCATCATCCAAAGAGGTGTTGGCGTCGAGTATGAGGCCGAGTGGGCGAGCGACTCTCGATTGACCCCTGCACGCCCTATCCCAGCCAAATCGGCATCGGCCGACGGAGCCTTCGGCTGCACCAACACCACACGTCATCTACGGTACCGCACGCTGCAAGCTCGACCAGATCAGCGGGGGCCGCCCCCCAGGCCATCCGAGTCTCTGGGGGAATCTCATCGGCTGGCGAGTTGTGCGGACGCAGATCGATCCTCGCAAGTCCAAACGAAGCCAACACGCGCAGCGTGAACCATGGCGGAAGTCCCTGGTCGAGCACAGGGCCGAAGGCTTCCCAGTTGAAGAACACCTTTTCCATGTCCCCATCCGCCCAGGCCCTCGCCAACCATGCGCAGCGACCCGATCTCGGTCTCGGTGGGGCCAGACCCGACCGCCTTGGGCTCGTGCTCGTCGAGTTCGGCGAGCTGCTCCTCGGGGGAGGGGCGGAGCCATGGTCGTGCCTGTGGTTCACTCACGGGGCAAGCTGCGCCCAGCTTCAGGATCTGGGCCAGAGGTGCTGGTGGTTCACGTAGAAGGTGACGGCCTGCCCCGGATGGGGGCTCTCGACTCGACTCTCGGAGTCGTGACTGGGCGCCGACCATCAACGAAAGTCTAAAACCAGTGGGGCTCCCTGACCAGCGCCGGGTGCGCGTGTCCTGCCACAAGATGAGCTCCTCAATCCCCAGTAGCTGGCTTGCCATTCCACACCTGAACCCACCTCGGATCGGTCTTTTGGGCGCTGTTCGAGAAGCCGGGGTCCTTGAGTTCGTCGATATCCAACCGGTTTTCACACTTCCAATCCGTATACTCGGCGGGCTCATGACCGGGCGGCCACCGCTTGCTATCCTCCTCCCGGAGACGCCATATGGTGCGCATCCTGGGGTACATCAACCTCGCCGTGGAGCGGGCGTAGAACCATGGCTTCGCCTCCTTCCAGGTAAGGTCGTCGGCCTCCAGTACCACATCCTCGCAGCGGTCGGGGACGCGCTCCAAGAAGCCGGGCAACTCGGCAGGGGTGAGCTGTATACACTGGCCATCCACCCCGAGCCGCCTCGGGCGGCTGGTCCGGATGAGGAGGCCCGGAGCGGGCGCCGGGGTGATCTGCGGAATGCCCTGCTCCATGTCGACGACCACCAGCCAGCAGCCCCATTCCACTGAGCGGTGTTCCCAGAACGGGTCCGTTATCCGGAGCGGCGGCCCATCGGGAGAGCCTCGGTGGGCGATGCCGATGATGCCAGTGACCCGATAGAGCCAACCGATGTGGGTGTTCGGGTGGATCTTCACCCAGTAGTCATCTCTGTCCGCCTCGAAGAACTCTGCCCTGAATTGGTACAGGAGATCCCGCAGGGGCAGAATCTCCGGCGGGAGAACCAGCCGGGTAGCGGTCGGCTGGAAGGGAAAGAGCGCCCTCTCCCCAGGGATCGCCACCCCCTCCGCGTCGATCTCGAGGTCGGGCTTCGGGGACCCGAAGCAAGCCAACAGCGCCAGGATCATTGGGGCCAGCCCGGCTCACACACCGGGTACTCCGGCGGGTATTGTAGAGAGCTGATCGACGGGATCCCACGCAGCTCATCGATATACGGAAGCAGGCCGTCCAGGCCATTCTCAGGGAGGATCGGAACATTGTCCCCCATCAGGTTGTTCCGTTGTTGGTAGGTCGCCGCCCCGTTCGGTGAGGCCTTCTTGTCGACCTCCCAAGGCTCCGGTGGCCGATCGGCGATGGACTCGAAGTCCGCGGCGGGGCGCCCATAGCGATCCGGAATCAGCAGCCGGTGGGCGGCTTCGTGAGCGGCGGAGTTCTCGATCGAGTCGGGGGAGGTGCGCTCCCACGCGTCCCCCGCGCCCTCGGGGCGATCCCGCTCCAGGGTCGGGAAGTAGTTCATATCCACGATCCCGGCTCCACGAAGACTGTCCTCCGCATTGCGGATGTCGTTGAAGTAGGCGCTATCTCCCTTCCGATGACCGACCTGGAAGCTAGGGTTCACTCGGACCCCATGGATCGAACCGTCGGGATCGGTGAGCTGGTACTGGTTGTCGAGCACGTCCAGGATGCCCTCTTCGTAGCGACCGACAACGCCAGCCTGACTGGCGTCCACCCGGAACGGCAGGTCGACGACGACCTCGTCGCCGCAGTCGGTGATCGTGAAGTTCGTCTGTGCGCCTCCAGCGTTGGAGTCCTCGTCGGGCACCATCCCGAACAGGCTCGCTGAGACACAGCTCTCATCCACCTCCGGGTAGCGCGTCGAGAGAGGCTCCTCCTTGGATTGAGCCCCGAAGAACTCGTTCCAGTCGAGGTCACCCGCGGACGTCCCGTCGTTGTCGCGCTGGATCGCACCCCGTGGCTTCGCCCGAACGGCGGGAGCGGGCTCCCCACGGGCGAGCTTGCGCGCCGCCGACTTCGCCTCCTGTTCCGAAGCGTCACTCGTCCTGCTCACCGGTCGTTCGGTTCCCGGCCCCGACAGCCTCACCTGTACAGCGTGCAGCGCCTCTTCGTAGAACTGCTCTGGAGACGGGTCGCTGCTGGCGAAGCGAAGCCGGTCTCCAGAGGAGGTCGCTCGGGCTCCCAGCTCGCCCAGCCCAGTGACTCCGCGCTCTACGTCCAGCCCCCCCCCCCTTGGAGATCAGCGAACCCCTGGTTCCCAAGCAGGTCCTGCAGCTGCTGATGCGCCGACGGCCCACGACTCGACTCAGCGGGCGCGCCCACGCTCTTGCTTCGGTACGACTTCATGCGACCTCCCCAGACCTCGAAGGGTACCACAGTGAGTGCACCATGGGTCGGCACGTCAGCGCCGTTCGCCTTCCACGACGGCACGAGTCTGGCGACCAGGTCTACGACGACTACGATCGCTACCTGGCCACCTGCGTGCGCGCCTTCGACAAGCACTGGTCGGGCGATGTGCAGATGAAGCTCCGCAGGATCTAGGACGCCGAGTCGACGGCCTGTTTCGCCGACTACTTGGCCCTGCACTCCTCGCGTAGCGGGCAACGCGTCGTCGCTTGTGCCGGCGTTGTCGACGAAACATGCCTGCCGACTCGGCGCCCTTGAGGTTTAGTTCTTGCGGCCACTGCCGGGGGTCATGCCCGGTGCCTTGGGAATGCGCCGGGCGCTGGGCTTGGGCTTGGGTGAGCGCTTGACCTTGAGCGTCTTGTGGCTCTCGTTGATCGGAATCTCGGGTTGGGATTCGACCTGGGGCTCTTCGGTGGTCTCGACCACGAGCTCGACCTCGCCCCGATCCTGAGGACCGCCCGGGATTCGCTCGACGCGGATGGAGCGGATGTTGAGCTTGAGCGGGAGGCGCCCGGTGCGGCCGAAGGTCCAGTCCTTGCCGTCTTCGAAGCGCTCGACCTCTGGGAAGCCCATCTCGAACTCCGGGTCGGAGCGAGGGGCATCGGGCTCGGCGTAGGTGTCCAGATCGGGGATCTGAACCGCGGTGCGACCATCCGTGAGGGTGTTGGTGCGCCCCTCGATCACCTGGACGCAGCGCCAAGGCATCTTCTCCCAGCCCGAGCCTGTGGCCGAGGTCATGAAGGTGACGCGGACGCCGGGCTCGGCCAGCACACCGACGCTCTTGATATCCGAGGCCTTGACCTCGTCGCCCTGAAGACCGCCGTAGGGGTGGATCGTGACCACGGTCTTTTGGCCGGCGAAGTTGATGCCGGAGAAGAACCAGAACTCGCACCGGATCTTGTCTTCGAATTCCCAGCGCAAGCGCTCTCCTTCCTGTAGGGCCCGGAAGATAGCACGGAAAACTCGTTCAACCCGCCGCTGTAGTACCGATGGGGATCGGGAAGGCGTCATGGACAAAGATTTCTGACTCAGTGGTCAGAAGTCGAGATTTGTGGCATGTTGAGAGTGGGGCAGCGGTCTCCGAATCCACGGAGGACCGCTACTGTCGGGCTACGCCTACGCTTCGTCGGGAGGGTGGAATGGGTATTCGTGCGTTTTTCTCGTGGACCGCTTTTCCGGCCCTGCTGATCGGCACCGTGCTCTGGAGCCACTTCCTGGTGCTCGCGGGGTACCCGCCCTCGCTGGTGGTTCTGGGCGTGACTTTTGCTGCGGCCACGCCGATCCTGCTGCTCCAGCTCCGCATGCCCTCGGAGGAGCGGTGGCGAGGCAGCCCGAAGGACTTCCGGATCGACCTGCTCCATATGGTCTCCACGGGGCTCACCGGAGATCTGTGGCGAGCGCTGACCTTTACGGCGACCTTCGCAGCGAGTGCCTGGCTGGCAGGGGCGCTGGGCATGTCTCTATGGCCGACCCAGTGGCCCATCTTGGCCCAGCTCGCCCTGGCCCTGGTCATCGGGGACTTCGGCGCGTACTGGGTGCACCGGGGCTGCCACACCGTTCCGCTGTTCTGGCGCATCCACGCCATGCATCACAGCTCCGAGAAGCTGTATGTGTTCAGCGCCACCCGCAACCACCCGCTCAATGTCGTGCTCGGTTGGGGGGCACAGGTCTTTCCGCTCATCCTCATGGGCGCTTCCGAGCATGTTCTCGTGCTCATGAGCGTGTTCACCGCCGTGCACGGCATGCTCCAGCACGCCAATATCGACTTCAAGCATGGCTGGCTCAACTACGTATTCGCGACCGCAGACCTCCATCGCTGGCATCATTCGTCGATCATGGAGGAATCCAATACCAACTACGGCAGCAATCTCATCCTCTGGGACATCGTCTTCGGTACCCGAATGCTCCCTGAAGATCGGGCACACCCCCAGGAGATGGGCATCGATGGGGTGGAGATGCCCGAGAACTTTCTCCACCATATGGCCTCGCCCTTCCTGCTCGATCGGTACACCACCGAGGAGGTCCTCCTCTCGGAGCTCCCCGATGAGCCGGACTTCACGCTCGAGACGGCGGGCGGGCCGAGGGAGGAGCGAGCGCCGGTCGAGCTGCGCCTACTCTGAAGCAACCCGGGCGAAGGGCCGCACCTGCTTGATGATCAGGCGACCATCGGCCAGGACCTTCCACTCTGTGTCGAGCAAGACCGTGCTGTCCGGCGGGGGAAGCTCGTCGACGGGGTAGACCTCGACGATCTGGGCGAGCTGCTCCGCGAGCTGGGTGAGGGTGGAGTCGTCCAGCACCTGCTCTCCGGCAGCGACCTCCGAAGACTCCCCGGCCCGCACGATGTCGATGACCTCTCCGGCGGTGTTCAGCTCGACCAGGACGCGCTCCGGGAACACTCCGGGTGCGGCGCTCACCACGTCGAGGTGGCCAAGCTGGGCGTTGATCAGGGTGCGGTCGTCGTTGAGGGTGGGGTGTCCGCTGAAGGCCACGGCGTTGACGCGCTCGTCCTTGGAGCGGGTGTCCACCAGCACCCCCATGGCGACCCGCCCCGGGTCCATTCCGTACCAGCTGCGCTCTTCCCAGGCTGCGTCGGACCACAGGCTGCGCCATATCTTGCGCAAGCCGCGCTCGATGGTGCGCTCGTTGGGCTGTTCGGGGTCGCAGAGGGAGGGGCCGAGCTCGTCCGCGTCGAGGGAGTCCGCCGCACAGACCGAGGTGGAGTCGTATAGGCCCGCACCGGAGAAGACGAGGGAATCCTCCGCATTGCTGGAGCTGCGGAAGCGCACCATGGTGGTGGTGGAGCCGAACACGTCCTCGATCCGAGAGGCGAGCAGCTGGACTTCCGATGGGGGCACGGGGGCGGTCTTCATGGCCTCACGGAGCTGTGCCAGTCGGTCTCGTCTCGAGGCGGGGTCGTTGAGGAAGGCGGGATCGGCATGCCATCGGTCCAGAGTGTCTGCAAAGCTCTCTCCGACCAGTCCCCCATCGACGGGGGCGAACCACAGGCTGTCCTCGACGAAGCGGTCGTAGGGGGCGAAGGGGATGAGGAAGCCCTGAAGCTGGAGGTCCGAGGGGATGCGCTGGTAGAGCGCTGCGAGGTTGGCACCCTTGGACCCATAGGTGGCGACCGCGGCGGTTCGAGCGGCGGCGGTGGAGGTGTCGAGCTCGAGGAGCGGGACGCGTGCGTCGGTGAGCAGGTCGGGGAGGGGGAGCTCGACGGGATCGGGTCGGATGGAGTCCCACCAGGCCTGGGCGTCGGCGGGTTCGGCGGCCTCGATCAGGAAGCGGGACTCGGCGCACTCGAGGCGCACGAGCTGGCCTTCCCAGTCCCGAAAGACACGGTGGGCGTCGGGCACGTAGCAGTTGGGGGTGCCGCGGGCAGCGGCGCGGACGTTGAGGTGGGAGAGGTCGCCCTGCCGGGTCCCGGTGATGACCCCGGAGACGGGCTGGGCGAGATCGAAGGGGGCCTCGTCGAGGATGAGCAGGTCCTGAAAGGAGAGGGTGGCGTCGGCCTCAGCGTCGGCCAGATCGACCAGATCGAGGATCTGGATGGTGCCGTACCCGACCCCGGTGGTGTAGGGCTCGTAGGCGATATTGCCCTGTCCCCGGACGCGGAACGGAGCGGGCCAGGTGGCGGCATTGGCGGTCTGCAGGGCGGTGTTGGGCACGAATACCAGCTCGGCGAACTCGAAGCGCTCGTTGAGGTCGAGCCAGGCGGTCAGGACCTCGTCATAGGAGATGGTGAGCTCGGGTCGGGTGCGGTCGTCCCAGATGGTGAACCCATAGAATCGACCGTCTGGGCCGATATATTCTGCGAGATTTCCCGTCTGGAGGACCTTGCGATCCGGGTCGAGGACCATCCGGCTGTACTCGGTGAGGTCGAGCCCGGGAAAGCGGTCGGGGAAGGCTTCCCGGAGCATCTGCCAGTGCAGCGGATAGGCGTTGCTGTTGAGGAAGAGGGTCTCGGGGAGGGGGGACTCGGGGCCATATGGGGCGGCCCACTTGGTGAGGGTGGACTCGTCGATGGGCTCGGCTTCTCGGGCGATCTCCAGCCACTCGGCGTCGTCTGCGACCCGATGCACACAGGCGATCCGCCCCAGACGGGCGTTGGCTTCATCGCAGCTCCCGGTGGGCGGAGCGGGGCAGCCGAGCAGCAAGGTCAGCCACATGGCATCACCGGGACCGTCGCAGCCCGAGCAGCGGAAGGATCATCCACCCGGCCAGCCACGGAGAGGTGTGGGAGCAGCCCCGGCTGGCGGTGACCTCCGCGCAGGACTCGGCGCTGGGGCCCACCAGGGCGCCCGAGGGATCGCGCTCGACCACGGTGACGCACATCCGGTCCTCGAGGGTGGAGTCGTTCCAGAAGATCGTGTAGGGCGTGGTGGGTCCGGTGGCGACGAGGGCGCCGATCTCAACGCCTTCTCTGCTGATGATGTAGGCGCCATCGCCCGCTCCCGCGCTGGTGATCGAGAGATCGATCTGATTGTAGTAGAAGTCGCGGCTGAGCTTGTCCTGTTGTGCGGACTCGATCTGAACGGTGGGGAGCCCCGTGGTGATGGGCTCGACGACGCCCTGGCCCGTGGAGAAGCCGAACTGGCGGTCCTCGCCGAAGTCGTTGGTCACCTGGACGATGTAGTCGGTGTCGGCGGTGAGCAGGCCGAAGTCGGGCTCGAGGAGGGAGTCGTTCTCGCCGGCGATGGCGAAGTCGGAGGCGTCATAGGTGGTTTCGAAGAGCGGGGTGGGGTCCCCGCTGGCGGTGAGCCGGACGGTGTAGGAGGCGCTCAGTCCGCAGTTCCCACGGAAGATCAGCAGCGGCGCGATGTCGATGGGCACATTCACCGCTTCGGCAGCTGGAATCGACTGCGAGAGGGTGGCGGGGGAGCACTCCTCGGGAGCAGCGTCGGCGAGTGCGGAGGCGAGGAATAGGGTCAGCAAGGACATGGAGTTCTCCAGAGCGATGTCGAAGAGACCAGAAGCAAGCGTCGTGCCAGGACGGTTCATCAGTTTGTAGCGTATTCGCCAGGGGGCTGCGAGGAGCGAGCGCGACGTCGGTGTCACGGTGTGCATATCCTCGCGGGGAGGACCATCATGTCGACTCCTGCAGGAGGGCAACCGGACGTCGGTACACCACGAGCAACGTGGTCATCGCCGTGTTCCATCGCTTCGTGATGGACGTGGCCCGTGCGCGAAGCGCCAGGATCGGCTGTGAGCCAGCCTCCTGGACCCTTGGCCGCGCCACGTAGAATGCCTGCCCTCTGTCGGCGGTCATCCTCCCGTTGGCGCCAGGAACGATCTCCCGGGACGCTACGCCATCGACGAGCCGATATTCGTCCGCCTCGACCCACCCTTCACCGAGAGCGACGTAGTTTCCGCGATGCTCTACACTGCTGCAGAGGTGCCGTGCTCCGAGTTCCGATCATCGTGATGTTCCTCCTCGTGGGTTCTATGGCTCGGGCGTCAGAGCTGGTCGTGTCCTTCACGGGGGTCGCATCGAACCGCTCCACGGTCGGTGGGCATCCCTACCGAACCCACGGCGTTCTCGATGGGCGCGAAGTCTCGGTTCGGCCCGCCTTCCTTCGAGAGCGCCTCCTTTCCTGTACAGGGCCCGTCGATCCAGACTTCCATCGACTTCGGGCACGGGAAGTGAACGATTCCCAGATCTGGGCGCGTGCGGAGTCGGGGAGATCGGCGCGAGCTCTGTCCGTCGGTGTCGCGGTGTGGATATCCTCGTGGCGAGGAGTCCGATGGTCCTGCTGCTGGTGAGCTGTATGAGCGCAGAGGTGCCGCCCCATGCCGAGTCGGTGGGCTCGCTATTGGATGCGGGGCTGCAGCTGGATTGGGACCGCACCCAGTCCGTCGCTGTAGAGCTCGCGCGTCCGGTCGAGGGGCTCGACGCCACGGATAGGCACCGCTGGGAGCCCTTGCGTACCGCGGCGACCGCGCTCTCAAAGGCCCGGAAGAAGTCGGAGTTCTCGGTGGAATACGGGGTGTTGATGGCCTCGTGCCAGGCCTGCCATTCCGGGGGGGAACTGCCGCCGCCGCGGGCGCTGAAGGGCCACGGTGCTGGAGTGATGGCCGTGGAGAGGAGCGTGGTCGTGGCGGACCGAGGGATTGGCCTGGAGGGTGTGAAGCTGCTGATCCGGTCTCCAGATCTGGGCCCGTCTCATCGGCGCATCATCGACCTGGCGGGCCGTATCGCGGACTCGACGAGCCCGGCTCTGGATGGCAAGCTCTACGGTCGGATGGTGCTCGAGTGCTACCAGTGCCACGGGTCGCTCACCCCGTGAAGCCCTACTCCTTGCGCCAGTTGCTGCGCGGGATGGCGGACGAGGTGCGCGGGGGGCTGGCGGCGAGGATGTAGAGCGCTCGGCGGTTGCGGGCCTCGTCGGTGTTGTTGGGGGTGGGTACCGCCAGGGCGGACTCGCCAAAGCCCTGACTGTGGACGGAGCCCGTGAACCCACGGCGCTTGAACCACTGGGCGATGGACCGCGCCCGCCTCTCCGACAGGCCCTGGTTGGATGCGGAATCCCCCACCGTGTCGGTGTAGCCGGCCACATAGAGCTCGATGTCCACATAGTCGCCGAACTTCTTCAGGACGGACTGGATCTCCGCCCAGGTGGTCTCGAGCTTCTTCTCCTCCTCCGAGGTGATCTCGGCCGCATTGGTTGCGAAGATGACGTCTTCGTGGGGGATCTCGTAGGTCCAGGGGGACAGGGTCAGGCTGGACTTGAACCCGTGCACATCCGTGGCGACGATGGCGATTCTGAGTACCTCGTCGGTGGGACTCCAGTGGAAGAGAGGCCGCTGGGGGTCCTCGAGATTGGCGATGACGGTGCCGAGGGGCTCGCGCTCTGTGCTGGTGATCTCCGCGGTGGCCTCGACGAGGGGACGGGATGCCCAGGGTTGGGCGGTGCGAGCCTCCCGATCGATGTCCTCCATGCTGACCTTCCAGTCCAGGGGCTCCAGGCTGGCGATGGGGACGCGGAAGCTGAGGGCGCCGGACCCGTGCACGCTGTCGACGTCGATGGTGCCGGCGCAGTCGTGGGTTCCCTTGGGAAGTCCGGTGAGCTCCAGCCGGACCTCGGAGCCCGCGGCCAGGGACTGGGTGGGCTCGGTCCACTTGCGGACCCCGCAGTCGATGCTGAACCCGAACTCCCCGTCGACGGTGACCTTGAACATCACCGAGGCGGTTTCCTTGCCATGGGTGACCGCGCCGTGGGTCTCGTATTTGACCAGATCCTGGGCGGTGGCGACCGAGATGAGGCCGATGAGCGCGGAGATCATGTGGGCTCCCTTGGGGTGGAGGGCCTGCCGGATCTAACCGGGGCACCTGGAGAGCGCAGGAAGGCCGACTCCCCACGAGAGGTCATATGATGTCAGGTGGATGTGGCCGAGCCTGGGGGGTTTGCTAGAGTCCTCGCAACTGGAGGTACGCATGCGTCTCCCCGCGATTGTACTCGTCACCCTCATCACTCCCGGCCTCGCTCTGGCCTGTCCGGGAAAGACCGCATCGGCCGATGAAGATGTGCATCAGGCGGTCGAAAAGGGGCAGTCCCACACCAGCCTCGACGCAGCAGCTTGTGCCAAGAAGGCCGCGCTCGTGGGGGGATCGTGCAGCTACAGCACGGGCATGATGGCCAGCCGCGTGCTCGAGCAAGGCAAGAACTTCACCTACACCGGCACCTTGGTTCCCACAGACGAGGTGCTGCCCTCACAGGTGGCCGCGCCCTTCGTCGCCGGGCCGCAGCATGTGCGGGTCATCGCCAACGAGGTGGTCGAGTCGGCGTCCGACTCCGAGTCACGCATGACCTGGACCGGCAAGCTGCTCGAGGTCGAGGGGGTGCGCTACTTCGTCGTCACCCGATACGAGAAAGCGCCCGGCCAGGTGCCATCAGAGGTCAAGTTGTAGGCGCGGATGTTCGAGATCGGATAGTGCGCGGTGTAACTCGTCTTGGGAGATAATATGGTTCGCACCGCTGCACTGGCTCTGGTCCTCGTAGGTTGTGGAAAGCCCCCGGTCGAGGCCCCGGCAGAACTGAATGATCTCGCCCGCTTCCTCACGGTCAACTTCGAGACCGAGGGGACGGCGGAGCTCGACGCAGGTGTACTCAGTCTCGAGGCGGCCCTATCCGGGCTCGACCTGGAAGGGGATGTGGACGGTCGGGCCTTCACCATGGCGCCTCTGCGCGAAGAAGACCTGGGGGGAATGCCAGCACACGCGGGCTTCAACACGGACACCCAGGTCCCGGTGGCCGTCGCAGCGCTGTCGCAGTTCGGCTTCGCAGATCAGATGGACATCGTGGCTGAGACCAACCACATCTGCATCGAGAGCGGGACCACCAAGTTCTACCGCCGCACCTTCGACACGGACGTGGCCTGCTTCGTAGATGGCAGCTGCGACACCCTCGACACCAGCAATGAGGTCCGCAAGGAGAGCGCCCTGGGCGACATCTGGTACGACCTGCCCAAGCAGTACCGCCGCTTTCAGCTCGATGAGGACGGTCGGGATGTGATGGTCGCCCGTAGCTACTCCCCCGAGGTCTACACCACCGACGGCGGGGGCGGGTCCTTCGATCAGACCTACCTGCTGGAGGTCTGGATCCCCGATGGGGGCAAGACCATCCACTTCACCTCGATGTGGTCCTCGGTCACCATGGTCGCGGTCAGCGACAACATCTGGTCTGCGCTCGTGCGCAGCGGGCTGGACGAGGGCTTCAGCTTCGCTGACGACTACCTGGACGGGTTTGCTGGCGAGCTGTGCCGCGAAGACCGCGACCGGGCCTACGACCGAGAGCAGTAGCGGGCCCTTTGTCGTGGGTGTGTTAGGCGTGCTATCCGAGCGGAGGTTCGATGAGACGGGTATTTCGCGTGGTCAGCGCCCTGGGCGCAGGGGCTTCTCTGGTGTGGGGCCTCGCACGCTCGCTTCGCAAGAAGAACAAGCCGGAGCCGGCCACGCCGGAGTGGCCGCCTCGCCCGGAGCCCCAGGCAAGCACAGAGCCTGCTCCGGAGCCCGAAGCCGCTCCGGAGCCCGAAGCCGCTCCCGAGCCCGAAGCCGCTCCCGAGCCCGAAGCCGCTCCCGAGGAGCTGGTGCTCAAGGGCGTGGTCATCGAAGACCCCGCCAAGCTCGTGTCCTTCGTCAACGATGCCACGGAAGAAGCGTTTCAGGCCGCGGGGATCAAGGGTAAGGCGCTCTCGGTCGTGCTCGCCAACCGGCCCTTTGCAGATGCCCAGGCCCTCGGGTCCACTTCTGGGATCGGCCGCCGCACGCTCCAGGCGCTCAACTCCGCTTCGGAGTAAGCGCTGCGTTCACATGCGGTAGCGGCACTTCCGGAGCTGGTCTCCGACCTCGACCCGCAGCACCATATCGATGGAGCGGGGGCGGTCGGGAACATGGGCCACCGAGAACTCCAGGAATAGCGTGTCGTTGCGCCGGACCTCTATCGGCTTGGGTAGGTAGAGCAGGGTCTGCTTCCAGTGCGTCCCGTCTTCGAAGGGAGAGGTCGAGAGCGCGAACTCATCGGTGAGATCGACATCGAACCAGAGCAGGATGGCGTGCACCGTCTCGGTGCGCTCCGCGCGCAGCTTCACCTTGGTGGACTGGGACAGGTCGTCTTCGCTCATCTTGTGGATGTCGAGCTCGAGCAGCTTCACGGAGTTCGTGCACACCGCGTGGGGGTCGACGAAGTCCACCAGGGGCTCGGTGCGGCAGTGGGTGCCGAGCGCGGACATGTCGAAGCCGTACACGCTGTCCCACCACGCAAAGCGCTTGGCCTCGATCTCGAAGTCCTCGACGGCGCAGGCATACAGCCGGGCCCGCCGCGGGATGAGCGCACCATTGGGCTTGAGCCAGGTGTCGCGGGCGATGAGCACGCTCTTGACCATGCCCTCGAAGAGCAGCGCGTAGCCCATCCATTCCGAGATGATCACGTCGACCTTCTCGGGGACTTCGAGGTCCTCGAGCTTGCCGTGCAGTACCTCGATCACGTCATCGAGGCCGTTGTCTTCGATGATTTGCTTGGCGAATGGGGCCATGGCGCTGGCCTCGACCGCGTAGACCTTGCGAGCCCCCGCCTGGGCTGCGAACATCGACAGGATGCCCGTGCCGCATCCCACATCGAGTACCACTTTGCCCTCGAAGAGCTCAGGGCTCTCCATGATCGCTCTACGGTAGGCGCGGGTGCGGGCGCTGTCGCTGATCATCTCGGCGTGGATATCGGTGTGGGCGTAACCCCCGAAGTAGTCGTCGGTAGCCATGGAGTCTCCAGTGCGGCGCCACGGGTTAACCGTTCCGCGCCATTGGGGAACCCTCGTGGAGGTGTTACCCGCCGCAGCTACGACACGGAGAACTCATGTCCATCACCGTCAGCAATATCAGCAAGGGCTACGGCGGGCGTACGCTGTTCAGAGACGTCAACGTCACCTTCAATCGGGGCGTCAACTACGGTCTCACGGGCCCAAATGGCAGCGGTAAGTCCACCTTCATGAAGCTCTTGATCGGAGCGGAAGACACCGACTCGGGCACGGTCAAGCTCCCCCAGCGCACGGGCTGGCTGCGCCAGGATCACACCGTCTTCGATGAGTTCCGAGTCATCGACACCGTGATCATGGGCAACCCGCGCCTGTGGAAGACGCTGGAGCGCCGCGAGGAGCTGTATGCCAAGGGCGACGACCTCTCCGAGGACGAGGGTGTGGAGATCGGCGATCTCGAGATGATCGTCGCCGAGGAAGATGGCTATATGGCAGAGGCGGACGCGGCGATCCTGCTCGAGGGTCTCGGCATTGGCCAGGACCAGCACGAGCGGAAGATCGCGGAGCTCCAGGGGGGGCTCAAGGTGCGGGTCCTGTTGGCCCAGGCGCTCTTCGGTCAGCCCGAAGCGCTGCTGCTCGATGAGCCCACCAACTCCCTCGACCTCGACTCCATTGTGTGGCTCGAGGAGTTCCTGCTCAAGTTCGACGGGGTGCTGGTGGTGATCAGCCATGACCGTCGCTTCCTCAACGCGGTGTGCGACGAGATCGCGGACATCGACTTCGAAGCGATCATGCTCTACCCGGGTAACTACGACGATATGGTGCGCACCAAGGCCAATGTCCGGAATCGAGTCGAGAAGGAGGCGGGCCAGCGCGAGAAGAAGATCGCCCAGCTCAGTGAGTTCATCCAGCGATTCAAGGCGGGCACGCGTAGCTCCCAGACCCGCAGCCGTGCCAAGCAGATCCAGAGGCTGCGTCCGGACGAGGTGAAGCGCAGCAATATCGCGCGCCCCTTCATCCGCTTCCCCATTGGGGAGGACCAGAGTGGCCGGGATGTTCTCACCGTCCGGGACCTCTCTCATTCTTATGGAGACAACGTAATCTTCACGGGTTTCCACACGGATGTTCAGCGAGGCGACAAGGTCGCGGTGCTGGGGAAGAACGGGATCGGGAAGTCCACGCTGCTCAAGGCCTTGCTCGATCCGGCGAATATCGAGTCGGGCAAGGTGCGGTGGGGTCACAACACCCGAATCGGCACCTTCCTGCACAATCACCGCGAGCATATCGAGGCGGGGACGACGGTGTTCGACTGGTTGGTTGGGCATCGGCCCGAGGTCGGTCAGGAGAATGTCCGCGCGATCCTGGGCCGAATGCTGTTCTCGGGACAGGACGGAAAGAAGCCGACAACCACGCTCTCTGGGGGCGAAGCGGCCCGGCTGAGCATGTGCTACCTGATCCTGATGGAGTTCAATGTGCTCGTGCTCGATGAGCCCACCGATCACCTCGATCTCGAGAGCATCTCAGCGCTCCGCGAGGCCATCGCCGAGTACAAGGGCACGGTCATCTACGTCACCCACGACCGCGACCTGGCCAGCGCCGCCAACCGGATCTGGAGCTACCCCGAGCCCGGCGTCCTGCTGGACTACGCCGGCGGAGTGGATGAGTACCTCAAGTGGTACCAGGAGCACGCCAGTTAGGGCACCGATTCGGCGGTCTACCCCGCAGTCGCGACGAGCTCGACCGTGAGCACGACCTTGTCCTGGATGAGGTCGTCGGCACGGCCCGGGTAGCTGAGGCCGAAGTCCTGCCGATCGATGGCGAACTCGGTGCTGGCCTGGACCACGGGCCCGTCGAAGCGGATGACCGCGGGGAAGCGGACCTGCTTGCTGTTGCCGCGGATGGTGAGGTTGCCCGTCACGAGGTGGGTATTGCCCCTGTCGTCCGGGGATGCGTCGACCGCTGTGCTCACGAAGGTAGCGGCCGGATACTTGGTGACATCGAAGAAGTCCGCGTCGAGCAGGTGCTTGGTGAGCTTGGGGTGATCGGCCGAGAGCGAGGCCATGTCGATCCAGAAGTCGAGCCCCTGGACCTTGTTCTCGGCGACCTTGAGCGAGCCCCGCCAGCTGCCGAAGTGAATGGGGTGCTTGGCGGTGACCTTTGCAGCGAGGGCCCGGAGGGTGGAGCGCTCGGTGTCGACATTCCACACCTCGCCCTTGGTGCTGCGGGCCGTGGGCTCCGAAGCCTCGGAGACGGTTGCCTGCACCTTGTCTTTGGAGACGTCTTCGACGCAGCCGGTGAGGGAGAGGGCGAGAGTGAGCGCGGCGATCATGGGGGGCCTCCGTCTGAACCGCTCGACTCCTATCGACGCCGGGAGTCGGACCGCGGAAACGCAGCATTTCGTGACCGGTTCGCAATCACACCGTGCTAGACGGTCGGATGGGAGATTCCATGTACGATGACCGCCCCGATCTGCAGACCCGCACCAAGATCGTCGCCACCCTCGGGCCCGCATCCTGGGGAGAGCCCATGCTCACCGAGCTGATCCGATCCGGAGTCGATGTGTGCCGGATCAACTGTTCCCATGCCGATCACGAGAGCATCCGGCGCCAGGTCGCCCGGGTCCGCCGCTCGGCGATGACCTTGGGTGTGCCCACGGGCATCCTGCTCGATCTACAGGGGCCGAAGATCCGTACCAGCAAAGTGCCCGAGCCCCTCGACCTCGCCGTGGGAGACGTGCTCACCGTGGTGATGATCGACGAGCAGATCTCCGTCGACAAGGACGACAAGCGGGTCGGCACCACCTACCCGGAGATGGCCGAGGATGTGGCGGCGGGGGATCAGGTGCTCTTCGCCGACGGTGCGCTCCAGGGCGAGGTCGTCGCGGTCCGGGCCGAGCTCGACCCCAAGGAGGTCGACATCCAGATCTCCGTGGGGGGCCCCCTCGGGTCCAACAAGGGCATCAACCTGCCCGGCGTAGACATGTCCGTGCCCTCCCTCACCCCCAAGGACATCGCAGACCTGGCCGTGGGGCTGGAGGTCGGCGCAGACTATGTCGCGATCTCCTTCGTGCGATCGGCCGAGGATATTCGGGTGCTCAAGTCCGAGATGGACAAGCTGGGCATCCACGCCCCGATCATCGCCAAGATCGAAAAACCCCAGGCAGTCCAAAATATCGAGGAGATTTGCGATCTCGCCGATGGGGTGATGGTCGCCCGTGGAGATCTGGGGGTCGAGGTCCCCATCGAGGCCGTGCCCGTCTACCAGAAGACCATCATCGACGCGGCCCATCGTCACGGGGCGCTGTGCATCACCGCGACCCAGATGCTCGACAGCATGGAGCGCAACCCGCGCCCCACCCGCGCCGAGACCACCGACGTCGCAAACGCCATCCTGGACGGCACGGATGCGGTCATGCTCTCGGGTGAGACCGCGGTGGGCAGCTATCCCCTCGAGGCGGTGCGGATGATGGACTCCATCGCGAGACATGTCGAGGGCTCGCGCTTCTTCAAGTCGGTCCCTCTGGACGAGCTCCCACCGCTGCCGGGGTCTGCGGGCATCGTGGCCCGGGCCGCGGTGTATGCCGCCACCGAGAAGGCTCGCCCGCTGGTCATCTTCACCTGGTCGGGGCTCACGGCTCTCTACGCGGGAAAGGCCCGCCCCCGTGGGCCGATCTTCGCGCTCACTCCACACTCCCGGGTCGCGGACAAGCTCGCCCTGGCGTGGGGGGTGATCCCGGTGGTCATCGCCCAGCACACCAATGTGGACGACCTCATCTCCACCGGTGAGCAGGTCCTCCTCAAGCGCGGGGATGTGGTCGCTGGGGAAGAGATCGTCATCCTCGGAGGCCGCTCACCGTCCAAGGGGTCGGCGAATCTGATGAAGATCCACCTGGCCGGCGCCTCGGACTGAGGGCTCTCAGGGGAGAGTGGGCGAGGTCCAGGTCGCGCTGAACACGACCTCTGCGGTGCAGGGGAAGGTCTGGCCGGCTGCGGCTTCGAAGGCTTCGCAGGTGGGCCCGTCGCAGTCGATGCTGAGCAGCTGCGAGCCCGAGGCGGACTCCCGCTTGTCCAGGGTGCCGACGACCTCGGCCGTCCCGGTGAGGGTGGAGCCCTGGACGATCTCCTCCTGCTGGAGCCTCTCGGGGCAGGAGAAGGAGGACTTGTCGTAGGTACAGGAGAAGATCTCGCTGTCGTCATTGGGGTCGATCACCATGGACCCCTTGCCCTCGTTGTAGATGTAGAAGTCGCCGTCGAGGACCACCCCCTCGTCGAAGATCCCGCAGGAGTCGTCCCTAAGCTCGGAGTTGGAGTACAGCCAGGTGCCTGAGAGCGGTCCACTCGCGCAACCGGTGAGCAGGGCGGCGAGCAGCGACAGACGGGACATCGAACCTCCGGAGCAGAGGGGCCTCTTATGGATGAAGCTGGTCGCCGTCTACCGTGGCCTCGCTTCCCCAGACGAAGGCATGATTTGCCGAGCCGTGTCCGATGGGGGCGTGGGCGAGCACCGGGACGCCCAGGGGTCGGAGGTGATCGAGCAGCATCTCATCGAGGCTCCAGTCGGCCCCCTCGGGTACCCGGCAGGAGACGAACTCCCCGAGCACGACGGCCCGAACCCCGTCGAAAATGCCGGCGGAGTGGAGCTGTTGGAGCATGCGGTCGACCCGGTAGGCGGGCTCTCCGACCTCCTCGAGCACCAGGATGGAGCCGCGGGCGTCGAGCTGATCGGGGGTGCCGGCGGTGGCGGCGAGCAGGCAGAGGTTGCCCCCGACGAGGGGTCCGGTCGCTCTGCCTCCGACCCAGGAGGTGCCGGTGAAGCCGGTCGACCCGCCATGGAGCACCTCGACGAGGGCGCGAATGCTGGCCTCGTCGGAGATGGGCAGGCTGTGGACGACGGGGCCATGGACCGCGATCCCCATCTGATTGCGCTGCAGTCCACAGAACAGGGCGGTGACATCCGAGAAGCCGATGACCGGCCGTGGCGCGACCTGATCCCAGGGGATCTGGTCGAGGATGCGGGTGACCCCGTAGCCCCCCCGAGCGATCCAGGTGGCGGCAAAGTCCTCGCTGCAAAGGGCCTCGACGAGCTGATCGAGGCGGTGGCTATCGGTGCCGGCGAAGGTACGCCAGGGCTGGAGGATCCCGGGGAGGGGGACGGGATTGAGCCCGTGTTCACGGGCGATCTGCAGTCCCTGCTCGAAGCGCTCGACATGGTAGGCCCCACACGGGGCGACCACGGCGATGGGGGCTCCGGCTTCGATCATTCCTTCCATCCTGTGAGCGTGGGCAGCCCATCGACCGCTCGGTAGCGCCGTCCGTCGAAGCCGATGGAGGCCAGGGCGATGTCGGGGTCGTGGGTGAAGAAGAGCCGCCCGTTGCGGGCGTGGAGCTCGGGTAGCAGAGCGGACTTCTCGTCGATGAGGCGCTCGGGGAAGCGATCGTAGCCCATGGTGATGGGGATGTGGACCCAGGGGGCGGCGGGGATGAGATCGCCGCAGAACAGTACGGGACCGCCCGGCAGCTCGATCTCGGTGAGGAGCAGCCCCGGGGTGTGGCCCTCGGAGAGGTGGAATCGGTAGCCCGGACCGAGGGGGTTGGGGGAGTCGGCGGCCAGGATCTTCAGTCGACCGCTCTGTTGAAGGAGCTGCTGGATAGAAGGGATGAAGCTGGCCTTGTCCCGTGGGTGGGGATGATTGGCCCGAGCCCAGGCTGCCTCGCTGACCAGATAGATGGCGTTGGGGAAGAGCAGCTCGGGCGACTGGCCCTCCTTCCAGGGAGTGAGCAGTCCGCCTGCGTGGTCGAAGTGCAGGTGGGAGAGCACCACCACGTCGATCTCGGTGTGGTCGAGGCCGTGATCGGCGAGGGAGTCGATCAGGACGTGCCGATCCTCGACGACGCCGTAGCGCTCGCGCAGCTTTGGAGCGAAGAAGGCGCCGATACCGGTCTCGAAGAGCACTCGGCGCCCGGCTTCCTCAATGAGCAGGGCGCGGCAGGCGAGGGGAATGCGATTGTGGGCGTCCGGGCTGACCCAGCGGCTCCATAGGGCCTTGGGGGCGTTTCCGAACATCGCCCCGCCATCGAGGCGCTGGCTATTGCCGAGCAGAGAGGTGAGGGTGCGGGTCATGGGCGATCCCAGCCGAGCAGGGTGGAGACGGCGTCGTGCACTCCTACACTAGCGGCGCCGATCGCGCTCCTGTACGCTGATCTTTGGCTGCAATATCATCTCGAGTTCGAGCTCGTCGAGAAGCTCGGTGCCGAGGGTGGCGGTCTGTATGCTGGCCTGGACCGTGGCGTATTCGGGCAGGCTGGTGTGACGAAAGGTCCCCTCCTTCGCGAAGGCTGGCCTTCCGTCGAGTAGAAGGTAGCCTAGGTTTGAGACGAGGATCCTAGGGGCATCTTCGTCGCCCTGAGTGAAAGAGGCTCTTCGAACCAACCATCTGGCATCGGGCTCGCAGAGCAGGGTCCAGATACCGGGCGCGGTGGGTCCGAAATTCCCCTGGGCGATGACCTCCACGAGGCCCTCTCCTCCTGGCTCCGCCGAGAGGGTGCGGTCCAGCCACTTGCCGAACCCTCTACCCGCGATCATGAGGGCTTGGCCTTCGAGGACGTGGCCCTCGTTCGTCCCTGGGTTGTATCGGAAGAAGTGCTGCACCGGCGGTGGGGTCGCTCCGCTGTAGTAGTCATCGCGCTCTGAGGTCTTGTCCTTGCTCACGGTCAGGAGTGAGACATTGAAGCTGGGGGTCGACAGGGACTCCTGGGCGATCGCTCTCCAATGGATCAACCGATCGGATGGGTCGAAGTCCTGTTCTTCATAGTCATAGGAACCGATGCGTTGGTGGACCGGAGGGGTCCGATAGGATGTCGCAGTTCGAATGCCGATATGGCTGGCATTCTGTGCGTAGAGTCCGTCGACGACTCTCGCGCCCTGAGTCGGGTCTGTAGCCGAAGCGGCGGTGTTCAACAGGAAGGAGAGTGTGAACCCGACATCCGACAGCTCGGCATCTGCCGTCTGAATCGCGAGGACGGGGTCCGGGGAGGCAGTAGCTTGGGCGAAGGCCAGCGATGAGAGCAGCGGGATCATGGGCAGGTGTCTCCACAGATTAGGCGCTCACCGCGCAGGTCGACGGGAAAAACTTCGGTACCGCTGCCGCAGGACCCGTCCACCATAGGGCACGCATCACGCAACTCTCGGGAGAAGCAATCAGCACCACATCCATATGTCTGAGTCAGAAAGACATTCCACGAAAGGTCTTGCGTCGGACAGCCTTCGGATGCGGACGAGTTGTAGGTGCGTTGCTCTGCCTCATGTTGGGTGAGGTCGAAGTTGGCGTCGCAGGTACCGTCCGCTGAACCGCTCGGATTGGTTGTGCAGCTGGCGGTCTCTACGACGTTCACCAGACACAACGTCTCCCCACAAGGTGACCCGTCGGTCTGCGTGGCGAGGTGGTGGCATTCCTCGAATGTACGAGAGTACACCTGACAATTTTCGCACGCCGGGAGGCTGGGGTCGTCGGGGGGCTTGACGTCCGGGCAAGACGTGCCGAGGGCGAAAAAAAGCGCGGTGCAGCGGAATGCGGAATCTCATCGTCCTATCCTACCATATCCGAGACGCCGATGTCTTCCGTTCGAGTCGTGGCTTGCCACGTGATGGTGACGATGGTGTTCCAGGGCGATCAACCGCCTGGGGTTCATATTCGTCCAGGGACCTACGCCGGACAGCCCCTCCACGTGGACTGACCGGCACCTCCTCATCCACGACCTCGCACCCCATTGGTCGGCGCTTGACACCATCATCAGCGACTTGATGCATGGCGCCTGTCACGCGAAGCGCGCCGGCTCACATTCCCACTTCTTCATACCCTTCTCAAAGGATTCGGCGACGACGATCGACAGCTGTGCTGGTCCAGCGGCGCGGTACCAAAGCTCATCGCCCAAGGCGAACTTGGAGAAACCGCAGCGGGCCTCGAAAATTTCGTCGACCTCGGGGTGCTCGACATGGCCGATTTCGCCGAAGCCATCGCACTCTGGGCGCGGTGCCGCGCGACGGTCCTGGGGCTCCTCATGAGTCCGACGGTGACCGGGGGGCGTCTGTGCTGTGCCAACTCCAGCGCCGGCGCGTCATCGAGGACGAGGACGTGAGGCCAACCCGGACCACCATTCGCGTCCCACGTCCTCGACGAGCAGGGCGCGGCAGGCGAGGGAGCAGGGAGGTGAGGGTCATGGGCGATCCCAGCCGAGCAGAGTGGACACGGCGTCGTGGATCAGCGGGCGGACCCGGCGGATCGGGGCGGGGTCGTCGATGGGATGGACGCGGTTGCTGAGGAGGGCGATGGTGGTGCGTCGGCTGGGGCTCATCCACACGCTGGTGCCGGTGTAGCCGAGGTGGCCGAGGGCGTCGTCGGGGAAGAAGCGACCGGTGGAGGTGTAGCCGCCGCGGCTGACGGAGTCCCAACCACAGCGGTGGCTTCCCGGGCCGACAGCGGACCAGAACTCGCGGAGCGTGGCCCCAGGGAGCCCACTGTAGAGGGGGTTTTCGCGGGCGGACTCGAGGAAGGCCTCGGCGAGCTGGGCGACGGCGCGGGAGGTGCCGAACAGGCCGGCGTGGGTGGAGACGCCCCCGAGGGCGGCGCAGTTGAGGTCGTGCACGGTGCCCTCGATGCCGATGTGTCGGTACGGACAGGGCCACTCGGTGGCGGCGGCGCCGGCCCAACTCCAGCGTAGATCGACCACGCCTGAGGGCACGGTGACGCGCTCGTGGAAGAGCTGGGCGAAGGGTGTAGAGGTGGACCTCTCGGCGATCATCAGCAGCCAGAGGAAGCCGATATCGGAGTAGATATGGGTGGTCCCAGGATCCGCGATGAGCGGGACCGAGCGGATGCGCTCGTAGAGGTGGGCCCGAGTGTGGGCGGTTCCGTAGGGGAGGCCGTCGATCTCGAGGTAGAACTTTCGCCACGCGGGCAGCCCGGAGGCGTGCTGGAGCAGGTGGCGGATCGTGACCCGGGGGTCGACGCCCGGCAGATGCTGCGCTGCGGGCGTGTGCAAGCTCAGGGTGCCGTCTTGTACCAGGCTGGCCAGCACGGCGGTGCCGGCCAGGACCTTGGTGACCGAGGCGAGATCGTAGGGCTGGTCCGGGGAGGCCCGACGAGGGGGGCTGGTTCGGGCCAGTCCGCGGGTGCGGTGGTAGACCTCTTCTCCGGCGACGCGGACGGTGAGGCTGATGGATGGCACGATCTGACGGGTGGTCAGATCGTCGATCAGAGCGTCGAGAGCGTTCATGCATGCGTCCTATCCCATCGGATGTGTTATCCGAGCGTTCTGCCGCGACGAGGAGTCGGGATGTCGAACGAAGGTCGCCGTTGGTTCGAGCAGAGCAAGGGGTTCGTCGGAAAGGCGCGCGCCCCAGAAGACTCTGCAGATACCCCGGATCTGCTCACGAAGTGCCCGTCCTGCTCGGAGCCGGTGTACAACGAAGCCCTGGTCGAGAACCGCCAGGTCTGCCCGCTCTGCAAGCACCACTTCAGGCTCGACGCGATGTTGCGTCTCGAGCTGCTCTGCGACCTCGATATTCCGTGGGTCTTTCACGACGAAGAGCTGTGCTCGGTCGATATCCTGGGCTTCGTAGACAGCAAGCCCTACGCCACCCGGATCGAAGCCTCGTGCAAGAAGACCGGCCGCAACGACGCGTTCACGTCGGTCACCGCGTCGATTGGTGGCGTGCCCTGCGAGGTCGGTTGCTTCGACTTCCGCTTCATGGGCGGGTCCATGGGATCGGTGGTGGGCGAGCTGATCACGCGGTTGTTCGAGCGCGCGGCAGAGAACCAGCACCCGGCCATCGTGATCAGTGCCTCGGGGGGCGCCCGAATGCAGGAAGGGGTGCTCTCGCTGATGCAGATGGCGAAGACCTGTGCGGCGCTGGCCAAGCTGCAGGACGAGGCGGGCATGCCCTACATCAGCATCCTCACGCACCCCACCACAGGCGGCGTGGCGGCGTCTTTTTCGATGCTCGGCGATATGATCATCGCCGAGCCCGAGGCCCTGATCGGCTTTGCGGGTGCACGGGTGATCGAGCAGACCATCGGCGAGAAGCTGCCCGAGGGCTTTCAGACCGCCGAGTACCTGCTGGATCACGGAATGGTGGACATCATCGCCCACCGCAACCAGCTCCGGCCCACCCTCGTGCGCCTGCTGAGGCAGCTGCTGGCCATGCCCTCGCTGGAGTCGGATGATCTGCTGGTCGACCGCCAAGTGGCGGCGGGGGGGCCGGTGCTGGCCAAGGCCGAGGTGGCCGAAGAGGCGATCGACAAGGCGTGATCACTCATCCGATCCTCTCCAACCTCGCGATGTCGGGGATGAAGCTCGGGCTGGACCGGGTGCGGGAGTTCCTCCAGCTCCTCGGCGAGCCCCATCGCCAGTTCGCGGTGGTGCACGTCGCGGGCACCAATGGGAAGGGGAGCGTCACCGCCATGGTCGCCACCGCGCTTCGAGAGGCGGGGTATCGGGTCGGTGCCAACTTCTCGCCCCACACCAGCGAGCTCAACGAGCGGATCTGGATCGATGGGGTCCCCATCGAAGACGCGTACCTGCACGAGGTCCTCGAGACCCTGGACCGAGCTCGGCGGGAGTGGGCCCAGGCGGCGGGGATCGAGGGGGAGCCGCTCACCTACTTCGAGATGGTCACCTGCGCGGCCTTTCTGGCCTTTTCGCGGAGTCAGGTCGACATCGCGGTGATCGAGACGGGCCTGGGCGGTCGGCTCGATGCCACGAATGTCGTGCATCCTCAGGTGGTCGCGGTCACCAGCGTGGCCTTCGATCATATGGAGCAGCTCGGCGACACCCTCATAGCGATCGCGGGCGAGAAGGCAGGCATCTTCAAGAAGGGTGCGAGTGCGGTGCTGGGGCCGATGGATCCGGGGATCTTGCCGGTCTTCACGCGACGAGCAGGGGTCCTGGGCATGGCGCTGTGGCGGCCCGGTGCCGATCTGCGTCGCAGCATCTCTCGGGGTCTGTGGTCGTTCAGCACGCCGCTGGGAACCCTCGAAGAGGTCGAGCTGGGCCTGGAGGGCGAGCACCAAGGGGCCAATGCTTCGGTCGCGATCGGGGTGCTGCACCAGCTGCGGGAGCAGGGCTTTCCGGTCGATGACGAGGCCATCCGCCGGGGGCTCCGCAAGGCCTGGCTTCCGGGTCGACTGGAGGAAGTGGCACCGGGAATCTTCGTCGATGGCGCCCACAACCTGGCGGCGACCGAGGCGCTCTCCCGGTGGCTCGCTCGTCGGCCGCGACCGGGATGCCGCATCCTGCTGTTCGGGATGGGCGAGGGGCGCGATGCGCTCGCGATTGCCCAGCCGCTCGTGCCCTATATCGACGAGCTGGTGACCACCCGCTGTGCCCACCCCAAGGCTCGTGACCCCTATGATCTGGCGGTCTCACTGCAGGATCTGCAGGTGGTGCTCGCAGCGGGGGATGAGATCGAGATCACGCTTCCTGAGATCGCCGCAGAGGCAGATGAGATCATCGTGGCGGGTAGCCTATACCTGGCAGGAGCGGTGAGGACCCTGGTGGCCGAGGGCCTGCTAGACAGCCCCGAGCTCGGCGCGGAGCCGAGTGAACAGGGTGTCGAGGACCAGCCTGCCGTTGACATTGACCCGTAGCTGCGACCGCGCCTCGATCAGCGCTTGCTGCATGCGCTCGACGCCGCCGGGCCACAGTCGGTGCGACCAGTCTGCGATGAGCTCGGGCTGATCGGCGTGGAGCAGCGGAGTGGGGGAGCCCGAGGCGTAAATCGCGACGTCGCGCAGGAGCTCCTCCAGGAGCTCGAAGAGCAGCGTGGCTTTGGGCATCCAGCTGGTGCGGGCCGTGCCCTTTGTGAGCTTCTGGTCGTGATCGAAGATGGGCTTGAGGGAGCCGGTGCCCAGGCGGACCAGGAGGGAGCGGGCTTCCCGTCGCTGGGCGAGGCCCCCGCTGGCTAGCTCGAGAGCGCGGCCGGGGCTGCCCAGGGAGAGGCGGGCGCAGAGTTCGGGCTCGTCCATTCCCCGCTCGCGGAGCCAGGCGGTGATCTGCTCGGTGGGCACGGCCCCGAAGCGCACTCGCTGGCACCGACTGACGATGGTGGGCAGCAGGCGCCGAGCGCTGGTGCTGAGCAGGATGAACCCGGTGCCCTCCGGGGGCTCCTCGAGGGTCTTGAGCAGAGCATTGGCCGCAGGCTCGAGCATGGCATCGGCGGGATCGACGATGACCACGCGCCGAGCGCTGTCGAAGCGGTGGTAGCCGGACTTGCGGATGACCTCGCGCACCGCGTCGATGCCGATGGTTCGGCTGGCCTTGTCGGGATCGGGCTCGAGCACGATGACGTCGGGATGAGTTCCCGCCGCGATCTGCACGCAGCGCGCACAGCTCCCGCAGGGCTTGTTGGCCGAGGTGCAGTTGACATACCTGGCCAGCCAGTCTGCAACGACACGCCGCCCGAGACCCGAGGGCCCCTCGAACAGATACGCGTGATGCAGGCTGTCGCGGTCGGCTGTGTCTCCCAGCCTCTCCAAGATCGAGGAGTGGCCGAGGATGCGCGACACCGGAACTACCGGTCTTCGGGCTTCAGCTGATCCTTGGGCGCGTTCTTGATGGCGTCGGCGCTGTGGACCTCGAACGCGGGGGTGGAGCCATTTTGCTCTGTCGCTGCCTTACGGGCACGGCCCATCTTGGCGCGGCGGAGCTTACGGCGGAACTTGGTGATTTTGGTCAGTGTGGCCATGGGTCGATCCGATTTGGTCGTCGCCGCGGCGGGCGGTAGTTCGTTCTGCACTGGCGGGTGCCAGCGAATCGCGACACACTAGCCGTGCTGTGGGTGTGCGTCAAACACCCCAGAGGAGACAATGACATGATGATCCTGGCGCTGATCGGGTTGAGCGGGTGCGATGCGCTCAACAAAGCCCAAGACACCCTCGACGGACTTCTCGATCCTGTGGTGGTCGAGGGCATCGTGTTGGGGGTCGAGGCCCCCGATAACGCACAGCTCGATGGGCTCCTGGCGGGCTCGGATTTCGAGGCCGGGACCTCGGCCACGGTCTTCATGGCCGACGCCAAGGAGGTCCAGGAGATCGAAAATGCCCCGATCTCGGGCGCGGATGTGACCCTCAACGAGGTCGCTGTCCCCGAGGTGGAACCGGGGATCTACCTCATGCCACCCGCTGGAGCGGCCCTTCCCTATGCCTCGGGGGACACCTGGGATCTCCGCATCGTGCGGACCTCCGGAGACAGCACCGGCACCTCTATCGCGGCGGTCTTCCTGCCCGAACCGGCGGACTTCAGCGTCGAGATCCCCCAGCAGCACGCCAACAACACCGCGATCCCGCTCGACTTCACGGGCTTGGGCTTCGATGCCGTGCTGATCGTCGTGATCGACGATGGCGGCAACGTCACCTACAGCAACGAGCCGTCCGGGATCAAGGAGCTGTACGACTTCACCCACGGCACAGCCGAGCTCGGCGTGATCACGATCCCACCGGAGGCTTTTCCAGCGGATGGGCTCTACGCAGTGGGCGTGGCGGGCATGGTCAACACCGACGCCGTTGATCTCGAAGAGATGAACACCGGGCTATCCGCCATCCTCTCGGGGATGATGCGGATGTACCCGGTGAGCACGATCCCGCTGCCGATTCCGTAGCTAAGCGGCGATCGGGCCGATCGCCGCGATCACCTCGGACACGGCGACGCGATGGGTCCCCTTGCGGGAGATCGATCGCGACACGGTGGGGGTCTCGACGTAGCGGAAGCCCTCCTCACAACGGTAGATCTGATCGCGGACCAGCGGGGTGTCGTGGTTGGACAGCACGACCTGGGCCCCGCGGCTTGCGGCCTGGTGCGCGGTCTGGGCCAGGGCGACCTGCTCATTCATGCCGAAAGGGGCCTTGCAGTACGCCGTGAAGTTGGCCGTGGCGGACAGGGGCACGTAGGGCGGATCACAGTAGATTTGGTCGCCACGCCCGGCCTTGGACAGGGCGGTTCGGAAGTCGATGGGGAGCAGCTCGACACCGCGAAGCAGCTCGCTCACGGCCTCGAAGTGCTCCGCCGAGGGCAGGGCCACGCGCTTGTAGCGGCCGACGGGGACGTTGAAGCCACCCTTCTTGTTCTCGCGGTACAGCCCGTTGAACCCAGCGCGGTTGAGCCAGATGAAGCGTGCGGCATGTGCGGGGCCCTTGAACGGACCCTCGTTGTAGGCGGTGCGGACCTCGTAGTATCGCTCCTTCCAGTCCTCGACCGGCATGCGCTCGAGCTCTTCGAGCACGAGGTCGACGTGGTCGCGGACCGCGGCGTGCACGGCGATCAGCTTGTGGTTGACATCTGAGAGCACGGCATTGGAGATCTCGCCGCGTTGCAGGCGGTAGAGGGCGACCGCGCCGGCGCCGACGAACGGCTCCAGGTAGGTTCCGGTACACGGACCTGTGAACGCAGCACAGATCCGAGGGGCCAGACGGGCTTTGCCGCCGGCCCACTTCAGGATGGGCTTCATCGTGGGGACTCGGGGAAGAGGATTGTGGGGGGAGGGGGCGAGGAGCCAGGGGAAGGGAGTGTCCAGGGAGGACGGAAGCAATGTCGTTCGTCTGGGGAGAAATGTCAACCGCTTGAGTCTTGACGGCGCAAGAGATGGTGAAGAAAAAATGGATCATGTGGATCCAAGAACCTGGATATTCGCCGAGTCGGCAAGCTGTTGACGGACCTTCAAATTTTTTCGAGGGTTTGCGGTCACGGGACAAGGGATTGGTCGCGTGGTGCGGACATCGGCTCGTCCGACGCGCTAAAGAGGCTGTCTCGGAGGATTGATGCGTAAGTGGATTCTTCTCGCCGCCATGAGCATGGCGGGTGTCGTGCTCGCGTTCGCGCTGCTGGCGGGCACAAACACCGGCGACGAGGTCGTGGAGTCTGCTCGCGCTCCGGTAGACTCCATTCCGGTCGCCGCTCCCAAGGGGGCCGGCAAGCCTGTGCTCGGTCGGCCAGGGGCCAACCTCTCGGGCTCAAAGCCGGTGATGCGCCAGGGCGGCAATGGTATCAACCCCATCGCGGCCGAAGGGCAGCAGCGCCGGGCCCAGCCCGATGCCGTAGCAGCAGGACGGGCCTCGGCTCCGTGGAGCCTGGTTCGCCGCACGATCCTCAAGAACGATGACGCATTCAGCAAGCAGCTCCTGGAGGAGTCGGCCACGATCATCGCCGACCTTCGGCAGGCCCGTCGCGACCCCGACTCCGTGGACTTCGCGGAGCTGGAGAAGCGCCAGATGGATCTGGCGGCCCGCGTCCGTGAGTCCCAGGTGGGCGCCAATCCCACCCTTGTCGGTGCGCTCGACCGCCTCGACACCATCTACAGCGACTACCACGAGCAGATCGGCGAATAGGCCGACGTTTCGGAGGAAAAATGCCCCAATCACGCCGCATCTTCGTCATCGGGGGGCACACCACCCCGTTCATTGGGAAGAAGCACCCCGACTTCATCTGGAAGCGCCACCCCGACTTCGGCAAGCGCGAAAATCCGTCCCTCGAGGACTACATCACCACGGCGGTGAACGGTGCGCTCGACGCGACCGGTGTCGAGGCGAAGTCCATTCAGAAAGCCTGGATCGGCAACTTCGTCGGCGAGCTGTTCTCGAACCAGGGTCACCTTGGTGCGGCCGTGGTCGGTGCGCACCCCGACCTCATGTACAAGCCCGTCATGCGGGTAGAGGGTGCCTGCGCTTCGGGGGGCCTCGCCTTCGCGTGCGCGGTCGACGCGATCCGCGCGGGCACGGACGTTGCGTTGGTGGTTGGGGCCGAGGTCCAGACCACCGCGAGTGCTCGGATCGGCGGCGACTATCTGGCCCGGGCATCTCACTACGCTCGTCAGCGGGAGCTGGATGACTTCACCTTTCCAGCGTTGTTCGCCTGGCGCACCAAGCACTACCGCGAGAAGTACGGCATCTCCGAGGAAGACATCGGGTATCTGGCCGTGAAGGCCTACGCGAACGCCGCCAAGAACCCCCTGGCCCATATGCGCAATGTGCCGATGAGCCTGGAGATCGCGGGGAGCGCCAATGATCGCAACCCCACCTTCTTGTCGAACGAGGAGCTGCACCCGTACATGAAGATGAGCGACTGCTCCCAGGTGTCGGATGGGGGCTCTGCGCTCATCGTGGTCAGCGAGGAGGGGCTGCGTGCGCTCGGCAAGTCCGAGTCCGATGCCATCGAGCTGATCGGTCTTGCGCAGACCACGGGCAACCTCTACGAGGATGGCGACCCCACCGAGCTGGATGCGACCCGGGTCGCCGCCCAGCGGCTGTACGCCGAGGCGGGAATCGGGCCTTCCGATGTGCAGGTGGCAGAGGTCCACGACTGCTTCACGATCACCGAGGCCCTGATGTACGAGGCGCTCGGCTTTGCAGATGCAGGGCAGGGCACTGCGCTCGCCAAGGAAGGGCGCACGGATATCGACGGCGACATCCCGGTGAACACCGGGGGCGGGCTGGTCGGCTTCGGGCATCCTGTCGGAGCGACCGGCGTGAAGCAGATCCTCGAGATCTACCGCCAGATGAAGGGTCTCTGCGGCGACTACCAGATGAAGAGCGTGCCCAGTGTGGGGCTGACGGCGAATATGGGCGGCAACGACAAGTCGGTGGTCGCAGCCGCCTTCCGCAACCAGTAGGCCAGCGGGCCTACTGGAAGGTCGGAGCCCCGGGAAGTAGCGTTACCGCGCCGTCTGCCATCATCGCATCGAGCAGCAGCAGGTGCTGCGCCTGGGCCTCGGTCACCTCGCTGGCGAACGGCGGGAGGCCGAGGTCGACCTGAATGGTCGGTGCTGATGCGTCTTGCAGATCTTCCATGATCAGCTCGAACAGATCCTTGTGACGGGGCCAGCCCGACATGCCCCACGAGCCTTCCTCGAGCTTGGCGAGCTCGGCCGCCTTGGCCAGCGCCACATCGAGCCCACCGAGCTCGTCCACGAGCCCACGCTCGAGGGCCTGGGTGCCGGTCCAGACCCGGCCCTGTGCGACCGTGTGCACGGTGTCTCGCTCCATCTGTCGTCCTTCGCCCACCCGTGCGAGGAATAGCTCGTAGAAGTCGCCCAGGAAGCGTCGGTAGGTCTCCCGCCCTTCTTCGGAGAAGTTGGAGGTGGTGCTGAACAGGTCGGACAGCTCTCCCCGCTTGAAGTCGGTCTGGGTCATTCCCGCTTTGTCGTAGAGCCCGCCGAGGTTGAACTTGCCGCCGAACACCCCGATCGAGCCGGTGACCGTGCCGGGCTGGGCGACCACGTAGTCCGCGGGCGCGCTGATGTAGTAGCCGCCGCTCGCTGCGTAGTTGGCCATGGAGACGACGACGGGCAGGCCGTCTGCTTGGGCGAGCTTGATCTCGCGCCACATCATGTCGGACGCGAGGCCCGAGCCCCCGGGGCTGTTCACGCGGATGACCACGGCCTTGATATCGTCGTCCTTGCGGATCTCGCGGAACCACTTGCGGAAGGTGCGGTCGGCGAGGATCTGGCCGCCGAACAGGCCCCCCTCGGATTCGCCCGAGAGGATGGGCCCATCGGCGTACACCACCGCGATCTGATTCGTCTTGGAGGCGTGCTCGGCGCGCACGCTCTTGACCACCTCGTCGATGGGGGTGAAGCGGTCTTTGACGGCTTCGCGAAGCTCGTCGGGCACGGGCTCTGCGAGCTTGTCGACCCAGTCCTCGGACTTGCAGTCGTGGATACGGGCGACGACGGCATCCGGGAAGGCCAGGGCATCGACGAGGCCGCGCTCGAGGGCCTCGTTGGGGGACATGGGGGGGTGGTCGATGAGGTTGCGGGCCGTGGCCTCGGAGATGCCACGCCCACGAGCTACGTCAGCGATGAGCTGGTCGTAGAGCCCATCGAGCAGGTAGTCCATGGCCTCGGCAGCCGAGTCGGAGGGACCACTGCGCTGATAGGGTTCGATAGCGCTCTTGAAGTCGCCGACATGTTCGAATTGAGCCTCGATCCCAAGTTTTTCGAATGTTCCAGCATAGTAGGTGATGGTGCTGGCGAGGCCGTTGACCATGGTGAGTCCGCTCGGCGCGAGCACGACCCGATCACAGCCCGACGCGAGGTAGTAGCCGGCGTCGTCGAGGACTTCGGCGTAGGCGACGCACGGCTTCCCGGCAGCCCTGAAGTCGTCGATCGCAGTCCGAAGCTCTTGCAGGCCTCCCCACCCGGCGCTGGGCATGTCCAGCTGGAGGTACATGCCATCGATGCGCTCGTCGGAGCCGGCGGAGCGAATGGCTGCGGCGAGCTCGACGAGGGTGGGCTGGGGAGCGTTGGGATCTGCGAACAGCGTTGGCGGTGGAGGCGACTCGCTGATGGCCCCCTGCAGGGTGACCTTGAGGAAGCTCTCATCCGAGATCTCCCCCTTGTCCACACTGGTGACCATGTAGAAGACGAAGGCGAGGGAGCCTGCGAAGACCAGCACCCCGAAGATGCTGATCAGGAGCAGGATTCGGGTTGCGCTGCTGCTGCGCTTGGGCGGAGCCTTGGCGTTGGTCATGCTCGGTCCTCTTCTTGAGAGCCGAACCTATGCCCCCGAGGCGGGGGTATCCAGCAATCGAGCTATTCGTCGCGCTTGGGAGCGGGGTCGAGGGGGGGACGGCAGGTGAGGGAACCGGCTCGAAGGCCGCAGCTGTACTTGCCCGGGTAGACGACCGGGACCCGTCCGGTGAGTTCTACGCCGTCGACGACGGCCTTGAGCTCGCAGATCCCAGCCTTGAAGTTGCGGACGTAGCAGGAGGGTGCGCAGGCCTTCACGTCCTCGTCGTGGCAGTGGACGGACTGGCTGGCCCCCTGTCGGAACACGAACTTGGCGGACCACACTTCGGTGTCGGGGAACTCGGCCACTTTGGCGGGGATGGGGGCGGTAGTGGTGCTGGGGTCCGTCGCGCCTTCGTTGTGAACTCCCTGGGCGATGACCGTGCCCGCGGGGACGCTCGCGGGGGCGCGGACCGGAATCTGGCCCATCGGGGTGATGCGATCTGCGAGGTAGGTCTCGAGCTCGCCAAGGGTGACGAAGCCGTCGCCGTTGGCATCGGACGAGCCGCTGATCGCGTCGGCGAACACGGTTCCGAAGGCGCCATCCCTGGCCGGACTGTCTGCCTGGGAGCTGCTGATGACCGACACATTCCCCGCGAAGCTGGGCCATTGGTTTGCGGCGGGACCGAAGAAGTAGACCCCGTCGAGTTGATTGCGGTGGATGGCATCGGTGACGATTAGCGTGACCCCCGCTGGAGCCCAGGTCGTGAGATCGGTGGCGAACTCGTTGAGCTCGAGCCCGGTGGCGGCGGAGTCGTCGAGCACGGAGTCGTAGACGAGCAGAGAGGGCTCGTCGAGATCGGCGCCGATCCCATGGCCGACGAAGTAGAGCAGGAACACATCGTTGGGGCCGACGACCTGGGCGACTTCGGTGCGGAGCAGATCCCGCAGGTTCTCGCGGGTGGCCTCGCCGTCTGTGACCAGGAAGGTGTGGGTGAAGTTGGCCTTGGACTTGAGGAGCTTGTTGACCAGGGCCGCATCCGACCGGGCGAAGTCCAGCTCGACCGCGTCGGGCAGCGCGTCGTAGCTGGAAAGGCCTACCACCACGGCGACGAAGTTGGTCTCCGGAGAGGGGGCGATAACATCGTCCGCAGGTGCTTTGGGGGCGTCTGCGGGGGTGTCCTGGGCGAGCGCTCCGGCACACAGGGTCGCGATCAGGGCGTGGACGAGCATTCGGGTCTCCGGGGATGCGACGGGAACATATCAAACCCGTTCCCTCCAGCGAGCTACGTTGTGTACAGGACCTCCAGATCGCCTGGGAACCGATGCAATGCTTCGTGGTCTATCACCGTACCCCCACCAGGAGGTTCAATGTCTGCGCTCCGCTCCACCCTCGCTCTCGCGGTCACCGTCGGTGCCGTGTACGCGCTCGCATCCGGCCCGGTCGACAGGCATCTCCCCGATATTCCCCCGTCAGAAGCTCCAGATGCATCGGGGCAGCTGGTGGTCGATCTGGTGGATGGCGCTTCTGTAGCGGATCTCGAGAACATCGAGCGGCTCCTCAACGCCGATCTGGACTGGACCTCACCGTTGTCCATCGACGAGGCGTTGGCCCAGGGCTGGGTGGCCGATCTGGACGATGCGGTCGCGCTGCTCGAGAACAATCCCCTGGTCGAGGTGGTCGAGCCCTTGATGGAGATGGGGATCCCGGAGTCCGATGCGGTGGCCACGCTGGATGTGGGCCTCGATACGCTTCCGGTGGGCTTCCCCAACGACCCCATGTACGACCGCCAGTGGAATATGAAGGCCATGGGCGCCCCGGAGGGCTGGTCGATCGGCGCGATGGGCGATGGGGTCATCGTCGCGGTGATCGACACCGGCGTGTCCAAGGTAGAAGACCTCGGCGGCACCAAGCTGCTCAAGGGCGCGAGCTTCGTGCCCGGCGCCCGCACCGCAGCGGACGACCAGGGACATGGCACCCATGTGGCCGGCACGATCGCGCAGACCACCAACAACGGCGTCGGGGTTGCGGGCGTCGCGCCCAACGCCACGATCCTGCCGGTCAAGGTGCTGTCCAAGTGGGGCTTCGGCCAGAGCTCCTGGATCGCGTCGGGGATCGACTACGCGGTCGACAACGGGGCCCAGGTGATCAACCTGTCCCTGGGCGGCAGCTACAGCAAGGTCATCCACAATGCCATCAAGAAGGCGCGGGACAAGGGCGTGATCGTGGTGGCTGCGGCGGGCAATAGCGGCCGTCGTGGGGTCGGATACCCCGGCGCCCTCGAAGAGACGATCGGGGTCAGCTCAGTGGGCCCGGACGGCAAGATGGCGCCGTATAGCAGCTACGGGAAGGGTGTCGATATCGCGGCCCCGGGCGGCGACAAGCGCGTGCGGAATGGCGGTATCCTCCAGGATACGATCGATGGCAAGGGGGGGCACCACTACGTCGAGTACCAGGGCACTTCCATGGCCACACCTCATGTGGTGGGCGCAGCTGCGGTGCTGCTGTCCAGAGGGGTCCCGGCCGCCAAGGTCGAACAGACCCTGCTCCAGACCGCGAAGGGCACGGGGGCCTGGGACGAAAAATACGGTCATGGGCGTCTCGATCTCGGTGCGGCGCTGGGTAGCTCGGTCGAAGATGTGAACGGGATCCGCTTCCTGCTGGGGGCCTTCATCGCCTTCCTCATCGCGCAGATGGCGGGCACCACGATGGGCTTCCGGGTGCGCAGCGCGGCGATCGGCGGGGTCACAGCCGGGGGCCTGTTCTTCCTCAGCTACCTGCCTCTGCCGGACATCATGATCGTGCGCCTGCTGGCCTCCAGCTTCCTGCAGTGGCCAGAGCTGGTGCTGGGGGGCGGGGCGATGCACTTTCCGCTGTGGCTGTCCGCAGCGCTGCCCTTCGGGATGGCGTTCACCCTCGGCGCATACCGAGGCACCCGGCCCGTCGCGCTCGGAGTCGCGGCTGGCTATGCCGCGGTGCTGTTCCACGGGGCGGCCACGGGCGCGCTCGATCCATGGTGGTTCCCGGTAGGGCTCGGCCACGCCTGGCTCGCCTTCAACGCAACGGTCGCGGTCTTGCTCGGCATGGGCATGGCAGGCACCGAGATCCTCGAGATGCAGGAGCGCCGTCGATGACCCTCAAAGGAAAGCTGAAGTTCGTAGATGTGGGCACCGGTCAGTGGGTCCTCGAGACCTCGGCGGGCAAGGTCTCGCTCTACGGAGACATCAACTCCGCCCTCGATGGGCGAAGGGTCGTCGTCGAGGGGGACGAGGTCGATGGCATGGGCATGGGAATGGTCAGCTCGCAGGCGGTGACGGTGCGCAGCGTCAAGGCGGCCGGCTAGGACACCGATCCTTCGGCCTATTTCGCCGAGAACTTGGCCCTGCCCTCGTCGTGTACAAAAGTACACGTCCTCGGTTGGACCGTCGTTCTCGACGAAATATGCCAGCAGGCTCGGTGCCCTTGATGGATTTCTGCGGGTTCGCGGGTAGGACGCTCGTCGAATTTCTGGCAATTCAGGGACGAGGAGGCGTTGGAATCCGAGATATCGGATCACTTCGCCAAGCTCCAGTTTTGACCGGGGTGTCCTGGGAGTTATCCATTGAGAGTGAACGGGCTCCGAATCATCGACCTCAGCCGCGTGCTGGCAGGACCTTGGGCGACCATGCACCTGGCCGACCAGGGTGCAGACGTGATCAAGGTCGAGCCTCCCGGGGGCGATGACACCCGCGTCTTCGGTCCCCATATCGACGGGGTGTCCACCTACTACCTGTGCGCCAACCGGAACAAGCGCTCGATCGAGCTGGACCTCCGCACCGACGAGGGCCGAGCGGCACTCCATGAGCTGGTTCGCACGGCGGATGTGGTGCTCCAGAACTACCGGCCTGGCGTCGCTGGGCGCTTGGGTGCCGACTACGACACCCTCCGCTCCATCAAGCCCGATCTGGTGTTCGTGGCGATCAGCGCCTTCGGCGAGGAGGGGTCCCATGCGAACCGGCCGGGGTACGATCTCGTGCTGCAGGCGGCCGGTGGGGCGATGTCGATCACCGGGCACCCGGGTGCTCCACCCACCAAGTGCGGTACCTCCATCGCGGACCTCACTGCGGGGCTGTTCTGCTCTCAGGCCATCTTGCTGGGCTTGTTGCATCGCGAGCGCACCGGCGAGGGGCAGAAGATTGTCGTCAATATGATGCAGGCCCAAGCCAATGCGCTCGCCTACCACTCCACGCGCTACCTCGCGATGGGTACCGACGACGTCCAGCGAGGCAACAGCCATGGGGGTCTCGCCCCCTACGACACCTATCGATGCGCAGATGGCTGGCTCGCGGTCGGCTGCGGCAATGATGCGATGTTTCAGAGGCTGTGTGGCGCTCTGTCCATCGACTCGCGCTCGGAGTGGCGCACCAACCCGGGTCGGGTGGCGGACCGGGTGGGGGTCGATTCGGCGGTTGCATCAGCGCTGGGCCCGATGAGCGTGGCGGAGGCCGATCGAGTCCTGGCCGAGGCAGGGGTGCCGGCCAGTCCCGTGAACCGGCCCTCCGAGGCGGTCGAACATCCAGCGGTGGAGCATGTTCAGGTCGAGCATCCCGTACTTGGCTCGGTGCGTTTGGTGGGTCCCGCTCTTCGCACGGCCACCACGCGCTCGATGCACACTGCGCCTCCCGCCCTCGACGCGGATCGCGATGCGCTTCTAAGCGGCGGTCCGGCGCCCTCCAGCCGGCTATGAGAGTGCATGGCGATTCGCGTACGTAAGCTCGCCCGACAGCTCAAGCGCCCTCCGGTGGAGCTGCTCGGGATTCTGAAATCTCTTGGCTTCGACCGGTATAAGTCGCCCGAGGATATGCTCTCGGGCACGGTGGAGAAGAAGCTCCGCACGGCGATCCGGGAAGGTGTACGGCCAGTGCCCGTCATCGCTGAGCGCGTGCGGAAGAAGCCGGTGGAGTCCGCCCCAGCGCCCACCGGGGGGCTGTTCCCTGGTGTCGTGCGGCAGCATGACGGGCGCTTCGATGCGCCTCCCCAGAGCGCACCTCCCCAGAGCGTACTGCCCCAGAGCGCTCCGCCTCCTTCGGTCACTCCGAGCGAGCCCTCGGGCCCAGATCCCGCTGTGCTGCGCGCGACGCTCGAGGCCGAGCGAGCGGTGGTAGAGGCCAACCGCAGGGCGCTGGTGGCCGAGCGTGAGGCGCTGGCGGCAGAACGATCGGCGCTATTGAGTCGCGCATCCCAGCCAACAGAAGCCGTGGGGCTTGCCACCGTGTTGGAGCGGCGCGGCTTGCTTGGCGCTGACGAGGCCGAGCGAGCCATCCGTGCATTGGCGGGGTCTCGGCGCATGGCAGAGGTGCTCCCGTACCTCTCCGTGACCGATCCCGAGGCCTTGCTTCGGTGGCTCCAGGACGTGCTGGTGCTTGTCGATGGCACGCCCCCCGAGGCCCTGGCCAACGAAGCGATGGTCAGCGTGTCTTCGGAGCGGGCAGACATCCCCGGAGCCGTCGTGTGGCGCCGCCTGGCGTCCACGCTCTCCGAGAAGCTGTTGCTCAACGGGGCCCGGAGAGTCCTCGTGGTCGGCGGCTCCGTTCGGGCACATCGGCTACTTCGACAAGGCCTCGATCCCCGGGTGGATATCCGGTTTCGTCCGTGCACGGAGATCGTCGCTGCGGACGCCGAAGCGGATGTCACCCGAACCGACGCGGTCGCCCTCTGGAACGTCCATGAGCACGAGGCCGCCACCGAGGTCTACGACACGGGGCGGGCGCTGGTCGCGAGGTCGTCTGCGATTCGGGTTCAGAGCTTCGTCGAGGACTGGATCCGCGCGCTTACGCGTTGACCTCGACGGAGCCGCTCGGCCTCCATACGGGTATAGACGGTAGGGGAATCATGGGCAACGACAGATCAGCAGCGAAGCGTCCGACGCGCACCCCTGCCGAAGAGGCACTGCGGGCACGGGCAGACGAATTCCACAAGGGCGGCATGCCCTTCCAGATGGCCATGGCCGTTGCTCACGGGCGCATGACACTCTCAGATGCGCTCGAGAGAATGTCCCGCAAGGATCGGGTCACCAGGCTGGTAGAGGATCAGGGCCTCAGCCGCGCGCTCGCCACCCAGGTCGCGATGGGTCATGTCGAGCTGAAGACCATCCTGCGCCGCCGCCGGCTCAAGGAGCACCGAGAGCTCAACCGCGATCGCACCATGCTCGAGGTCGGCAATCGCCTCACCTTCGGGCTTCACGGGAAGCGGGTTCTCAGCGGTACGGTCAAAGCCACCGCCCCGTACTCCATCACCGTGGAGCTCGACTCCGGGGAGGAGGAGGAGATCCACAAGCTCCAGATCAAGTTCGTGTACGTACCTACTGACTGGAAGCGGGCCAAGAAGGCCATAAAGACGGACAAGGCCTTGTCCAAGGCTCCCCGGGACCCGGTTCCACGGCCCCAAGACCGCTACGGCTGCTCCGACAAGCGGGTGTTCACCTTCATCGATCGGGGCGACGAGATCGCGATCACCACTCTCGAGGGAGAGGTGATTCGCGGCAAACCGGTGTGGTTCTCGCGCTACGAGATCGCCGTAGAGGTGCGCGGAGACGCCACGATTTACGTGTTCCGCCACGCGCTCCACAACGTGTCGACGATCTAAGCTCGGGCATCGGCTCGACGCGCCGTGTGGGCCGTGGTGCTATGTGGGGCTCCCCCCAGACCTGGAGAACCGATGGGCATCATGTCGGGTTCGATCTCTGTGCGCCGATTCCGGGTAGTCGGCGAGCTTCCCGAAGACTGGCGCGAGTCTTTTCGTGAGCGGCTACAGGAGTTTGCCTTCCGCACCCCTCCACAGGAGGTCGGCAAGGAGGAGATCGAGGGCTGGGTCGAGGCCCACAATCTCCTTGATGCCGGTTTCGAGGACTTCAACAAGTGGCTGTACAATGAGTACATCTTGTTCGCTCTTCGCGTCGACAAGAAGCGGCTCCCGGCCAAACTATTTGCAGCAACCCTCGACAAGCGCTGCGATGCCTGGAAGGAGAAGAACGGGGTCGAGAGGGTCCCGGCCTCCATCCGGAGCGAGCTCAAGGATGCTCTCGAGTCCGAGTGGCTCAAGAAGACCCTTCCCAGCGTCGCGGTGACCGAGGCGGTCTGGCACATCGGCGAGGAATGGCTCATCTTGCACGGCATGTCCGACGCCATCGCAGACCGGTTCCGCAAGCGCTTCTTCCGGACCTTTGGCCTGCGCTGTATCCCTTGGTCTCCGCTCGACTTTCTCACGGATAGCGAAGTGGTGGACAGCCTGCTCCACAAGGCGCCATCTGTCATGGCCACAGCTCACGATCTGGGAGGTCTCTCATGAGCGAAAATCAGGATGGTCTGCCGGTCCTTCCGCACCTCGCGGGCGAGTTCTATGCATGGTTGTGGTGGGCGAGCGAGGTTCAGGGCGCGGTGTTCGTTCTCGCCGATCCGGTCGGTCAGATCGAGCTCTGGGTAGACGAGCGGCTCGCCTTCCGCAACGCCGACGACACCAAGGTCACCGCGGTCATGACGGGCGAGGCGCCCTCTACTTCTCTCGAGGCTCGAGCCGCTCTCGCAGGGGGCAAGGTGCTCAACGAGCTCCGAGTGGGACTGCGTCGCGACGATCGCGAGTTCACCGTGACCTTGAAGGGGCCCGCGATGCATCTCAGTGGGGCCAAGCTGCCCCAGGTCGTCTCGGAAGGGATCGACGAGGTGCTCTACGATCGCATGTTCCTGTACGGAGAGCTCAGCATGGTGTTGGCGGCTTTGTACAAACACTTCGCCGACAAGCGTGTCTCCTCCGAGTGGGACGCCGAGGTCCTTCCGGGGCTGCGCCGATGGATCGGCGGAGAGCTGTGATGCTTGCGGTTGTGCGGGCCTGCGAATAAGACTCCCGTGACAGCACGCTCTGCAAATGGCGGGATGTGCGCGATTAGCTCAGCTGGATAGAGCGCTGGCCTCCGGAGCCAGAGGTCACAGGTTCGAATCCTGTATCGCGTACCATCCCGCCATTCGTGCGTCTGGGTTCCGCCTTGTGCTATGGTCGCGGCGTGAATCGAGGACAGCACAGCACTTGCGCGTGACTTTCTGGGGAGTACGGGGCTCGATCCCCATTCCAGGCGAGCGAACGCAGCGATGGGGCGGAAACTCATCGTGCGTAGAGGTTCGCCATGGCGATGGTCCACCATTGGTGTTGGACTGCGGCACCGGTGCGCGCGGCCTTGGCTTCAAGCTCGTAGGCCAGCCGGGACGCGAGATGGACATGTTGTTCTCGCATTTTCATATGGACCATGTGTTCGGCTTCCCGTTCTTCGTGCCGATCTACACGCCTGGCTACACCGTGCGCATCTCGATCCCCGCCTTCAGCGAGGAAGAGGCCCGGCAGAAGCTCGGCCGCTACCTCAATGGCGTCTACCATCCCACTCGGCTGCGCGAGCTTCCCGCCAACGTGAGCTTCCACGCTATCCGCCCCAACAAGTCCTTCCAGCGGGGGGGCTTCACGGTCCGGGGGCTACAGCTCAACCACCCGGGTGGTTCGGTTGGCTACCGGATCGAGGCGGATGGGCAGAGCGTGGCCTACATCACGGACACCGCTCCCTTTGCGCGCCCCGGAGAAGGGGTGGAGGCAGGTGGCGAGGCGATCGCAGCAGAGACCCGCGTGATCGAGTTCCTCCGCGATTGTGATCTCGTCGTGTACGACACGATGTTCGACTACGACGAGTACCTCGAGAAGATGACCTGGGGGCACAGCTACCCAGAGTACGCCTTCGCGCTGTGTCGGGCGGCAGGGGTCAAGACCCTGGTGCTCTTCCATCATCTCCCCGATGCGTCGGACGATTCCCTCGATGTGCTCGAGGCGAAGTGGGCGAAAGCCAGCAACCCCACCGTGATCCTCGCCCGAGAAGGTGAGACGGTTCCGGCGGTCCGATGACGATCGAGAGCAGGTGGACGGGCGACCGCCCGGGGTGTGCATGGGGCCGGAGGGGATAGGGCTGGAGGTCAGTGGAGAGTGGCTCCAGGGCACGGCAACCGGGCTCCTGCTGCTGCTTGCGGTCTATTGGATTCCAGCGCTTCTGAATCGGGTGTGGCGACGGGTGCTGTGGCGGGAAGGGGCCTCGACATTGATGGCCATCTCCGAGCTCCTCAAGAGCCCTGTGGTCGCGAACCGCGCGGGATGGCTCGTGCGCAGTTCCCGGGGACAGGTCCGGGTATCTGGGGGGATCCGAGGCGTGCGAACCGAGCTACGCCGAGCGGATGGCCGGCGTGATGTGTGTCCTGGGTGGCTCACCCCAGGGGAGGTGGAGACCTGGCTCGGGCTCAGGCCTGACTGACCTCGCGCCGTGTCCTGCGGCGGGTGTCGCCCTCGTTGGCGTGGGCACGCAGCCGTCCGAGGACCTCGTCGAGGCGCTCTGGCATGGTCTCTCCGGGGAGTTCCCGAGCAACCGCGAGCCCCGCGCGGGCCTCTTCCAGGAAGGCGAGTGCGTATTCCACCAGCGCCTCGTTGCGCCGGATCTCCACATCGATCAGAGCGCGGTGTTCGAGGAGCCGCTTGAGGTGCATGGCCGTGGCTGCGTGGCGCTCGCGGGTGAACGGGTCTTCGTCGGGGTCGGGGTCGTCGTAGCGGTCGATGCGCTCGTTGATCGAGACGACATCGATGGACTCTGACTCGGTGTCGAGCGTCTGCCGAGTGAGCTGCAGCCGATAGACCCACATCGCGACCTCGGCGAGACCCCGGCGGGAGTCCCGGTCTGGAGCGTGCTCGCGAGCGCTCTCGTACAGCTCGAGTGCGCGGAAGACCGGCGGGCGGTACCGCAGCTGGAGCTCGGTCTTGATCTGCTTGGGCGAGGGGAGATCCGGCCCGTTGTCGTAGCGGAATGCGGCGGGAAGCAGGCCCTGCGAGCCCATCAGCCCGACCATTCCAGCAGAGAGCACGGCTGTGATCACCAGAGGCAGGCTGCTGGGGATGAGGAGGGTGGCTGCCCACAGCCCGAGTGAGGCGCCGGTGAGGGTTGCCAGGGCGCCGTTGAGGTGATCGAGCCAGTCTGTGCGGTGGGGAAGGAGCCAGGTGGCGAGAGCGCCTGCCACCGCTCCGGCGCCGACCACAGCGGGCAAGTTGTAGGCCGTGAACAGCATGCCTACGGCGATCACCGCGGTGGTGACGATGGGGAGCGCCCAGAGCTTGCGGGGATTGACCGAACCCGCGCCTACGCCGATCGCTGCGGAGAGCGCCAGCTCGGGGTGGAGTGCCCAGAGCCCAGCGACGGCCACCACGCCTGCTGTGAGCATCTGGGTGCCGACCCACATCGCCTGGCGGGCGGGTAGGCTGGGTAGGGCCGTGCCCCGGACCATGAGTGGAGCCCCGGCCACGACCTGCAGACTATTGGTAGGCTCCACGGTAGGTCTCCTTGTTCAGCTTGATCGCCCGCCTGCCTTCACGGCTGGTCGGCTTGTTCCCCTCGTAGATCGCGCGCTGCTGGAGGAGCACCTGGGCCTCCTGCTCGAGGCTGGCATCTCCGGTCGAGGCCGCCCCCTGCTGGAGCACGCGGCCGCCCTCATCGAGCATCTGCTTGGCCCGGTCCAGGTCGCCCTCGGCATAGGCCTGTGTGGACATCTCGAGGTAGCGATTGCCCCAGGCGCGGTTCGCCGCTGCGGCCTTTGCAGCATCGATATTGGCACGTACGCGATTGGGATCGACCGTGATCTCCGCCGTAGCGACGTCGGAGCTCATGCCCTGAACCTGGTCGACGAGGTCGGTGTATTCGGCTCGCACCGAAGCGACCTCGAGCTCGCCGGTGTGGTTGCCCGTGACCCGGACGCGGGCGACGATCTTGCGCTCTGCACCTTCGGCGATATCTCCCATATAGACCTGCCAGCCCGTGGCGGTGCGGGTGGCCTGCCAACCGATGACCTCGATGGGCTCGACCCCAGTGGGCAGATCGACGGTGATGGCCGTGTTCCTGGCGACGACCGAGCCGGTGCGCTCGAGTTCCTGTGTGAATGCCGTCGCGAGCTCCGAGGGGTCGTCGACGAACTGGTAGTGCCCGCCGCCCACGTCTGCGAGGTTGGCCATCACGTCTTCTCGAAAGTCGATGCCCAGCCCGAGGGTGGACACCGAGAGCCCCTTGGAGGCCGCACGGGCGGCGAAGCGGGAGAGTGCGTCGGGGGTCTCGCGCCCGACATTCGCCTTTCCATCCGAAAGGACCACCAGCTTTCCGACCTCGCCGGGGTCGAGGGAGCCCAGGACCTGGCGCTCGCCGCTCTCCATGCCCGCGTAGAGCGCTGTGCCGCCTCCATCGGAGATGCGGTCGATCTGGCGATATACTCGTTCGATATCCGTGATAGGCCCCGCCGGCACGATCACGCGGGCGGTGTCGTTGAACGCGATGAGACTGAACTCATCGGTCGGCCCCATTGCATTGACGATCTGCTTGGCGGCTCGCTTGGCGTAGTCGAGCTTGCCTCTGTCTCTCATGGAGCCCGATGCATCCAGCACGACCGCCAGGTTGACGGGCATGCGTACCGCTGCGCCTTCTCCTATAGGGGCGCGGACAGAGATCGTGAGGAAGCGCTCGGAGCCGGTGTTCTTGAGGATGCTCGGCCGATCGAGCCCCGCATCGACGATCAGTCGGCCTTGCTCGAGGGATGGGGGAGGTGCTTCTACCTGCGTACCCACCGGCGCTTTGGTGACCGCAACATCCGGGGGAGCAGGCGTGGGCGCCATGAAGATCGCGGTGAGACGAGGGGCGAGGGCTGCGGCCACTACCGCCGCTCCTGCCAGGCCAAGGGTCATCTGCCATCGCTTCATGGGATCCTCCGGTGCGTTGATCGAGCCGCATACGACACGACAACGGGCGGGCGGTGGGGTTCCTTACACTCATAAGGATAGCCCACCTCGACCCTGACTCGCTGTCGGTGTGACACGTCATGTCAACGACGAATGAACTCAGGCGCTGATTGCGGGAATCCTGGACGACCTATTTGTAGATCTTGGTCTTCCCACTCCCACCGGGGTCCGGACCCAGGTCGGGCTCCATGCCGATGGGATCGGGCTTGGGACCGGTGCGAATCGTGCGAATAGGCGGGGGTTCTTCGCCGTTGCCGACTTTTTGGGCCTTGGCGATGTTGCCGGGCACGACAGGGCCTTCGGGCTGCCGGGTGGTGGCGACCTCGAGGAGCTCTTGGAGCTGGGGCAGGAGCTCTGGGCGGTGCGTCTTGAGGAGCTTTCCGACACGGCCCTTGAGAGCGGCGGATACGACATAGACGCGTCTGGCCCAGGCCTCCTCGATGTCTGGGGTGCGCTCGGGGGCTCGCGACAATGCGATCGCAGCCTGCGCTTCGATCAACAGATCCGTGGCGAAATCATCTGCAACGCTAGGCTCGCCCTTGAGATCAACCATCACCTCGCGCATGAGGTCGTCTTCGGTGCTCCGGGCCCAGGCCTCCAGCCGGTACTCGATGCCGTCGACAGCAGGGCGGTACCACATCGGGAGTCGCTTGTCCTCGGGGGTCCACTCGATCTCTGCCTCGCCCTGTTCGGGCCAGCCGCGGAAGTGGGTCTCGAGCTCGGCGAACTCCTCCCAGTCCTGGACCTTGGCGTGGGTCAGGGCGCGGGAGTGGTTCTCGGCGAAGCAGAACCACGCTTGGGAGTAGAGCTTGGCATGGTCGGGAGAAGTACCCATCGCGACCTGAACGGCGTCCAGGCTCTTTGCGCAGTTGTTGTCGCGAGCAGCCTGCACCGCCTGGAACATATTGGCACCTCTTGGAGGAGGTTGGGTGTAGCGCAGGGGGCGGTGGGGAAGGCGACGCGGTGGGTCGGGGATGTGTGCCGCGAAGAAAGCATCCGTGGGCGGCGGGTCTGGAGTGAGAGGACCAGGAGCGGATGGGCCGGGCAGGGGGGGCTCGGGCTTGAGGCCGTCTACGACGATTTCGCCGCTCTCATCGTCTTCATCGCCCGGTTGGGTCACGTACACGACCGAACCGAGGGTAAGCAGGGCGAGCAGCCCGACGGCGGCCATTGGGATGAGGATCTTCGTGCGGCTCTTCCCGGATGGGGTCTTCGTCTCCTTCTTTCGTTGGAGGGGTCGAGGGGTTGCTGCCTTGGGGGCATCGGGCTCGGCGCCGATCGTCTGCGTGGGCCGGACTTCCGGCGGTGGCTCTTCTTCGACGATGTAGCTGGGGGTCTGATCGATGGGGCTCGTCTCGCGGGGGGGAGCACTCGGTTGGGTGCGAGAGCTGTCGGGATCGTCGGCACTCTCGAAGTCGATGTCGTCGGGGAGCATGAGGTGGCTGCCGGCCACCCCCATCGATCCGGAGGAGAGCTGGGCTTCGATCTGCTTGGGGTCGGGCACGGGAGAGGTGCCCATGCTGGGCGCATCGCCGATGAGGATCGCGACGGTTGTGGCGTTGTCATCGCCTTCGCGGGCCTCGACGATATCGAGCACGTGTTTGACGCCGGGTTCGGGGGCGGCCCAGTCGACGCTCCCGAGCTCCCAGTCGGTGACGACCCCATGGACACCATCGGAGCAGAGGAGGATTACGTCGTTCTCGGCGATCTCGATCGGTTCGCTGAGCTCTACCTCTACTTGACGCTCCACCCCGAGGGAGCGCGAGAGCACATGGGCTTCTGGGTGGGTGGCGGCGTCTTCGGGGGTGAGCAACTCGGCGTCGACGAAGAGGTTGACCATGGTGTGGTCACGAGTGACCTGGATCGCCTGCCCTTCGTTGATGAGGTAGGCCCGACTGTCGCCTACGTGGGCGATGTGCACGAAGCCGTCATTGGTGAGCATCGCCGCGACGGCGGTGGTGCCCATGCCCATGAGTCGGTGGTTCTTACGGGCGGCCTCGTAGATCGCCTGGTTCGCCCGCTCGAGTGAGACGCGTAGCGCGTCAGCGAGATCGCCGCTTTTTGCGAGATCTTCGATGTTGTCGTGGACGGTGCGAACGGCCAGGCTCGACGCCTGTGCCCCTCCGACATGGCCACCCATCCCGTCGCAGACGATCGCGAGGGTAAAACCATCGAACTCGAAAACCCCGAATGAATCTTGGTTTTCGGAACGTTTACGTTGTTCGCTGCGGTATCCGAAGGCGCGTAGCAAGCATACCCTCCAAGCGGAATCTAGCATCTACGGGGTTATCGGTGCACCTGGGGTGAAGGAAGTTCTTCGCCAGCCCGCTGGAGGAAGAGTGGATCGCGTCAAGGGATTCGGATTGTTCACGGCCATCGCCGCGATATCGGTGCTCGCCGGTGTGGCTCCACCCCCCGAGGTCGGCGATGCTGTGGTGGCGAGTGATCACAGATGGGTCAGCGAGGCTGGCGCAGAGGTGCTCAGGCGCGGTGGGAACGCCGTCGACGCAGTGGTGGCCGCTGCCTTGTCCGCCGGGGTGGTGCAGCCTGCTGGCTCGGGCCTGGGCGGGGGCGGTTTTGCCGTGCTGTCCGATGGAAAAACGCGGTATGTTCTGGATTTTCGTGAGGTTGCTCCCGCCGCTGCGACTCGGGACATGTATCTGGGCCCCGATGGCGCGGTCCTGGCTGCGGCGTCGAAGGTCGGTGGACGCGCTGTGGGCGTGCCTGGAGAGAGCCGTGGGCTCGCCAGACTGCTCGCTGCTCACGGAACGCTTACACCGGCGGAGATCGCCGCTCCTGCGATTCGCCAGGCCGCGTCGGGTTTTGGGGTTGGGGCGCACCTCGCCCACGCGCTCGAGAACACCAAGCACCCCGCTATCATCGCCCTCTTCACAATCAATGGGGCGCTCGCGGTCGATGGGCAGAGCTTCCGGCGCCCCGCTCTCGCCAAGACCCTGCGACGGTGGGCCAAGAGCCGCGGAGAGGATCTCCATATGGGTGCCGGCGCACGTGGAATCGCTGCGGCGGTAGCGGACGATGGCGGGGTCACCGTCGAAGATCTCGCGGCCTACCGCCCGGTCGAGCGCGAGCCGATCATCGCTCGCTACAAGGAGTACACGCTGGTCACGATGCCGCCGCCGTCATCGGGGGGAGTGGTCCTGGCCCAGGCGCTGTCGGTGCTCGAGGGCTACGATCTCGCCTCGCTCGGGCACAATAGCTCGGACTATGTGCACCTCGTCTCCGAGGTCATGAAGCACGGGTATGCCGATCGCGCTCATCATCTCGGCGATCCGGATTTCGTGGATGTCCCTGTCGAACACCTGCTCTCTCCCCAGCGAGTCGGCGAGATTCGCAGCAAGGTGTGGCCCGGGCGTTCCTTCCCGCCCAACCACTACGGGCCGCTGATCGCCCCACCAGAGGACTCGGGGACCCAGCACATCAGCGTGATCGACGAGGACGGAATGGCGGTGGCCCTCACGACAACGATCAACACATCGTTCGGCTCGGGCGTGGTGACCGGCGAGGGGGTCATCCTGAACAATGAGATGGACGACTTCGTAGCTGCGCCGGGAGTGCCCAATGCCTATGGGCTGGTAGGGAGCGAGGCGAATGCCATCGAGCCCGGGAAGCGTCCGCTCTCGAGCATGACTCCCACGATCGTGCTCGACCCGAAGGGGCGGGTGGTGATGTCGATCGGCGCATCGGGTGGCAGCTTCATCATCTCGAGCGTGCTCCAGACCTTCCTGAATATCGAGGAATTCGGAATGGACCCCCAGGAGGCGGTGGCCGCGCCGCGGTTTCATCACCAGTGGCAGCCCGATACCTTGTTCTTGGAGTCGGGCTTCCCACGAGACGTCGTCCGTGCGCTCGAGACCCGGGGCCATCAGACGCGGACCATCGAGCGCTTCTCGAGTGTGCAGGTCGTGGTCGCCCCGAAGGGAGGAGGGCCGCTCCAAGGCGGATCGGATCCGAGCAAGGGGGGCTGGCCCGCTCGCAGGTAGCTACTACCGGGGCCGGAGCGAGGCGAAGAAGTCGTTCCCCTTGTCATCGACCAGGATGAACGCGGGGAAGTCTTCGACTTGAATCTTCCAGACCGCCTCCATGCCGAGCTCGGGGAAGTCGAGCACCTCGACCGACTTGATGTTTTCCTGGGCGAGGACTGCGGCGGGTCCGCCGATGCTGCCTAGGTAGAACCCACCGAATTGCTTACAGGCAGCGGCGACTTCGGGACCCCGGTTGCCCTTGGCGAGCATGACAAGTGAGCCCCCATTCTCCTGGAATAACGCCACATAGGGGTCCATGCGCTGGGCGGTCGTGGGTCCGAAGGATCCCGAGGGCATTCCGTCGGGCTTCTTCGCGGGCCCTGCGTAGTACACGGGATGCTCCTGGATGTACGCGGGCAGAGGCTCCCCTCGCTCGAGCATGTCTCGGAGGCGGGCATGGGCGATGTCGCGGGCGACGATCATGGTTCCGGACAAGGACACACGCGTCTTCACCGGGTAGCGCGAGAGCTCGGCGCGGATGGCATCCATGGGCTGATCGAGGTCGATCTTCACGGTCTCTTCTGAGGAAGCATCTGCCTCGAGCAGGAAGCGCTCTGGGTGTCTCTCGAGCTGCTCGAGCCAGAGCCCGTCGCGGTCGATACGGGCCTTGATGTTGCGGTCTGCGCTGCAGCTCACGCCGATGGCGATGGGGCAGCTCGCTCCATGACGGGGCAGGCGGACGACCCGCACGTCGTGGGCGAAGTACTTGCCGCCGAATTGTGCACCGATGCCGTTGTCACGGGCGATCTGGAGCAATGTCTGCTCCAGCTCCAGGTCGCGGAAGGCCCGGCCCCCCATGCTCCCGGTTGTGGGGAGTGCGTCGTAGTAATGGGTAGAGGCCATCTTCACGGTCTTCATGGTGCGCTCGGCGCTGGTCCCGCCTACGACGATCGCGATGTGGTAGGGGGGGCAGGCGGCGGTCCCGAGCTTGGCCATCTTGGCTGTGAGGAAGGCGATGAGGTCGGTAGGATTGAGGACCGCTTTGGTCTCCTGGAACAGGTAGAACTTGTTGGCGCTGCCGCCGCCTTTTGCGACGAATAGGAACTCGTAGGCGGACCCGTCTGTCGCGTAGAGATCGATCTGCGCAGGGAGGTTGGTGCCGGTGTTCTTCTCCTCGTACATCGACAACGGAGCGACCTGGGAGTATCGAAGATTCTCGGTGTGATAGGTACGAAATATACCCTTAGCCAGGGCTTTTTCGTCGCCTCCTCCCGTGAGCACGTACTGGCCCTTCTTGCCCGTGACCATTGCCGTGCCCGTGTCCTGGCACAGGGGGAGTACGAGCTTTGAAGCAATAATGGAGTTGCGAAGGAGTGTACGGGCGACGAAGCGGTCATTCGCGGTCGCTTCGGGGTCTGTGAGGATCGCGGCAACGGATTGTTGATGGGAGGTCCGCAGGAAGAAGCTGATGTCGTAGATGGCCTGGGCGGCCAGGGTGGTGAGCGCTTCGGGATCGATCCGGAGGAAGTCCTGGCCGCCGAGGTTCTCGACCTGAACGCCTTCGGTGGACAGCAACCGGTACTCGGTGTCGTCCGGCCCGAGCTGGAACATCTTCTCGTAGTTGAATGGGGTCATCTTGGTCCTCCGGGCCGGGAAGCCTACTCCGATTCCCGCGGTCCGGATAGAGCGCCGAGTCCGGAGGGGTCGATATGGATTGGGTGGTCCTCAAGTATGGAGGCACGAGCGTCGCAAGTGCGGCGAAGTGGGCGGCGATCGCAGCCCGGGTCGCGGAGCTGGTGCCGCGGGGGCGGGTGTGGATCGTGGCCAGTGCGCTGTCCCAGGTCAGCAATCGCCTCGAGCGAGCGATCGACGCGGCCGTGCATGGTGAGCCTCTCACCGCCCTCGACTCCATCGAGGCCGATCACCGCTGCTTGGCAGATGCTCTCTGTCTGGATGCAGTGGATCGCGGGCCGGTTCTCGAGCTTCTCGCGGACCTGCGCCGTCTTCTCGAGGGCATCCGACTCACCGCGGAGGCCAGCCCTCGCCTCCGTGCCCGGGTGATGAGCTTTGGAGAGCTGGCGAGCACCCGAATCGGGGTGGCGGCGCTTCGGCGCGCGGGTGTCGAGGCGACCTGGGTCGACGCGAGGACCCTGCTCAGCTCGAGCGGTGGCGGTGTCCATGCAGCGGACCGCTACCTCCAGGCCGAGGTGCCTGTCGTCACGGATCGGGAACGAGCAGATGCCGCAGCCGCGGGGGCTCGGGTCGTGATCACCCAGGGCTTCATCGCAAGGGATCCAGCCCAGAACACCGTGCTGCTGGGTCGAGGCGGCAGTGACACCTCCGCAGCGCTCTTCGGGGCCATGCTCGGCGCGAAGCGGGTCGAGATCTGGACCGATGTGCACGGCATGTTCACGGCCAACCCGCGGGAGATTCCGACGGCTCGGTTGATCCGCTCCCTCGACTACCGCGAGGCCCAGGAACTCGCCGCGATGGGGGCGAAGGTCCTGCACCCGCGCTGCCTGGTGCCGGTCGCGCGGGAGAAGATCCCCCTCGAGATCCACAACGTCGACGCGCCGGCTGCTCTGGGGACCCGGATCGAATCGGACACCGGAGATGATGCGGTGGTCACGGCGGTGGTTCGGCGCACGGGGGTCACCCTGTTGACGCTGTCGACCCTGGACATGTGGGGCGCCCCAGGCTTCCTGGCGCGGGCCTTTGCCCCATTCGCGGAGCTCGGGATCTCGATCGATCTCGTCGCGACCAGCCAGTCCGCGGTCTCGGTGACTCTCGACCACATCCCTGGGGGCATCGATGGCGAGGCCTTTCAGGCGCTCCTCGCACGCTTGGGAGGGCTCGGAGAGGTCCGGGTCGTGTCTCCGTGCGCAGTGGTGAGCATCGTAGGCAGGCGGATTCGGGCGGTTCTCCACGAGCTCGGCGGGGCCCTGGCGGTGTTTCGTGAGCATGAGGTGCACCTGGTGAGCGAGAGCTCCGAGGACCTCAACCTCAGCTTTGTGGTCGATGAATCCGACGCGCCGCGGCTCACCGCACGGCTCCATTCGGTGCTCTTCGCGCCCCAGTCGGGAGATCCGCGGTTGGGGCCGACCTGGGAACAGCTCGAGCTGGGCTCCGATCCGGTAGCTCCGGCTGTCCCGCGCTGGTGGGACTCCCAGGTCGATGCCCTGGACCGGCTCTGCCCACGAGGAGAAGCGCGCTACGTCTACCACCTGCCCACGATTCGCGATCGGGCGACCTCCCTGAGTCGGGCGCTCACGCGGGCGTCTGCGCTGTTCTACGCGATGAAAGCCAACCCGCACCCCGCCATCCTCGAGCTGCTCGGCTCCCTCGGGTTCGGAATGGAGTGCGTGTCCATCGAGGAGCTTCGTCGGGTCCGAGAGGTGCTCGGCCCGGACCATCCGGTGTTGTTCACACCCAACTTCTGCCCGGTCTCAGAGTACGAGGCCGCCTTCGCTGCGGGCGCTGAGGTCACCATCGACGGGCCGGACATCCTGGCTCGGGCGCCGGAGGTCTTCCGAGGACGGTCCGTGGCCTTGCGGATCGATCCCGGATCGGGTGCGGGGCATCACGAGAAGGTGATCACCGCAGGAGCCCATGCGAAGTTTGGCCACCCCGCCTCGGGCCTCGATGAGGTACTCGAGCTCGCGGCCGATCTTCAGGTCGAGATCGTGGGGCTCCACAGCCATGTCGGGTCGGGAATTCTCGATCCCGGTGCGTGGATGAAGACGGGTGTTGTGCTCGCATCCCTCGCCTCACGACTTCCCGCGCTGCGGTGGATCGACCTCGGCGGGGGCCTTGGCGTGGTCGAGCGGCCGGGGCAGATGCCGCTGGACCTCGATGCGCTCAACCACACCCTCGAGGCTCTCTCTGCCGGGCTTCCCGCGAACGTGGGCCTACGCATGGAGCCTGGGCGCTACCTCGTGAGCGAGGCGGGCGTGCTGATCGCACGGGTCACCCAGGTTCGCCAGAAGGGAGCCGTGCGCTTCGTCGGGCTGGCGACGGGGATGAACTCGCTGATTCGACCGGCGCTCTATGGGGCGTGGCATGGCATCCACAATCTCAGCCAGATCCGCGCGCCTTCTGCCGGATACGCCCATGTGGTCGGGCCGATCTGCGAGACAGGGGACATCTTGGGCCGCGATCGCCTGCTTCCGCATACCGCACCGGATGACCTGGTCTTGATCGACAACGCGGGAGCCTACGGACGGGCGATGTCCAGCCACTACAATGGGCGGGCACCGGCTCCCGAGGTCCTCATCGACCCATGAACGACACGCCCACCCAGCTCGGACCCTGGATCCTCGGGACTCTCCTGGGGGCGGGCGAGACCAGCTCGGTTCATCTGTGTACCCACGTCGACGACCCCAATCGCCGCTCCGCCATCAAGATTCTGGGTCGCCAGAATCGCGAGACCGTCGCGCGGCTGCGGCGAGAGGCCGAGATCCTGGCCTCTCTCGAGCACCCGAATATCGTCGGGGTCCAAGGGCTCGATCTCGAGGATCGGCTGCCGTATCTCGAGATGGACTACGTGCCGGGAAGTTCGCTCCAGAGCGTGCTCATCGACGGGCCACCGCCCATCGCCGACGCGTTGGACTGGGCCTCTCAGCTCATCGATGCGCTCGCCTACCTACATGCCCGCAATGTTCATCATCGGGACATCAGCGCCGCCAATTTGTTGCTTCACGAGGGCCGGGTGGTGCTGGTGGATTTCGGGCTGGCCAAGCAGGTCCATGGACAGCCTCTCACCGTCGCAGGAACTCGGTTCGGCTCGGTCACCTATGCGCCGCCGGAATGGATCGGCAATCAGCCCGTCGACGGGGCGGTATGGGATCTGTATGCGTTCGGAGTCGTGCTGTACGAGCTCATCACCGGTCGGGCCGCGTTTGCCACCGACCCGGATGAGGCGCCCAACCTCGAAGCGGGTCGGGTGATGTCCGCCAAGCGCGAGGTCGCCCATCTCGATCCGGGCGAGCAGTACCCGGCGGAGCTGTCGAGCTTGGTCAGGGAACTGACGGCAAGGGAACCCCACCTGAGACCCCGTAGCGCCGAGGCGGTGCGGGTGCGGCTCTCCAAGATTGCGATTCCCAACCGGGAACCCGAGCGACCTCCCCCGCCAGCCGAGGCGCTCTCGGAGGGATTCCGCCAAGCCAGCGCGGTCGGCACCATCGTTACCGCAATGGTGGGCTTCGGTGCGGTCGCGCTGGTCCTGGCGGTGCTGTGGCGGGTGCTCCGAGGAGTCCTGCCCAGCTGATCAGTGGGCCTCTGCTTCGTGCTCAGCCACCTTCTTGCGGACCTCTTCCATGTCCAGCCCTTGTAGCTGCGTGATGAGGTCTTCGAGGGCGGGCGGAGGCAGCGCGCCAGCCTGCCGGAATACGAGAATCCCATCGCGGAAGGCCATGATCGTGGGGATGCCGGTGATCTGGAGCGAGCCCGCGAGCTGCTGCTGAGCTTCGGTGTCGATCTTGCCGAACACGACGTCTTCGTGCTTCTCGGAGGCGGCTTCGAAGGTGGGGCCGAAGGCACGGCAGGGGCCGCACCAGCTCGCCCAGAAGTCGAGCAGCACGATGCCGCCGCCGTCGATGGTGGTCTGGATATTCTCGGAGGTGATCTCGGTGGTGGCCATGGGGACATCCTGTGTTGCTGAAGGCGGAATCTACTCACGCAGTCCGCTAAAGCAAGGGGCTGTTACTCCGGTGTGATAGCGGCTCGGATCGCTTCCATACGCCGTCGGTTCACGCCGAAGTCGCTCCGCCCGACCCGGCTGGCGCTGCGGAAGTGGATGACGGACTCATCCCGGTCGAGCTGGAACTGCACGTCGTCCTTGAAGCGCATCAGCGCCGTGGTGAAGACGTAGTGGCGGTAGTCGGTGCCCTCGTCGGCAAGGCGGGCGCGGGGCATCGCGAGCACCACCTCGTTCAGGCGCGCCCACACCGCGTCGGCGTCTCCGGTGTATCGGATGGGTTCGATGGCGTGCTGGGTATCCGAGGGGTCTGCACCGGAGTAGACGCAGTTGGGCGTCGAGGGCGCGGGGGCGAGAGTCTGGGGCAGCGGCATCTGGGGACCTCGGGCGCAGGCGGTCAGGAGGGTGAGCGAGAAGAACATCATGCAGCCGGCTATAGTGTGGGGGCTGGGCCCGCTACGGGGCGCGGCTTTCTTGTGTGGATGTTTTTGATGAACCGACAGTATCTCGCAGGGGCCGGTGTGTTCCTTGTCGTCTTGGCCGCTCTCTTGTGGATGTTCTGGCCCGCACCCACGTCCAGCGTCGACGTGGTCGAGTCCAAGGTGGAGGTGCCCGTCGTGCCCAAGCTCGCCAAGCGCACAGCGATGCAGCTGGCCGAGGAGAAGTGGCTGCCCCTCGAGGAAGATCCGAACATTCCGGTGGTGACCAGCACCTGCAAGTGGATCGTCACAGACGAGCGGCGAAATGTGCCGCAGTGGGTCATGCTCGACAACCTGCGCGATCGGGGGCAGCTCTTCGTCGAGGATGACATCCGGTGCCTCACAGCTGCCGGCGTCACGCCCGCTCTGCTCGACTTCGCGGAGCGATATCAAGATCTCAACAAGGCTCAGGGTCGGGTGGGGCGTCCTCCCGGACAGTGAATGGGGTGAACAGTTCGGGTTAGGCGCACACCTGCCGTCGGAGACTCGATGCGCTCGACCTTGATCCTGATCCTCGCGCTGACGGCGTGCAAGAAGACACCGCCTGCGCACGTCGACCCGCTCGATCGGCCCATCGGCATGGCCCCACAGGTGTCGATGGGCGTGCTGGACAATGGCCTCCACTGGTACTGGATCGAAGGGGGCGAAGCTCCGGAGATCACGGTTGTGGTCGCGGCCGATATCGCCGGTGATGAAGCGACTCTTGCTTCCGAGATCGCGGACTCGGTCACTGGCAAACCCGAAGTCGAGCTATCCAAGGGGCGAGTGGAGCTCGGGTTTCCGGAGGCGGACCTGGAACACACCCTGGAGCAGGTGGCGAACTGGGCGTGCTGTGTGGACCTGGAGGGCCCGGCCGGTCGCTTTCGCGCCGACTGGGTGCGTCCGCAGAACCTGGCGATCCTCGTGACCGGCATGGGCAGCCCGGATGAGGCGAGTGCCGAGATCGAGGGCGCACTGGGTAAGGTCTTCGAAGGCACAGAGCTTGTGGAGGTGGAGCGTGAAGCGACTCCAGCGCGGTCCTGGCAGCCCACTCGGAGCTACGAGGTCGTCACCGGGGCGCCGTCAGATGTGGCCTCGGTAGAGCTGTTGTTCGAGTACCCCCGGCCAGAAGGGGACACGGTCCGCTGGCTCCGAGGGGTCCTCTTGGAGGATCTCGGTTTTGCCATCATGGATACCCGCCTGGATGCGCTCGAGATCCCATCGGTCACGGAGCTCGACGCCGAGCGCGTGCAGGTGGCGCCGGTCACGGGGGGCCATGTTGTACGGGGCGAGGGGGAAGCGCTCACCACCTATGAGGCGCTCCTCACCGAGGTTCGTCGGCTGGGGCAGTGGGGTGTGCTGAATAGCGAGATCCGGCAGTCCGAGGGCCAGGTGATCGAGGCCTACCGCGGGCGCGCAAACACGCCGCGAGAGACGGATGTGCTGGTCGATATGGTGGTCCGGAACTTCGCGGAAGGTGCCGCGGTTCCCGGGCGCCAGCGCGAGGCCGAGATAGCCGAGACCTACGTGCCGAGCTTTGCGGTGTTGGAGCTCCGAGACTGGGCGCAGCACTTTGGGCAGGGCCCTTCCAGGGTCCGGGTGGTGCTCCCGGAGGGCTCCGAATCCGTGACCGAAGCCGATCTGAAGAGCGTCGAAGCGCGGGTCACCGCCGCGATCCTCGAGCCCCCCTTCGATGCGGGCACGCTCACTCAGCTCACCCCACCGCCCTCTCCAGGCTCGATCACCGATCGGGACGACTCGCTGGTGGAGGCGCTCGGCGTGGAGCGCTGGACGCTCTCGAACGGGGCGCGGGTCTGGGTACGCGACATGCCCGGCCCGATCACCTTCCGGGCCGTGCGCCGTGGTGGGCTCGATCTCTACGCTGAGCCCGAGTTCCTGCTGGCCTCTCTGGTCCCGGCCATGCGCGCAGCCGGGGGCTATGCGCAGCTCGAGCCCGCCGAGATCACCCGCTACCTCGCGGCCCGCGGTGCGTCGATGAACCCCAGCATCACCGAGCACGAGGCCATGCTCTCGGGGGGCGCGAATGCGGGCGAGGTCGACACCACGCTTCAGCTCATCCACCTCGCGATGACGGCGCCTCGGTTCACCGATGAGGGGTTCGTAGCGACGGTCAAGCGGCTCGCCGCGGTCCAGGTTCGCAAGCAGGACGATCCGACGGTGTTCTTCGAGGATGCCTGGAACGAAGCGGTCTGGCCCACCGATCCCTGGCGCCGACCGGTCGGTAACGAGGCCATCGAGAAGCTGGACCCCGATCGCGCCGAGGCCGTGTGGGAAGGGCTGTTTGAAGACCCCAGCGCTTTCGACTTCGTCTTCGCCGGAGAGCTGCCAGAGGACTTCGATCTCCTGGTCGAGCAGTGGCTGGGGTCCGTGCCCAGACCCCAGGATTCCGCGAGAGCCCAGGCTCGGCACCACGAACGCGTCGCGGGAGAGGAGCTCCGGGTGGAGCGGGGGCTCGAGGCGCGGTCGCGGGTGCGCATCGAGTATGCGGGTCGTCTCGAGGGCTCGATGGAGTCCCGCGAGCTCCTCCAGGTCGTGGCCGAACTGCTGCAGGTCCGCCTGCGCGAGCGCATCATGGAGCAGCGTGGAGGGGTGTATGGAGTGCGGGTCTCCGCCATCGCAGAGCCCTTGCCGACACCGAGCTACCGGTTGCGGGTGGAGTTCACGACCCACCCCGACCTGCTCGACGGCCATCGGGACCGGGCGCTCGCGATGATCGAGGCATTCACCAGCGAGGAACTCGACCCGTTCTATACCGACTCGGCCACCCAGCAGAACGCAGCCCGGCGGGAGCGGAACGAGCACAGCAGCGTGTTCTGGGCCTCCGCCCTCACCGAGGCGGTGCGCTTTGGGGACGAACCGATGCTCATCGCGGACTATGCGGAGCGAAATGCCGCACTCACGCCGGAGTCGGTCGCGGTCGCGGCACGACAGCTGCTCGATCCGAGTCGCCGTACCGTGGGGGTGCTGGTCCCCGAAGCGGGCGCGGTCGATGCCCCTCCGCCGCTCAGCTTTCGCGAGGATGACTGATCCCCACCCAGGTAGCGAGGGCGAGCCAGATCCATAGCGCGAGGTGCTTGGCCTCCTGGATGGCGAGGGCGACCGCACCGGGCTCGTAGAAGCCGTACAGCCGCTTGAGCGGAGGCACCGCGAAGCAAAGCAGCGCGAAGGCCAGCCCTGCGGGCGCCATGGCCCAGCGGGGGAGACGGTCCTCGGCGACCGCGATGGACACGGCGACGATGGCGGGCACGCTCCACAGCAGGTGGTGGTCGAAGGTGTAGACGGGGATCAACAGCATGGCGACGCCTACAGCCCCGACCCGTGCGGCTCGGGTGAGTGGGTCGGAGCTGGGCTGCCGAAATGCTGCGGCGAGAGCAAGGACCAGCACTCCGGCGACGGCCACCGACCCCAGGTGCGCGGCCGGGCTCAATCCGATGTCGCCGGGGAGCCACTGATCGAGCAAGTTGGGAACGCTGTGGTTCGCGAACATGGAGATCTGAATTCGCAGTCCGTTGTAGTCGCCCGCGCCCAGCCCAGGCAGCACCCGGGTCCAGAAGCTGATCTGCCCCTGGCCCCCCACCAGGGCCATGGAGGCGAGCTCGCTGAGCGCGACTCCGGCGATCACTCCCCCGAGCGCTCTCCAGCGCCTCTGGAGGAGCCACAGCCCGACGAATAGCACCGGCGAGAGCTTGGCCATGATGGCGAGTCCGAGCAGGACGCCGCCCAGCGCGGGGCTGCGATCTTCCAGGGCCAGCCCCGCCATCGCGAGCAGGAACACGACGGTATTGAGCTGCCCGAGGTGCGAGCCGTAGGCCACCCCGGACATCAGGGCGAGGGTGATGGTGAGCAGGGCCAGCACCCGCTGCGAGCCGAGCGGAGACCACCACAGAGTCAGCACCGCGATGGCGCCGAGCAGGGCCAGCTCCCCGAGGAGTCGGTACACCCCGAGCCCTGTTTCCAGCGGGAGCGATGCGACTGGAGTGACCAGGAGGAGCGCGGGCGGCGGGTAGATCCAGGGGTGTACCGCGGCGCGACGGATGCCCTCGTCCTGGGCGGCGCGATTCAGGGCCTCGGTGTCATAGGGATCCCCCCCTTCGAGGGCGACCTGTGCCGCGTAGTGGTAGCTGGCGTAGTCCCGGCCCGCTGTACCCCCAGGTGGACGCGGCCGCTCGGGGGTCCACAGCGCGAGGACGTGCCAGGTGGCCGCCATCGAGAGGAGCAGGGCGAGGAGGGCCCAGTGGGGGCGGTCTGGCGCTCGGACTGACACCGCGCTCATGTAGCACGGTTAGGATTGCGGCTATGCGCAGCCTGGGCATCGTGATCCTGTTCACAGCGGCGTTGTCCACCCGATTCGCCTTCGTGTGTGACGACGCATTCATCAGCTTTCGCTACGCGCGCAACCTCGCGCGTGGAGCGGGTCTGCGCTTCAACCTCGGCGAGCACGTGCCCGTGGAGGGGTTCTCGAACCTGGGATGGGTGCTCTACGCCGCTTTGTTCGAGGGCTTGCTGCTGCGGCCCGAGTTCTGGCTGCCGCTCACCTCGGCGGTCCTCGGCGCGGTCGGCGTGGTCGGCGTGTACTCCATCGGGCGGCGGCACTTGGGCCTCTCGGAGCCCATGGCGCTTGGTGCGGCCGCCTTGTTGGGCTGGAATCCGGCCTGGGCGATGTGGTCCACGGGGGGCCTGGCCACGGTCCCGTTCGCTGTGGCGGTGCTCCTGTTCTTCGAGCGGGTGGTGTTGGCCGAGCGCCCGTCCCGCGGGACCGTGCTCGTGGCGGGCCTGCTGGTGATGTTGCTGCGAATCGAGGGAGCGGCCTGGGTCGCCCTGATCCTTGGACTGGGGGCCTTCGAAGGGCCGCGTCACGCTGAGCGCAGATGGGCGGCAGGTTGGTTGGTGGTCGCCTTCGTCGGCTACTCGGTCTGGCGAGCCTGGACCTTCGGTACGGTCCTCCCACATACCGCTCTGGTCAAGGTGGGGATGGGGGCGGAACGCATCGACCGAGGCCTGCGCTATGTGGCGGTATTTGCGCTCACCTTCGGGTCCCCGTTGGTGATCTTTGCCGCACTGCCCACCTTGGTCCGGGCGCGTTGGGGACGCTCGATTGGGGGCATGCTCGTCGCAACTCTTGCCTTCGGAGTCCTCTCTGGCGGGGACTTTCTCCCCATGGGGCGCCTGCTGGTGGTCGGGCTGCCGTTCATGGCTCTCGGTCTGGCCGTGGTGCTCCAGCAGCTGTCCAGCCGGATCGGGATCGTGGCCGGAGGAGCGGCGATGTTGGTGTTGATCGGGGTAGCGGTTCTGCCCGCGTCGGGGTTGTCCATCGCCCCACGGGAGCTGCTGGTCGCCCTGCACTTTCGCTACACCGACTTCGCCCCGATGTCCGAGTTCGATCGGTGGGTGAGGACGAAAGAGAATCAGGAGGGCTTTGCGATCCGGGGAAGGGCGTTGGCCGACTATGCCGATCCCTCGGACTCCTTGGTGGCACCCGCGGTCGGGGCCGTCGGGTACGAGAGCGGGCTGTTCATCTACGATCAACACGGTCTGGTGACGCGGGAGGTGGGTCTGCGTGCGGTCCCGCCGGGGGCTCCGCGGCGATCTCCCGGTCATGACAAGTTCGTTGAAGCCTCCTACTTCTCAGAGCATCGACCGACGTATCTGCACTCCAAGATCGTGCACGGGCGCCGCAGCGCTCGTCGGATGCGCGAGCTGGTCGAGAAGTGGGACCTTCCTCTCGCGCTCCAGTCCGACTACGCACCGACCTACATCGAGATCTACGTTCCGGGCCGCATCGAGCGCCACTTCCTCGTGCTCATGCAGCGCGTCGAGGAGGGAGAGGATGCCGGTATTCAGTGGACGAACTTCTTCGAGCACACCCGGAGGCTCGCTGCCGATCTATGATTCGCGCCCGCCGCGTCCTGGGGAGGAGGCGGCTTCGAAAGAGGTTGGGATGACGGACCCGGGTGGTGAGACCCAGATCAGCGGCGCAGTCACGATGGTGCCACCGGTACCTCGCTACGAGGACGAGGAGGCGGAGTCTCTTGGCGAGAAGCTCGCCGAGCTGTACACGCGTCGCGACAACAATCCAAAGGCCAAGATCGACGATCTGATCGATCAGACCCGTCGTCAGCTTCGACGGGGGCCTCGGTTGCGCTCCGGTGAGTTCCTCAAGGACGGGCGCTATCGGCTGGTCGAGCGCATGGGGGATTCGGCGGGGGATGCCACCTGGAAGGCCTGGGACCGGTCCGGTCAGGGCCTTGTGGTGGTCAAGGAGATGGTCGGCCCCTGGGTCGCCAAGAAGATGCGGGTCGGTGCCTTCCTCGAAGCGGCTCGCACGCTCCAGAGCATCGAGCACGCCGGTGTGGCGCGGGTCCACGAGGCGTCGCAGAGCCGGGATGGTTTCGTCTACCTGGTCACGGACTACTTCGATGGGGGCACGCTCCAGTCGGGCTGGACGGGGGATGCGGTCGATGCGCTGCAGTTCATCGTCGAGATCGGCAACGCGCTGCAGTCGGCCCACGAGAAGGATCTGGTGCACGCCCGCGTGACCCCGAACAATATCCACTTCGGGCTGGATTCAGGGGCTCACCTGGTCGACTTCGACCTCGCCGGCGAGCATGCAGCTTCAGAACGGGCCAATGTCTACGTCGCCCCCGAGGTCGTGGAGAAGGGCAACCGCGCGACGCCGACCTCGGATGTCTACTCCCTCGCCATGTGCGCGCTATTTGCGCTCAACGGCGGAAGCCTCCCCTACACCGTGGTCCGAAACCCCGACAAGTTCATCGACGCCCTCGATGTACCCGAGGTCATCAAGGACGTGCTCAAGCGCGCCGTGGACTGGGATGTAGAGCAGCGCTACGGCGTCATGGGGGAGTTCGTCGAGGCGCTGCTTTCCGACGGAACCGTGCTGGAGTCCCTGGCCGAGCGGGCCTTCGACCGGAAGCGCTACGTCATTGCCAGCGAGCACTACACACAGCTGTGGGCGCTCAGGCCGGGTCAGAGCGTCCAGATCAAGCAGATCCTCGGCACGATCTACCTCCGCATGCACGCCTGGGAGGAAGCGTTCGAGTGCCTTAGCACCGCCCTCGAAGAGACCTCCTCTCCCGAGACCCTGTTCCCACTGCTTCGCGAGTACGCTGAGGGCACGGGGGGCTGGGAGCGCGTCGCGGACTCATTGTGGAATCAGGCCCGCGAACGCACCGACGTCGAGCGCGCCGCAATGCGCGCAGAGCTTGCCAGGATTCGCGAGAACCAGCTCAGCGATCCACTTGGCGCTTCAGAGATCTGGGCCATGGTCGTGGTCGACCACCGGCTCCCGGAGCGCGGTGAGGAAGCGCTGCGCGCGCTCAAGCGGCTCGCAGAGGAGCGCGAGGACTGGGCTGCCATGGTGGAGCACAGCTGCGCCCTGCTGCCCCACCTCGCAGAGTCCGAGCGTCCGGAGGTGCAGTACGCCATCGGGCGTGCCTATGTCCGTCATCTGGGCGATGAAGATGCGGGTCTGCACTGGATCGACAAGGCCGAGGCCGCCGGGATCCAGCCGCTGGATATGGCCGCGGAGCTCCAAGAACTCCGGGCTCGCAAGGGCCAGTGGCGTCGGGTCATCGGGCTGATGCGCCTCGAGGCCGATCACGAGAAGAAGGTTCACAACGCATCGAGGATCCTGCTGCGTGCGGCCACCATTGCTCGGGCGGTGCATCTCGATCCCGAGGCCGAGGCCATCTACGAGAATATGCTCGAGCGGGCGCCCCAGCACTACCCGGCTCAGCGCGAGCTGGCGCGAATGCGGCATCGGGCCGGCCACGACGAGCGCGCGATGGAAGCCTACGCAACGCTCACCTCCAACTACGATGGACGTTCGGAGGAGCCCGAGGCCAGTGAGAGAGCGGCCGATCACACGGGATTTGCGAACCTGCTCGTCGACCGCGGTCGCTTCGAGGAGGCGATCGTTCAGCTCGAGGCGGCGATGAAGCTCCAGCCAGACAACTGCGAGGCGCTCAAGCTGGCGGGGCCGATGTATCTGGACATGGGTCGGTTGGAAGAGGGAGCGAAGTCCCTCGAGCGGTTGTACACCTTGTTCAAGGCCGTCCGTACCCACGGCGAGCGTCTCGATGCGGCGATCCAGCGTGCAGATGCGGCCTGGTTCCGTGGGCGACTCGCGGTGGCGATGCGTTGGTACAATGTCGTGCTCGATACGGTTCCCGAGCACTCCGAGGCATGGTGGGGTCTGGCCAAGGTCGCCATGGCCGCACGGGGGGGCCATCCGGGTGCAGACCGTGCTCCGTGGCTCGCGAACACACCCGATCGGTTCACGCCCCAAGAGGCACTCGCGCGTCTGTTCATGGGGCTGTTTCACGGCGACGCGCTCTCGGACTGGCTGTCCCGACATCCACTCGGCAAGGGGGTCGCGGAGGCGGGGGCGACCAGCGGAAGGCTCGCCTGCGCGGCGGTCGACCTGATGACCCGGTACGGCTGCGTGGACGCCGAGCTCTTCGGCAGACTCGCCCAGACCTACCCCGGCTGGGAACGTCGCATCCTCGCGGTCGAGACGCTGTGGCTCTCCGGCAACCCGGAGTTCCGCTTCGGCCGCAGCTACAAGTGGGCGCGCAGCGTTCTCGATCACGACTTCCAGGCCAAGACCAATCGCATCGTGCTCACTCTGGGAGACCCGATCCGCGGCCGCCTGGTCGTCGACTTCGGCACCGCAGAGCACTGGGACCTGCTCGTTGGCTCACCGACTCCACCAGAGCACGAACCCGAGATGCCCGCCGAGCCGCGTGAGTTCGAGGAGGCCCATCTGCTTCCACGGGTGGAGTTTCTGCTTGCAGACAACGCCGAGTTCGACATGCCGCCGGGGGCTTGGGAAGCCACGATCGGCTCCGATCCGAGCTGTGATTGGTGTGTGCCAGAGCTGGCAGAGCGCCATGCTTTCATCGAGCGGCGCGGTGCTGCGGTATACATCCAGGCCTTCGAAGAGTGCGAGCTCGCGGTGGACGGCGAATCCGTGCCCGGCTGGCGCTTGATGGGCGGCGAGACCCTGCAGCTGGGCAGCAATATGTGGGACGTACGGGTCTCCTTTCCGCCGCCCGAGTCGGACTTCAGCCAGCAGGACTCCTCGGAGCGCTCGTCGCTATCGGACGACTTTGGGGGCAGTGTCTCCGATCTTCCCGAGTCCGCCGACCCGACCTGGGAAGGCGTCGACCCCGAGGCATCCGACGGACCCAGTCTCCTCGAAGCACCTCCCGAGGTTCCGGCAGTTCCCGAGTTTCCTGAGATCCCCGCAGCCGACAACCGGCCACGTCTCGACCTGAACCCGGTGGCCGACGACTCCGACGAGTTCGTGGTCGAGGTGGGCGACTCCGAGGAGATCGAGCGCTCCGAGCTCGATGATCTCTCCGAAGAGATCGAGGTGTCGGAGGAGCTCGATGCGGTTCAGCCCGCCCCGTCGCCAACGGACTTCGATGATGAACCGGCCCCTACGCTGGCCCCGGAGGAGCCGGTCGAGGAACAGGAGCCCGACTCGGATGGGCCCGTGTACTTCGATGCATCCCTGATTGTCGAGCGTGTGAGGGGCGAGCCCGCTGTCGACACACCTCCGGCCGAGTCGGCTCGAGCGGGTGTATTCGAGGACGATGTTCCAACCACAGCCACGACCCGCGCCGAGATGTTCGCTCAGCTCGAGATCGAGCAATCTTCCTCCACGGCAGAGCCCGTCGAAGAGGAGGAAGAGGATCAGGTGGCGACCCAGATCCGTCACAACCCGCTGATCGAGTCCGGGTTCGCAGATCTGAATGCGATGGCTTCGGCAGAAGATAGCCTGGGCCCGGCAGGGGATGCCCCGACCCCTCAGTGGGTGGTGGTCGGCGACGAGAGCGACTTCGATGCAACTCAGGCCCAGAAGCCCGTACTTCTGGGCGAAGACCCCGTGGCGGGTCCGAATGATGTCAGCCCGTTCTCACCGCCCGACCTGCAGCCTGTGGAGATGACGGAGGAATCACCCGAGGAATCACCGGATTCCGCAGGTGGCTTTCCGAGCCCGCCCACAGCAGAGCCCGAACCCGTCGCCCTTCCCGCCGCCGTGCTCGAGATCATGAGCGGCCCTGCGCGCGGCACCCAGGTAGATGTGAAGGGGGTCATCGCCCTCGGCCGCGATGAGGCCTGCGAGGTGTTTCTACCCGCGGATCCGATGCTCGCACCGCTTCACTGCCGCTTCGTCCAGACCGACGACAGCTACCTGGTGATGGACAACGGCACCGAGCGCGGCACGGTCGTCAACGGGACCCGTGTGTCGGAGGCGGTGCTCTCGGGTGGCGAGACCATCATGGTGGGAAGCACAGTGCTCCGCTTCCAGGTGCAGCTTGGCTGAGTCGGAAAGAGCCCTCGACGCGCTGGGCGATATGGTCTGGGCGCGGTTCCGTTTGCTTGGGGTGCCCAATGCCCTGGCTGCGGCCCGGCTCTGGATGCTCTCTCCCGAGACGCGCTGGATGGGCGATGGCTCCAAGACCAGCCTGACCAAGCTGCTGATCGAGAGCACGGATGCGGCGCTCGCTCAGAGCGGCACACCCGATCCAAAGGCAGCGGCACTCTATCTGGCGAGCCCCAAGCAGGTTGCACGGGTGCTCGATGCCCCCAGCAATGTGCGCATGGCTCTGGTCCTCTCGGTGATCGATGGACTCGAGGCGGACGAGGTGGCTTCCCTGGTGGGGATGACCGCTACGGCGGTGCGGTTCGCCATCAATAGCGTGGATGATGATCTGGAGGAACTCGCCGAGCCGCTACCCGAGGGCTCTCTAGAGGAGGGGCACCTAAGCTCCATCCAGCTGCACGGTTTCGCACTCGAACGCCTCGACGATCTCCAGATGGCGCAGTGCGAGCAGCACCTGGCCGAGTGCTCGCTATGCTTCTCGCGGTTCGATGCGTGGACCAACAACCGCGAGGCCTACGAAGCCCTGCCAAAGCCCAAGCCGGCCAAGAAGCGGTCGCCACTTCTTGCCGTTGTCGCGGCTGCTGCAGTGATGATCCTGCTCTCGGTGTCCTGCGCTGGGGTGATGGTCCTCCTGATGTGGCGTGAACCCGTCGCGCAAGTCCCTACCAAGTGGGCCGGCGAGCCCGCGCGGGTCGAGCTTCGAACCGCGAACGGTCCGGTTGGTGTCGATGGAAGGGTCCAGCCGGACGAGGTGTTGCAGATCTGGCTCGATCCCCACCTCGCGGGACACGCGGGCTTTGCGTCGGGCACCAACGGCCAGATGACCGATGTGTTGGCTGTGCTGCCCGTGAAGCGGGGCGGTGGAATGCAGATGGCCCCGGTGGAGATTCTGGTCACGGCGGGGGGTGCACCGAGTGTATGGGTCCTGGTCTCCGACCGTCCGCTCTCGGAGACGGGAGTTCGGGATGCTCTCCGGGGCATGCGGGCGGATGTGACCGTCACCCAGGTCGACCTCGTGTTGGCCGAGTAGGTGTCTGCTCTTCCCACCCAAGACTGGTAGGGTTCCAGGGTGACCATCCACGTCCGGCCGCTTCAGCTTCCCGCCGAGAGCTCCCTGATCTTCGACCTTCCCCGTCGACTGCACCGGGCCGATCCACAGTGGGTGGCGCCGCTCGAGCTGTACGAGAGGCACCGTCTCAAGCCGTCGAACCCGCTCTTCGAGACCGCAGAGATCGTGGTCTTCGGCGCGTTTCGGGGGTCGGAGCTCGTCGGCACGGCCTCTGCGCTCAAGGATCGGAACTTCGATCGGGACGAGGGCATTGTCTGGTTCGGCTTCTTCGAGACCGAGCCCGATTCCGACATCGCCGAGGCTCTCTTCGAGCGGGTGATCGAACAGGCCCAGCGCTGGGGAGCTGTCGCCCTACGCGGGCCACGGAACCTCACTCGCTGGGAGTATGTCGGTCTGACGGTCGAGGGCTTCGACACGCTCCCGCCCATGCTTCAGGGCCACCACCCGCCCTACTACGCCACCTTGCTCGAGTCCTTGGGCATGGACAAGCACCACGACACCCTGGCCTACGAGGTCTCCCTGTACGAGACGGATGGCTCCGAGAAGCAGATTCCGGCGACCCTGCTGGACAAGGCCAATGGCTGTGACATCCCCGGCCTCGAGGTCCGAAGAGCCCGCTGGCGCAGTATGAATCGCGACCTGGTACGCGCTCATGAGGTGCTCAACGAAGCGTATCGCACGGTGCCCGATGTGAGCCCGATGCCCCGGGCGACCTTCCTGGCGCTCGGGCGCGCCTACCTCGTCTTCGCCAACACCGAGCTCATGCAGCTCGGCCTGGTCGACGGGGCTCCGGCGGCATTCAGTGTGTGCCTGCCCGAGATCAATGAAGCCCTGGTCCACGCGCGCGGGAAGTTGCTGCCTACCGGGTTGTTCCGGTTCGTCAACGGGCTCCGCGGCGTGCGCACGGCTGCGTTCAAGCTGATCGGGGTCAAGCCCGAGTACCGGGGCACCGGGCTGCACGCCAAGATGATCGTCAACGTCATCCACAGCGCGCGCAGGGCGGGCTATTCGCGGATCGATGGCAGCGTCATCGACGAACGGAACAAGCCCATGCGCGGGGTGGTCGAGGGGGCGGGTATGCAGGTCTATCGTCGGTATCGCCACTACGAGCTGAAGCTGTGATCGGGCTCCTCTGGCACCTGCACCAGCCCGAGTATCGCGACCCCGTCACCAAGATTCCGATGATGCCCTGGACTCGGCTGCACGCGCTCCGCGGGTATCGGGACCTGCTGTTGGAGAGCGTAGAGAGCGGGGTGCCGTGGACTCTGAATATCGTGCCCGGCCTCTGGGAACAGCTGCTTCACTACGCAGAGGGGGGCTCGGATTCTCACCTCGACACCAGCCGCCGAGGGGCCGACACCCTCGAACCAGACGAGATCGATGCGGTCCTCCGCACCTTCCCGACCGGGCACCCGAGCATGCGGAACACCCCGCGCTACCGCGAGCTGGAGGACCGAATCCTGGCCGGTCGTGCCCTGACCGTGGCGGATCTTCGCGACCTCCAGGTGCTCTCCACCCTGGTGTGGTTCGGAGCCACGGCGCGGCGTGATTTCCCCGTGCTGGACGAGCTGATAGCAAAGGGAGGCGGCTTCGACGAGTCGGACAAGGCTGCGATGCTGGGGGTGCAGGATCAGGTCCTCGCGCAGCTCCCGGCGCTGCTCGCGCGCTTCGGGGAGACAGCGGGTCCGGCGCTGTCGACCACCCCGCTGCATCATCCGATCCTCCCGCTGCTGGTGAACCTACGCCACGCAGGGCGGAGCACAGCAGACCCGCCGGATGTGGACTTCGAGTGGCCCCAGGATGCGCGACTCCAGCTCGACCGAGGCCGGCAAGCCATGGCCAGGTGGACCGGTCGTGCCCCGAGAGGCTGCTGGCCATCGGAAGGATCGGTGTCCCCAGAGGTCGTACAGCTCATCGCCGAGGCCGGTTTCTCGTGGCTCTGTACCGACGACGGGGTCCTGGCGCGTTCTCGGATCGAGCGCTTCCACCGCGGCTCGGGGGGCTGGGATCTCGGCCATGGCCTGACCGGTTTCTTCCGCGATCACGAACTCTCGGATCGCATCGGCTTCGACTACGCCCGGTGGGATGCGGCGGAAGCGGTCGCGGACTTTGCGCACCGAGCGGGGCGGATCGAGGGTGTGGCGGTGGTCGCATTGGATGGCGAGAACCCCTGGGAGGCTTTCCCAGACGCCGGAGCGGAGTTCCGCAAGCGCCTGATCGAGGTGCTGCTCCGCGATGGAATCACCCTCGACGCCGCCGCAGAGCTCTCCCCCGTGGGCCGGGTCGAGCACCTGCACTCCGGAAGCTGGATCGGCGCGAACTTCGACATCTGGGCCGGGGCTCCGGAAGATCACGCGGCTTGGGCGATGCTGGCTCGGGCCCGGGACCGGGTAGAGGTCGCGGAGTCGGGTCGAGACGAGGCCATCGAGCACCTGCTCGCTGCGGAGGGCTCGGACTGGTTCTGGTGGTACGGTCCCGAGTTCGACACGCCCTTTGCAGATGCCTTCGATGCGGCTTTTCGAGCCCATGTAGCGGCGGCCTATCGGGCGATCGGCTCCGAGATCCCCGCTGATGTGGGTCAGCCGATCGCCGCCTCGGGGCCGCGGATCACCCCGCCGGACCGGGCGATAGCCCCCCAGGGGCCCGCGATCACCCAATGGATCGGGGCGGGGCGGTGGGCGTTGGCCCAGGGGAGCATGGCCCGGGCCGCGGGGGCTGTGGTTCTGTATGGCTGGGGGCTCGATGGGGCGCTGTGGCTGCGGCTCCCACCGGGGGTCTCTTCCCTCGTCATCGCGGGGCAGACCCTCGACGTGGAGCCGGTGGTGCGGGTCGATGTCGAGCCCGGCGTAGAGGTCCGGATCGATGGCCAGGTGGCAGAGCTGGGTGGCCCGGACTGGGTGGTCTGATGTCGGGACCGGGCGCGCTGATCGCGGTAGTGGGCGTGCCCGCATGGGCTACGGCGCAATCCGAGGACGAAGCCTACGAGCAGAACTTCGTTCCCTTTCTCGCGGCCCTCGAGCAGAGCGGGGGGTACGCCGCGGTGCTCTTCGCGGGTCGTTTGCTGGAGTCCTGGGCCGAACGCAAGCCCGATGCCCTCCGCAGGATCCGGGCAGTGGTGGCCGAGGGTCGCCTGGAACTCTTGGCTTCCGGACTCCATCGTCCCGTCTGTAGCGCGGTGCCCGAGCGAGATATGCGCGGGCAGTTCGAGGCCCACATCACCCTGGTCAAGCGCGCTCTTGGAGTGCGGCCCTGCGGCGCCTGGATTCCCCATGGGATCTGGGAACCGACGCTTCCCCGGCTGCTTCACAAGGTCGATCTGCGGTGGACGGCGCTCGATCGAAACTGGTTGGTAGAGGTGGGGGCCCCGGCCGCGCGGGTGCTGATGGTGGAGCGCGAAGGCCGGGCGGTGGCGGTGATCCCCAGCGGGCCGCTGGGAACGGGTCGCGGAGGGTTGGCGAGCGTTCGCCTCCGCGACCCGGAATCAGCGGCAGCGGCAGCGGCTGCGGTCGTGAACACCAAAGGTCTGCCGTCCAGTCTCCGCGAGGGCCGGAGCGCCCGTGCCTACCTGCCCTGTGGTGGCCCAGAGGGTCTGTGGGAGCGCGACCTCCTGGAGGATGCGGGCGCCGATGGCCTGCACAAGCGGGTCCTTCAGGTGAGTCGGCTCGTGCGGCGATTCGAACAGGCCGAAGGGGAGGGGAGGTATGCCGAGGATGGGCCGGACCCCTTCCTGTTGCACCAGGCCCGGCGCTATCTGTACCGGTCCCAGGCGGCGGAGGCCTACGCTCCCTGCCCACCGAGAGTCCATGTCCATGGGGCGTTTCGCGATCGCGCCTGGCGTGATGTGCTCAGAGCGGAGGCGGCTGTACGGGAGGGGCTCCAGCTTCCTTCCTGCGATGGGGTTCAAGGAGATCTGGACTGCGACGGGTTGGCAGAGGCGCGGGTGTGGACCCGCAGTTGGTCGGCGACCCTCGCTCCGGAGCGCCAGGGGATCCTGACCGAGATCTCCCACATTCCCTCCGCCGCCAATGTGCTCTGTGGTGGCCTTGCGACCGCCTTCCTCGAGCGGTGGGGGCTCCAACCGGTGGCCATCGGGTGGAGCCTCGTCACGACGGAGTCCGGCGGAGATGGCTCGATGCGGGCGGTGATGTGCGCAGACAGCGCCCTGGACGGTGTGCCCGTCCGGTTGACCAAGCGCGTCCTGCTCCCCGATAGCGGTCCCCTCGAGGTGCGCCTCGATATCGAGAATCGCGGCCTGCAGGGGGCACGCGCCAAGCTCAGCACCGAGCTGTTCTGCACCCTCGGTGGCCCCCGTCTCGATGGGCGGGAGGAGGCTTCGCTCTCCGTCGAGGTCGCGGGAGCGAAGGTCCCCCTCGATGAGCTCATCGAGCTGCCGGAGATCGAGGCGATTGGCCTCATCGGGTGGAGGGTCCGGATAGAGTTCGAGCTCGACCCCCCGGCCCGCGTCGAGGTGGAGCCCCTGGAAGAGGGGGCCTCGCGGATCAGCTTCTCCTGGCCGGTCGAGCTGTGGGGTCGCGAGCGCGAGAGGCGCACGATCCGGTTGAACATCAGAGAGGAACCCCATGGCTGACGGCGCTTTCTGTTTGGTCCTACACGGCCATCTCCCCTGGGTCCTCCATCACGGTCGGTGGCCCCATGGCGAGGACTGGCTCTACGAGGCGGCTGCAGAGACCTGGATCCCCTTGATCGAGGTCTTGGATACCCTGGACGAGGAGGGGATCCGGCCGGGCTGGACCATCGGGCTGACCCCCATCCTGCTCGAGCAGCTCGGGCACGAGCGCTTCCGGACGGGGATGGTGCGCTGGTTGGCCGAGCGCATCGAGACCGCCGAGCGCGATGCTCGGGAGTTCGGGGAAGGCGATGCCCACCTGGCCTGGCTCGCAGGACGATGGGCGGAGCACTTCGCTTCGCTCCAGCGCCAATTCGAAGCCATCGACCGCGACATCGCCCGCGCGCTGCGGGGCCGGCCCGGTGTAGAGCTGCTGACCTCCAACGCCACCCATGGCTACCATCCGCTCATCTTGCAGGACCGCTGTGCCCGGGCTCAGATTCGGGCGGGGCTGGCCACCAGCGAGAGGCACTTCTCGGTCCGTCCGCGCGCGGCCTGGCTGCCGGAGTGTGCCTACCGCCCGGCGGGACCATGGGTGCCACCCGCGGTCCACGGTGACACCCGCCAACGGGCCGGTGTAGCCGAGCTCTTTGGGGAAGAGGGCGTGGTCGCTTTCGTCGTGGACACCCACCTGATCGAGGGGAGCACTCCGGTCGCCAGGCTCGATGGTGAGGTCTCGACCCCGGTCGATGAGAGCATGCTAGCGGACTCCACCATGGCCTGGAATAGCGTGCTCGAGCCCCTCCGGGTCATCGAGAATGACACGCTCACTCCGGTCACCGTGCTCGGTCGATGTCCCGATGTGAGCGAACAGGTGTGGAGCGGCGAGGTCGGCTACCCCGGCGACGGGCGCTACCTGGAGTTCCACAAACGCCACGGGCTGCGGGGCTTGCGGTACTGGCGGGTCACGGGGTCCGGGGTCGACCTGGGTCAGAAGGCCGCCTATGTGCCGGACGAGGTGGCTTCGGCCGTGCACAGCCACGCGGTTCACTTCGTGGGCACGCTGGTGCGCCGCGTGCAGGCCCATCGGCACGGCACCGGGCGCTTCGGCGTGGTGTGCGCGCCCTTCGATGCCGAGCTGTTCGGGCATTGGTGGCACGAAGGTCCACGCTTCTTGCTCGCGGTGGCCCGGGAGCTCGCCCAGACCGAGTCCGTCCAGACCATGACACTCTCCGAGCTGCAGTCCCAGGTTCCGGCGGACAAGGCCGCGTCCCTTCCCGAGGGCACCTGGGGAGCGGGAGGGGACCACAGGGTGTGGCTCAACGACGAGCTCCGCTTCTACTGGGAGCTGGCCTACCGGGCGGAGGATCGCTTCCTGGACCTGCTCGATCGGTCTGCGGGGCGGGAGTCGACCCGGGAGCTTCTGGAGGAGGCCGCGCGGCAGCTGCTGTTGTTGCAGGCCAGCGATTGGCCCTTCGTGATCCACACCCGAGGTGCGGTCGACTATGGCCTCCGCAGGATCATGGACCACGCGGGCCGGTTCGACGATCTGTGCAATGGGGTCGAGGATGTGCTCCGAGGCATGCCAGAAGACCCTGTAGTCATGGACTCGTTGCAGCGTAGCCGCCTGGTGGATCCGGTCTTTCCGGACCTCACGCTCGCCTGGTGGACCTGATGTCCACCGTTCGAATCGATCCGCTCACGGGGGAGCCGGTGGTGATCAGTCCCCGTCGGATTCCCGCACCTCCGGCCTTTGGTCCGGGCCGACTGCCCCAGGTTGCGACCTGCCCCTTCTGTCCGGGCAACGAAGGAGTGACGGGGAAGACCATCGCGGAGGTCCGAGGGGAAGCGGGGTGGCTCGCTCGTGTATTTCCGAATCGGCGACCCGCCCTCCGCCCCGAAGAGCCGGACCATCCGCTCTGCCGGGGGGTGCTCCACGGGCACTCCGGCGTTGGAGCTCATGAGGTGATCGCGGAGTCACCCGATCATGCCGCGGTGGGCATCTCCAGCGCCGCGATGCAGCTCGCGGCCGACCGGCTCGAGGATCTGCGCCACGATCGGCGGTTCGCTGCGGTCACCTGGTTTCGCAATCGCGGTGTGGAGGCCGGGTCCAGTCAGCCGCACCCGCACTCCCAGATTATCGCTCTGCCCGTGGTTCCCGGCAGGTTGCAGGCTGTGGTCTCCAGCCAACAAGCCCATCCCGGGTTGTTTGGGGAGCTGCTCAGCCGAGCGGCCGAGGAGCGTCGGGTGGTGTGGGAGGGCGAGGGCGTGGTCGGCTTCTGTCCCTGGGCCCCAGCTACTCCCTTCGAGGTCTGGTTCGCTCCGACCGGTCCCGTGCCTTGGCTGAGTCTCGATCGAGCCCGTGTGGACGCCCTCTCCGAGGGGCTCACCGAGATCGACAGCAGGCTGAATCAGGCGTTTGGGTTCTGCAGCCACAACAGCGTGCTGTTCGATGCGCCGAATCGAGAGGCACCAGCAGGCTTCGCCTGGCACGTGCGCGTGCAACCGCGATTGGTGGGTATCGCGGGCTTCGAACGGTGGAGTGGGGGAGGTATGCATCCGATCACTCCCGAGCATGCGGCTGCCGTTCTCCGTGGCTTTGTGACATGATGCGGCTCGGTCGAGCCTCAATCGTTCATGTTTTGTCCGTATCATCCGGGTCAGCCGGTCACTCTCGCTCTCCCACCAGACGCCCTGGGCGCGGAGGGCATCAACACCTGGCTCAGCGGGTGTTGCGGGCTTCCGGTATGGATTTGTCCCGAGGGTGAACTGCAACCGATCGAGGCGCGCTACTGTGTGAGTCACGGGGAAGAGCGGCCTCACCCCGAGAAGATGGCCCACGAGATGGGCCTGGTCCCGGCTCCGCGTATGGTCCGCCGGGCGCTCGAGCTTCCCGCCATGAGTGATGGGCTCTCCGCGCCATGCATGGTGGGCAATGTGCTGGTCTATCTCACCGAGAAAGGTCGGCTGGTCGCGGTCGATATGGTCTCTGATGCTGCGGTCTTCTTGGCCGAGGATGTGCTCCAGGCCTCGCTGCGCCTCGAGCGTGGCATGGTCCGCGCTGCGCTGCGGATCGAGAGCGGCGTGCGCTATCTGGCCTGGGATGTTCGGGAGGTGCGCGAGGCGCTCGCGGAATTCACCGAGATCTCGGGCCATCCTACCGGCGGCGCGGGAAGCAACCTGCTCGGCCTCCCCCACAACCGCACCCGGCTGCACGTCGGGGCGGGTCTGGTGCGGCTGGTCGTGGAGCACGACCCCGTGGATGGGGCCCTCGCCGAGGTCTACAAGGAGGTCACCGGCTCCTTCCCGGGGCCCTGGCTCATCCGGCGCACGGTGAACCCCCAGGGCCCGCCGGTGCACGACATCGATCTTCGGCCGACCGATCTGTGGCAGGTCCCGGTCCCCATCCCGGGCGGAGTGCTCATCCTCGGGGTGGTCCGCGCCTTCGGAGAGGTCATCGCCGGCGCTCTAGCCATCCCCAATCTGGGGGCTACCCGATGATCGCGCTCTGGTTCAGTGCGCTTGCCGCGCAGCCCACGACGGTGGTCAGCTTCGACAACGGCGGCTTCAATCTCCCGATGTACACGTCTCGGTGGAACGGCCGATTCTCCCAACCATCGGTCGCTCAGCAGCTCACCAGCGACATCGCCCGTCTTCAGGGGCAGTCGCCGCGGGTGTTCACCTATCTCCCGCCGGGGACCCTCCCGGGCCGCTCTTCAGACCCCTTCGAGGTCGTGCCCCCAGAGGACTGTGCCCCGGGAGAGAGGTGCTGGACGGCGCTGGATGTGAGCCGGGATCCAGCGGCGAGCACCAGCCTCTACCAGGCGGTGACGGCGATCCGCGAGCGGGTCTCGGGGCCTCGGATCGAGGTGCACTTCACCGACCTCTTCGAAGAGGACCCCAGCGCAGCGGAGAACCCCGCAGATGCGGACCAGTGCGTCACCGAGGCCGGCACCCGAAAGGCGCTCGAGGCCTTGCTGCGCCCCTCGGAGGGGTCACTGGACCACGTGGCGGTCGGGTTCCTCACGGCGACCATCGACCCACCTCGGTCGCCCTCAGGCGGAGCGGTCGAGTTCGTCGAAGAGGATGGGGGGTGCTGGTCGGCCCGCCGCACGCGCACCTTCGGCGGCGGCACAGACCCTCTCGAGTTCGCGATGGGGGTGGTGATCATCGGTGTCGATACCGCCTTCGCAGATGAGGATGTCCGGCGCTTCATCGGCGATCTTCAGCGTCAGATCAGCGCCCCTCTCACCCTCGACCTCGTGGTGGTCCGCGAGCCGCCCACCCAAGGAACCCTCGCGGGCGGGGCTCTTCCCGCTTCAGATGCGCGGGTAGCTCTCGGGGATGCACCGCCTCGCTCGACCCCTTGCGACACCGTACAGGCCCGCGTGGATCTGTCCTCGGGGCCCGAGCCTCTGGCCGCTACCGATCAGGCCTCCTGTACCAGCCTCGGCACCCTGTCCATCGCTCAGGCCGAGATCTCCCGGGTGTTCAACCACCAGGCGGGGCTCAATCCACTCACCGCTTCGATTCAGGTGAATGGGGCGGTCCATGTGCGGGGCACCTCCGCGCCGATCCGTGCGGCGGTGGAGTCCCTGGGGCAGGCCCATCAGGTGGCAGACCGGCCGTTGCCCTTCTGGGGAGCCCTCACTGCGGCCATGCGCTTCGATGACGGGGATGGGGTGTGGAGGCCCCGCGAGCACTACGTCACGGTCCAGGCTCTCACCCTCACCGATGCTGATGATCGGCCGTGGGGTCTGGCGTTTTTGTTCGCGCTGTTCCTGTTTGGGGGCGTCACGGTGTTCGGCTACCTGCTCCTCAACCGCTTCGCTGCGAACCGGGCTTTCCGCAGACACCTGGGCTCCGCAAACGCGGCGGGGCGCCCCGTGGCGGCGGTTCTCGCGGAGGCCGCGGAAGAGGCCCAGGCCGGCTGGATGTTGCGGCTGGCCGTGGCCGCGGGGCTCGGCGGGATCATCGGTGTCGGGGCTGCGCTGATCCTCCTGCTTGCACACGGAGCCCGTCTTGGCTGATCTCGGGATCCTGGTCGTGGGGCCGGACGCCGGCGCAATGCGCATGGCGCAGCTGGACTATCCAGTGCACAGGGTGTGCGGCGAGCCCATCGTTCCCCTCGACGCCGATATGCGGACACTGGCCCGGGAGAGCGCGCTGGCGCTGTTCTCCGGAGCCGATGCGGACCGCTGGCGTCTGGTCTCCGATCGGCTGCTTCCGGAGAATACAGAAGTGCTCTGGGCCGCCAGCCAGGTCGCTTCGGCAGATGTTCAGCGGGTCACCGACTCTTGGGAGTGCGTGCTCGTCATCTCCTGGGTCCACGAGCCCGCGCTGCTGCCGGTCGTGCGCTCCCTCAGGGGCAAGCCCGTCACGGTGCTCCTCGGCGGTCGGCCACGCTCTGACGACGCAGCGGTTCGCCGCAACCACACCGTGCTCGCCGATCTGTTGCGGTCAGGCCAGGTCACGAATGTGGTCCATGTGCTCGAGCCCGATCGCGTGCTCGAGGTCGCGGTCGACGCCGCTCGAAACCCCATGGTCCAGGACTACCCTCGGCGCAAGGCCGTAGATATCGGCCCCCACCTCGGTATCCGGGCCACCTGGGCGATTCCCGCGCCTTCGGTGCCGATCCATCGGCTGGTCCATGTGCCCTTGGGCCAGGCGACACAGCTCCCGCAGCTCGTCGTGGATCTGGCCGCCTACGAGGCCTTGCGCAATGTGTTCGCGGGGCCGCCTGTCGATGTCGAAGGGGTGCCGGTGCGCGACCTCGAGGCCCTGCGCGCAGAGCTTCCTCCTGGAGAGGTCTTCGCGCAGTACCGCCAGCGGATCAACCGCGCCCTCGAGACTGTGGAGTTCCAGGGAGAGGAGCCGCTGATCGAGCAAATCACCCGGGTCCTTCGCCCGATCGACGCCGATATCCGGCACGCGGTGCGGGTGGCCGACGAGATCGAGTCCAACCGCATCACCCGTCTCAAGGCATTCGGGGCGGCGGGAGTGGGCTACACCGCCCAGCGACTCCGCGCTCAGCTCGATGATGTCGGCGACAGTCAGTCGCGGTGGACGAATCTCGACCTCATGGCCCTGCTCGAAGGCGAGCTCGAGCCTGGTGACACGGGCGCGAGCGTGCTGTCCTGGCGCAACACCTTCGCGGGGGTGCCCTCCTACATCGTGCGGCGAGGCTCTCCGGGTTGGCAGGTGGCTCGCCGGATGGTGCAAGACCGCTTCTCGAGCTTCCGTGCCGAGTTCGCCACGACCGTGGCCTCGGCCCTCGAGGCCCGGGTGGGGGCGGCGGCCGACCCCGGCTCGCCGCTGCCCCGTCAGGCTATCCAAGCGCTGCACGATCGCGCGGTACGGGTCCGCGATGCACTACAAGAGGTCTTGGTGACGCTCAACGGGCGTATCCTTGCCGGATGCGAGATTGCGCTGCGCCAGGATGGGCTGCTCGAGTGGGTCACAGAGGATGCTGAGAGGCTTCGGGGTATCCTCGAGCACAACCTCAGCCGCTACGCGGTCACCACAGAGCTGGAGCGCACCGCGACGGTCGCCATGACCCGGCGCCCTCTGGGGATGGCCAATGCGGCGGATTTCGATGTCTACCTCACGGAGATCGTCGAGAGCGCCTCGACCTTGTCCCATACCGCGACCGCGATCCCTTCCTACACCGACGTGCTGCGCTGCGTGCTGTCCACGCACGACCCGGATGATCTGCGCATCCACCTCACCAACGCCCAGGGCATGGACCCGGTGCTATCCCTCCAGAAAAACACCCCGCCCGAGCTGATGGAGTGGTTCCAGCGCACGGGCATGAAGATCGAGGTCCGAACCGGCGAGCCGTGCGCCATCTACTGGGACGACGCCAGCGATCTGAGCTCTCCGGTCGCCGAGCTCGGCCGCCACGGGGCTTCCGAGCATCTGCTCGACGACCTGCTCCTCCCGCCTCCGGAGGGGGACACCCCCCAGAGCCTCGCGGTCCTCGCCGAATCGGTGGTGCTGTTGATCACGGGGCTGGTGGTGGGCGAGCTCGATGTGACCGGCGAGGAGGGGGTGCGCGCACTCCTGGTCACCGGCGGAGGCCTCCCGCCCCACTGTTTCCTACCTCATGGAGCCATCCACCAGCTCGCGGCTGCGACGGACGTACGCGCCAGCCTCGCTTCGAGGGTGGCACTCAGGCTCGATGCGCTCGCGGCGGCACCGGATGCCGAAGAGGCCCTGCTCAAGCTCATCGAGCTCGCTGCGCTCGGTCCCTCTACGCGGCTGCTCGCCCAAATCGGGCTGGACAGACCCCGGTACAAGCACCTCATGCCCGCGGTTCGGGTGCTCTTCGAGCGGAACTCCCGCCGGGCGATTGTCGCGATGATCGACCATATGCGCTCCGAAGAAGTCGAAGGGCTCTGTGCACAGCCCCGCCGGCATGCGATCGTCGATGTGTTGCAGCTCGGACCGATGGGGGTGGGGTGAGCGAGATCCCGTCAGCGCGTAGGCTCACCGAGAGGTTCTGCCCGAACACCGGGGTGCCGCTCCGGGTGGGCAAGGTGTGGCCGCCGCGGCTGGTGGTCCACGATGTATGCGCGAAGGGAATGCGGCGGGTGAACGAGGCGATCGCGAGCGTGTACGTACGCCACGAGCTGCGTGGGCATCCCCTCGAGGTGATCGTGAAGCCGGGCAACGCGCCGGCTCATGATCCATCGGGGCAGCCCATCCCAGGGCTGTCCATCGGTCGGTCGGCCCGGATGGTGGAGGACGGCGGCAAGTGGGAGCTGATGCCCATCACCCTGCAGTGGACGCCAGAGCTCCAGACCCGGCTCCTGGGGCTGTCTTGGGTTCGCAAGGAGCTCATCATCGAGCTCAAGGATGGCAAGAACACCCGTCGGTTCACCTGGTATGCCTACCTCACGCCCGATCCGCCGCAGCTCCCGCGACACGCCAGCTTGTACGATGATCATCCGCACTACCGATGGGTGACTCACCAAGGTGAACCGCTTCGTATCGATGGCGTGAGCGAGCGGTGGATCGAGCTCCCGGCGCCGATGTCCAGCCCGGCCCTCACGCCGGCCAGCTGGGTCCAGGCCCGTCGCCTGGCAGAGGGCGAGCCCGGTCCCGAGACCCTCGATATTCTCCCCGTGTTCCCGCTGGAGCCGGCTGTGACGGCCGGATCTGAGGTTGCCGGTTGGAATGGCGCGCTGGGCGGTCACGATCGACGCCCCATGCTGCTTCCGCTCGGCGTGCGGAGTCTTCCCACCCAAGGGGGCGCTTGGAACGCGGACCTGGAGTACTGGGACACGCCGCTCGAGGGGCAGTCGGGCCCACTCCAGCACACCGAGGCCACGGCGCTCGAGACGCCCACCGCGTGTGTGTGGCCGCGGGTGCTGTCCGCCGAGGCGAATCCGATCGAGCTGTGGCAGCTCCGAAAGCCCACCGAGAAGGGTCGGGATGTGAAGCTCAACATCCGGGTCACTCTGCCGGATGACGCCGAGCCGCTGCGCGCAACCGGGGCGGATATCCACCTGGGAGACCTGAAGATCGGCTCCTGGTTGGGTGGCCCGATGGATTTGTTCGCGGGGCGGGAGTTCTCGCTACCGTGCACGCTCAATCAGGACCGCATCGCGGAGCTCGGGCACGAGAGGCTGAAGCTCACGCTGATCTTCCACGGCCAGCCCAGTCGAGGTGTGTGCGCCCACGCCCAGACTTTCCGTACGGACAACGGCCCCTACGTGCGTGTGCACCGCGCTCGTTACGCGGCTGGGCGCACCCGAAGGCCGTGGTTGGTGATCGACCTGGGCACCGAGGGCACCTGTGCGGCGGTGGCTTTTCTGGATGGCTTTGCACCTCGTGTGCTCACGGTGCAGTTCGCCGAGGGCCCGATTCACCCCAGCCGGGTGTATGTGAGCCCGGGACAGGGCGGGGCGTGGACCCTCACCGACCAGCCCACGGACGATGCGCTGTACACGGCGGGGATCAAGCTCGGGCTGCGGTTCGGTGATGGGGCCCATCCCGGCTGCCCGGACCACGTCAGCGCTATCGAGGTCGCGCGCTTCTACCTCAAGCGCTTCCTGTTGGAGCTCCGAGAGCGGGCCGCGTGGTTCCCGCTCGAAGACTGCGATGTGCTGGTGTCCTTCCCGCCGCGGCTCGCCTGCATGCCCCGCTTCGTGGGCGCCTTGCGCGAGACCTTCATGGATGTGGTACCCGAGGTGCTCTGGCCGGACGGACGGCATGGACGCATCAAGTTCCGCGAAGAGGCCTTCCTCGTTGCGATGCCCAGTCTGTACAAGGACCTCCAGCTCAAGCCCCTGGCGGCGGATACAAGCCGTTTCTACTGGGTGATGGACTTTGGCGGTGGAACCACGGATATCTGCGGGTTCTTGTGCACGGCCGACGCGTACGGCGAAGAGCACACGATCTCGCACTTCAGCTACCCGCAGCGGTTCCCGCATCATCTGTCTGGCAACGACGTCACCGCGGCCTTCTACGATGTGCTGCGCCGCTTTCTGGATGCGGCAGGTGTGGTCGCGGGCTCTGCGGCCCACCCATCCGGTCGGCAGTTCGTATTTCCCGATGATCCCTTTCCGTCGACACGCTCCACCCACACCGCGCTGCTCAATCAGACCGCGCTTCGGGAGCTCGCGGATCTGCTGAAGTGCACCCCAGCAGATGCCCAGTCCTCGGTCACCGTACGGGACCTGGCCAAGCTGCTACGAAGCACCACCATTCGTTCGGTCGATGATATCGCGACCACATTGGTAGCCTTGCTGGCCGACGAGGCCTCATTGCTCGGGTCCCGCACCGCCCTCGATCTCCACGGGGATGTGATCGATCCGAAGCGGCTGGGCTCGGCTGGGGAGGTCGCGCCGAGCAGCTCGCCCGATCGACGCTCCACCAAGTCCGAGACGGCCAACGTCAACTGCATCCAGTGTGCTGAGCCCCACACCCTGCCGGTGTGGGTCTTCTCCTCCAATCGCGTGTTCCGGTTCCGCTGCAAGGCCTGCGGAAAGGCACAGCAGCTACGGGGCCTGGGCGACACCATCCTCCCGGACGGCTCGGATGAGGACGCGCCAACCATCGTGGCCTGGAACGAGGGGGACGGTGGGGGAAGCACCCGCACGCTGCTGCTCAAGCAGGACCACCAGAACTACCGGGTCCAGGGCTGGGACACCGTTCGCCGCTGGGTCGCTGAGCGGAGGGTCGGGGCAGACGACCTCGTCTCGGAGTCCGGGGTCACCTGGGACAAGCTGCGCGAACGCCCAGAGCTCTCCGACCTATTCGAGGAAATCCCCCTCGATCCCACCGAGGAGTTCGTCGAGGAGCCTACAGCCGAGGTCGCGCCGGCTCGGGCTGCGCTCCCGTGGGTTCCAGAAGACGAGGGGCTCGGAAAACGCATCGAGCAGTTCCTGTCGGCCTGTCAGCGCGCTCTGGACGATGCGGTCGGCCGGTTGCCGGAGTCGGCCGGCGATCCCGAGGTCGTGGTGCTCCTCGCCGGGCGGGCCTCTCAGTTCCGTCCGGTGGCCGACGGGGTCCACACCACGCTGCGGGGCCGGGTGCTGCACCTCACCAATGAGTGGGTCCGCCGGGTGTACGGAAATACCGGTACGATCGACTCCAGCGCGGGTCTGAAGACCCTCACGGTCAATGGAGGCGGCTTGTTCGCGCTCAATCAGACCCACACCGACACCTCTCACCTGCTGCTCTCCTTCCAGACCGATCACATCGACTGCAACACCTACCTGGATACCGGCACCCGGCAGCCGTGGTTGCTCACCCGGCACCTCGTGATCGGGGCGGATGGGACGATGGAGTTGGCGGACGCCGCCCTCTCCGAGGATGGACTCGCGCCACTTCCCAAGGGGCAGGCGCTATTGGGAGAGCTCCGGCTTCAGATCGAGGGACTCCCGGAGGACCGCCATTGGGAGCCGTGGGTGACCCTCGCCCGCGGAACGGTTCGACGGGTCGAGGGCCATCGGCCACGGGTCACGGATGGCACCCAGCTCGAGACCCGTGGGGACCGCTTTGTGCTCACCGCACTCACCCACGAGGTCGATGTGCAGATGCAGAACCTGTTGCCCCGCCTGGAGCTGCTCGGCGATGATGGAGGTGGGGCATGACCATCCCGGACTACTTCGAGGCGATGCTCGAGATGAGGGGGCTGTCGCTCGGTACCTTCGGGAGCGCGGAGTGGCGCGTGGATTCCGCCCAGCCACACCAACTCAAGGGTGGCACGCTCCGGTTGACGCTCCGGGCTCCCAAGCTGCGGGTGTACGACATCTGGGCCGAGGTCGATGGGGGTTGGATACAGCTCAACCCCGTCCCCGGTCATAGCGATCAGTGGTCCAACGATGATCTCTCTGGCGCGACGATCGCGCGTATTCGCCTTTGGGTTGGGCCTTCCTGGGATATGACTCTCGAGCCTGCGCCTCCGCGAAAGACCGTGCCCCTGGGAGCCGGGATCGTCTACACCCCGCCCCTCGATGAGCCCCCCGCAGCTGTCGTGGATGTGGCTCCCTACGTGCCCGTGGTCGATGGGGAGCCCCCGCTTCCGAGCGAGCGCGAGAACGTGCAGCTCCCGTCCAAGGTGCGACGCTGGGTGCGGGCGGCTCGGGACGGCGTCGTCGTCTGCGCCTTCCTGGAGGACTGGACGTCAGCCTGCGCGGGGGCCGCTGCCCATGGGTGGATGGTGGGGCTGCCACGTGGCGAGGATCTCCTGGAGACCTATGCGAGGACTTCGGGAGCGGATCGCCGAATTGCCGATCACGACCGAGGGTTTGCGCGCTGGCTGACGATCGAGCTCGGGCGGGCGACCCGGACCGGGTTGGACAATCGGCGCGAACTCGAGGCGCGAAGACCGGGCGCTCGCCTCCTCCACGAGGCGCTGCAGAACCTGTCGCGGGCGCTATCGGATGACCTCCAGGTGGTGTACGTGCCCCCGGCGGTTGTCGGAACCGCGGTGCGGCACGAGTGGTTGGTGGACGAAGCCCTGGCTGCGAAGCTGGACAACCCGGTGATAGCGGCGGGTTCTCACCGGCCGATGTTCGTTCTCAGGCCGTGTTTGTCCCGTGGGGGAGTGGTCGTGGTCGAGGGCGAAGTCGTCTGACCCGGCTCATAGGGCGACGCTGAAGACCGACCCCTCTCCAGGCGTGCTCTCGACGTGGAGTTCGGCGGAGAGCACCCGGGCGATGCCGTGGGCCAGGACCAGCCCGAGTCCGGTGCCGTCGTATTCACGGGTGTGGCTGATATCCGCCTGGAAGTAGCCCTTGAATAGCCGCGAGACGACCTCGGGAGGCATGCCGATTCCGGTATCCGAGATGGTGATGATGACTCGCTCGGGGGCTCGTCGTGCGGAGATCTCCACGACGCCATTGGTGGTGAATTTGGTGGCGTTGTCGACGATCTGACGGAGCAAGATTCCCAGCTTGGGGCCGTCGGTCGTGGCAATGAGATCTGCGGATACCTGAATATTGACGGTATTTCCGCGGGCATCGATGTCGCCTACGGTCTCTTCGATCAGCGGCGCGAGGTGTGTCGGTTTCTGTTCGGCGGTCATGCCCTCGGCTTCGAGGCGAGACAGGTCGAGCAACCGGCCCACGATCTGTGTGAGCTCTCTTCCGGACTCGAGGATTCGGGCCACGTCGCGTCGCGTCTGTGCATCGTCGAGGTCGTCGAGGGCTTCGTCGACGAGCTCGGCATAGCCCACGATGTGATTGAGCGGCGTGCGCAGCTCGTGGCTCATATTGGCGAGGAACGCGGACTTGAGGCGGCTGGCTTCCAGGGCGGCGTCCCGCGCGGCCGCGAGCTCGACGTTGAGGGAGCGCAGGCTGCGCTCGGCGAGGGCGGATTCGGTCACGTCGTTGATCATCACGATGTGGGCGCCAGCCTCCTGAAATACCTCGTGAGCGTGGCCGGTCCAGCGGATCTCGTGAACGCGAGGGGTGCCATCAGGGGTCTCGATCTCGATGCGCACCGAACCGACACGCTCGGGTCGCTTGCAGCTTGTGCACCGACGGGCAGCCTTGGGAGAGCGGGCGCGCGCCACGCTCCACCACGCGTCGATCCCCCACGGAGCTGCGATGCGCAGGAGGGTGGGGCTGGGGTTGTCGAGGTCTCCCGACGCGTGCACCACGCCGATGCCGATGTCGACCGCGCGGGTGGCGTGCTCCAGCAGGCTGGCTTTCTCGGCTGTGACCTGGACCACGCGTCGGTTGGTGAGATCGGTGAGGGAGCCGGCCAGGCGATTGGCCTTGCCGTCTGCGTTGCGGACCGCCATCCCCCGGGCGAGCACCCATGCCCACCCCTCGCCCTGCTGGATTCGATGCTCATGAGAGAAAGAGCCACCGTCACCCGCGATGTGGGCATCCAGGGAGGCGATGAACCCGTCGCGGTCATCGGGGTGGACGCGGTCGAACCACGCCTCGCGGGTGGGCTCCAGAGACTCGTCTCCCAACATTCGCCGAAACATCCACGACCAGTAGATCTCACCGGTGACGAGGTTCCAGTCCCACAGACCGTCATTCGCCCCCTGTGCGGCGAGGGCATAGCGCTCCTTGGTGGCCAGCAGACGCGCTTCCTTGAGCTTCTTGGCGCTGAGGTCGCGTATGAGGACCACGCACTCTTCTCCCATCGGAGAGATGTGCAGGCTGGCGTAGAGTGAGTCTCCGTGGGCGAACTCGAAGCCGGTGAGCCGGTCCTCCGAGCGCGCGCGTCCGAGCTGGACCTCGAGCGCCTGGTGTGTGCTCTCCGGGAGCAACTCCAGGAGTGGCTTTCCAACCACCTCGGAGGACGGGGGAGCGTCCATTCGGGTAGGGGAGTTTGCGGCGATCACGCGATCATCGGCGTCGATCCGAAGCCACCAGAGGTCGAGCGCGTCGAGGCTGCCGAGTGTCTTGTCGAGGACAGAAGCGAGCGAGCGGGCCTCTGACACGGCTCGACGCGCCCGTCGGCCGGCCAGCATCGCCGCCGCCACGGACGCGGCGATGACGAGGGCACCGACCAGCGCCAGCAGTGCGGTCAGAGCCAACATGGGCAGCGTCGTACTGGACATCGAATCGATCTATGGGGGGCTCGGTCGGGTGTCGACTGGTAGAGTCGGAGCGACCGTGACCCATCATCCACAAACGACTCGTATATTGGCGGGTGTCGCCGGCGGAACGCTGGTGGCGGTTGGTGTGATCTGGCTGTCGGGGAACCCCCTGTTTCCTATCGGTCTTGTATTGCTGCTTCCCGGTCTTCTGGCCGCTCTTGTGCTGCTGCTCGAGACCCAGTCCTCCACATCTGAGGGCCCTCTGGGGGTCGCCGACCCGGGCGCCGATTCCGAGCCTATCTCTCCTCCGCCCGAGTCCACCGCTCCACCGGAACCTCAATCGCCCCCCGAACCGGTGGTCCCGGCAGAAGTGAGCAGCGGGGGAGAGCACAGCGATCTCATGCCGATTCCCCTCGAGCCGACCGAGTCCGTCGAGCCCGACGACCTGCTCGCTGCATCCATATGGCGGGCTGCACTCGAGGCCTCTCTCGATGGGATCTTCATCACCAGCCCCGATGATGTGGTGTTGTTCGCGAATGCGGCAGTGGGAAGGATCTTCAATGCCGCTCCTGGGGAACTCACCGGCGTGCACGTCGACGAACTCATCCCGGATCTCGACGATGCCGAGACTTCCACAAGCCGGTTTCGACGCGCCGGAGAGGATGTGCTTGGGGTCGAGTGGCAGACCCGTGCCAAGCGAGTCGATGGGGAGATGTTCCCCTGTGAGCTGACGGTCACCGCGCTCGATGAAGAGGGAATGGGGGTCTACCAGGTCCGCGATATCACCGACCGCCGCCACGCCGAGTCCAAGCAGAGGAAGGTGAACCTGGTGCTCGAAGGGCTGCGTGATCAGGCACTGGAAGCCAACAAGGCCAAGAGCACCTTTCTCGCGAATATGAGCCACGAGCTTCGCACCCCACTCAACGCCATTCTCGGCTACAGCGAGATGCTGAGCGAGGAGCTGGAGTCCGAAGATGCGCGGCAGGATGTCCGCAAGATTCAGGCGGCGGGGCGGCATCTTCTCAGTCTGATCAACAGCATCCTCGACCTCTCCAAGATCGAAGCGGGCCGTATGGAGCTGTTCATGGAGACCATCTCCGTGGAGATCCTCGTGCGGGATGTGGGCGAGATCATCCAGCCTCTGATGCTCGAGAACAACAACCGCTTCGAGGCGCGGATCGCCAGCGACGCGGGGCGTATGGTCGCGGACGAGGTGAAGCTGCGGCAGGTGCTCGTCAACCTGCTCGGAAATGCGTTCAAGTTCACCGAAGAAGGCGAGGTGAGCCTCACGGTCAAGCGCTATGCTCGCGTAGACGCGGACTGGATCGAGTTCACCATCCGCGACACGGGCATTGGCATCGACGCCCCCACTCTCGCGCGCCTGTTCGAAGAGTTCAATCAAGCGGACGGCTCGACGACCCGGAAGTTCGGTGGCACGGGGCTCGGGCTCGCGATCAGTCGGCGATTCGCTCGGATGATGGGCGGAGATATCTCGGTCGAGAGCGAGCTCGGTGTGGGCAGCGCGTTCACCGTTCGCTTGCCCGCCAACACGGTCGAGGCCGAAGTCGGTGATGTCCCACGCGGAGGCGGGGATGTGCGGGTGTTGGTGATCGATGATGACCCAGGCGTACGCGAGCTCCTTGCGCGGACGCTTGCTGCGGAGGGTTACCGCGTGCTCACCGCCTCGAGTGGGGCTCAGGGTATCGAGAGGGCGATCTCCTTCCGGCCGGACGTGATCACCCTGGATGTGATGATGCCGGGGATGGACGGTTGGAGCGTGCTGGCCTCCCTGAAGGACCACGACGATCTTTCGGATACCCCCATTGTGATGGTGTCGATGGTGGACGAGAGGCGCACCGGCTTTGCCCTGGGCGCCAGCGCCTACCTGACCAAGCCGATCGACCGGCGCAGGCTGGTCGATCTGGTGCGCAACCTCGATATGGGCAGCCAATCCTTCGACATCTTGATTGTAGACGACCAGGCAGAGGTGCGCGAGCTGGTGCGCCGAACCCTCGAGTCCGATGGCTGGGGAGTGCGCGAGGCCTCGAATGGGATCGAGGCCTTGGTCGCGATCGAGGAGAGGCCACCGACGGTGATGCTGCTCGATCTGATGATGCCCGATATGGACGGCTTCCAGCTCATCGAGGAGCTGTCTTCTCGACCGGAATCGGCGGAAATTTCGGTTGTGGTGATGACCGCAATGGACCTCAACGCAGAGCAGCGCGCCCAGCTCGAGCAGCGAGTCGAGCGCGTCCTGCAGAAAAGTGGTTATGCACGCGAGGAACTGCTTGCGCTGGTCCGTGATAAGGTCACGGCCCACGCGCTCCGAAGGGCCCGCACACACGGCTCCGACACGCACGGCTAGGAGTGGGTTTACGCTCAATGTCAAAGATCCTCGTCGTGACCCCTCCGGGTCCCAATGCAGATGAGCTCGTCGGAAAGCTCGCCGACCGCGGCTACGAGATTGCGCGGGCATCCAGCGGCTCTGAGGCGCTGCCCGCCGCTCTCCGCTCCCCGCCAGACGTGATCCTCATGGACTCTGCGCTCTCCGCGATGGACCGGTGGCATGCGGTCAAGCGGCTCAATGCCGAGGCCCGCACCTCTCGGGTGCCGGTGCTCACCCTCGCCAGCGACGCTCAGAGCCCCGCTGGGCTCCAGCGGGTCATCGACAAGCTCGAGGCTACCCTCGGCCCGGTCCGCGTCGCCGCTACGCCCGTCGCGGCAAGCACCCGGGTCGCGGCTCGTAGGTCCGAATCCGCGGTGCTGTCCTCATCGCCGCCGGTCGCCGCCGCGGTTGCCGCTGCGGCGCGCACCGGCACGCCCGTTCCGCCGCCCAAGACCGCGGCCACTGCGTCCATGCCCCCTGGGGCGGTGCCTCCGGTGCGGCGAAACCCCGCCGAGGCCTCGCGCGAGAAGGTGTCTGGCATCAAGCTCACTCGGCGCGCCGATCCCCTCGACACCGGGCACATCCTGGTGGTTGATGACAACGATCTCAACCGGGATATGCTCTCCCGTCGCCTCAACCGGCGGGGCTACAAGGTCGAGTCCGCCGAAGACGGTGAGTCGGCCTTGGCGGCCATCGAAGACGGCGAGTTCGACCTGGTGCTCTTGGACTGGATGATGCCGGGGCTTTCTGGGCTCGATGTGCTCAAGCGCCTGCGCGAGAAGTACAGCTCGGTCGAACTTCCGGTGATCATGGCCACGGCCAAGACCGAGGCCGACGACATCGTGGAGGCGCTCCGAGCCGAGGCCAACGACTACGTCACCAAGCCCCTCAACTTCGATGTTGTCCACGCCCGTATCCGCACCCAGCTTTCCCTGGTCGGCGCGCACCGGGCTCTCATCGCGAGCGAGCGCCGCTACCGGGCGCTGCTCGAGAACACCGGCGATATGATCGTTCAGTACACTGTCGATGGGGGCATCCAGTATGTGTCTCCGGCCAGCCGCACGCTGCTGGGCTTCGAGCCTGCTGAGCTCAGGTCCAAGGGCTGGTACGAAGCCTTGCACCCCATCGATCGCCGCGAGCTGCTCTCTCAGCACGATGCCGCTTCGCTGCCCTCCAACTTTACCTATATCGCTCGAATGGCCCGTGCAGACGGGGCATATATCTGGGTCGAGACCAGCTGCAGGGTCCTCCGTCACCCCAAGACCGGTGCCATCGAGATGATCCAGGCGGCCTGTCGAGACGTGAGCGAGCACATCGAGAGGATCACCGGAGACGAGCCTCCGCTCCCACTGGGCGGCGATATCATGGCTCATCCTGGCTGGCGTTCTCCCACCGGAGAACCCGCGCCGCCCCGTGGAACTGGCCCAATTGCTTCTTCCGAGCCGCCCGCTGTTCGTGAAGAAGTCCCTTCAGTCCCACCCCCTCCCGTGCCGATTGTATTGGTGAGTGCCATCAACGGACTGGATGCGGTAGTTCTGTCACAGATGTCGAACGAACAAATCGGGGCTCGCGTCGCAGAGGCGCTTAGAGACCTCGCGGAGCGCAAGAATGGCTAAGATCCTTCTGGTCGAGGACAACGAGATGAACAGGGACATGTTGTCCCGAAGGCTGCGTCGGCGTAATTTCGACGTCGATCTGGCAGTAGACGGTCAGGAGGCGCTCGACAAGACCCGTGCGGCTACACCTGATCTCATCCTGCTCGATATGTCGCTTCCCGTGAAGGACGGCTGGACTGTCGCAAAGGAGCTCAAGGCCGACGACGCGACCAGCAGCATCCCGATCATCGCGCTCACCGCCCACGCAATGGTCGGCGATCGAGAGAAGGCGCTCGGCGCTGGCTGTGACGAGTACGAGACCAAGCCCATCGACTTCAAGCGACTCGTCGCCAAGATCGAGGCGATGTTGCCGGCCTCCTGAGGGGGGCACCAATTCGGCGGCCTATGACGCCGATTCGGCGGCCTATTTCGTCGAGAACTTGGCCCTTCGCTCCTCGTGTAGCGAGCTACACGTCGTCGCTCGAACCGGTGTTGTCGACAAAATATGCCTGCCGACTCGGCGCCCTTGATAGATTCCTGAGGGCTCGCGGGAAAGACGGGCGTTGGATTTCGGGTCCTTCGGGGATCCATCGACGTTGGAATATGGAATTTAGGGCGGGTTCGCCCATCATCGTGTTCTGACCGGGGTGGCCTATCGGCCCGAGTGCTTGTTCCTTCGCGCCCCGATCAGTCCCGCCAGACCGATGAGACCGGGGTGCCTTTGTACATCTGCTCGTCGGTTTGCTGGCGCTGGCGGTCGAGGAATACGAAGCGCTGGTCGGATTTGTCGATCTGCAGCACCAGGTTCTTGATGAGGGCTTGGCGAAACACGCTGGACGAAGGGGCGTAGGAGTCCACGATCGCCATGAAGTGGTCGCGATCCATCACCAGGCACTGCACGTCTCCCTTGGCGACACAGGTGGCGGTGCGTGGGCAGGCGTGGATGATCGCGGAGTCGCCGAATCCCATTCCCGGTCCGAGGGTGGCGATGCGCTCGGCACGGTCGTCTGCGACCTGGAGCACGATGTCCACCTGCCCGTTTGCGATGATGTACATTGTTTCGCCGGGCTCGCCCTGGGTGCAGACCCGGGTGTCGTTGGTGAATGCGGCGGTGGTGAAGCTCTCGGCGAGCTCGTCGAGGAGGGTGGCCTGAGCCCAGGAGAACAGCTCGGAGTTGGCGAGGACCTCGGTCTTGTCGAGCTTGGGCCCCGCGTCGCTCGCGAAGGGGTTGAGGCGTTGGAACAACCCCTTGCCCTTGGGCTTGAGGATGAAGGGCTCGCCGTCACTCATCTGGGAGATCGACTCGTCCATCTGGCGGAGTCGGTCGCCAACCCGGCGCAGGGCCTGCTGTTCGAGCTTGTACACAACCGGGTTGCCGGTCTCGCAGAGCTCGAGGTACTGATCGGGACCGAGGACCATCAGGTCCAGTGCATTGGTGGCCCGCACGGTGGCGAGGCGCGGACAGGCCGCGAACAGCTCCATCTCACCGATGATTTCGCGTTGGCCTGCAGTGCCGACTCGGGAATTCTCTACCAGGATCTCGACGGCGCCGCTGACGATGAAAGCGACTGAGGCGTCCTGTTCGCCCTGGGCCATGACGACCTCGCCGGGACCGAAACGGAAGGACTGAAGCAAGCTGCGAGCCTGGGCTTGGTCGTCCATGCTGAGGCCGGCGAAGATGGGGGGCAGTGCGGTGATCATGACCATGAACTCCCGAGTTCGGTGGATCCTATCCTCGCGGGCGCTGTTCGGACAGCTGAGCACCGATCTGCGGCATTTTGATCGCGTATTGGAGGCAGAGTTCAAACAAGCGATTGAAGGTTCGTTGGGTTGCGGCGTACTTCACAGCTGGGCATGGTCTGACTGAGTGTTTGGCCCGAAAATTGCATGAGCAGAGCGGAGGAGGGAAGATGCTCACGCTTCCGACGGTCTCGCTGTGGCTCATGGGTTGTAGCAACGCGCTCAAGGCCGACGACTTCAAGGACGCTGTTCCGCCCGAGGACACCGGCTTGTACACAGACACCGATCCGGTCGACACGGACACCGACCCGGTCGATACGGACACGGACTCTCCGCCCTTCATCGACACCGACGGAGACGGGTTCGGTGAGGGAGAGGACTGTGACGATCTCGACAACACCACCTTTCCCGGGGCTGGTGAGCTCTGTGATGGAGCGGACAACGACTGCGATGGCGTTACGCCGGTAGAGGAGCAGGACCTCGATGGGGACGGCCTGATCGACTGCCTGCAGAGCTGCGAGGCCCCTGCGGACGCGCCGATCGGCGTGCTCCCTGCGTGCGAGTTCCAGCCCAATATCGCGGGAACCCCCTTCGAAGCGCGTATCGAGTGGAGCATGTCCCACGCGATGGTCGACCCCGCGACGGGTGCGACGGTTGCGGAGTACAGCTACGCAGACTTCCCGACCTACCGCGACGCCATGCACGCCCCGGCGGTCTTCCAGGCGACCGATGATGACGCCAATGGGGTGATCGGCTCAGAGGATATGCCCGATATTGTCGTAATCATGGGCGAGTCGGATGATGTGGATGACGGGGTGATCCGGCTCATCAGCGGGGACGGGTCCCAGATTCACGACTCCATCCACTGGGCGACCCACACCAACGCCAACGGGACCGCCGAGTACGCGCCGTACCACTACGCCGGCGTCGCGATGGCCAATATCGATTCAGATGCCCAGATCGAGATCATCACGCTGGCGATTCGGCAGTCCGACGGGCTGTGTTTCCCGGCGGTCTACGAGGTCACCGGTGGAATGGGCAACGTCAGCATCGAGCTCGATCGGGTGTACGGCGGCGGCAGCCAGATGTGCTCGGCCCACGCGCCTGCCATCGCCGATATCGATGGAGACGGCGGGGTCGAGGTGATCATCGGCCGGATGGTGATGAGCGCCCAGCTGGATTTCAAGTGGCAAGGTACGGGCGGGCGCGGTTGGTATCACCTGGCGGAGTATGCCGATGGGTACTGGAACAGCGGCGCCCACAGCTTCGCCTACGATATGGACGGAGACGGCGTGCAGATGGAGGTCGTCGCAGGCTCGACGGTCTACAACTCCGATGGCTCGGTATACTGCGAACTCGGTGACTACACGGGTAGCACCTGGATTCCTGCGATGGATGGCTATCCCAGCGTCGCGGATGTGATGCGATTTACCGGCGATCTTCCGGGCGAGCCCGAGGTCGTGCTCACGGGCAACGAGTTCGTCAGCATCTACCACGGGGTTCCCACCTACGATCCCAATGGGGCCGCGCGCTGCGTGTTGATCGACGAGCTTCCGAACGATCCGGCGCTGGACCCGGTCATCGGATCCAGCCTTCCGGTCAACCCCAACTGCCTCGATCGGCCCGCTCGCGGTGGCCCCTCCACCATCGCCGACTTCGATGGAAACGGGGACAAGGAGATCGCCGTGGCGGGCAGCTGCTGGTACTCGGTGTTCAAGGCGCTTCCAAGCGGCAGTCTGTCGCTATACGCCCTCGCAGAGACCCTGGACTACTCCAGCGCCTCTACGGGGTCCACGGTGTTCGACTTCAACGGCGATGGGGCGGCAGAGGTCGTCTTCTCGGACGAAGAAGCGCTGTATGTGTGGGGCGTCAACACAAGCCCAGGACTTCAGCCCTGGGAGCGCCTCGATCCACTGCTGGTCGATCAGAACCATAAGTCATGGACCATCCACGAATACCCGCTCGTCGCGGATGTCGACAACGATGGCAAGGCAGAGATCGTCAGCGTCAATGCCTCCAATCCCACCTGGGCGAATCGCTTCGGGATCTATGTGCTGGGCAGCGCGGATGATGACTGGGTCACGGCGGGCCAGATCTGGAACCAGCACGCCTTCCACATCACCAACACCAACCTGGCGGGTGAGCTCGGCTATGCCGACCCCAACTACGCGCCCTACACACCCCAAGACTACAACAGCTTCCGTCAGCAAGCGCCCGGGGAGTACGGATTGCTCCAGGCTCCGAACCTCTATCCCCTGGTTTCGACCTGCCAAGACAGCTGTGGGGAGTTCAATGTCTACGTCCAGGTCGTTAACAACGGGCCCTACATCTCGGTCGATCCGGCCGTGGTAGTCAGCTTGTACGGTGTGAGCGGCGGGCAACGCACCCTCATCGGCTGGGCTCCCCTCGGGCAGTATGTGCATCCGGGCGCGCTCTCCGCTGGCTACGAGTTCACCGTCACCAACTGGAGTGCCTTCGACTCCCTCGTGGCCGTCGTGGATGACCCGGCCTTCGGGACCGGTGGGGCATCGGGACAGGCCAACGAGTGCATCGAGACCGACAACGAGTTCTCGATCAGCACCGCGTCATTCTGCCTCTGAGTCAGCGGCGGGGTCGCTCTGCCAACACACAGACGATCACGGCGTGAACCGATCGTTTGTCGAGGCCCCGGAGGGCTTCGAGATCATCGAGTAGCCGCAGGAGGCCCGTTGTAGCGAGCCCGATGCCGGTGATCGGGCACTGCAGCTCGCCGTTGTGGACCAGCTTGAGGATCTGCTCGAGGTCTCGAGTGCGGATGGCCTTCAGGCCGAGGGAGCCGAACATGGGGGTCTCCGGGTTACATCTGGGACCCCTCTGATATCCGGAGCACTCGATGTGGCTGCTACTGTTGGCATGTACTCCCCAACCCGAGGTCATCGTCGGAGTGCCGAACGAGGCCGGGAACAACCCCCTCGTCCCTGAATTTCCGATGTTTCCGTGGCCTTCTTCGATGTACCTCGTGGAGGATCCCTCGACCCGCACCGGTCTGGCGGTAGCGCTTCCTCCTGAGCATATTCCCGACGTGGGAGGTGCGGATCTGTTCGCAGAGATGGACGGATTCTCGAGGGTTTCGCCGATTCTCACCTACTTCGTCGATGGGGTGGACCCGCAGACCTTACCCACGCTCCCCGAGTCGGTTGGATCGGACAGCTCTGTGATGTTGATCCGAGCGGATGGGTTCGAGCAGGAGCCGATCCTCGTCGAGCTCGATGGCTATGCCAGCGTCTCCCAGCAGAGCCTGATCATCCGTCCCCAGGTCACTCTGGCTGCGGATATGGACTATGTCGTGCTGATCCGTAGCTCCGTGAAGCACGCGGATGGCTCGGAGATCCTCGCGAACAAGGCCTTCCGGGCGCTCCGGGATGGTCTCCCCACGGACTCGGACACCACCGAGTCCCTGCGGGCGGGGTTCGCGCCGGTGCTCGATAGTATCGATGCGCTGGGCCTCCTGCCTGAAGAGGTGGTGTCGGGCTGGGTGTTTCATACCCGCAGCGAGGGGCAGATCATCGACCCGCTCGTCGCCATGCACGACGTCATGGCCGGAGCCGTGCTCCCTGACTGGGTCGAGGTGTCTCGGGAGGAGGATGGGGCCAACACCCTGATCGAGGGAACCATCGAGGTACCGAACTTCATCGGGGATGACTCCTTGGTGTCCCTTGACGCCGAAGGCGAGCCGGTCGTCCAGGGCACCCGAACCATGGAGTTCCTGGTCACCATCCCAAACACCGTCGACGAACCCCGGCCGGTTCTCGTGTTCGGGCACGGGTTCTTCAGCTCTCGCCAGGAACCCACCTGGGGCAGTCTCCAGCAGTCCCTCCAGCCATGGCGCTACCCTGCGGTGACGACGGACTTCCTCGGGTTCACCGAGGATGACCTCAGCTCGAGTGCGGCGGCCCTGGCTGGGGATATCCCCGCGCTGAACCGAGTTGTCGATCTCCAGCGGCAGTCCCATGCAAACCACACCGCCCTGGTGCGGGTGATCGAAGAGCAGCTCGACGCGGATATCGAGCTCGATGGACCCAGCGGCCCGTACGGTCCCTTGGACTCCAGCCAGGTCAACTATATGGGCATCAGCAACGGGGGTACCCAGGGCTACACCCTCCTGGCCGCGTCGCCCAAGTTCACCCGTGGAGCGTTGGTCGTCGGTGGGGGAGGCTGGTCCCACATCACCCAACGAGCCGTCCAGTGGAACACCATGGGACAGATCCTCACCGCCAAGTACCCCGACCCTCGCGAGCTGCAGCTGGTCCTTGGTCTGATGCAGCAAGCCCTCGACCCCATCGACGCCCTCAACTTCGTCGAGCATCTGGTGGACGATCGACTGCCGGGCAGGCCTCCGATGGAGGTCACCCTGCACATGGCCGTCGGGGATAGCCAGGTGAGCAATATGACCACCGAGTGGGTGGCGCGCGCTGCCAATATCCCCCTGGTCGTGCCTTCCTCGCGGGAGGTCTGGGGCCTCGACACCATCGGGGCCTCAGCCTCGGGACTGGACGTGCCCGCTGGGCTGATCATCTATGACGAGGGCTACCCCGTACAGCCCGAGGGCAATGTCGCGCCGACCGTCGACAACGGCGCCCACGAGACCATCCGCGATCTGCTCTCCTACCGCGACAATGTCGGGGGTTTTCTGGAGACCGGCGAGATCGTTCAGGTGTGTGATGGGGGCTGCGACCCCGATTGATCAGTTCTCCCGGGCCAGCTCGATCCGGTTGAAGAACTTGGCGAGCTCCTGCTCGGTACCGCCCTCGCCCAGGAGGAGTTCGCGCCCATCCGCTGTGAGGATCTTGACTGAGGAACCGGTGTGCTCGACCGAGCTGACCTCGCCCCAGGGGATCCGGTTTCGGATGGGTCCGATGACAAATCCCCGGATGAGGGGTTCGTCCTCGATCAGGAGCTTGGTGCGGGTGACTCGGTAGCGGCGCTGTCCCTTCTCATTGGCCACCATGAGGGCTCCGATGAAGAACAGCGGCAGGCCGATGCACCAGGTCGCGAACCAGGCCAGGGGCAGAGCGACCAGAGCCACCATGATGCCCAGAGCGGCGCCCAGGGGGCGGGGCTTCATCGGTTCCATGTAGCCGTCGGTGGTGAACTTCGGGGGCACGATGTCTCCTGAGCGGAGGCTACTCTAACCGACCTCGTCGGGGCGATGGGTGGGAGCTTGGGGCATCGTCGGTAGCCACATGGCCAGAACGGTGAGGAGCAACACCAGGGAGGTTGCCGAGAACATGAGGTTCATGTCGATCTCGGTGGTAGCGACGACTGCCGCGCCGAGGCAGAAGCCGGTCGCCACGGGGAGTAGGCGTCGGTCGACGGTGAGCATGCCGCACACGGCCAGCAGCCCATAGACGTACAGCTCGATGGCGGTGGCAGTCCGAATATCGCCTCCGCGAACGAAGAAAGCTGCGTGGATCCCGGCCATGGCCATAGGGGCCAGCATCACGAGCGTGGCGGTGGCGCGGTTGATCGGGGTGGAGAGAAAGCTCCGCCGTCCCCAGAGCAGACCTGCGCCGACCAGGGTGGCGATCGAGGCGGCCATGACGATCTGACTGAGGAAGGTAGACTGACGCTCGAAATACCAGGACGCGAGGGGAGAGAGCACCCAGAACACTCCGAGGGAGGCGACGACAGACACCCGTGTTCGCTGCCCGATTCGTGGATCGATGTCGGCGAAAAGGCTGATGGCGGCGCGTTCATCGCGATCGACCTGTGCGCGAAGCGCATCCAGGCGGGACTGCTGGTCCACGGTCCTCTCGGAGAGTTCGTTGAACAGAAGCGTCGCGGCTCTCGGATCGCGGGCCTTGAGCTCATACTCGAACACGCCGGCGAGGGCCGTATCGAGTCCATCTCGAGCTTCGGGGTTCTCTGGCCAGGAGTTGAGCGCTTCACGGAAGCCGAAGCGGCATGCGCCGAGGTGCCCGTAGATGCTCTGTCGATCCGCTCTGCCAGTCAGCTCGGCTTGTAGCTCTGCAAGCCGAGCGGTGGCCACATCGGCGATTCGCCGTGACCCTCGGTGTTCGAGGAAGGTGTTGATCTGCGCGCGGAACTGCTCGGCACTGGGTACTCGCTGCTCGGGATCGAGGGCTGTGGACTGCAGCACCAGCTCCGCCAGCTCTCCCGGGACGCTGGCCTCGAAGTCTGGTCTGAAGCTCGGTACAGCGTCGAGGATCTCGCGGATCGTCCAGCCTCGGTGAGGAGCGAGTCCGGTGAGGATGCGATGGAGAAGACCGCCCAGGAGGTAGACATCCGTGGCGGTGGACAGGGCTCGACCGAGCACCATCTCGGGAGCCATGTACCGGGGTGTGCCCGCGACCCGCGCGCTGGAGCTGTGAGGTATCCGCCCGCTCACATCCTTCTCGAGAGCTACCGCGATCCCCCAGTCCACGACGTAGACCTCGCCGAACTCTCCGATCATCACGTTCTGGGGCTTGAGATCGAGATGCACCACGCCTCGGGAGTGGGCGAAGTGCACGGCATTGCAGACCTGAATGAGGATCTGGAGGTTCCACACAAGCAGATCGTGAGTACCGAAGCGCTCTGCGACCGCGTTTTCATCGTCCATCACCGACTCCCACTCGATGCCGGCGATGCGCTTCATCACGATGTGGGGCTGGTGGTCGGGGTCGACCGCGATGTCGTAGACCGGAACGATATTGGGGTGTTCGAGAGTGCCTGTGACCCAGGCTTCGGCGAGTAGCTTGTGCGTGGCGTCTGGACCGGTCACATCGGGGCGGAGAGACTTTACGGCTACGGTTCGTCCGAGACGGACCTGCTCGGCGGCCCGGACGACGCCCATTCCCCCGGTACCGATGGTGTCTCCGAAGGCCAGATCGTCGCGACCATTTGGCTGTGACAGGAGCTCTGCGACGGCAGGCGAGCCGAGCACCCCATTCGGACGAATGGTGGCGCTGGGGTCGCCGTTGTAGCCGGTGACCCAGGTACCCAGCAGGGGATTTTCAGTGGACATCGGTGGCAGAGATCACAGCGTAGCGCCGCCAGTCTTGTAGGCGGTGAGCCACTTGATGATGTCGACGCTCTCGAACAGGGGCTGGCCGTCGATGAAGAGACACGGGACTGTGGTGCGGCCCGTGACTTCGAACAGGGCAGCGCGGTTGTCCAGATCGGCGTTGAGATCCGCCATCGGAACCTTCAGACCCAGATCGTCGATGGAACGAAATACCCGGATACAGAACGGGCAGAAGTCGGTTTTGTAGAGCAGTAGCTCCCGCGGTTGATCGGGAGAGGGGGCTTTGCTGGGCAATGTGCTCCCGCTGGGCTTGAAGAAGTCGAAGAACGACATGGACGCCTCCTGTCAGAGCCTATTCGATGGACATGGACTCTGTCGGGGAAGCGGGGAATTCGTTTCGATCAGCGACGGCTGCTAGCTGGCCTCAGCATGTCGCGGGCCGGGAGCAACCTGGAACAGCTTCCGTCCCAGCGCCAATACGTCTTCCAGGATGAGGTACAGCGCGGGCACCAATAGCAGCGTGACAAAGGTTGTAAAGAGCACACCGAACCCGAGGCTGATGGCCATCGGAATCAGGAAGCGGGCCTGGACGCTGGGCTCTGCGATCATGGGCGCGAGGCCCATGAAGGTGGTGAGCGATGTGAGCAGGATTGGACGCATTCGTCGAGTTCCCCCGGCCAGCACGGCTTCCATTGGTGAGGCTCCCTCCGCGCGGTACCGATTGGTGGCGTCCACCAGCACGAGGCTATCGTTCACGACGACGCCGGCTAGAGCGATGATCCCGAAGAAGCTGATCATCGACAGCTCGTAGCCCATCAGCAGGTGGCCCATCACCGCACCGACCAGGCCCATCGGAATGGCGCTCATGATGATCAGGGGCTGGGTGTAGCTGCGGAAGGGGATGGCGAGCAGCGCATAGATGATGAATGCCGAGAGCAGGAAGTTCTGGAGCAGCGAGCCCATGGTCTCGCTCTGTTCACGCTGTGCCCCTGCGAACTCGGCGCCGAGGCCTGGGTACTTGGTGCTTAGCGCAGGGAGGATCTCGTCTGTGAGGGCGTTGAGGACTTGCGCGCTGCTCTGATAGCCCTTCGCGAGCTCTGCCTTCACTTCGACCATGCGTCGGCCGCGCTCCCGGGAGATGGATGTCGGCGCCTGGCTGCGATCGTACTCGGCGATGAACCCGAGGGGAATCTGCTGCCCGGTCCCTGTGGTCACCCTTAGCTCCTCGAGATCGTACTCCGAAGCGCGCTGGTCTTCGGGAAGCCTCACCATCACCTTGATCTCATTGCGTCCGCGTTGCTCCCGGAGGGCCTCTGCGCCGTAGAATGCGGCTCTCACCTGATTGCCCACATCCGCGGCGGTGAGCCCCATCGTCGAGGCGAGGGGCTTGAGCTCGTAGTCGAACTGTGCCTTTCCATCTGCGTATGCGTTCTCGACATTGGTGAGGCTGGGAAAGGTGCGCAGGATTGCTGTCAGCTCGTTGGAGGCTGCGGCGAGCACGTCGTTGTCGGCATGAATCAGCTGCACATCGACGGCCGCTCCTGCTCCGGGTCCCACGGAGCTGTTGATGATGAGCGAGTCCAGGCCGGGGAAGTCGGGCATCTCGGATTCCCAGGCGAACCCGAGCTCCTGAGCGCTCACATCTCGTTGGTCGGTGGGCACGATCAGCAGCTCCACGGTGACCATATGGGAGCCGACCTCGGGTTGCTTTCCGCTTGGTCCTCCGCCCTTGGGCCCCTCTGCGAGGCGGGAGAACATGCCCTTGAGGATGGCCTTTCCCCCGTTGGCATCGACCGCGCGCATCGCTGCGGCTTCCATCTCTGCCTGAACCAGGGCGGTTCGCTTGGCGGGCATTCCGTAGGGATAGCGGGCTGAGGCGACCAGCTTGTCGCCTTCGAGCTTGGGGAAGAAGTTGAACGGCACGACCCCCGCGGCGACGATGCCCACTGTGACCAGAAACGCCGCGAAGGCCGCCGCCGCTGTGATGTACCGGTAGCGAATAGCGACGAGTAGCGTAGGCTTGTAGAGGTGGTGGATGCTCCACTCCAGCGCGCCGGTCACCCGAATTCGCAAAAACTCGATGGGCCGGGTGAGCCAGCCGAAGCTGCGTCCGAGCAGGTCGAAGAGCGCGTGCTTGTGCCCGAGATGGGCGGGCAGTACGAAGAAGCTCTCGAGCAGCGAGAAGAACAGCACCGAGATGACGACGACCGGCATGAGTCGGAAGATCTTCCCCATGACGCCAGGAACGAAGAGCATGGGGCCAAATGCCGCCCACGTCGTCAGGATTGCGAAACCGACGGGCATCGCCATCTCCTGTGCGCCCTCGATGGTCGCGGCCATGGCCTCCATTCCACGCTCGGTCTTCTCGTGCACATTCTCGCCCACGATGATGGCGTCGTCGACTACCAGACCGAGGGTCACGATGAAGGCGAACAGGCTGACCATATTGATGGAGATGTCGAACACGGGCATCAGGAAGAAGGTGCCCATGAAGCTGATCGGGATGCCTAGCCCCACCCAGAAAGCCAGGCGCAGGTCGAGGAGCAGCGCGAGCACCATGAACACGAGCACCAAGCCCATGAGTCCGTTGCGAAGCAGGAGTTCGATGCGCTCGTCGAGCACGATCGAGTCGTCTGCCCAGATATCGATGCCGATATTCGCGGGGAGCTCGGTGCGAAGGTTGTACGCGTAGGCACGCACGACGGCCGCGACCCCGCGAGGGGTCTCGGAGCCCACGCGATATGCCGTGATGCGCACGGCTCTGCGGCCGTTGTACCAGGACTCCTGGTCGGTGTCGGCGTAGCCATCGGTGATGGTCGCGATATCTCCGAGGCGAAGCCGCGCGCCCTGGGCTGTGCCGCGAAGCTCGATGTCTGCGAACTCTGCGGCGTTGTGGCGCCGGGAGTCGACCCGCACCAGGATCTCGCCGGACCGGGTCTTGACGGCCCCCCCTGGGATCTCGGTGGACTGCCGCTGAACGATCTGAGCGACCGAGGGTAGAGACAGTCCGTGGGCCTCGAGTTGCTCACGTGAGATCTCGATGCTGACTTCGAGAGGCCGCACTCCGAAGATCTCGACCTGGGTGATCGGCGGACCGCTCCTGGTGAGTGGCAGAAATGCGCCGATGATCGGTATGGGCAGCTCCACCTGCGGGTCTGTGGTGAGGTCACGGCGGACACGCTCGGCGATTCCGTGCAGGGTCTGCAGATCCTGGTTGCCCGAGATCACCAAGCTCACGACCTCTCTCCGAGCGGAGAGCAGCGCTACTCGAGGCTCGAGGGATTCTTCGGGGAAGGACTGAATCGCGTCTACCGCAGACTTCACGTCCGCGAGAGCTTGTTGAGGATCGGCGCCGAGAAGCAGCTCGACCGATATCAACCCCGTACCTTCGGAGCTCTTGGAGCTGACCTTCTTCACGCCGTCGAGGCCGCGAACCGCCTCTTCCACCGCGAGCACGATGGCCTGCTCGACCTCGGTCGGTGAGGCCCCGGGATAGGGCACGGAAATCGTGACGATGTCCAGGTTGAACGACGGGAAGACTTCCTGGGTGGTGCGGAGCATGCCGACAAAACCGGCGGCGATGATCACGAACATCAGCAGGTTTGCGGCGACCCCATTGCGGGCCATCCACGCGATCGGGCCTTTCTCGCTCATCAGCCCGCCTCTTCGGTCGTGGTGACCGGCTGGCCATCGACGGGCAGGGTGAGGGGGCTGACTACCAGCTGATCACCGGGCTCGAACCCGGCTGTGACGATCACACTCTCCGGGGTTCGCCAGCCGATGGTGACCGTACGTCTCCGCAGGGTCTGCTCGCGGTCCACCACCCAGGCGAATTGGCCTCGAACGAGGGCAGTCCGAGGAATCTCCCAGGTACTCTGGAGGACTTTTCCGTCGATGGAGACATCGACCCAGGCGTTGGGAAGGAGCGGTAGCCCCTCGCCGAACAGCGGGTCCTCGATCTCGACAATCAGCTGGGCGGTACGGGTCTGTGGGTCGAGCTCACCCATGAGGCGTCGCACACGGCCCTCCCGAACCACGGCATCCTGACCCAATCTCTGCACCACGCGGGCCGGGCTTCCCTCCGCCCCTGTCACGCCGGGAATGTCGATGGCTGACAATCGGTCCATGGGCAGGCTGATCTGAACCCAGAACGCAGAGGTGCCTACCAGAGTGGCCACGGGAGCTGAGGGGCCAACCACCTGACCCACATCGATGGTCTCGTTCAGCACGAGAGCATCGAAGGGAGCGACCAATCGGGTCCGGCCAAGATTCGCCTTGGCCTGCTCCAGGGCGGCGACTGCGGCGACATGGGCGGCTTGAGCGGTGGCGAGGTGGGGCTTGCGCAGAGCGAGATCGGCATCGACCTGGGTAGGCTCCCCGAGGAGCTCCCACTCCCGCTGGGCGACGGAGCCGCGATTGCGTTCCAGGGCCAGGTCCAGCTCGGCCTGCTTGAGCGTTCTCTCCTGGGCGGCCACGGCGGCGCGGTAGTTGCGTGTATCGATCTGGGCGAGGAGCTCTCCCTTCTTGAAGCGGGCGCCGGGCAGGAGCTTGTCGGACTGAGACACGATGCGCCCCTGGACCTCCGCGGCGAGCTGGACCTGCTGTGCAGGCGTCACCAGGCCGCTGCTCTCGATGGTTGCGGGCAGGGCGTGGGCTTCCAGGGGAGTGACCATCACCTGAGGGACTCCCGGTGTGGGATCCGAGCGTTCCGCACTGGACTTGCTCATGATCAGCACGCCCATGCACAGGAGTCCCATCCCGACGATACCGGCGGGGATCAGTAGACGGGTCACCGCCCACAGTGCCCACCCATCGGAGGATTTGGGCAGGTCTTCCGACGGTGGGGCGGTGTTGTTCTGTGGGTCGATCGTCATCGGGGGTCTCCGAAGGCGTCAGCGATGGGGGTGATCCAGGTCCCGCCCAGCGCGTCGTGGAGCTGCACGCGGGCCGAGAGGAGCTGTCGGCGGCTCTCGAGCTTGGCGAGCTCGGCGACCTGGAGGGTAGTCTGTGAAGTGAGCAGCGCGAGATAGTTGCCGACTCCGGCCAGGTACTGGGCTCGGGCTTCGTCCCAGGCCTGACGGGCGGCTTGTTCCTGCTCGGATGTGGCCTCGAAGTGGGCTCGCCTCTGGTTCTCGAGGACGAGTGCGCTCTCGACCTGGAGCACCGCGTTGGCTGCGAGTTGGGTGTACGCATGGACATTGGCGGACTCGCCCGCCCGGGCGCTGCGGATACCGTTCTGGTTTCTTCCTCCCTGGAATAGGGGAATGGACACGGTGGCACCGGCAGTCCAGAAGCTCTGGGTGAGGAGTTCTGTCTGGTTGAATGCCTGCCAGCCGACCTGACCCTGAAGTCGAAGGGTAGGAAGCAGCTGGCGGATGGCGGCGTTCTTGCGCGCGGTAGAGGCGTCCAGTCGGGCTTCGGCGGCCTTTAGATCAGGTCGGTTCAGGATGAGATCGGCGGGAACACCGGCGTCTGGACGATCGGGGAGCTCCGGCAGGCGCTCGGCGACCCCCTCCACGAAGGTAGCAGGGGGAAGTGCCAGAGCGACCGCGAGCTGCTGTTCGAGGGTGGTGACCTGCACCTGTGCGAGGGGCAGCTGGGCCCGAGAGCTGGCGGCCTGTTGCCGCTGTTGGAGCAGGTCGACGGCGGTAGCATCACCTGTTTGATAGCGGAGCTCGACGATCTCGAGGAGGGCGTTGGTGGCTTCGATCTGCCTCTGGATGATCTCGACCTGCATGCGGGCGGTGACCAGATCGAAGTAGCTCTGGGCGACCTGGGTGGCGAAAGCCAGGGTCTGTGCGTCGCGGTCGCCCTCTGCGGCTGCGCTGTCGTGGATGGATGCCCGGATATTCTCAGCGTTCTTCAGGAAGATATCGGGCTCCCAACCTGCGACGAAGGCCGCAGAACCCGTCCAATAGGTCTTGGGGGGCTCGGGCTGCCCGGGTACACTGAGGCCACCGAACTGGAACCCTCGAGCGGCGCTGGGTGCCAGCTGTGCGTTGGCGTCGAAGCTGAGGGTAGGGAGGACGGCAGAGAAGCTCTGACGCCCGGCCGCAGCGGTCGCTTGGGCTCGTTGGTAGCCTGCGCGTAGATCGCGATTGGAACGGAGCGCCTCCCCCATCAACCGGGTGAGCCCAGGGTCACCAAAGCTCTCCCACCAGGGGCCATCGAGCTGGACGGTTCCCGAATCTCTGGACCAATCTGGAAGCACATCGGGGCGCACGAGGTCCGCCCGAGGTCCGGCGAACGCCGTGGTGACGAGAAACAGAATCACCGCTCCTCCTCGATTCCGTGCACGAAGAGATCGACCACGTTGGCGACGTACTCGGTGGGATCGTCGGCGATGAAGGGCGACCCCACATGACGCATGAAGGCGCGGACATGGAGGGTACCCAGGAAGGATGTAGCGGTCTCGATGGGGGGGACCTTCCGAATGCGTCCCTGCTCCACGGCCTCGGTGAAGAAAGACACCATCGCCATCTGAGTACGGATGGGGGGCGGAATCTCGTAGTGGCCGAACAGGTCGTCTTTGTCGAGGCCGCTAGCGTGGAGGGTGCTCACGCAGGGCACGATCTCCCGAAAGAACTCGGAGATCTCGAGCGCGATCTCACGCAGCTGGTCTTCGATCGGGTCTGGGGTGGGCCCCTTCTCGAGACGGGCGATGAATGGAGGCATTTCCATAGGCAGGAGGGCTGCGATCAGCAGGTCCTTCTTGGTCTTGAAGCGCTTGAACAGGGCGGCCTGGGAGAGGCCGAGTCGCTTTGCGATGACCGTGGTCGACACGCCCGGGCCCTGCTCGAGGAAGCAGGTTCGGGCGGCATCCAGAATCTCGGCGTCCGACACCTGACGGGGGCGTGCCATGGACTCTCCAGGTAGGCTCGATAAGTTAGTGAGCAATCACTTACAGGTTGGTGACTAGTCGCTCACTTACTCGTTTCGCACCGACGGAGTTGTCATCGAATGTAAATGCGCCCAGGGTGCCGCACCCATCCGTGCTCGTCAGTCGACGGCCTGAAGCAGGGCATCCGTGGGCCCTTGAACCACGTAGTACCAGTCCAGCGAACCCATGCGGGTGTACACGATGATCTCGTCGTCGACCTCGATGTAGCCGCTGGTTCGCAGCTTGATCGCCTCGAGGACCTCGCCGTTGTCGAATAGCTTGGATGTCCCGCCGGACATGCCCCGCTTCATCTTCTCAGGATCCAGCACGATTCGACCGGTCGAGTCGAGGATATAGGTCCGGGCGCCGGTACCTTCGAGCTCGGCGGCCTCGAGGATGTGCTTGGCCAGGTAGTCGAAGCCAACATCGATGCCGACCACGCCCAGGAGCCCTCCCTGCCGGTCGAAGAGCGGCATAGAGCAAGGCACGACCGTGCCGACCCGGCCGCCGTCGTCATCGCCGGTGGGCAACCCCCACTTGGGCCCCTTGGACTTGGCGGCGATCTTGTACCAGTCCTTCTGGCGCGGGTCGTATCCGCCGAGGTAGCCGCCGTGTCCGGGGTAGACATTGTAGGAGCCGCTGTCGAGGCCGATGTAGCTCCAGGCGATGGGCGTGCCGACATCGGCGATTGCCCGAGCGGCCCGAAGCGGGGTCATGGCGCCAGCCTCCTCGGAGAGGCTGCGGAGCATGACCTTCTTGTAGTGGCGGTTCATCGGGTCGAGCTTGGGCAGCACCAGGAACTTGTCCTGGGCGGGTGCGTTGGGGGGCAGCACGAATGTGGACTTCGATACGCTGATGGGGATGCGGTATCGCTTGGAGTCCATGAGGTCGGAGGGGCCCCGCTCGTTGTTGTAGTCCTCGCTCAGGTAGATGCGCCCGTTGGGGTCTCCGAGGACGAGCAGATCCTCTGCGGAGGCTGCAAGCACGGCCAGCAAGCCCTCGAAGCGTAGGAACTGCCCATCCACGAAGCTCGCCTGCCGGCTCACGGTCGTCACGAGGTTGGACACGCTCTGCTCGCGAGCCGCCGATCTGGACAGCGACACCTGAGCCCAGATTCCGACCAGCATCACCAGAAGGAAGCTTCCGAAGAACACCATCATCACGACCAGCAGCATGGCCTGCCGGTGGCGGCCACTCCAGCGGACCAGCGCCTGCCAGGGGTTGTCTGGCTTGGCGTGGACGGCCTCGCCGCGCAGGTATCTTCGGATGTCGTCACCGAGATGATCGACCGTGGCAAATCGCTTGCCTGGATCGACCTGAGTGGCCTTGGTGATGATGGCGTGGAGCTCGCTGGGGATTCGTTCGCGGAAGGCGTGGACGAGCCGGTCAGTCTCGCCTTCTTGCTGTCGGGTGAGCATATGCAGGCGATTCTTGCCGGTCACCGCCTCGCGCAGGCTGACCAGTTCGAAGAGGATGAGTCCAAGAGAGTACTGATCGCTGGCGCCGGTGAGCTCGGAGGTCCGGCCGTCGGCTTGCTCGGGTGACATGTACCCAGCGGTGCCGATGATGAGCTCTCCTTCCTCCTCCATGCCTTCGATGGTGGGCTTCTCGGGGAATTCACCGTCCATGAGGTGGATGATGCCCCAGTCCATCACGTAGACCTCGCCGAACTCGCCGAGCATGATGTTCTCGGGTTTGAGATCGCGGTGGACGACCCCTCGGGCGTTGGCGAACGCTATGGCGTCGCAGACCTTGAGGAACATCTCGAGGCGGCCGACGAGGGTGTGGTCCTCGTCGAGGGCCTTGCGACCCTTGTACAGTCCCTGACACTCCGTGATCAGGTCCTGCACGGTTCGCCCGCGGATGAGCTTCATGGTGTAGGCGGCGTCGCCCTCCAAGGCGTAGACCGGGACGATATTCGGGTGCTCGAGCTGGGCTGTGATCTGCGCTTCTGCTGCGAACTTGCTGGCCAGTGTCGGTTGCTCGGCGATCTCCTCGGACATCTCCTTGTAGGCGATCTTCCGGTGGAGGGTCTTGTCTCGGGCCAGCAGCACGGTGCCCATAGCGCCCTCGCCGACCAAGCCGGTGAAAGCGTAGCGTTTTTCGTCCCGGGTCTGCTTGGCGGGGGTGGGCCGGGTCCGGCGACGCTGGCGCTCGGGCTTCTTCTTGGTCTTTGCGAACGCGTCGGTCTCGGCCCACTTCCCGTCGCTGCGCTTGCGGAACATCGTGCGCTTCTTGCTGCCCTCCTCATCGTCCTCCGATCCGACGGGCTCGGGCGCGGTGAAGCTGGGGATCAACCCCAATCCTCGCCCGGGGGCGGTGGGGGTGGCCGGGTCGTGTTCGAAGGGGTTTGGAGCGGGAAGAGAAGGGGGCGCTTCGGGCACGGGGTCCGAAGCCGGTAGGACCTTGTGGGCCCCGGACCGAACCTGCTCGGCGGCTTCCTCGGTCATCTTCATCAGGTCGCTGGCTTTGGCGAGGACCGTGGCTTCTTCTTCTTCTTCCTCGTCTTCTTCCCAGTCGATGGGAGCGAAGTCGGGGTCCGGCTTTGGATCGGCCTTGCCATTGGACGGAGTGGGCTTCTCGAACCCTATCGTCCCGTCATCCGCGAGCTGCTTGACGAGCTCGTCTGAGATCAGACCGAAGTCGTGGAGATGGATGAGGAAGTCGACGACGTCGTCCTCTCCCGTCTCGGCGACGAACTCCTCGAAGAGCGCGTCGAAGTCTTGGTCCAGCTCAGGCTGAACCGCCTGTTTGACCTGGTCAAGAATCAAGCCGAGCTGTCCCCGTGTCGGAACCTACCACGGGAAAGGGGGCGCGCGCCTGCCCAGAACATTTCAGTCCGGTTCCAGGGCAATGAGGCTGGCCTTGGGCATGGCGCTTCGCAGGCGATTCTCGATGCGATCGACCTCGTCACCTACGTCGTTGACGACGGCCTCACCGAACTCTTCCAGGAACTGGCGCAGTGCGTTGGGGTCGTTGCCAATGCGTGCGGCGATCTGGTCGAGGTCGTTGTTGTCGAGGAAGCGGTCGGCGAAGAACTTGCCGTCGAAGTCCAGCTCTGCGGAGATACGCATCGTATCGGCGCCGGTGACGAGAGCGCGCTGCTGCACGACGCGCTCGATAGCGGGTTCATCCTCGAGGATCTTTCGGATTGCGCGTCGGTCGTTCTCGTGAACAGCCCGCCCGACGAGCAGTTTTGTATTCTTCCAGATCAGGAACACCGCGACGAGCCCGAGCAGCGCGCCGATCGCGAGGGAGCCGAAGGCATCCCAGTAGTACGAACCCGTCCACGATGTGAGACCCACGGCGAGGAGTGCGATGCACACGCCCATTACGGCGGCGCTGTCCTCCAGGAGCACCGCGACACCGAACGGGTCGTCAGTGGTCTTGAGGTGCTCCACGAAGGAAATCTCACGAGCCTTGGCCTGGGCCTGCAGGCTGCGGACCGCGATGAGCAGCGTGGTGCCCTCTGCGAGCATCGCAAACAGGAGGATCGCGATGTTCAGCGTGGGATCCGAGTGTCCCTCTGCGGGGTGCTGGAGCGACTCGATCCCGTGCATGATCGTGACGCCGCAGCCCAGGAAGAAGATGCCTACAGCGCTTATGAGCGCCCACACGAAGGCCTCGCGACCGTAGCCGCCTGGATGCTCTTCGTCGGCGGGGCGCTCGGATCGACTCATCCCGACCGCAAGCAGCACCTGATTGCCTACGTCGGCGACCGAGTGGATGCCCTCGGATAGCATGGCACCGCTGCCCGTCAGGCCGAACCCGATGAACTTGGCGACGGTTACGACCGAGTTGGCCCCGATCGCGGCGTACACCGCTAGCTTGCTTCCACCTGCCAAGGGCTAGACGTGGGCCTTGACGAGCTGTCGGATCGCCTGAAGCCCGCCGTTGGCTCCCTGCTTGCGAGCGACCTCTGCGCCATTCTTGAACACGATGAGCGTGGGGATCGAGGAGACCCGGAAGTTCATGGCAGTCTTCATATTGGTCTGGATGTCGAGCTTGACGACCTTGAGCCCCTCATGCTCGTCCGCGACGGAGTGTACGTAGGGCGCGAGGGCCTTGCAGGGGCCGCACCATTCGGCCCAGAAGTCGACGAGCACGGGCTTGTCGGACTTGAGCACTTCGGTGTCGAAGTTGGCGTCGGTGACATCGGACACGGTGGCGGACATCGAATCTACTCCGGTGACGGGACCTCGAACTATAGGACCGAGGACCCGGCGCCGCAACCGGGCTAAGGTGCCTCGTGGAGAGAATTCCGTACATCGCGGTCCTCGTCTTGTATTCGGTGGTTTTGCTGGCTCACCTGCTGCCTGCGGTGGTCCCAGCGGCACTGCGCGAGCGGGTGCGTCTGGTCGCGGCTGTGGCTGCGGTTCTACACATCGCCACCCTGGTCGAGGGCGCGGTATTCGGTACCTGGGAGCCGGGCCTTCAAGAGGCTCTCTCGGCCTGCTCTCTCGGGGTGATGGTGGCCTATATCGCCGTCGCCCACGGGGCTCAGCGCGCTCTGGGGATCTTGCTCGCGCCCCTGGCGATCGTGTCGTTGGGCACAGCGCTCGTGGTCCCCAATGCCACGGTCACCGCCCTCGACGAAGCGAGCGCGGTCAATATGTGGCTGCCCGTTCATCTCGGGCTGCTCCTGGCGGGGGTCGCAGGCTTTGCGCTCTCCAGCGCCGTTGGCGTTCTGTACCTCTATGTGCGCGACGCACTCAAGAAGAAGCGCTTTGGGCGAATTGGGCGGTTGCCGTCACTCGAGTCCCTCGATCGCATCCAGTTTCGGTCGATGTTGTTCGGCTTCATCGCGCTCACCCTCGGCATCGGTGCGGGGGGCGCATTGGCCACGGCGTCGCTGCAACAGAGCTGGGCACTGGACCCCAAGGTTCTTTACACCCTGGCCGTGTGGTTCTGGTACTTCGTGGCCCTGCAGGCGCGACTTGTGCTGGGACGCAGGGGCCGATGGACGGCGAACTTCAGCATCGTCGGGTTCGGGGCCATGGTCTTCTCGCTCATCGGCCTGAACTTCCTCCTTCAGAGCTGGCACTCCTATGGGTGAGCTTCTGGCGGTCGGCCTCTCTCACCACACCGCACCAGTGGATGTGCGAGAGCGCATGGCGATGGACGAAGGCAGGGTGCGCGAGCGGCTCCAGCGGCTCCGCGGCGAGGGCGCTTGCGAAGAGGCGTTCATCGTCAGCACCTGCAATCGCGTCGAGCTCTACGCCGTCCCGCGGAGTGTCCCACTCATCCGCGCATGGATGGGGGAGCATCGGGGCCCCAACGGCGAGTCCATCGAGAAGTACCTCTACTGGCACCGCAACGAGGCTGCAGTTCGGCACCTGTTCCGAGTCGCGAGCTCCCTCGACAGCTTGGTGGTCGGGGAGCCCCAGATCCTCGGGCAGGTGAAGAACGCGGTGCGCGTCGCCGAGGAGTCTCGCTCCCTGGGGTATCTGCTCCAGCGGCTCACCCGGCAGACCTTGAGTGTCGCAAAGCGGGTCCGCACCGAGACCCGCATCGGCGAGAGCCGCGTCGGGGTGGGCAACGCTGGGGTGGACCTCGCGCTGCAGATCTTCGGGGGCCTCGGGGACAAGCGCGCCCTCCTCGTCGGCGTAGGGGAGATGGGTCGGCAGGTCGCTCGAGCCATGGTCGGAGCCGGGCTCAACGAGCTGATCGTGGCCAACCGGACCTACGATCGCAGCGTCGAGGTCGCGGCGGAGTTCGGGGGTACCGCCATCGCCTACGAGCGCATGCACGAGTACCTGGGCCAGGTCGATGTCGTCATCACGGCGACCGGTGCCACCCGGCCGATCATCGGGCCGGATGATGTCTACCGGGCCCTCAAGGTCCGTCGCTATCGTCCACTATTCATGGTCGATCTCTCGGTTCCACGGAATATCGACCCCGCCATCGACGATATCGAAGAGGCCTTCCTGTTCAATGTCGACGATCTCACCCGGGTGATGGACGCGGGTAGGCGAGAGCGCGAGATCGCGGCGGAGGCTGCAGTCGCTCTCGTGAATGACGAGGCCTCCCGGTTCATGGCCAGGCTCAGCGAGATCGAGGTCGGCCAACATATCGGGGCCATCACCCGACGCGCCGAGCAGATCCGCATCGAGGAGCTGATGCGCTCTTCCAAGGTGCTCGATCAGCTCGATGACAAGCAGCGTAAGGCGGTGGAGTCGATGACCCGCGCCATGGTCAAGAAGCTGCTGCACGGCCAAATAAATACGCTGCGAAGTGCGGCACGAGAGGGAGAGTCAGAGGTCATCGAGACCCTGCTCAAGCCCTGGAGAGAGGACGATTCATGAGCAGTCTGAAGTTGGGGACCCGGGGCAGCAAGCTCGCGCTGACCCAGAGTGGGCATGTTGCCGCTGCCATCACCCAGGCCACGGGTCGGGAGGTCGAGCTCGTCATCATCTCCACCAAGGGCGACCGGGTCCAGGATCGCCCGCTCCAGGCCGTCGGGGGCAAGGGGCTGTTCACCAAAGAGCTCGAGGACGCCATGCTGGCGGGTGAAGTGCACTTCGCGGTCCACTCCATGAAGGATATGCCCACGGACGACCCGCCGGGTCTGATCATCGCCGCCATCCCAGAGAGGGTCGACCCGCGGGACTGCCTGGTCGGCGCCACCCTCGCAGAGCTGGGCTCGGGTGCGGTGGTCGGCACCGGTTCCATCCGCCGCGAGCTTCAGCTCCGAGCGGCGCGTCCAGACCTACAGATTCGCGGTATTCGCGGCAACGTCGATACCCGAATTCGCAAGCAGCAGGAGGGGGAGTACGACGCGATCGTGCTCGCGATGGCGGGAATCACCCGGCTCGGCCTTGCTCATGTGGCATCCGAGGCCATCGATGTCGACGCGATGATCCCAGCGGTCGGCCAGGGCGCACTGGCCATCCAGGCTCGCTCCGACGACACCGAGACCCTCGCGGTCCTCGAAGCCATCCACCATCCGCGCACCGCCGCATGTGTCCAGGCCGAGCGCTCTTTTTTGATCGGCATCTCCGGTGGGTGCAGCGTGCCAGCCGCCGCCCATGCGGTCTGGGAGGGCGATCAGATCGGTATTACGGGGTTCTTCGCCGCGGACGGGGTCAGCGGCCAGCGCACCAAGCTGTCCGGAGATCCCCTACACGTCGTCGCCATGGGCCGAGAGCTCGCGCGCAAGCTCAAGGAAGGCTGATCAGCCCAGTTCCTGATCGAGTGCCAGCAGCAGCCCGTTCACCGTGTAGGGGTTGGCGATGGCGTGGACCGGCAGCCCAACCTCTTGGGCGGCCCGCGCCGTGGAAGGGCCGATCACCACTACCCGTCCGAGGACTCCGGGCTCGGTGTCGCCGAGAGCAGCTGCCAGGCGTGTGGCTGCCGATCCGGAGAGCAGGGTTGTGGCATCGACAGGGAGCGCCTGGGTGAGGGCCTCGGCGTGGCCGGGCGGTGCGATGTTCTGGTAGGCGACCACCTCGATGACCTGGGCCCCGCGGTCCCGGAGGATCTCGGCCATGGTCCCGGGGGCGAGGTCGGCTTTGGGGTACACCACCGTCTTTCCGGATAGATCCGGGAGTTCGGCCACCAGCGCGCTGCCCAGATGAGTGCTGGGGATCAGGTCGGGCGGGCGCCCCATCGCTGAGAGCCGCCGAGCCGTCACCGGGCCGACTGCACCGATCTTCGCCCGCTTCCATGCGCCCGGAGCGGCGGCCGCCAACACATCGGCGAGGGTCGCGCTGGTGACCAAGAGCCAGTCTGCCTCTGGGTGCTCGGCGGCCGCTGCAGCGAGCGCTTCGACATCCCATAGCCGCTGAAGCAAGGGCACCCGGACAGGCTGGTGCCCGCTCGCTTCCAGGGAGTGGCAGAGCGGGCGGGCATCCTCTGCGGCCCGGGTGACGAGGACCCTCGCCATCAGAGCCGGTGCAGCCGGGCGAGATCCTTGGTCAGGTTCTTCTGGTGGGCCTCGAGGGTTCCCCCGCCGATCTCGAGCAGCTTGGCGTCGCGCCACAGCCTCTCGACGGGGTACTCGCGGCAGTATCCCGAGCCCCCCATCACCTGCATCGCCCAGTCTGCGACCTGTTTGCCGACTGGAGCTGCGAATAGCTTGGCTGCGTCCGAGCCGATGCGGTTGTGCACGTCCGGACCGACATCCCGGGCGACGTTGTAGGTGAGGCACTTGGCGGCCTCGGTCATGGCGTATCCATCGGCGATGTACCGTTGGATTTGGCCGTATCGGTTGATAGGCTGGCCGAAGGAGAATCGCTCCTGGCCGTGGCGGACCATGATCTGCACGCAGCGATCGGCGATTCCGACGCTCATGCCAGCCAGAGCCAGTCGCTCGATCTCGAGGTTGCGCATCATATGGCCGAGCCCGCCGCCCTCGTCGCCGAGCAGGTTGGCGACCGGGACCCGGCAGTCGTCGAAGATGAGCTCGGTCATGGTCGACCCGCGCATTCCGAGCTTGTCGATGTGATGGCTCGTGGAGAAGCCCGGGCAGTCCCGGTCGACCACAAAGGCGCTGATGCGGTCATTGGTCTTGGCGTACACCAGGAAGACGTGCCCCTCGACGCCGTTGGTGATGTAGGTCTTGGTGCCGTTGAGCACGTAGTGATCGCCATCGAGCACCGCGGTGGTGGCCATGCCGACGACATCGGTGCCCGCCTCGGGCTCGGTCATGCCCATCCCCCCAATCCACTCGCCGCTGATGGCCTTGGGCAGGTATCGGGCACGCTGATCTTCGTTGGCCGCGTAGAAAAAGTTGTTCACGAACAACATCGAGTGAGCGAGGTAGGCCAGACAGAAGCCGGGATCGGACTTGGAGAGCTCGTGGCACACGATCACCGCCGCCACCGCGTCCATCCCGGCCCCTCCGTGGGATTCGGGGATGGTGATGCCGAGCAGGCCCAGCTCGCCGAGCTTCCCGAAGAGCTCGACATTGAGCACACCGAGCTCGTCGTGGCGGGCGGCCTGGGGTTCGACCTCGTTGGTGGTGAAGTCCGCGACCATCTCGCGCAGCATGCGGTGTTCGTCGGTGGGGTTGAACAGCTGATCGTAGTCCATCGCGCCTTCCTCGAGAGCAGCCCATCTAACCGGTTACGGTCGGTGCCTTCGGTGGAGAGTGCGGGTGTCCAAGAAGAAGAAGATGTTCCTGGTCGACGGCAGCAACCACGCGTTCCGGGTGCAGTTTGCGCTTCCCCCGATGCATGCCTCGGACGGGTTTCCTACTCGCGTTCTATATGGGTTCACGCTTCTCTTTCAGAAGATGATGCGGCTGTATCGCCCAGACTATGCCGTCGTCAGCTTCGACTCCGGAAAGACCTTCCGCCACGAGACCTACCCCGACTACAAGGGCCATCGGCCCGACATGCCGGCGGATCTCAAGCGCCAGTGGCCTGTGCTGCCCGCTTTGGTCGAGGGATTCGGGTTTCCGTGCATCATGCATACTGGCTACGAAGCCGACGATGTGCTCGGCACCCTGGCACGTCAGTTCGCGAGCGACGAGCTCGAGGTCTACCTCGTCACCAGCGACAAGGACTTCGGGCAGCTCGTCACGCCCAACATCAAGCTCTTCGACGAGCGCAACAACAAGCTCCTGGATTCTGCCGGAATCCGCGAGAAGTTCGGTGTGGACCCCTGCTCGATGATCGATCTGCTGGGTCTCGCCGGCGACACCTCGGACAATATTCCGGGAGTCCCTGGGGTCGGGGTCAAGACGGCGGCCAAGCTCATCGACCAGTGGGGCACCCTCGAGGGCGCGCTGCTCGCCGCCGCAGATGGAAAGATCAAGGGCAAGCGGGGTCAGAACCTCGTCGAGTTCGCCGACGATGCGCGGCTCTCCCGCGAGCTCGTGACCATCGTGACCGATATCGATCTCGGGGTGACGCTGGAGGATCTGGAGCCCCGTGGCATGCAGGAGGAGCCCCTGCGCGAGCTCTTCGATCGGTACGAGTTCGGGATGGTCGCCCGCAAGCTCCTTCCGGAGAAGAAGACGGTGGACACGGACTGCTATCGGGTGCTCACCCAAGACGCCGAGGTGGCCGAGGCCCTGGCGGCGATCCGTGCCGCCGGTCGGGTGTCGGTGGCTGTCCAGGGGAGTACCAACAACCCAAGAACCTCGATCATCACGGGGGTTTCCCTCTGCTGGGGGCCGACGGATGCGGTGTGGATTCCCCTGGAGTCTCGGCCTGGCGTGAACCTGGACTTCGATGGGGTTCGCGCGGATGTGTTCGCCCTGTTGGCCGATCCGGCCGTGGGCAAGCTCGGCCACGACATGAAGCCCATCCTCCAGACCTGCCGCAACAGCGGGATCGAGCTGGGGCCTGTGGTCGGGGACACCATGCTCCTGGACTACTCGCTCATTCCCCATGTCGATCACAGCTTGTCCAGCCTGTCCCAGCGCCAGCTCGGGCACTCTCTGGACCACGGCGATGCTCAGGGGTTGCTGGTGCTCGAGGAGGGTATCCGCCACGCGGTGGAGCCCGCTCATGTGGCCTTCCTACTCGAAGATCGCCTGCTGTCTCGGTTGGATGAGGGCACGCGGTACATCTACGAGTCGGTAGAGCTCCCGCTGCTGCCGATCCTTGTGGGGATGGAGGAGCTCGGCATCGGTATGGACCTCGACCAGCTCACCTCTGTGCGCAAGGATATTCAGGGCCGCGCGCGCGAGGTCGAGAAGACATGTCAGGAACTCGCGGGGGAGTCCTTCAATGTGGGGTCTCCGAAGGACGTCTCTCGGATCCTCTTCGACGTGCTGGAGTTGCCCAAGACCCACTCCAAGAAGCGCAAGACCGGCTGGTCAACGGACGCCACGGTGCTGGACAAGCTATCCGAAAATCACCCGCTTCCCGCGGCAATTCTTGAGTATCGGCAGCTTCAGGGTCTGGACAGCCGCTACCTGTCGACGCTTCCTGGCTATGTCGAACCCGATGGCCGCATCCACACGACCTTTCGGCAGGCGGTGGCGGCGACGGGCCGCCTCGCGAGCGCCGATCCGAACCTCCAAAACATCCCGATTCGGACCTTCGAAGGGCGTCGAATCCGCGAGTGCTTTGTCCCGGCGAAGGGGACGGTCTTCCTCTCGGCTGACTACTCCCAGGTAGAGCTCCGTGTGCTCGCTCACTACACCCAGGCCGAGGCTCTGCTCGAGTCCTTCCGCACCGGTGAAGATATCCACCGGCGCACGGCCAGCGAGGTCTTCAAGACTCCGATCGAGGAGGTGAGCTCCGAGCAGCGTTCTGCGGCGAAGGCCATCAACTTTGGCCTGATGTATGGGATGTCGGCGTTCCGACTCGGGCGCGATCTCGGAATCGGCCGGGCCGAGGCCGAGACCTATATGGAGGAGTATTTCGGTAGAATGCCCAAGGTGCAGGAGTGGATCGAGGGGAGCAAGGCTCTGTGTCGGCGCGATGGCTACGTCACCACTCTCTTCGGACGTCGGCGGCTCATCCCCGAGATCTACAGCAAGACCTTCTCGGAGCGTTCCCAGGGAGAGCGCGAGGCGGTCAACACCCGGGTGCAGGGCACGGCCGCAGACATCATCAAGCTGGCGATGATCAAGGTCGACCGTGCGCTGCGGGAGTCGGGAATGAAGGCCCGGATGCTGCTTCAGGTCCACGATGAGCTCCTCTTGGAGGTGCCTGTCGATGAGGTGGCCGCGATCTCGGACCTCGTCATCCGCGAGATGGAAGCTGCGGTCGAGCTCGCGGTTCCTCTGGATGTGAACGCGGCGACCGGAGAGAACTGGAATCAGGCGCACGGGTGATCCTGCGCATATGTACTGTATTATTCGGCCGTCGGTAAAAATGATCCAAGTTCTTCGAATGAACCGGGCACCTCGATCGTCCGAACGGGACCTGCCCCCGGTTATCGTGGAGCGGTGGAGGCTCGAATGAGCGCGACGGCAGCCCCGGACAACAAACAACTCTCCCGAGACGAAGACACCGAGATGGTCAAGGCCGTGCTCGGCGGCGACAGCACGGCGTATCGGGGGCTGGTCGAGAAGTACCAGGGTCGCGTCTACTCCATGGTCTATGGCATGCTTCGCAACCGGGAGGACGCCCGGGACATCACCCAGGACGCCTTCGTCAAGGCCTTCAAGAGCCTCAAGTCCTTCCGCCTGGAGGCCAGCTTCTACACCTGGCTGTACCGAATCGCGATGAACCGGGCCATCGACTTCACCCGCAAGCGGAAGCGCCGCGAGGTCGCTGGCTTCGACGAGTCGATCGCCAACAAGGACGAGGATGGGGGCATCGCCGAGATCCACCACTCCGACAGCCCCAGCAAGTCGCTCGAGCGCAAGCAGCTCTACGCCAAGATCATGGAGAGCCTCGAGAAGCTCCCCGCCGATCAGAAGCAGGTGATCCTCCTTCGAGAGCTCGAGGGCCTGTCCTACAAAGAGATCAGCGAGGTCATGGGAATTCCCGAAGGAACCGTCATGTCCAGGCTGTTCTACGCTCGCAAGAAGATGCAGAAGTTGCTCGCCGGTCAGCGAGACTGATCCAAACCCCACGCTTTTTTCGAATGACGCGCCCGTTCCAGCGTCAGCCCATGCACAGCCCACAAGGGCCAGCCCGTTACCCCGTATCCTGGAGCCGTCATGGCCTCGAACCCAAACCTGGAGAGCCTGCTCATCCGCATTCGCGACGGTGTTGCGACTGCCGATGAGTTCGTCCGTGCTCGCCAGCTGGTCGAGGTGGACTCGCGGCTTCCCGAGGAGCTCCGCGAGGTCGTGGACTTCGAAGATGCCCAGGCCGACGCGGTCGGGCTTCTCGCGGTCCTCGGTCACGATTCTCTCTTTGGAGAGGTGCTCCGCGAGGGGCTCGAGGCCGAGCTCCAGCCAACCAAAGAGCCGGTGGTCATCACCCCGGACATGCTCGATGGGGAGTGGGAGCTCGGAGCTGTGTTCGCCGAGGCCGTGCGGTACGAGGCGGGCTCGGTCGAGCTCGCGGATTCGGTTGTAGCAGAGGTCGGCGGCGCCTCGCGGATCGAGCTGGGCGCGGCGATTCAAGCCTGGGCGGGCGAGGTCGATGTGGTCGGCTCGGTGCTCGCCCGCTGTGGTCTGGCCACCGCAGAGCTTCCGATCGCGGCGGCGATTACCCGCGAGGCGGGGGCGGTCGACCTCGTGTCGCAGATCGAGTCCGAGCTCACCGATCTCGCGCTGCCCCTTGCAGAGGCCATCGCCTTCGAGGCGGGTACGGTCGAGCTGTCGGACGCGGTGCTCGCGGCAGTGGGGGGCGAGCAGGGCCTGCCCATCGCCGAGGCTGTGCGTGCCGAGGCGGGTACGGTCAATATGTGGCCGGAGCTCGAAGCGGTCGTGTCCGATGTGTGGGTCAGCGCAATGCTCGACCACGAACTCAGCCCCGTGGCCCACCGAGCGGCGGTGCTGCGCCTGCGCGACGAACCCGAGATGGGCGCGACAATGACGGCGTTCGCAAGCCTCGGTAGTGATGTGCGGGCTGCGGTGGCAGACGAGGCCGGTGAGACACCGTATATCTGGGCTGCTGTCGCCGAGGGTATCGGTGTCGAAGCCGAGCTCGTGCAAGGGTGGGATGGCGAGCAGTTCGCGGCGGCGATTCGCGAAGAGGGCGGTTCGGTCGATCTGGTATCTGGGGTGATGGCCAAGGTCGTCACTCCACAGCTTCCCTACGCCGCAGTCGAGATCGAGGCGATTCCCGCGTCCGCGAACAATCGGCGGTGGAGCCTGTCCACGCTGGTCATGGCGGCGGCAGCAGCGCTGCTCATCGCGGTGCTCCCAATGGGAATGCAAGAAACCCAGAGCGGCGGTGCAGCGGTGGTGCCGGTCGAGTCTCACGCGGAATTTGCGGCGGCCGGAGAGATCGTCGTGGAGAGCCTGCACTACCACGAGCAGGCATCGGTAACGCAGACCCTGGGTGATGAAGGTGCGTTGATCATCTGGGTCGACGAGGAGACTACGCTATGAACATGCTGATGCGCTGGTTTGGACTTCTCGTCTTGTTCGTAGCGGTCACGCTGGCGGTCCCCACGGAATCGCATGCTCAGGCCAGGCCGGTTCGGCCAGGCCAGGCCACTACAGCGACCTATGCTCCGGTGTCGGGAAAGGTCAGCATCCAGATGCAGGTCGTTCACGCCAACAACAGCGGTGTGGTGGACCCAGACCTCAAGGCGGTCGCCGCCAACTTCAAGGCATTCCGGTACACCGGCTTCCAGAAGCTCGAGGGCTTCGATGCCAAGCTCGCTCCCAACCAGGAGGCGCAGTTCTCGATGGTCGGCGGGCATCGAATCAAGGTAAAGCTGGTGTCCCGCGACTCCCGCCAGGCCAAGGTCCGGGTCATGATGTTCAATGAGTCGGGCAAGATCATGGACACCACGGTCGCGATCAATCGCAACCGGGCCTTCATGATCGCCGGTACTTCGTACAAGGACGGCAAGCTCATCCTGCCGATTCACGTCCGGTACTAAGCGCGCTGTGGTCGTTGTTCTCTGCAATTGCCCGCCCGAGGAGGCGAGTCCGCTGGCCCGGTCTCTCGTCGAGTCCGGGCTTGCTGCTTGTGTGAACATCGTGCCCGGTGTCACGTCGGTCTACCTATGGAAGGGAGAGCTCTGCGAGGACGGGGAGTCGACCCTGCTCATCAAGACCACCACAGACCGCGTCGAAGAGCTATCAGACAGAATTCGTGCGCTGCACTCCTACGAGGTCCCCGAGATCCTGGTGCTCGGTGTCGATGTGTCCCTGAGTGACCGCCGCTATGTCGACTGGGTGAAATTGAGTACTCGACGGGCATGATTCTGTGGCATGTTCGCCTCTGGCGGGGTCAATCCACCTCGCCGGTGAGGGGACTCAACAATGCGAACGAAGATGATGGTGGCAGGACTCGTATTCCTGATGGCTGGCTGCCCACCCGACGACACAGACACTCCGGTAGAGGGTGACACGGACACGGACACGGACACCGATGCCGACGCGGACACCGATGCCGACGCGGACACCGATGCCGACGCGGACTCCGATGCCGACGCGGACTCCGATGCCGACGCGGACACGGATACCGACGCGGACACCGACACCGACACCGATGCGGACACCGACACCGACGTAGCGCAGTGCCCTGCTGGGGTCCCTACCGGTGTGAACAACCTGGTCTCCGGAGATGCACAGGCGGTCGTGATCAGTGGGATCGACTGGACCAATGACGTGCTCTACCTGACCAATATCAGCGCCGCGTCGGTCACCGTCACCAGCCCGTGGCGACTCTGCAAGAGCGGCTTCGTCTACAACACGAGCATGCCGAGCATGCCGATCGCGGCGGGAGCGACGGTGTATCTGCACCTCACGCTTCCCGGTTCGCAGAACCCGCCCCACTATTATCTGGGCGATGCCAATATGGATCTCGCCAGCGACGACACCATGATTCTCTACCTGGATGACGCAGGCTACAACGTGCCCGAAAGCGTCTCGTCCTACGTCTACTACGGCGCTGGAACTCCGAACTTCCGCGAAGGGACCGGCGATGACGCGGGCGTGTGGGGGCTCACAGATGTGGTCCCGACCGCTGTGGGTGATCAGGCGATCGTGGCGACGGGCGGCGACATCACCGACCCGGCCAACTGGGTCGCGATCCAGGACGCAGCTCTCTGCATGCCGTGATCAGTCCGGGGGCATGGCGAAGAGCGTCGCCATGCTCTCCGTTCCTTGCTCTGGGCTCTCCAGGGCGCGGATAGGCTCTGTGAAGATCAGTGTGCCGGCGTCTGAGTCGCGGCCCGGGGCCACGAAGCGGACTGTGGGCACGCCTTGGCGGACCGTGATGGAGGTCCAGGGAAGCTCGATCGGTATGGTGTAGGCCATCACATGGGTGACACCGCGCTCCCGGGCCCAGGTGGGCATTCCCTCACGCTCGATGGTTTCGGCGAAGTCGTAGTCCTGCGTGAGACCATCGGCGGCCACGACAGACAGCCCGGAGAACCAGGCCAGGCGCCCGGGCGCGTCGAGCGTGAGGACTACGGCATCCGGGTGGGTCTGCCCGAGCCAGATGGCGAGCTCGACGGTGGAGTCGGGTATGGCGATGGCCAGGCTTCGGGCTGTGCGCAGGCCTCCTGCCAAGGCGAGCCCTGCGATGACCACGGCCGCGAGCTTGGACCGCATGGACGAGGAGAGGCTGGGCAGGAGCTTGAAGTACAGGGCCAGGAGCTCGCCGAGGACCAGGCCCGATGCCAGGGTCCCTGTGACCCAGTAGTACGGAACAAAGGTGGACCAGTCCGGCGCGGTGAATAGCGTGACGTAGAGTGCGTGGAGCGTGGCGCCCAGCCCCAGCGCGCCCAGCAAGCGACGTTTCTGCGGTGAGGCGGTGCGCAGCGCGACGAGTAGCGCCACAGCCGACCCGATAGCGGTCAACACCCCGATGGCCCCGAGCTTGCCGTAGGGATTGGAGAGGTCGGGAACCGGAAACACCGACTTGATCGCGCCGCTCACCGGGACGAGGTGACCCGTGCGCATATAGGTCCAAACCAGCCAGGGCGATGCGGTGAGGGTCGTGGTTGTGGCGAGGATCAGGGCTCGCTTGAAGTCGGGCAGAGTGAACAAACCGACCGCAAAGATGAAGAACACGGTATCGAGGCGCGCCAGGAAGAGGAGCCCGAGCAGGACCCCCGTGAGCCCTGGACGCGTGGCCCGTGACCACGACCAGAGCACGGCGACGTGCAGTGCGCTTGTAAGCATGCCCTCCGAGCCCCAGCCCTTGTCGGTGAGCTGGGTGAGCACGACGGCGGTCATCACGAATGCGGGGTAGGCGAAGTTCCCGCGGCGTGCGACGCGGTGGACCTGCCAGAGGAGCATGCCCGCCATGCCGATCTGCAGGGCGAGGGTGGCGTAGAGCATGAGGGTCTTGTGGCCGCCGCTGATCAGCGCGATGGCACTGACCATGGCCATCCACAGGGGATGGTAGCCATTGGTCCACGCGATTCCATCGAAGGTCGAGCCTTCTCCCAGCCCGATATTCCGGCCGATCTGCAGGTAAAACCAGGCGTCATCCACCATGAAGAGCCCCGGATTGATGAGCACTCCGAGCATAGATAGGGCTGCGACTACGCCGATCAGGGCAGGCGTCCAGGGCGGCGTTGTGGGGGGGGCGGGCTGTGACATGGAGGCGGTAGGCGATACGACCGGTGTCCGGAGGAAGGATGACCATCTTTGCGCGAATCATCGACCGGGAGATCCCGGCAGACATCGTATACGAGGACGACAGAGCGCTCGCATTTCGCGATGTCAATCCGGTGGCCCCGGTCCACATCCTGGTGATCCCCAAGAAGCCGATCGTGGGGGTCGGGACCGCCGAGAGTGATGACGCGGCCCTGTTGGGTCACCTGATGTGGGTCGCGGCGGAAGTTGCGCGTCAGGAAGGTATCGCCGAGTCCGGTTACCGGGTGGTGACGAACAACGGGGCAGATGGGGGCCAGAGCGTCAGCCATCTGCACCTGCATGTGCTGGGTGGGCGCCAGCTCGGGTGGCCGCCGGGCTGACCGGTGTTACACCGGCCCGAGAGGAGATTGGATGGCCACGTTCGAGCTGACGACACACCCCCTAGCCTTCGCCCACATGGAAGGCGGCGTAAAGACGGTGTACGTCATGCCGTTCTCGCTTGAGCTCTCGATGCTCTCGTCGGGCGATCGGATCGAGTTCGACGATCTGGGCTCCATCACCATCGGCATGGTGAAGCGCTACACCGACCTCGACACCCTGCTCGAGACCGAAGGCTACGCCAATGTGGTGCCGGAGGCCGACGACGCCGCTCACGCTTGCGAGCTCCTCCGGGGCTCCCCAGGCTGGAACGGCACCGCCGAGCAGGGTCAGGGATTGTTGGCGTTCCGGGTCCGCTGGGCCAAACGAAAGAGCTGAGTTCAGTCCAGCAGCTCTCGCAGCGCTATCGAGTCGATGGCGGCGAGTGCGCTCTCCCTGAACTCTGAGAGATCGAGTCCGCTGTAGCTGTAGATCTGTGCCTGGAGTCCCATGTCCAGCCGATCGAGCTGTTTGACGAAGCGGGACTCGGGGTCTGTCTGCGCTTCATAGGCTCGCCACATATCCAGGAGATCTGCACGCCCGATTCGGGAGCAGAACGCGGCCATTGCGGCGTCCTCCAAGGCGTGCTTGTCGCTGATTTCGTCATGAGGGGTGAAGTCACCGGTCCACGCCTCGGCGAGGTCGTGTAGCACCGCATAGGTGAGGGCTCGCTCGCGATCGAGCTCTTTGGGGAGCAGGAGCAAGACGAGGAGCGCGACGCCCCAGCTATGAGCGGCTACCGACTCCGGACGGTCGATATTCTTGCGCACCCACCCGGACCGGTCGACGGACTTCAGGGCGAGCGCCTCGAGGAGCGCGGGGGTCATGGGACGAGCTGCTGACGTTGCTTGCTGACTCCGAAGGACAGCAGCATCGGCTCCTCGGAAGCCTGGATGGCATCAAAGCCTGGGCGGTCGACGATGCCCCGCCAGCCGGCTTCTACAAGGATACGGGCGAGGGGGCCGCCCAGAGCGTTGCCGGGCCCGAGCGCGATGACAAGGTCGGGTGCGGTGTGCAGGAGCGCGGTGTGGACGGCCTTGGTGAAGTCGAACGTCTCGACGACCTGGTGGCCCAGGGTGTAGTCGCGGAGCGCGGCAGGATCGGCCCAGCGTGGCCGGAACACGTAACCGCGGCCATCTACCAGGGGAGTGGAGGGTGCGCTGAAGTCGAGGCCGGCGAGGTCGATGAAGGCCTGTTTGGAGGTGGGCCCCATCAGTGGTGTGTGGAAGGCGGAGTGCAGTGGGAGCTGGATCGGGAAGGTCCGGGAGCCCCGAGAGTCCGGAGGGAGACTGGCCATGAGCGCCTTGACGCCGGGCTTGTCGGCGCCGAGCACCGCAAAACCCCCGAGCTCGATGGACCACTCTGCAGTGTGGCCCTGGTCTCGCACGGCCTGTAGAGCACCCTCGACGACGGCCCGGCGGGTGGCGTCGGTTTGCCAGTTCGAATTGGTCATGGGGTAGAGGATCTGGCCCCCAATCACATTGCCGGCTTGGTAGGCGCCCATGGTCTCGACGAGCTCGATGGCCTGATCGAGGGTGAGGGCTCCGCTGGCCGCGAGTGCGGTGTAGAAGCCCATGCTGTTGCCCGTGACTCCGACGACTTCGTACCGATCGGTGTCGAGCTCGGCGAGGTCGGCCAGTCCCGCCGCGAAAGTGAGCAAGCTGGCGTTCTCTCCGGCGACGTGGAGTGTGCTTCGATAGCTCTCAGCGGTGTCCAGCTCGGTGATCGTCTTTCGGCCCATGGACGAACGATAGGCATCGCAGCGCTGGAGGATCTGTGCGGCCGCAGGGCTTCGGTCTTGGAGAGATCCGAGGCTGGACCGGTCGTAGCTGCCTCGGCCCGGGCAGACGATCAATGCGCGTCTCATGTACGCTCCAGCAGGGCGAGCATGCCCGCTTCGATGTCTTCTTCCTGGACCAGCACACGATTGGCGGCGTCGCCGAGCGGGATGTAGGAATCGAGCCCGGTGACACGCTCGAAGCGGAGCGTTGGATCGCGATCGACCAGATCTGAGACCAGCGCCTCGGCGATGCCGCTGGAGCGCCGGCACTCGTCGACGATCAGGACCTTGCCCGATGCCTGGGCGTGAGCCAGCAGGCTGTCGATTGGGAGCGGATTGAGCCAGCGTATGTCGACCACTCGGCAGTCGATCTGCTGGGCGCGTAGGCGCTTTGCAACTCGCAGGGACATCCACAGACCGTTGCCATAGGTGAGGATGGTGGCCGACGTTCCGTCCCCATATGCCCGGACTTCGTGGAGGGGCAGGTGGGAGTCTGGAGCGGGATAGGGTGTGAGCCAGGCGGCATCTCCGGCTTCGTGGAGATCCTTCATCATATACAGGGCGATGGGTTCGATCATCACGGCCACTCGGCCGCAGCTGCGGGCCTGAGCGGTGAGTGTGCGAAGCATGCGGGCGGCGTCGTCCCCCCGGGAGGGGCAGCCGATGAGCAGGCCGGGGATCTCGCGGAGCGCAGCGATACCGTTGTCGTTGTGGAAGTGGCCGCCAAAGCCCTTCTGGTAGGCGAGCCCAGCGATGCGGATCACCATCGGATTGGCGTACTGGCTGTTGCTGAAGAACTGCATGGACCCGGCTTCGCCGCGGAGTTGGTCGATCGCGTTCATCAGATAGGCGAGGTACTGGATCTCGGGCATGGGCAACATGCCCGCGTGGCCGGCCCCCATGGCGAGCCCCAGGATGGTGGTCTCGTCCAACAGCGTGTTGAACACCCGGCCCACCCCGAAGTGCTTCGTGAGGTCTGCCGTGACGTGGTAGACGCCGCCCTTGCGGGCCACATCCTCGCCGAACACCAGCGCGAGTGGCTCGGCAGCGAGGATATCTGTGAGAGCGCGGTTGAGCTGGACGGCCAGGTGCCGAGGCCGGTCGGAGGCTTCGGGCAGTCCCCGCGGAAAGACCCGGTCTCGCTCCGCAGTGGAAGCGACGGGTAGCCGGGCCTCGGCACGCTCGGTGAACAGGGGCTCCATGACCTGGGTGGCGGTCTGGAGCGTGGGGCGGCGAGTGGCTTCGAGAGCCTGAGCGGTGAGTCGGGTGCGGGTCGCCTCATACAGGGCGAGCACATCGGATGGAGTCATCCACCCATTGTCCACCAGCAGTGACGCGGTGCGGAGCAGTGGGTCGGCAGCCTCTGCGGCTTCGATCTCGGCCTGAGTCCGGTAGAGTTGCTCTACATCGGAGCCCGCGTGGCCGAGCATCCGCACCGTGCGCAGGTGCAGGAATGCAGGGCGTCGTCGGGTGCGGACATAGTCGATGGCTTCGAGCGCGGCGTCGTGAGCAGAAGGCAGCCAGAGGCCGTCCCCATAGAAGTACTCCAGGCCGGCCCTGGAGTTGAAGTTGCTGGCGATCCAGCCGTCGGGCGTGCGCACAGAGATGCCAAACCCGTTGTCTTCACAGACGAACAATACCGGAGCGGGTACACGCTGGAAGGAGGCCCAACCCGCGGCGTTGAATGCCGAGGTAGCGGTGGCGTGATTGGAGCTGGCGTCCCCGAAGGTACACACGGAGATCTTGGACTCCGAGCGGCCTTCACGGCGGGCGCGCCGGTCGAGGGCGACGGCATAACCGAGCGCTTTTGGGAGATGTGAGGCAATGGTGCTCGTCTGCGGCGGGATGTCGAGCTCGACGCTCCCGAAGACCTTGTGGCGTCCCCCAGCGATGGGTTCGTCGGCGGCGGCGAGCATGCCCCGAAGTACGTCGAAAGGCCCTGCGATACCGGGAGTATTCGCCGCGCGCGCGCAGAAGTAGGCGCCCGATCGGTAGTGGAGGAAGGACATATCTCCGTCTTGGAGAAGCCCTCCAACCGCGGCGTTGCCCTCGTGTCCGGAGCCGCCGATGGTGTAGTAGCCGAGACCACGAGTCTTGAGATCCCGCGCCAGAAGGTCCAGATGTCTGGACTCGATCTGTGCTTCGAAGAGGCGCAGAGCGGTTCGGGCAGTGAGCTGAGTGCCTGGCTCGACAGGGCTGTCCAAATCGTCTCGCCGTGGGGCGGGACGACGGGACTGGACGTGGGCGATAAAGTTCTGGTCGACGATTGCTGCGCGAGAGACTGCCATCTGTGTTCAGTCGCGGATGGGGAGGGAGGGGTAGGCTTCCCATCCCGGATCGGGGTCAGAGAAGACGATATCGACCCGTCCGGGATTGTTCTCGACGCGCACCTTGCCGGCAAAATAGGGCTGAAGCGCGGCATCCACGTTGCGATGGAAGCTGCGGTCGAGATGCGCCACCTTCACCAGCTCGATGCGGGCGAGCTTGGGAGTGTAGATGCTGGCCAGGAACTCGACGTAGGAGACCATCGCTCGTACTGCCATTGCTGGGGTCGCGCGCTCGATGACCAGCGTGAACGGGAGGTCGGCTTCTTTGGAGAACTCGAGGCGGGCCTGCTCTGGAAAGCCCATCACCATATTCTCGGCCTTCTCGATGGCCTCTTCGAGCCACATCTCGTCGATGCGGCCCCAGTGAGGGAGGCCCTTTTCGCGTGGACCATCCTTCTGGGTGGGTTCTTCGTCGATGAGTGCGCCGGGAGCAAAGCTCTCGACGATGTCGCCGACATCGAGTGCGGGTTCGGCCGCGGCCACGGGGTGTTTCACGGCCATCTGGATGCCAACCCGAGGCGGCGCGTCGTCGGGATCCGAATAGGAGAGCGGCTCGATCTGCGCCCTGGAGTGATCGTAGCGCTCCCCAGATGGCTCTGGGGTACCGGGGAAGCTCATGGGGGCTGCGAGACGGGGCTTGCCGATACCCCCACCTCCACGTGGTTTGGCGCCCAGTGGCGTGCCACCGCGAGTGCTCGATCCGAGAGATTGCCCAAGAGTAGGATGGTCCTGGGAGGGGGCGCCGAAGCCTGAGCCGCTACCGAACCCACCGCCAGTGCCTCCGAAGTCTGGGCCTGGGTCGCCCATCTCGCTGCTACCGCGAGCCCGATCGAGGAGACCGCTCGTGCTGCTGGGCGCGTCACCGCCGAAGGCGTCTGGTGCCGAGTAGGCCTCGCCGAAGCCGTTGTTGGAGCTGGGACGGCTTCCGAATCCACCGGAGCTGGGCGCCCGTCCAGCACCGAAACCGCCACCGGCATTTCCGCTGCTACCGCCGAACCCACTACCGGGGTTGGGTCGTCCGCCGAAGCCACCACCAGAAGGAGCGGAGAGGTAGGATGGTGGGGCGCTCTCTGCGCCCGGCCGGCTTCCGAAGCCGCCGCCGCCGCCGCCGCCGGAGAGGTAGGAAGGGGGCTCGCTCTCACCGCCTGGGCGATTCCCGAAGCCGCCGCCGCCACCAAATCCAGGGCTGGACGGGGCACGTCCGCCGCCGAAGCCGCCGCCGCCGCCGGTGGGACCGCTGGACCGCATCGACATGGGAACCGGAGTGCTGATCCGAGGACGAGCGCCGCCCGGTGTGGCCCGAATCCGTTCCATCACGGCCTTCTGTGTGGTGAGCCGTGTGACCTCGTTGACCAGCTTCTGATGTTCCTTGGCTTCCCAAGGGAGCATGGGGGACTCGCGGCCGATGCTGTGAGCGGCGAACGTGGTCATGAGGTTGGCGAACAACATGAACAGCGACAGAAGGATGCACACAACCGGGATACCGCCTGGGATTCCGATGCCGTTCTCGAGCTCGTCGAGGAACTTCGCGACGTCGGTGTTGACGAACACCACGGCGATGACGACGAATGTGAGCAAGAAGAACAAGATGCCCGCGAAGAGGAACATCGCCCGTGCAAGGAGCACCGGATGGGCTGGGGATGCGCGCTTGATGCGTGCGAGCAGCCTCTTTCCGTCGACGGCATCCTCGAACGCCTGGAGCTGATCGCGTGCTTTGGTGAGCAGGCGGTCGACGTCTTCGGGGGTGTCGGTGGTCTCGATCAAAGCCATGGAGGGTTTCCTTCCGCCGGGTGGGGGGGCCCGTGGGCGCTCCACTCTACCCGATCGCGGCGGTCGGTTCACCCGTAGGATCAGGTGTCAGCTCTATGCCGATCCGAATATCTTGGCGAATGGCGCTGGAGAGTAGATCACTCCGACGGTTGGCGGCCCAACGTTCCAGGTGTGCTGGGTGTTTTGCGTGGGCGGTAATACGGACGATGCCGTCGCCCAGCTCGACGGTCAACGAGTCGATCGTCCCCTCGTGACTGCGGTCGAAGGCATCGGCCAGTCGAAGGATGCCGGAGAGCACGCGGACGCGATGCCGATCCGGATCCGAGAGCGCCGCGAACTCGGCGTGCTGCGGCTTGGGCTTGCGGCCGCGATGGTAGCGGACCAAATTCCCGAGAAGATCGACCTCGGGAGCAGTAAACCCGTGCATGGGAGTGTTCCGGATGAGGTACTGGCCATGCTTGTTGTGGTTCTTGCCGGAGATGTGATGCCCGATGTCGTGGACGAGGGCCGCGTGTCCGAGCAGTTCCCGCTCCGCGAATCCCATTCGGTGGGCTGGCGCGAGGGCATCGAATAGCTGAAGTGAGAGCCGTTGAACGTGTTTCGCGTGACCGTCGTGGGCGCCGTATCGCTCCATGAGGCGTCGGATAGAGCGTGCCCGCGGGTCTGGCAGGGCGGTCATCAGCTCGATCTCGGGGCGGTTGCGGATGATCCAGTCGGCGATCAGACCATCTCTGAGCGATCGCTCGGAGGTGATGAGCCGGTCCTGGTCGAACGCCCGCATCACCTGGCGGACCAGCACGGCTCCGGCGAGGATGGTGCGCTGCCTGCGGGGGTCGATTCCGGGAATCTCGAGAATTTCAGCGAAGGTAGTGTGCTTCAGCTGCTTGACCAGAGCCTCGATCTCCCCGATATGAAGCACGAGCCCGTGGGAGTGCTCGGGGGGATCGTCTCCACGAGCGAGGGTGGCCATGAGTGCGAGGCAGCGGAGCGTTCCCGACGTGCCCACCAAGGTGTTGACCTGGCGCCGCTTCACGCTCCCCGTGAGGGGCTTGAGGACCTCCTTGATATGGGCCTTGAGCGCATCGTAGTCGGGCTTGGCGATGGGATCGGCTGTGTGGAATTGGTCCGCCAGGCGGATGTGCCCGAGGGGGAGGCTCTCGATGTGACGGGGTTGTTCGCTGTCGCATAGGATGAACTCGGTGGAACCCCCGCCGAGGTCCATGAGCAGGACCTTTCCGAGCCCGAAGTCCAGATCGGCACGGGCCCCAAGATAGATGAGCCGGGCCTCTTCGCGACCGGTGATGACCCGTACATGGATGCCCGTCGCCTCGGAGACAGAGCGGCACCAGTCGTTGCCGTTTTCGGCCTCGCGCACCGCAGAGGTGGCGGCGCAGTGGATATCCTCGACGGCCAGGGACAGGGCGGCCTCGTTGAACTCCTTCATCGCGGACAGCCCGCGCTTGTAGGCCCCCGGAGCGATCATGTTCTTGGTCAGACCATTGGCTCCGAGTTCGACCTGCTTGCGGGCCTTTTCGATGATGGTCCAGCTCCCATCCAAGCCCACGTCTGCAACCAGGAGGTGGACGGAGTTTGTGCCGACATCGATGGCTGCGACCCTCAAGCCTTTTCTCCATGCATCAGAGGACCGTATTGTCGCGGGAGCGGTACATCGGCAAGCTCGGATGCGCGAGCCACCAGCCCGATGAGGGTGGTTTCATTGGCGTGATCGGCGATTTGGAGGGCTTGGGGAAGCACCTCGAACGCGCGATCGCGATGGACCTCTGCGAGCACGATACGGGCCAGCACCCTCTCGCGAACGGCTCCGCTCTCGTCGGCGTGGTGGACGGCTCTCTCTGCACTTCGAGCGGCATCGGCGGGTCGATCGTGGGACTGCAGTGCTGTGGCATGCTTGATCAGAGCGTCGGCTCGGGCGATGGGAGTGGTTGGCTTGGCCTCGACCTCTTCGAGCGTGAGGGCGACCAGCGGAGCGCTTCGCGATCGGGCGAGGGCTTGGCGCCGCTCGCGGTCGAGCTGGGCGGCGATGCGTTCGTCGAGGGCTCGAATCTCGGTCAGGCCCGCGAGATGCCCGAGCTCCCGGGTCGCGGCCATAGCGGAGTGGTTGGCAGCTCGGGCCGCTGTGGCGTCTCCGGTCTGCAGCTCGGCTTGGGCGAGCAGACAGGCAGCGCGAGCGTAGACGTCGCGCAGATCGGCTTGATCCCGGAGGCCGATCTCGACCTCGCGCAGGGGAGCGATTGCCGCACGGAAGCGACCCTCACGCACGGCGGTCAGCCCGGTGAGTAGGCGTTGTGCGAGGTATTGTTCGTCAGCGGGCACCGGGGTGCAATGCCTCCAGCGCGAGGATGGCCGCGCGGGTCTCGATCTCTGCGGGGACGATTTGCTCCCCGTCATCCAATCCGCCGAAGCGAGCGATCCACTCGAGGGTGAGTCCAAGGACAGCGAAGTGGAGCAAAACCGGCTCCGGAGACCCTGAGTTGGTGACGATGTTGAGTGGATTGCCATCCCCCAGCAGTGTGATGCGCTGCCCATCGGAGAGGTGGTAGGCGACGACCTGATCGGCCACATGGTCGACCCTCTCGGCGGCTTCCTTGAGCGTCGTGACATCGATCTCGTCGCTACCGTGTCCTGCGTTGAGCAAGACCACACCGCTCGGCGCGGCCTTCATTCCGTCGAGGTCGAGCGCATTGGGGGAACCCGTGGCAGTGACGATGACGCCCGCGTTGGCTGCAGCGACCGTGAGGTCGGCGGTAGGGTACCCATCATAGTGAGCGAAGAGACGGTTGACCGGGTCGTTCTCTACGACCTGGACGCTCATATTGGCCGCCCTGGCGTAGGCTGCGATGCCGCGGCCGACAGCGCCATAGCCGATGACGACCAGACGACGGCCCGCGAGGTGCATCCCGGTGAGCAGGGAGACCGCCTGCCACACACCCTCTCCGACCCCGTGACGGTTCTCGACGGCGTCCTTGAGGCGGCCGTCGTTGATATTTACGACGGGAAGAGGCGGCGGGTTGGAGAGTGCCCGGAGGCGATGGATTCCGGAGCGGGTGATCTCCACGGCGGCCTTCATCCGCGGCAGCAGATCCGAGCGCTCATCTACGGCGGTCCCGATCAGATCGAAGCCCACATCAGCGAGGATATGAGGCCTGTGCTCGAGCAGCTGGAGGTGCGGGTTCTCCATGTCGCCGCCGGTATAGACCTCGATGCCGAGGTTACGAATGAGGGCCACTGCGCCGGGATCGGTCGTGCCGGGGTTGGCGGCGCTGATGACGAACCGGCCCCCACCTAGCAACAGCTCCTTGACCAAAGCGGCGGTGAGCGTCGTGAGGTGCAGGTTGAGCCCCACAGTGAGCCCGTCCCATGGGCGTGATGCTGCCCAGCGGTTGCCCAGCTTGGGCAGGATGGGGAAGAACGCATTGATTCGGCCGATCTCGCCTTCGGCTTCGAGCGCGGGGTCGTGGGCCATTTCGTCTCCTGCTGCGGACGCTTCTAACTTACGGGCGCAAAAACTTACCGGTTCGCTTCGAGGAAGCCCCTGGCCTGTAGATACCCAACCACCTCGGCGGCGGACTCTTCGGCGCTTCTTCCAACGGTTTCGAGACGGATTTCCGGTGTTTCAGGAGCCTCGTAGGGGGCGCTGATTCCGGTGAAGCCGCCGATCTCTCCGGCCCGGGCGCGCTTGTAGAGGCCCTTGGGGTCGCGGGCTTCGCACACCTCCAGGGGCGTGTTGACGTGGCACTCGATGAACCGGCCTTCGGGAAGGTGTGAGCGAGCCTCGGCGCGGTCACGTCGGTACGGCGAGATGAAGGCGGTGAGAGTGAGCACACCGGCATCGGCGAAGAGCTGAGCCACCGTACCCACCCGACGGATGTTCTCGGTGCGGTCCTCGGGTGCGAAACCCAGATCCTTGTTGAGCCCCATACGGAGGTTGTCGCCGTCCAATACATAGGCAACTTTGCCTCGCTCGAGCAGCTGTTGCTCCACCATGCGCGCGACTGTGGACTTTCCCGATCCCGAGAAACCCGTGAACCACACCACGCATCCACGCTGTGCGATGGCCTGCTCCCGCTCGTCGTGGGTGAGGTTGGCCTTGTGCCAGGTGATGTTCTCGGACTTCGGCGTGGTCATGGACTCTCCCTGCCGGACTGCTTACCGCGGCTCGACCCTGCTAGCATCCCCGCCGGGAGGGTGGCTTGACGACGATTGCATTGGACGCACTGGGCGGGGACAACGGGCTCGACGCGACGGTCGAGGGTGCAGCAGCACTGTCTCGGGAGGACATCGACATCCGCGTGATGCTGGTAGGGGACGCGGCGAAGGTGTCCGAGCGGCTCCAAGCGGTGAGCTACGATCCCACGCGCTTGGAAATCGTAGATGCTGAGGGTTGTGTGGATATGGCGAAGGATCCTCGCAGAGAGCTGGAGCGCCGGCCCAACTGCAGCATCCTGGTTGCCGCGCAGCTGGTCGCAGATGGCGACGCAGATGCCTTGGTCTCAGCCGGAAATACGGGGGGCACGATCCTCGCCGCAGCCCAGCGCTTCGAGCGCCTGGAGGGAATTCGGCGCGCGGCTCTGGCGGCGGTCTACCCGACCGAGAAGCGCCATGGACCGAAGAAGGATCCATTCGCCCTGATGCTCGATGTAGGCGCAACATTATCCGCCGAAGAGCTCGATCTGGTGGGCTTCGCGGTGATGGGAGCCGCCTATTCATCCATCGTCTCGGAGATCGTAGCGCCCCGGGTGGCGTTGCTCTCCAATGGGACCGAGCCGAACAAGGGCACCGCGGCCATCAAGGCTGCGCACCAGCGCCTCATCGGGGGGCCGCTCAACTTCGTTGGCAATGTCGAGGGCCTCGACATCCCCCGAGGCACCGTGGATGTGATCGTGTGTGATGGCTTCCTCGGGAATGTCGTGCTGAAGATGCTCGAGGGCGTAAGCGAGGTGTTTCGGGATGTCGCGAAGCAGGCCAGCGGCCGAAAGCTCCAGTGGAAGATGGGCCTGGCCATGTTGGGCGGCGGTCTCAAGCGTCTCCGGCGGATGACCGACTGGAAAGCCTATGGCGGAGCACCGCTGTTGGGCATGGACCACGTCATCATCAAGGCTCATGGTCGCAGCGAAGCGCGGGCAATCCGAAACGCGGTCAAGGTCGCAGCGAAGGCGGCGGATGGGGACCTGATCGGGCGAATTCAGGCGGGTGTGGCAGCCCTTGAACTCAACAAAGACGAATGAGCCAGAGGTGGACCAAGCCCACCCGGGATCGATGGTTCCTCGGGTTCCTCGCCTTGGCCACGTTTTCGGTCGGGGTGTTGTTCTGGCCATTCGTCTACGTGCTCTTGTTCGCGAGCACCACGGTGGTGGTGACCTGGCCGATCTATGAGAGGGTCCTGTTGCGGAGTCGAGGCCACCGCGGGATGGCGGCTGGAATCACCGTGGCCCTGCTGGCTCTGATCGTCTTCGGTCCGCTCGGAACCCTGATGTACCTCTTCATCACCGAGGCTATCGTAGTGGTCGACCAGATCGGCGACTACGTGCAGGGCGGCGACCTGGAAGCGGCGGTTCAGACTCTACGGCATGACTATGTGCCTGCCCTGCTCACCACTTATGCGGACTATCTTCCCAAAGACTTTGATCCCATCGATGCGGTGCTCGGCCCCCTCCAGCAGGCCCTGGTGGCGCTGCTGAACACGGCGGGGGGATCGCTCCCGGCCCTGCTCAACCGGCTCGTGAGCACCGGTATCGATGCGGTGATCTTCCTGTTCGCAGTCGTCACCCTCTATATGGAGGGGCCCGCCGTCCTCGCGGTGTTCAAGAACCTCATCCCGATCGAGGACAGCTACCTGGAGCATCTGTTTCGGGTGTTCCGCGAGTTCGCCAACAATATGGTGGTTGGCTCGCTGCTGACCGCTGCTCTACAGGGAGTGGTGGCGGGTATCGGGTACTTCGCAGTCGGGGTCGAGCGCGGCGTATTCCTGGGAATCTGTACGGCCGCTTTCAGCTTCGTCCCGATGGTTGGTACCCTGGTGATCTGGCTACCAGTCTGTATCTATGTCGGAGCGACGGAGGGATGGGCTTGGGCCGCGGGCCTTGCCTTGTGGAACCTTCTGGTCACCGGGTCGGTCGACAATGTCGTCAAGCCATTGATTCTGAGAGGCAGCTCCCAGATTCATCCGCTGCTGATCTTCCTCGCGGTATTCGGGGGACTGGCGTGGATGAACGTACCCGGCCTACTCATCGGGCCGGTAGTGGTCGCGTTCTTCCTTGCTCTGTACACGATCTACTGTGAAGACTGGCTAGGGCAGGATGTTGGATTGAACCAAACCCGCCCCGCGTCGCTCATCGAGCGAGTGTTGCAGTGGGTGGACCCGAAGCGGGACGCGGGGGCCGCCGGAGTCCCGACGGCCAGCGACGATCACTCGCCGCCTTCGTCCCCGTCGTCTCCGTCGTAGTCGTCTCCGTCGTCTCCGGCGTCGTAGTCGCGCCAATTTCGACCGCTCTGTCGACGGTCGCGCTTGGGGGCCGCCCGAGATCGGAAGTCGTCTTCGCGAAGCTTCTTGCGCTTCTTGCCATCCGCAGAAGTGCGTCGCCGGCGATCGGCTCCCCAGTCCTGTTCGGGCTCGCCCGGAGCGCCGCCGCCCCCGCCGCCACGTCCGCCACGCCCGCCGCCACGTCCACCGCTGAATCCGCCACGCCCACCGCCGCGCCCGCCGTATCCGCCACGCCCGCCGCCACGTCCACCGTATCCGCCGCGTCCGCCACGTCCACCGTCGTATCCGCCGCGTCCACCGTCGTATCCGCCGCGTCCACCGCGCCCACCGCGGTATCCACCGCCACCGCCACGACCCCGATACCCGTCACCGTCGCCGCCGCGGTAACCACCGCCACCACGACCCCGGTATCCGCCGCCACCGCCACGATATCCGCCGCTGTCGCCGCCGCGGTATCCTCCGCGCCCGCCGCCGTCGTATCCACCGCGGCCTCCGCGGCCTCCGCGGCCTCCGCGGCCTCCGCCGCCGTCGTATCCACCGCGGCCGTATCCGCCACCGCCACGGTATCCGCCGCCACCGCCGCGATATCCGCCGCCGCCGTACCCGCCGCGTCCACGGGTGTGGACCTCCGGGGGACCGCCGCGCCCACGATACCCGCCGCCGCCGCGTCCGCGCCCACCAGGACCGCCTGCACGGCGATCCTCGGCTTCGTTCACGCGGATCGTGCGACCGTCGAGCATTGCCCCATCCATCTTCTCGATGGCGGTCAGCGCCGCTTCGTCGTCATTGTAGGAGACAAAGCCGAACCCTCGGCTATCTCCAGTGTTTCGATCGTAGATGACCCGCGCTTCGGCGACCTCTCCAAAGGCCTCGAAAGCGCCACGAAGGCCATCATCCGTCGTGGAGTACGACAACCGCCCCACGAAGAGCTTCTTACCCATTTCCCTCGATATCCCGGCGCGAATATAGTGCGCGGCTGCATCATACCACGATCCACGCCAAGCGCGAGTCATGTGGCGTGGAGAAAGCCAAGATAGTCAGGGGTGGACTTGGAATTGGGCGGGTCGATCCTTCCGCCCAGCCGATCCAGTGAGCGCAGGATCGCTCGGGAAACGGGCTCCAGAGCGGCGTCATTGCATAGGTCGCGGACCAAAGCCTCCGGTACCAGACCTCGGCGAACAGCATCCTGGATCAGGCCCGCGAGCTGGGGCCCTGAGAGGTGAGCCTCGGCCGTGCAGGCGCGGATCACATCGATCGTCTTGGATCGATCCAGGCGGCCCGCGACCTGCAGCGCCATTGCCGCCTGGAGCCAGGAGAAGACGGGCGTGACCTGGCCTGCCAGGAGATTGAAGCGGTGCAGCGGAACCCCGCGATCGACGTGGATGTAGATGCCCTGGACGGCATCGGCGGTCGCGATCTTCGAGGCTGCAGACAAGGCGGCGTTGATCGTGTCCCCGTATGCATCCCCAGCACGAAGGAGGCCTCGGAGGGATTTGGCATCGAGGTCTCCGCGAACCACGGCTGCGTAGGCTGCATAGACGAGTGCATCGACCTCGGAGTCGTCTCCAAAGAGGGTCTCCTGCACATCAGAGCCGAGCCCGACACGGCTTTGCAGCAGGTGGGGCAGCTTGTAGCCGAGCTGATCGGTGACTGCGCGCAGCCGGCCACGACGGATATTCCCCAGGTTGTCCTTGAGGATCAGCTCGTGTACTTCGATGCCATCGAGTGCGAGCTTCTCCTCGAGCACGCTGCGCATCTGGGTAGGGGAGCCGGACAGCACGCAGACGCGCGCCTTGTCGTCGTGGTCGACAAGCGCCCTCAACAGAGCAGCGCTGCCGGGGACGTTTCGCTTCTCCCTGGCCTTCTCGAGTGCTGCGCGGATCAGGCCGCGCACGCTCTCGATCTCGGTGTCCAGGTAGGTCTTGTCCAGATCCCAGCGGTAGACGTGCAAGGCTCCTCCGTGTGAACGTCTATCCCTCCATGTCGATTGGGAAAGTACCGGAGTCGGACCATCGCGCGCTGCTGGAGTACGTCAGCCGTCTCAAGCACGATCTGGGGAAGTACGTCCGCTTCCAGAGTCGCTGGCTTCCGGAGGATGCCGATCTGCAGACGCGTCGTGAGGCTCTCGCTGCGGACCTTCTGCACACGCGGCGGGGGCCGGATGGATCGGTTGACGCGATCGCGGTCTGGGCTGAGTTCGCTCCGGGCCTGTCGGGCGGATCGGAGGTCGGGGGGTGTCGATTCGACCTTCGGGATGATCCCGATGTAGAAGCGATTTTCAAGGGAATGCAGGCGCTTGGCCCCGTCATAGAGGGCCTCCGGGGAGCCCAGGTAGATGCCGTGTTGGTCGCAGAGGGAGAGCGCGCAGCCAAGTCGGTGGCTGAGGCGATTCGCGCCCTCGTCGACCGGGTGAGGGCGGCCGGGCCGGCGTCTGGATAGAGCAAGAGGTATGGCCGACATCCTCATCGTCGACGACCAGGACCGGTACCTCGAGCTCTGCCGTGCGGCGATCCCCGAGCACCGGTATCGGGGTCCCGCTCGCAACCTGACCGAAGCGCTCGATCTGCTGTCCCGGGCCCGCGGGCGCGTCGACTGCGTGCTCCTCGACGTGCACTTCGACATCCCCGTCTCCGAGCTTTTGGGGTTCAAGGAGGGGGCGTCGCCGGCCGAGGTGGAAGCTCTCAAGCGGCGCCAGGGCCTGCTGATCCTCCAGGAACTGCGCACGCGCCACCCGGATCTTCCGGTGATCGTGATGACCTCTCGGGAGGAGGTCGTGCTGGAGCGGGAGGTCGATGGCTCTGAGGAGTTCACCTACTTCCTCGATGACGACTACGTCGACGCTCGGGCGCTCCAAGGTCAGCTCGCGAGCATCGTCTCATTGCGGCGGTCCACCCAGGCGGACGGACCCGTCTTCTGGGGTCGCTCCCTGGCGATGCGGAGGATCCGCCAGCGGCTATCCGTCGTGGCGCGAGGCCGACTGCCGGTCGTGCTCCTCGGGCCCACGGGTACGGGAAAGAGCCTCATCGCCCGCCACTTCGTCCATGCACGCTCGGGTCGATCGGGCCGCTTCATCGCGGTCGATCTCTCCACGGTCCCCCCCGATCTGATGGCCGCCCATCTGTTCGGTTCGGTCAAGGGCGCCTACACGGGCTCGGTGGGGGATCGTACCGGTGCCTTCGAGGCTGCCCACCAGGGCACACTCTTCCTCGACGAGGTCGGCAACCTCGGAATGGCCGCCCAGAAGCTCCTGCTCTCTGTGCTGCAGGAGGGCCGCATCACCCGCCTGGGGGACCTCAAGGAGCGAGCGGTCGATGTGAAGCTGGTGGTCGCCACCAACGAGGACCTGGCCCAGCGGGTGCGGGCGGGCAGCTTCCGAGCCGATCTCTATATGCGCCTGAACCCCGCGACCGCTGTGGTCTTGCCGGCGCTCTCCGATCGATCCCTCGACACCGTCGAGCTCCTCAGGTTCTGCTTGGAGCGAGCCCTGGAGCGGCCCTACCTGCGTGAACTCCTTGGAGAGTACCGGCGCGCCGCCGGGCTCGAAGGCACCCGGGTTCGAGTCGTCGCGGGGGCATCGGCTCCCAAGTCCGTTCCGGGCGTGCTGGTCCTGCTCTTCCCCGAGCGGACGATGCGCTTGCTTCGCCAGCACCACTGGCCGGGCAATCTGCGCGAGTTCGCGATGACGGCCGAAAATGCGGTCTTGTTCGCGGTCGCCGAGATGACTGCGGCTGAGGGGGGCGATCGGTCCGATGTCATCGTCGTTCGTGCAAAGCTGATCAAGGACCTGCTCGGGGCCCTCCCGGACCAGGCGGCCTCCCAGGAGGACGCGGGTGCGGGGATTCGGGTCGTGCTCCGGCCCCACGAGACCCTCAACAAGGTGAGCGTGGACTGCGAGAGACAGTACTTCGTGGCGCTCTACCTCCAGACCGGAGGTGACTTTGGGGCCATGGCAGAAGCCTTGTTGGGGGATCGAGCTCACGCGCGCAAGATCCAGCTCAGGTTCAACCAGCTGGGGTTGAAGGTGAGGGAGCTCAAGGAGCGGCTTTGAGCGTGCTCCTGCTGGTGCTGAATCTGGCACACTCCGCCCCTGGAGATGGCCTGCCCGCCCTGGCCCACAACTTCTATGCGGAGGGGCTTCGGCGGCAGAGCAACGGGGACTGGAGAGGGGCGGCCCTGCGCTTCGAGAAGGTCGTCCAGCTCGTACCGGACTACACGCCAGCGTGGTGTCGGTTGGGGGACACGCTCTACGAGGACGGGCGAGTCTCCGAGGCGACTGGGGCATGGAATGGGGCGCCCTATGACCCGGACTGCGTGGAAGCTTTGGGACGGGCCGAGCTGGACAGGGCACGGTATCCCGAGGCACTCGCCCGGTTCACCGACCTGAGTCGCCTGACCTCCACCGACCCCCGAGTGGAGCTGCTGATCGCCCTCGCCGAGGCGGGCATGGATGATCCCGATGCCGCGGTCGAGTCGGTCCACCGCTACCTGGGCCGCGGAGCGGGGCCGAGCGACGACCTCCCCGAGGCGATCGAGGCGATCGCGGCCAGGCTTGAAGATGAACCCGAAGTGGTGCTGGAGCTGATCGACGCGGCGGTCGCGGCCCAACCCCAGCTCGCCGAGCGCCTCGAGGGGGTTCGCCATGCGTTCAAGATCGAGGTGCGGGCGGTCGAACAGATGGGTGCTGCGCCGGTCGCGCTGAACTCAGAGCAGATCCGGCAGCTCCAACAGGCCCGCCGCCGCTTCGGTGAGGGGGATGGCGAAGAGGCACTGAGGCTGCTCGAGAAGCTGCGCGACGAGGCCACCCGGAGCCCCGAAGTCTGGGCGGCTCTGGCTGATGTTCGGGAGCATCGGGGCGATATCCGTGGTGCCGAGTATGCGATGATCCTGGCTCGCACGCTCGATCCACAGCGGTCCGGCTACCACGCCCGCCTCGGCTCCTTGCTCGCGACCCGCTTTGGTGGGCGCTTCGATGCCGAGGCGCTCGCGGAGTTGGAGCGTGCGTCCGAGGGCAGGCCGGACCCGGACCTGGTGTGGTGCGGAGCGTTGCTCGCAGGCAGGCTGGGACAGTTCGAGCGCATGGATCGGGCACTGGATCGCTACGCCGATCTCGCGCCGGGCGGCACCCCTTCATCCCAGCGCTGCGCCCTGCCGACGGACCCCGAAGTGCTGGCCGAGGATCTGGCTCGGGAGCGCGCCGACCCTCCTGTGCTGCCGGCGGTCGAGCCCCCTCCCGGTGTGGATGCCGAGGCGTGGCTGGGCGTGCATCGGGCCCAGGTCCATCTCGACCAGAACGAGCTGGACCAGGCCATGGCCGAAGTGAACCGAGCCCTGGTGGTCGAGCCCGCTCTGGTGAAGGGCCTCAACCTCAAGGGGCATCTGCTGACGATGGGCGCTGCGTACGGGGCTGCTGCCGAGGTCTATGAGCGGAGCCTGGCTGCGAGCCCGGAGCAGGGCGATGTGATGGCGGCGCTCTCCGAGCTCTACCGAAGGCTGGGGCGAGACGCGGATGCGCGGACGATGCGCGACAAGGCGGCGGCAGCGCGGAGCCCGGTCGCCCGCTTCCTGCTGGCGAAGGATGCTGCGGATCAGCGCCGCTGGTGGGAGGCCCGTTCTCGGCTGGACGGGTACTTCGAGGTGGCGACTTCGGGGGCGGTCCACAGCCAGGCCATCGCGCTCCGCCAATCTCTGAACCGAACCATCCGGGGCTTCTGGTTGGTGGTGGTGCTGGTGCTTGGCGGGGGGATTTCGCTGCCGCTGATCGCGGCATTCAGGCGGCGCTCCGGGAGCCCGCTCTCGGTGCTTTTGGCCCGCTCACCTCGGGTGTTTCGCGAGGTGGCGGGGATTGTGTCGTCGATCCGTCACGAGGTGCTCAAGCACAATATCTCCGCGCTGCCCGGGGTCGCGGATGCGCTGGAGTCCGGTGACCCGGAGCCGGCCCGGTGGATGGCGGAGAGGCTGTTCGGCCAAGGCGGTGCGGTGCGTCGCTTCCATTTGTATATCGACCAGCTCTCGGAGCTCGGCCGGTCGCGGGGGGTGCGGCTCAACCTGCGGGTCCGCGACCCGGTATTCGGTCCGCTCATCGCGGCCATGGACCGGCTCTCGGCGATGGAGCGGAGGCTGGTCTCGGGTCGGGTCAAGCCCGAGGAGCTGCGGAGCGTGTCGGACTCGCTGAATCAAGAGGGCTTTGCCGCGCTCGGAGAGCTGCTGCAGGGTGTGTGTGTGGTCGAGCTGAAGCCTCCGGTGTTTCAGGCGGCTCTCGATGCGGTCCTGGCCGAGCCCGCCTTTCGCGGTGTGGCGGTGCCGGAGTGGGTGCTCGATGTGCCAGAGACCCTGTCGGTGCGGGTGTTTCGCGATGATCTCCACGACATCCTGGTGAACCTTCTGCGCAATGCGCTCGAGGCCTCGATCCAGGCGGGCTGCGGACGGCTCGGCGTGCGGCTGGACATCGAAGAGGACGACATCACCGGCATCGAGCGGGTCGAGATCCGGGTAGCGGACGACGCCCCCCGGAGGATCAGCACTGCGATGATCCGCGGCCGGTACATCGAGCGGGGTCTGGGGTTGGCGGTCGACCTCACGAGCCGCGCAGGGGGCTCGATTCATGTCGAAGACGAGCCGGGTTGGAGCAAGGCGGTGGTCGTGAGATTGCCTCTGGCAGAAGGAGGGGGAACATGAGAGTCCTCGTGATCGAAGACGGGTTCGAGTACACCGAGACCCTGTCGCGGTTTCTTCCCGAAGGCTTCGAGTGGGTGCGGGCGGGCAGCGGTCCCGCCGGGCTCGAGAGCCTTCAGGGAGATGAATTCGATGCGGTCTTCCTGGATATGCGCTTCGATCGGGTGCCCCTGGACCAGCTGCTGGGGGATGTCGAGGCGACGGAGGATCGATTCAATGGCGACCCCGTCCAGGCCCGTCGATTCCTCGAGGATCACCAGGGCTTGTATGTGCTCGCCGCCATCCGCGACGCCGGGCTCTCCATCCCGGTGTTGCTCTCGTACGACTTCGACGCGGAGCAGCGACGGTGGGGCAAGCTCGCCGCCAAGCACTCCCCCCTGGACTACCTGCCGGACAACGCCTCTCCGGCCGATATCGCGGGCAAGCTACGCTCGATGAAGGTGGACGCCGCGGGCTGAACGCGGCATCAATAAGGCGTGGAAGACCTCGTCATCACCGCGAAGATCACAATCCCCGCCTCCGATATGGAGGTCCGCTTCAGCCGTGCCAGCGGCCCAGGTGGGCAGCACGTCAACACCACAGACACCCGGGTTCGGGTGCACTTCGACCTTCAGGGCACCACCGCGCTCTTCGACACGGTCAAGGCCAGGCTGCGCGAGGCCTATGGCAATCGCATCAATCGCGACGGGGCCTTGGTGCTCACCTCGGATGCGTACCGGTCCCGGCACCGCAATATCGCCGACGTGCGCGAGCGCCTCGCCGAGATGATCCGCGCCCATCTGCTGCCGCCCAAGCGCCGCCGTCCGACCAAGCCATCTAGAGGGGCCAAGAAGCGTCGCCTGGAGTCGAAGAAGCGCAGATCGGCCGTGAAGTCGGGCCGAAAGCGGGTGCGCCACGATGACTGATCGCCCACTCAGGATCGGACCACCGAGGGAGGCTGTGAGGGCTCCGGTGCCTTAGGGCAGGGGCTTGATGGCCCGCGACGGGGTCCAGCCGATCCCGAACAGGATGGGGAAAAGCGCCCGCATGGGGCGCGCCTACCCCGCGTTGATCGACACTGGAGTGAAGATCCATTGCAATCGAGGGCTTGCGGAGCCGACCGTATTAGGGATCAATCAGTATGGGAGCCCCTGCGATGTCCGCCGAGCACAACCTGCTGGTCATCAGTGATCTTCACCTCGGTGAAGATCTCAACGACGGACCTCATGCTCCGCCCACGTCCTTGGACTCCCCGGCCGGCCAGACCGAGCGCGCGCTCACCTCCTTCCTGGTGCACTACACGGCCTTCCGCAAGCAAGGCAAGCCGTGGCGGTTGATCTGCAATGGCGACATGGTCGACTTCCTCTCCGTGGCCATCTCTCCAGACGAGGTGGGCATCGAGGGCACCGAGGAAGACCGGATCTATGGCTTTGGCGCCAGTCCGGACGCAGCCCGGGCCAAGCTCGAGCGGGTGTTCGACCGGCACCATCCTTTCTTCGTGGCCTTGGCGCGATTCGTGGGTCGGGGCAATGCGCTGCACCTGGTCATCGGCAACCACGACGCCGAGTTCCACTGGGACGAGGTTCAGCGCCACATCCTCGCCAGGCTGGACCGCATCTGGGCAGAGGAGACGGGCTCGGAGGAGCCCATATCGGGCCGGGTCCGCTTCCACGCGTGGTTCTATTACGAGCCCGGTGTGGCCTGGATCGAGCACGGTCACCAGTACGATCCGTTCTGCAGCTTCGAAGATCCGCTGCGCCCAGAAGACTTCGAGAACCCCAAGGCCCTCGAGCAGAACCTGGGCACGGCCGCCATGCGCTACCTCGGCAACCACCTGCCGGTGTCCCTCGACGCCACGGTCGATCTGTCCTTTGTCGAGTACCTGCACCTCATCCTCAACGCCCGCGACGACGACGCCTACAAGTTCTTCGGCGGCTACTGGGCGGTGGTTCGTGCCCTGGGAAGCCAGTGGTGGAAGCGGCTCAACAACCCCGAGAAGTACCGCGAGCGCAAGGCCAGCCGCAAGCAGCGGATGCGCGAGATCGGCTTGTCCGTTGGGCTCCGTGGCGAGACCCTCGAGAAACTGCACCAGCTGCGGCGGCCCCCGGTATTCATCGACTTCTTGAGCTTTGTTCGCTCGGTGATGCTCGGCCGGCTGGTCACGACCCTGTTGTTGTTGGCCCTGATCCCACTGCTGCTGCCGATGTTCTCCTTCCCCACCAATATATTGGTGGCTGTGGGCGGCGTGTTCGCGGTGGGAATGGCCCACATCTGGCTCGCCCAGGGCCGCGAGAATATCGACCCCACCGAGCAGATGCGCAAGGTCGCATCCAAGCTGCGCCGCATCATCAAGGCCCCGGTGGTGGTGTTCGGGCATAGCCATGTCCCCCTCGCACACCGGCTCGGTCGAGGCGGGTGGTACTTCAACACGGGGAGCTGGGCGGGCGGATCGGCCCGGGATCTGGCCTTCACCCACCTCATCCTCGAGCGGTCCGAGGGCCGGGTGCGCAGCGTGCTCTGCCGCTGGCAGTCCGGCGAGAGCCGCGAGCTGCGATCCGAGGTCACGCGCTTGGGCTTCGAGCTGCCCAAGCCGGGCCTGTCGACGGGCTATTGAGCAGCCCCCGTCAGCCATGCCCGTGTCATAGCGGGCGCTCCTATGGCAAGTGCTGCCGAGCGGCGCACCGCGGATCCGACCCGCGTCCGGACCAGCTGATGCGGGCGCGCTATGCGGCCTATGCGCTCGGCAAGACCCAGTACATCATGGACACCACGGCGGTCCGTCGAGCGGACGAGGGCGTGTGGCGCGCTGAGATCAAGCGGTTCTCGGCCTACACCCTATTTCATAGCCTCGAGATTCGCTCCTTCGAGGACGGCGAGTCGGTCGCTTATGTGACCTTCCGTGCGGGCCTCACCCAGGGAGAGGTCGACGCCAGCTTCACCGAGAAGTCGCGGTTCATCCGCAGAGACCGGTGGTACTATGCGGACGGAATCCGCATCTCAGATGAGCACGCAGCCCAGCTCCCGGACCTCGGCCCAGGCTGACCCGAACTCGCCCCAGTCCCCTGGGAAGCGGTCGATGGCGAGGCGGATGTCGACCGGCGGGAGCCCCGGTCGTGCGGCCTCCAACAGCTCGATCAGCCAATCTCTGATGGGCTCGTTGCAGGGGATGAAGGCGGTGGCATCCACCTGGTGGAGCAGCAGCCCATCGGGCTCACCGAGGACCTGCCCCCCGAGCCACACGGCCCGATTCCCGGTCTTGCTGGGGGAGTCGAGGGCGCGCTCGATGCGGTCGGGAGGCTCTCGGGTGGGGGGCAGGTCCTCGAACCAGGTGTGCACGGGGCGCTGGAGCTCCCGTCCCTGGAGCCAGGCGTCGAGGGCGAGGGGGAGCGCGTCGTCGAAGGCGTCGGGGTCGGCTCCGGAGAGGTCGATATGGGGAACATCATTGGCGGCGAATCGGGTCTCGCCAGGGTCGGGGATGCGGAGGCCGAAGGACTTGGGCTGCTGGAAGATGGGGGCATGGCGGGTGAGCACGAAGCGGTGCCAGAAGGCGGAGTTGACCAGGCCGAGCTCGAAGAGCTGGCGGACGAGCTCCATGGAGTCCAGGGTCTCGTCGGCGGTCTGGCTGGGGAAGCCGTACATCAGGTAGGCGTGGACCATGACGCCCGCGGAGCGGAATGCGTAGGCGGCGCGCGCGACCTGCTCGACGGTGACCCCCTTGCGGATGGCCTTCAGCAGGCGGGTGTTGGCGACCTCCAGGCCCCCGGTGACGGCGACCACGCCGGCGGCGGCGAGCAGGCGCGCCACATCGGGAGTGAAGGCGCGCTCGAAGCGGATATTTCCCCACAGGGTGACACCGAGGTTGCGGCTTAGCAGCTCGAGGGCGAGGGCCTTGAGGACCTTGGGAGGGGCGGCTTCATCGACAAAGTGGAAGCCGCGCTGCCCGGTCTGCTCGATCAAGCGCTCCATATGGTCGACGAGGGTGACGACGGAGAGGTTCTCGTAGTGGCTGATGTAGTCGAGGTTGACGTCGCAGAAGCTGCACTTCCGCCAGTAGCAGCCGTGGGCGAGGGTGATCTTGTTCCAGCGGCCGTCGGCCCACAGACGATGGGCGGGGTTGAGGGTATCGATGAGCTGCAGATATTGGCTGAGATCGAGGTCGCCGTAGTTCCCCGCGGGGGTGAACGGGGGCCGGGGGAAGGGGGCGTTGTGGCTGCCGGAGGCGGTCCGGGTCCGATGGCGCCGGTCCTCTCCCCCTTCGAGGTGCTCCAGCAGTGCGAGCAGGGGGCCCTCGCCGTCGTCGTAGCTGAGGGCGTCGACGAAGTCCCAGATCCGTGGCTCATCGAGGTCGCGTAGTTCGGTGTTGACGTAGCCGCCGCCCAGGAAGACGGTGACTCCCCGGGCCTTCAGCCGCTTCCCGATGCGCAGCGCCCCGTAGAGGTTGCCGGGGAAGGGGACGGAGAGGCCGACCACGGGGGCGGTGAGGGTGTCGGTGAGGGCATCGAGCAGCTCGTCGACGAGGGTGGTCTGCTGGAGGCGCTCGTAGAGGGGGTCGAAGCTACGCACTCCCTGTGCGAGGTGAGACTGATAGCGCGCGAGTCCGAAGCCCGGGTCGAGGAGCCCGACGAGGTGCACCAGATCCTGGAGGTAGAGGGTGGCGAGGTGGCGTGCGGCGTCCACGGTCCCCATCTCTCCGAAGGCCGAGAGGTCGGCCTCTTCGAGGGCGGGGCCGATGGGGAGGAAGGGGGTCTCCAGGATGCGGGGGGCGAGCCCGGAGTCGCGCCCCTGAAGGAAGGAGAGCACGGGATCGACGGCGCGGAGATGGGCGTCGCGGAGCCCGAGCGCTCGCCACGCGGGCTGGGGGAGCTCGTCGAGGGTGGCGAGCTGGTCGAACACCCGGGCGAGTCCGTCGCGGGAGAAGAGCTGGGTGACGAGCTCGATGCCAAAGTCGCGCTGGGTGGTCAGAATTCCGTGCTGGCCCAGGAAGGCGGAGAGGTATGCGGTGGAGGGGTAGGGGGTGTTGAGCTGGGTGAGCGGAGGGAGGACGAGGGCGATTCGCGGATCGGTCATCGGGCACTCGGGGCTGCAGGCGGACAGCGCTCGTAATGGTCGGTGGGGGTCGGCGCCCCGTATACCGGAAGCAGGAGGTGCTCGATGTGGCTTACGACCCTGGCTTTGGCGGCCCCGATGTGGGAGCGAATCGAGGATGAAGCGGGCTGGGCTCCGCTGGCGACGGTGTCGACCCCGGTGACTGGAGAGGTCGATGTCACGCAGCGAGAGGTCGCGGGGACCCGATGTCTACGGGGCCGGATGCGCATCGATGCCGATCCGGACGTGCTGTACGCGGTGGTCACGGACATCCGCACCGAGCCGAGCTGGTCGAGCGAGACGCTGGTGGAGAGCGAGATCCTGGACGCCCGAGTCGGGGAGATCGACTACTACCAGCACCTGTCGGTGCCCCGGTGGACGATGGCAGCGGACCGCTACTGGGTGTTGCGGGGGAGAGACCGGAGCGGTCCGTCGGTGCGGGAGTTTCGCTGGGAGAGGTTCGAGTGGGCTTCGATCTACCCCGGTCTGGGGCGCCGCATCGACCGGGACCATGAGGGGGCCGTGGAGCCGACTCAAAACTTCGGGTTCTGGCGCTTCGAGTCCACGCAGCTGGGGACGGTGGCCACCTATGCCATCTGCACATCAGCGGGCGGCGCGATTCCCGAGTGGGTGCAGCGCAAGGCGGCGAGCCGGGCGCTTCCGGGGACAATGGCCGATGTGGCCCGGGAGGCGAGGCGGCGGTCGGGGTAGCAGGAGCGTGGCCTTCGCCTTGTTGCGAACGTGATTCACAGTTACACGTTGCCCCTGGCGAGCCTGGTATAAACCGGGAATACTGCCGCGATCAGGAGTGACTCATGCGATGGATTCCCCTCACAGCTCTGTTGGCCTTCACCGGCTGCAAGAGCGGTGACAACGGCTTTGTCACCTATGACAACCCGCCAAGCGTCACCATCACCGACCCCACCGAGGCCAGCAGCTTCGATGCCGGCGAGCTCGTGCAGTTCGCCGCCCTGGTCAACGATGACGGCAGCTCTCTCACGGTGTTCTGGGAGTCAGACCTCGATGGGGCGCTCTCCGAAGAGGTGGTCACCGATGCCGACAGCCTGCTGTTCTCGACCGCATCGCTCTCGGTAGGCACCCACGCGATCACCGTCAGCGTCGTCGATGAGGCCGCCCAGTCCGCGGAGTCCTCGGTGGCGATCTCTGTGGTGGAGGTCCTCGAGGAGCCGGTCATCGCCGTCGTTCGGCCCATCTCGGGTGAGACCGGTGACGAGGGCATCCCGTTCACGGCCCAGGCCCAGGTTCAGGACGCCCAGGACGAGCCGATCGCGATGCGAGTTGATGTCGACTCGGATGTGGACGGGCCACTCTGCGTCGACGTCGTGCCCGACCTCACCGGGGTCGCGAGCTGCGTCATCACTCCCACCGCGGGCACTCACACCCTCAGCTTCACCGTTCGGGACTCAGATGGCTTCGACGCCACCGCGGTTGCGCTCTTCGTGGTCACCTCCAGCGCCGATATCGACAACGACGGCGATGGCTTCAGCGAGAACCAGGGCGACTGCAACGACGCAGACCCGACGATCAGCCCGGTGGCGGTTGAGTTCCTCAACGGCCGCGATGATGACTGTGATGGCATCGTCGACAACGGCACGGATGCGTACGATGACGACGGCGACGGCTTCTCCGAACAACAGGGGGACTGCGACGACACCGATGCCCTGATCAACCCCGACGCGATCGAGTTCGGAGATGGCATCGACAATGACTGCAACGGCCTGATCGATGATGCGACAGACACCTTCGACGACGACGGGGACGGCTTCTCGGAGGCCGCCGGGGATTGCAACGACACCAATATCAACATCAACCCGAACGCGGCGGACGTTCCCTACAATGGCGTCGATGAGGACTGCTCGGGTGCCGATCTGGTCGACGTGGATGGGGATGGCTACGACAGCGATCTGGTCGGCGGGACCGACTGCAACGACTCCGACTCGGCGATCAACCCCGGTGTATCGGACAACCCCTACAACGGGGTCGACGAGGACTGCGACGGAGCGGATCTGCGCGATGTCGATGGCGATGGCTTCGACTACGACGGGCTGGTCGGTGGCACGGACTGCGATGATTCCGACGCCCTCATCAACACCGACGCGGCCGACATCCCCTACAACGGCGTCGACGAGGACTGCTCCGGTTCAGACCTCACCGATGCCGATGGCGATGGGCAGGACGCGATCGCGGCCGGTGGTCAAGACTGTGACGACACCGACCCCTCCATCTTCGCGGGCGCACTGGAGGTACCCTACGATGGGGTCGACCAGGACTGCTCGGGAGCGGACCTCCTCGATGTGGACGGGGATGGCTTCGATGGAGTCAGCGGGGGCGGCACGGACTGCGATGACACCGATGCCGATGTGAACCCCGGAGCGACGGAGATCCCCTACAACGGGGTCGATGACGACTGTGCGGGCGGGGATATCACCGATGTCGACGGGGATGGCTACGATGGGACGCTCGCAGGCGGTACCGACTGCGATGACAACAGCGGGGCGATCAACCCGGGAGCTGCGGAAATCCCCTACAATGGCGTGGATGAGGACTGCTCCGGAGCCGATCTGCGGGATGTGGACGGGGATGGCTTCGACGGGACCGCGGTGGGCGGGGCCGACTGCGATGACAACACCGCGTCGGTGAACCCCAGCGCGACCGAAATCTGTGATGGCGTCGACAACAACTGCGGCTTCGGCATCGACGAGCCCGACGCCCAGGGCTGCACGGTCTACTACGAGGATATCGACGGGGATGGCTACGGAAACCCGTCCAATAGCCAGTGCACCTGCTCGGCCAGCGGCAACTACGATACCACGGACAACACCGACTGCTACGACCTGAACGGGGATGCGAAGCCGGGTCAGCTCACCTACTTCTCGAGCGATCGGGGCGATGGCAGCTACGACTACGACTGCAATGGGTCCAACAATCTCCAGTACACGAGCACGACCACCTACTCGTGCAGCCAGACCAGCTTTGGCCTCGACTGCAACTACACCAATGGGTGGGTTGGGGGTGGGCGGCCTGGCTGCGGCCAGACCCGCGACTGGGGCACGGGCTGCTTCTGGGTTCCGCTTATCTCCTGCGAGGAGAACACCGCCACGACCCGCACCCAGGGCTGCCGCTGACCGAGCGTTGGCGGGGGCTGGGCTCGGGCAATAGGAGGGGGCGTTGCCCCCGTAGCTCAGTGGATAGAGCAACCGATTCCTAATCGGTAGGCCGGACGTTCGAATCGTCTCGGGGGTACTCGTTTTTCGCTGATTCCTGACCGAGCGAACAGGCCGTCCAGGCTGGTGTTGCGACCCGAGGTTCTCTCTAGCAGCGTTCGGGAAAGAGCGGACCGAGGCGTCTGAGGCTGGTTCTGGTGTGGGCGATGAGTGGGTCGCGAAGTGCGGCAGCACGGAGCGACCTGCGTTCTCGAGGAGGGAGCCTGGTGAATCAAGTGACTGACGAGGGGCATCGTCCACGGCGGAACCAGTCCAGACGCCGACGGGAGAGCTTTCCCG
>Ga0316208_1000066_pt1 | contig 158849 bp, 161 predicted proteins | sample 3monopyrite_MG_FD_204944 | JGI IMG/M metagenome (GOLD analysis project Ga0316208, IMG submission 204944) | Microbial mat bacterial communities from mineral coupon in-situ incubated in ocean water Damariscotta River, Maine, United States -... | ecosystem: Environmental > Aquatic > Marine >... | reverse complement strand
CTACTACGAGCAACAACTCAGCAAGGGGAAACCACATAATACGATTATACGGTCACTTGCATTTAAATGGATTAGGATCGTTTATAAATGCTGGCAAACGAACATGCCTTATGATGAATCAAAATATTTAAAAGCGTTGAAGAAACAAGGCTCGCCGCTTTTAAATTTTGCTGTGAATGGGTGAGTTTTTACTTGTTGTCCACCTCAGGGCGTGTTGTTATGCGAGTTTATATAATTTAGTTTCATAACCAACAACTACTGGTTTCGATTTTTTGAAATCAATAGTAAACCCCTCTTTTTTTAATAACGAAGCATGACCTTCAATATCCTTGGGGTATTTAGCAAGCAACTCTCCGTTTTTCTTTATTACTCGCCAGTAACAGACGGGTTTTGACTCTTTTGATAATATTTCTAGTGCTTTAGTAGTACTGGCCGGACAAGCAGTTTGCACATTAAAATCGTTGGTTAATTTTTCTCGTATTTGCTCGATAGTTATAAGTTTACCCTTACGTATTTTTTTTACTATTTCTTTTACACTAGATAAAGATGGTTTGACCATATTTCCAGTACAACCAAAGAACTTTTCCATTGTTTTAGGTATAGGTTCAATTATATCTTCTTCCATGATGTTCTCCATCTTATTTTAACGTATAACGGCTAGTTAAGGGGTTTCGAGAACACGCATTTTTTTGCGCTCTTTGCACAAAAATGCGTGTTCTCGAAATCCCTCTTGAACTTTTGGTTAGGCTAATTTTTCTGTTAAACTTAAAGAATTAACTTTAGAGAACCAAGCCTGAATAAACAAAGTTTTGTAAAATAAAATAGGGCTTTTGAAACCGCCATCTACAATTATTGATTCAATATCTTCTGTTGGAAGTATAGCAACATTATTACCAAATGATTCAATATTTGTCGGCATACCTGCATAATCATGCATATTTACCCATATATTTAAAAGCTCATTATAATTAGAGCTTTTCATATCTGAACTTAAATCTGCATTGATCATGTATCCATTTGGTTTAATAACTTTTGCAATACTAGAAAAATATTTGGCTCTTTCTTCTTCATTAACTATGAAATGGGATACTAAAATACTTGTTGCTGCATCAAATTTATAATTATCAGAAAGTGTTTTTAAGTATCCCTCATGAAATGTACAGCGCGACACAATGCCATATTTTTCTGCTTGTTTATAACAGAGTTTCATCATCTCATGTGCTGGTTCGACAACAGTGAATTCCCATTGAGGATATTCTTCTGCAAGATAAATTAATTCTGCACCTGTTCCAGCACCCACACACAAAATATTAGCATTCTTTGGTAGATCCAAAAAAATTATTTTCATACATAAATGCAGAGCATCTTTAATTGGCTTTAACTTTGCTCTTTGTTCATCATATGATTTAGCATTTTTTTTATCTAAATATTTCGGACTAATTGGATTTTCCATATATTATTAATTCCCTGATATTAATTTGATAGCCTAACGTTAACCATCAGCCGCGCTGCTTTTTAGCGTCGGCAGGATGGTTTTGTTAGCTGCCTGATTCACAGATAACGCCACTACAACGTGACCAACCTCCAACCCCATAACAAGATCAAGCCGCACTAGCTTATGATAAAGCGGCTTACGATCGCCTTACCTTTCCGGCTGAGATACCAAATAGCTTTTGGAATGCGCGCGAAAAGGATGACTCTGAATGATAACCAACTTTATTTGAAACTTGCGCTATATTTTCGCCACGCTTCAATAAGCACCAAGCTAATTGCATTCGCCACCAAGTAAGATACCTCCCCGCCGTCCAACCACTGATCGTTTTAAATGTTTCAGCAAATGTGTTGCGGGATACCATGGCTTCTTTAGCCATTAATTCGAGTGTCCAGGCTCGTTCGGGGTGTTTATGTATCGCACTAACCGCTTTCGCTATCCTGGGATGAGCGTATATAGAAAGAATGCCAACATTATTTGAATTGTCCAATAAATACTGTCTTAATGCATAGGTAAAAAGCAGTTCAGACAGTTTATCAAATATCACTTTTGACGCCATTCCAATTATATTATTTTCTTCAACGAGCATTTTTAACAATGATTGTAACCATGGACTGGCCTCATCATATTTGATAATAAACAGCGGTGGCAGCGCATCAAATAGATATCGACACCCTTCATGCTGAATGCTAACTTCCCCACATAATATTCCTGTGCCTTCAATGCTTTCACTGTCCTGGAATGCCAAATGTTGCTGCTCACCAAGCAGCATTTTCTCAGGCCGCATTGAATGGGGTAATTCCTTCGGAAAAATCACTAAATCACCGCATTCCAGCGTACCTTCGTATAACTCAGGAACACTAAGCGCACAACTGCCAAATGTAACAATATGGAAGCAGGTCGCGCCCAATTTATGTTCATTAATACGCCAATCGCCACATACCTTGGCATTATGATAAATAACGGTACTCAAATTAAGTAAACGTAATATTTCGGAAAGAGCATCATTTTCGTACTCTGGGACATAATTTATGTGCTTTTCGTCATTCATAAGCATCATTGTATCTACTATATTCCATGTTTCAATATTTATATTATTAAAGGTGGATTGTATGACAAAGGTATCTGTATCAAACGTGTTTAATGTAGACCCTAACAAACTTTGGGAAAAAGTAAGGCAGTTTAAAGACATGCACAAATTTTTACCTTCAATGATTACTTCTTGCGAAGTGCAAGGCAGCGGTGAAGGAGCAAAAAGAATTTGTGGCACGGAAAATGGCAGTATATTAGAAACATTGCAATCATTAGATAATAGCAACATGACACTCCAATATAGTATTGATAACGAAGATGCCCCGATGCCTGTTAGCGATTACATTGGAACTGCATCCGTGAAAAAGTTAAGTGATCATAAGAGCGAATTTACCTGGTCAGCCACATTTGAACCAAAAGGAATGCCTGAGGCGGAGGTTGTTGGAATGCTTGAAGGGGTATTTAATAGCCTTCTAAAAAACATTGTAGAAAGTGTTCAAAAATAATTTTATACCTATGTAGTCCATCAGTTTAATTGCCCGTTACCAACATATAATCGGTAACGAGCAATTTTAATCAATACGAATTTTGAGCAGCTAACGATTAGCATAAGGGCAACTAAAAACGTGTGGAACACGGCTTTTAGTTGTCCACATAAGCGATAGCTAATGACTTGATGTTCTTGTTAGGCATTTTGTTTAACCGCATAACTATAAACAACCATCGACCATTATTAATTTACTTGTTGTTGTTTGATGCCTTATAGCAAACAAATATTGTGCATCCGGATCTGTTAAGAATGCTTCAGCATTTTTCTTCGACGGAAACTCAATAACAACAACTCTTTCGGGATGCCAATCACCTTCCATAACTGTAGGCTCTTCACCTCTAACAATGTACCTTCCTAAATGTTTTTCGATAAATATTGGAATTTTCTCGATATACTCTTTAAACGGTTCAAAATCGTTTATTGTAAAATCTAGAATAAGGTATGCATTCATATTTTGTATTATTGCCTAGACATAATGACTTCCCGCAAAGGGAGCCGATCTCCGTTCTACGTGGATTAGCGACAACGTAGCCAGTGCCATATTATGAAGTTCTTACTCATTCATTAATCAGAATCGGAGATCGACATGATACAATCTAATATACTTTTTATCGGTATGGACGTCCACAAAGAATCTATCGTTATTTCATTAGCCGACGATGATCGAACTGAAGTGCGCCGTTATGGTGCTATTGGTGGAACATTAACCGACTTTAAAAACTGTTACGTAAACTGGTTTCAAAAGGTAAGGATTTATTTTTTTGTTATGAAGCCGGTCCCTGTGGCTATGAGCTGTATCGCTTTATTGTTTCACAAGGCCATCAATGCATTGTCGCCGCACCGTCTCTTATTCCTAAAAAACCGGGTGATAAAGTTAAAACCGATAAACGCGATGCCGATCAACTCACCCACTTACTACGTGCGGGCGAACTGACTCCGGTGTATGTTCCCAGTGCAGAAGATAAAGCCATTCGAGATCTAAGCCGTGCTCGTGAAGATGCTGTTCTTGTTATGAAATCCGCAAGACAACGATTAAAATCCTTTTTACTTAGACATAATCACCGCCTTGATGGCTCGGCCAATTGGTCTGAAAAACATCTTCGTTGGTTAGCGGAATGTGTATGTCTTAAATTCCCCGCACAGCAAATTGTTTTTCAAGAATACGTTAATGCTACCACAGAGGCTAAGCAACGTGTTACGCGACTCGAAGAAGAAATATTTTTCCATACGCAACAATGGCGACTCTACCCCGTTGTAGAATCATTAATGGCAATGCGCGGCGTAAGAATGGTTGTTGCAGTGACTATCGTTTCAGAGTTAGGTGACTTAACGCGCTTTGAAAATCCGAAACAGCTCATGAGTTTTTTAGGTTTGACGCCTTCAGAATATTCTTCGGGCGCAAAACAAAAACGCGGCGCCATTACTAAAGCAGGGAATCAACACGCACGGCGTGTTCTTGTTGAAGCCGGTTGGTCATACCGTTTTCCAGCTAAAGTCAGTCGCGAAATGCAAAAACGACAAGAAAATGTCCCGCTCCCTATTCGTGACATTGCCTGGAAAGCGCAAGTGCGTTTAACCAAACGTTTTAGAGTCATGACGAATCGAGGTAAGCCGAGTAATGTTATTGTTGTTGCTATGGCAAGAGAGCTGGCAGCATTTATGTGGTCGATTGCACAAAATACCCCGCTACAACCTCTAACGAAATAAACCTTTTAAATAGAATAGGAGAACGATACTAACAAACAGTACGCTTTTTAAGCCATTAAGTGTGAACATGCGGCCACGGTGAGAAGAACCCTCGACGGCGTTAAGAGGCAATAGAACATTTTGATTCTCGAGCCTAGAGTGAGGCAAACTTCGCGACGAACACACGTAAGGTCGGTAACCAATCCACGCATATCAGCACGAGCAACCGTCGTTTTACTGGCCCCGTGTTCACATCTAATAGCTTAAAAAAAGAAACTAGCGCGAATTAATTTTTGGTAATGAGCTATTGCTTGTTGACAGTGGGAAGTCATATCAACGCCTTGCTTGGCGGCAATTCAAAATGGTGCATTTTTACAATGTAAAATAAGTACTGCTTTGACTTGTCCCTAGAGCTATTTGTTAGCCCTAAGTTGTGAAGTAAGCGTTATGTTAATACAAAATTAACTAATTGATTTATGTTTTTTCCCATACTGTCAGGCTTGATGCCTAATTTCTCGATAGGGTTCCCTAGTCGGTTAACCCAAACAGTAGGGTAGCCAAACCATTTAGCACCTGTCGCATCCCATCCCGCAAAAGCCGCAAAGGCTATGTTCTCTTTAGGAAGAGCAAACGCATCAACCCCCATCTGATATGCCAAAGGACTTGGTTTGTACGCTTGAACCATGTCGGTACTGAGATAAAACTCAAACGCATCTTCAATACCTGAATTATTAGCATTAGCTCGCAACATTTCTTCAGTCAGGTTGGAAAGAAAACCAAGCCGTATATTATTTTTCTTAAATAACTCCAGAGCTGGTTTAACATCTGGCCAAACTTTCAAACTCAACCAGATATCCATTAATTGTTTTTGTTTTTTTGTTGACAGGTCAAGCTTTAAACTTTCCGCTGAAAATATTAGCGCATCTTCAATCACCGCATAAAAACTTTTGTAATGAACTCCGACTGTGCGCAACCATGTATAACCGAATACCTTTGTAAACCAGAGCTTGGCAAACGAGTTACCCTGCTCCGGAAATAATTTTTTTGCCAATCCGAAAATTGGTCTTGGGTCAAATATAGGGAAACCATCAAAAGCAATGGCCTTGATATTAGGTTTGGTTGCGGCCTGAGCTAGCATAGAAGTAGTGAATAAACTTGTAGCTGCACCTCCAGCCATAAGTTTGAGAAGTTGTCTGCGATTAAGGGGCATAATTAGTTTTCTCCACAATATTGAATTCAAAGTTAATAAAACAAGTGTGCATACCCTTAACATAGACGCGAGATTCAGAAAATTATTCCATAATATTAGCGATTATATGGTTTCCGTACGAAACTAACACTGAATTAAATAATGAGTCGCTTTTTGCGAGTCCGAGCCATGCCTTGCATGACAGTTTTAAGCGTTTTGTTATGTGTTTTTTCCATTGATTTTATTTATATTTTTCTAGTAACTCAAAAATGGTATCGCCTAACTCACTGCTAATTTCTATTGTAAAATCATCCCACTCGCACGTTAGTGAAAACCAGTAATATACTTCTTGAATGGCTTTAACATTACCTTTTTCTATTTATTTAATATTTTTCTTAATGCTTCTGAAAATTCCTCGACACTTAGAAGCTTTCCCGAATAACCACCTGATGATTTACTCATGCCACCAACGTAGAATGCGCCATTATTACTTGCCAAATGTTATTAGAATTCTTACTCCAGATACGTGAAAAACGAAATATGGTTTCGGCGGCTTCGCCGTTCAAACTACCGACAAGTCTAACTTCCACATTTACCAAAGCCATTCCATTAAAGGGCATTATTTTTATATCACCAAACTTAATATTTTCAATTTTCAGTTGGCCAGTTTTGTGTGCGTTTAAATCTTCTTGCTTCGTCATTAATTGACCGAGATGATTAGTAAATATGAGATCATCCGCAAGCATTGCGTCAAGCTCACTAATATTGGAAGTTAGCATTGCATGTTTTAGGCGATTTTCTAACAACAAAATATTAGATTCATCAAATTTACTCATGACACTTCTCTTTTAGACAAATAACATCACGCTGACGCCAATCCATTGTATGCCATTGTTATGCGTTTTTCGATAGCTCTAATTTCGGCTCTCGCTGGATTATAAACATTGCCGTAATTACCAGAAGAATTCCAGGTAAAGTGGATAACTCAAAGCTTCCCATCCCTACTAAAATACTAATTAAAATCACAAATATTGGCGTTAAAAAACCATAAGCTGCAACTTTAGTAGCCCCTATTTTGACAACACACAATTGAAGTAAGAAAAAAGTAATTAAGGTTGAAAACAATGACAAATATAAAATTCCACCGTAAACATGGGCACCAATACTACGCCACTCAATAATCAATATGTTCTCTGCTGACGCAATCAATAACAGAGACGACCCGAGGAAAAGAACCCAAAACGTCATGACCTCCATAGGTTCGCCGCTGTAGAATTTTTTAACCAACGGATTATACAGCCCTAAAAACAGGCAACCTAAGATAAATATTAAATCACCATAATTTAACTTTAGACTGATTAATGCACCATAATCTCCTCGAAAAACAATCCATAGTGCGCCTAATGTACCAACGAACAAACCAAATGAACGGAATTTGTTAGTGATTTCACGATTAATTAGTAATGCAAAAATCGCCGTTATTGCCGGAACCAAGGTATATAACGCCCCAGTGTTAATGACACTCGTATATCTTAGGCTTTCGAACATAGCCCAGAAAAACACAACTAGCGGAACACTTAAAATAGTGTAGTGAATAGTTTTTTTTAGCGAAGGAAAACTCAACCCATTTTTAATAAATACATAGGGTGCAAACAAAATGGCGGCGAGCAAGAATCGAACAAACATCATAACCACAGGAGGAAGATCATTAGTTATTGCCGCACCAACAGGAAATGAGCTTGCCGCCAATATTATTGTTAATAGCATTAACACATGAGCATTGGTTTTAAAATTTTTCACAAACATACCTTTAGTATTGCACATTCATTTTTTTGACGCATAACGCCTTATTAACCTGCGATTTTGAGTTGCGGGCAGCTTTTTTAAGCCGTAACTCAAAATTGTCAGTGTTAATTTTTTTGTTAGGCCTTTTTATTCCCAAACCAGATTAAGTATTTCAATTTTACTGAGATTTTTATTTACTGGGCATGATGGGCAACTCTTGCTTGATGGTTTATTTTTACAGCCATAACATTTTTTAACTTGTTTTTTTGCGGCTGATAACTCAGATTTTAGATGTTTTAAATTATTTATTTTTTCTTCAACCTCTTTAATTGAGTTATCTATAATATTTGATATTTTTTCACTTCCTTCATTTCCTGTTGAGCACGTTTCTCTTGTATTTCCAATTAACCTAATTTCCTCAAGAGGAAAACCATTTTCAGTAAGATGAAGAATAGCTTTTAGACGTGCAAAGTGTTGTTCAGTGTATAAACGAGTGCCCCCATTAGTTCTATGAGGTTCCAGCAATTTTTCTTCCTCATAGTACCTAATGGTTCGTACTGTTATTTTAAGTCGTTCAGCTACTTCGCCAATTTTTAAATAATTTTCTGACATTTATTTTATCTTTATCCAAAAATGAAGTAAGCCGTCTTTTTCTTCTTGTTTGATTAACTCATTTTTAGTTAATAAACAGTATGATGGTATATCGTTTAGCATTGATACTTTATTCGATTCAGCTAATACAATATCACCCGATTTCATAGACTTAAACTCTTTGGTTAAATGTATAACAGGGGCAGAGCAACACATACCTTTTATATCAACAAAGTGATCATATTCCATTATTTTTCTCCCTATAAGCCTACAAGCTGGGCTTTATAACCTTTATCCTTGATTTCATTCAGCAAGGTTAAGGAGCTGATTGTGTCTGAATTATAGGAAACTAGAAGTAAATGCTCCCTTTCTTTATTGAATCTTGGGGCAATAACACCATCTACAGCCCGAAGTTGTTCAATTATATTTTCTTTTTCAGTTTCATTAATATTTTGATCTAAGTGAATCAATACATCTGATAATTGCATAGCAAACCTCCTATCTCACGTTAACGAGAGATCAGCATCTCACGTTAACGTGAGATAGTCAAGAGTAATGCATTTATATACCTAACGTCGTTGTTAAAGGGAGGCGCGCTTTATGCGCCGTCCATTTTAAACTGCTTGTATGGTATTTATACATTAACAGCCTTTAAGATCTCATCTCTCGTTTGTTCAGGTGTTTTACCCTCAGTGTAAATAGTTACTGTAGATAAGTAATGGTTGCATGCGTCTTTAACCCAATGCTCTATGAAATCGTAGCCGTCGTGAATCCAATCTCGCTTTCTTTCTTTAATGCTTCTTTGCCTTAGGAGTAAGACTGATCGATCAAGATCTGCGGTGGGAAGCAAAAGAATTACGTGCGGATAGGACGATAGTGCTTCTGAGACGCTTTTGAATAATGACTCGTCCTCATAATGAGAGTGTCCTGCGCCAAAATCAATAACACAGTTAGTATAGTCCTTAACAACTTGTTTCGCCGCATAGGCTAGAGACGGCCACCATTGTCGATATGCCTCCAAATACCCATTCTGCACTTTTGAGGCTTGAAATTTCGATGAATCGAAACCACTAGCTTCGTAGTATTCGTTTGCGACACTATCTAATGAGAGTGATCGCATATTTAGAGCTTTGGCAACGAGTTGCCCTTGCGTTGATTTACCTGCTCCAACTGGGCCGATGAAAATTATATTCATGCTCTGAGTATCCATCCTTAATCTCGCAACTAGAATTCCTAAGGCCTTAATAACCTGTAACTTTGAGCTATGGCCTGTTCTTTAGGCCATAGCTCAAAGTTGTCAGTGTTGATTTTTTTGTTAGGCATTATTTACTTTTCTTTATTCTTAAAAAAACTTTCTCCCAGTCTTTCCATGCGCCGGGACTAGGTATTGGATTTTGTGATAATGTTCTTCTGTGTACTATATATGACTTCACTAGTGTCCCGTTAAGAACAAAAAAAGGTCTGGAAACCTATTTGTTTTGATACAATGAAATCACGACAAGCCATTGAAAAACAAAAGAAATCAGACCATAAGCCATAATAATACTGTATTTACTAAACTAATACCGAGGCATGAATTTGAAACGCTTGCAAAACAGCATCACACTAGCCGATCTTTTAGAACAGCCACTCGCTGGTCACAATTTGTAGCGATGGGTATGGCACAACTATCTGCCCGAAACAGCCTGAGAGATATTGTATAAAACATGTCTGCACAAGTTCACCGTCTTTATCATCTCGGTATCACAAAATTATCTCGTTCTAACCTGTCACGCATTAATGAAACCAAACCATATGCGTTATACGAAGCTTAATTTGGATAAAGGCACCTAACAAAAATAATTAACAGTGATCATCTAAAGCGTGGTTTATTTGCTTCGTTATATTTTCATTAACCAACTTGGTCGTTATATAAAAACATCAATCTTAATCCTGCTGGTCTCCATTGTATTTTTCCTGTCTTATCGCCTGCTGAAACATTGATTAAAGAAGAACAGGCGGACAACTGTTAACGGATAGCAGTGATATATCAATGTTTATATGTGTGTTTTAAGTTTACCTTGGACTTATGTAAGTGCCATCCGGTTCAGCTACTAATTCCCAGACATTTAATAATGTTTTAAATATAGCCACAAAACTACAATACACTTTATTTTAAGCTATAAGGTATAAGGTATAAGGTATAAGGCATATCATCTATATTAAATAAAAGAATCCGCCAAGTTCCAACTCTACACGGTGCAGAAGCGTGATTTTTATAACAGTAATGGAGACCCGTATTGACCGAAGAATCAACCGAAGCCCATGATCATCAGTTACATAATGGTGCAATCACTCCCTACAGTGGCATTACACATACGCAACCCAATGCATCACAAATAACCACTCATAGACAGACCATTACTCGCCTGTTATTAGCGTGTCTATATGCATCAACTCGTATTTATAGCGGATACTTAAGCAGGAAAATACAAACATGAACAATGCCAACACCGAGCCTGCTTCACAGACCATAAACAACCTTGTCAATAACGATCACCAGGCACTGGAGGATATTAACAAAGAGGCCGCGCAGACCAGCAAAGTCACCGGTAAACTGGGTATTACCCTGTTGCTGCTGATTCTGATACTGCCTTTTCTGGGCGTCAGCTACCTGCTCAACGATGAACTCAACAATGAGAGCCGCTTTATCACACGGCAAAAGGCAGGTTCTGATTACCTGGTCGCCCTGCGCACGCTGCTGGAACATGTGCAGCAGCATCGCGACATATCATATGCCTCTTTACAGGGTGCGCGAGAATTTGAACCCAAACTAGCCGGTCTCACCGAACGCATCAATGAAGACCTGCGCGAGATTGAAAAACTGGATACTGTTTTCGAGTCCATAGCGCAATCTGACGGGACATGGTTGACCTGGCGCCGGGACTGGTTAAGCCTGCAACAACAGCATCTACAAATGTCCCCCACTGATAATTTCAATGCGCACACCGTGCAGATCGATCAGATCCTTTCCTCCATTCATAAGGCGTCGGATGTTTTTCACCTGTCACTTGATACACAACTGGAGAGTCGTGCTCTAACAGAGGCCGTCATACGGATGCCCAAAAAGTTAGAAAGTCTGGCTCAGGTACGCGCTCTAGGTACGGGCATGGTTGCTCGCGAGCATATCAGCGCCAATGAGAAAGTGAGACTTAGAGCTCTCGGCCAGTCCATTAATGAGGGCCTGGATGATCTGATTCGCAGTATCAACGTTCTCTTTCAGCGCAGTCCTGACCTGCAGGCTCATCTCTCCGGCGATTTTGATAAAGCGGTAAGCAGCATCAGTCATTTTCTACAGGATACGGTATATAAGCAAATCACCAACTCTGCCGCGCTGCAGATTTCTACCAGCGGATATTTCAACACCAGCAGTGCTGCGCTGAGTGATCTTTATCGCCTATTTGATTCCATCGATAATGAGCTTAATACGCTGCTCATTAAACGGCTGGAAAATACTCAACACAAGCGAACCTTACTGCAGGCGAGCATTCTGTTAATCCTGGTGGTGGCTATTGCGATTTATTTTGTATTTTTACACCATCAGGCTGTCGGTCGGCGCCTGTGGTTGAAGCTGCAGCATACGGCAAAGGATCTCGAAGACAAGGCCGAGGCATTGTCGTGTAGTAACCAGGAACTTGATCAATTCGCCTATATTGCTTCCCATGACCTCAAGGCACCGCTGCGAGCTATAGCCAACCTCTCCCAGTGGGTCGAGGAGGATCTGGAGGAGGTAATGACCGATGATACCCGCAAGCAGATGGCATTACTGCGTGGTCGCGTGGCGCGCATGGAGGCACTCATCAACGGTGTTTTGCAATACTCCCGGGCTGGGCGTATGGACATGGAAATGGAAAGTGTGGATGTAGCCCAGTTGCTGGCCGAAGTCCTCGATGGGCTGGCACCACCGCCCGGCTTTCGTATCGACATTGCCCCCGACATGCCTATTCTGCAAACGGCAAGGGTGCCGCTGTCCCAGGTATTCGGCAACCTGTTATCCAATGCCATTAAATATCACGATCGACCCGAGTCGGCACAGGTCAAAGTTTCCATGCAGCAGCTCAATGGTGCGATGTATGAATTTTCCGTGGCTGATGATGGCCCCGGCATCGCCTCCGAATTTCATGACAAGGTATTCCAGATCTTCCAGACCCTGAACGCCCGCGACAAGGTGGAAAGCACCGGCGTAGGCCTGACGGTAGTGCAAAAAATCGTCGAGGAACTGGGTGGTGAGATCAGCCTGGAATCAGAGGAAGGTCACGGTTCAATATTTCGTTTTACCGTGCCGAAACTCAGTAATGATGGTGGAGAAACAAAAACACAAGCGGGGTCGCCTGATCGTGAGGAAACATAAGATGAATGAACTACAAAGGACAATTAATCCATGCTAGATAATAATGTGTCAATTTTGCTGGTTGAAGATGATGAAGTAGATGTGATGAATGTACAGCGCGCCTTCAAAAAAAACCATATTTGCAACCCGGTTCATGTGGCCGGCAACGGTCTGGAAGCACTGGACATGCTTCGCGGCACCAATGGGGTAGAAAAACTCAATCCGCTACCGAAGATTATTTTGCTGGATATTAATATGCCGAAAATGAACGGTATCGAGTTCCTCAGCGAATTACGCACCGATGCGGATCTGCGTGCGGCTAGTGTGTTTGTGCTCACTACCTCTGACGAGGAAAAAGATCGTATAGCCGCCTATGACCTACACGTGGCCGGCTACATTCTTAAGCCAGTGGTGCCGAGCAAATTTATGGAAGCGGTTAAGGCCCTGGATGTGTTCTGGTCATTGATTGAGTTACCCTGAAACAGGGCTGGTTACAGAAAACAGTAAACTGAACAGGGATGGAGACACCTTACCATTTAGAATTAAGGTCGAGTTATGATTGAAGAACTGAAAATACTCATAGTAGATGACGATGATGTGGATCGCATGGCGATACGCCGTGCATTGAAATCTGCCGCTGTCGAAGCTGACATTGAGGAGGCGATCAGCGCGGGCGAGGCGCTTGAAGCACTGCGTAATCAAAACTTCGATTGTGCTCTGTTTGATTACATGCTGCCTGATGGTGATGGATTGTCTTTATTACATGCCACTCGCGAGGCGGGCGTGATCATTCCGGTGGTGATGCTCACTGGCCAGCGCGACGAGCGGCTTATTGTCGAATTGCTGCGCGCCGGGGCTTCAGATTACATCTCCAAAGCGGATCTTAGCGGCGAATCCCTGGGCCATGCAGTGCAAAATGCCATTCGTCTGCACCGCGCGGAACAGGAACGGTTGCACGCTCACACCGAGTTGGAGGCAACCCATCTCGAATTGCAGACATCCCACGAGCAGCTGCTGCAATCAGAAAAACTGGCTTCTATCGGCCAGCTCGCCGCTGGTGTAGCTCACGAAATCAACAACCCGGTGGGCTATGTTCACTCTAACCTTGGTGCCCTGCAGGGATATATCGAAAGCCTTTGTCAGATGCTGGAAAGTTATGAGCAACTGGAGACACTAGTCAACGACAATGATGATGTTTTAAAAAACCTTCAGGAGCTAAAGCAGAAACTGGATCTGAAGTATCTCAAGGAGGATGTACGTGAACTGGTCAGTGAGTCTCTAGAGGGGATATCGCGAGTCAAGGGGATTGTACAGGATCTCAAGGATTTCTCCCATGTGGACGAGGCTGAATGGCAATGGACTGATCTGCACCGCGGCCTGGATAGCACGCTTAATATCGTCAGCAATGAGATCAAGTATAAGGCCGAGGTGGTCAAAGAATACTCTAAACTACCTGAGGTAGAATGTCTCGCCAGTCAAATCAACCAGGTGTTTATGAACCTGCTGGTTAATGCCGCCCATGCCATTGAAGATCGTGGGGTGATTACCATCCGTAGCGGCCATGAGGATGCCAAGGTATGGATTTCCATCAGCGATACCGGCAAAGGTATAGAGTCTGAACACATGAAAAAAATATTTGATCCCTTTTTCACCACCAAAGCTGTGGGCGCCGGCACCGGGCTGGGCTTATCGCTGTCTTACGGCATTGTGCAGAAACATGGTGGCCATATCGAAGTTGACAGCGCATTGGATGAGGGTACCACTTTCACCATATATCTGCCGGTTAAGCAAGACGAAGCACAGGCCGGGTAACGTTCTGAAGCGATCGTTAGTAAAAGATAATGAGTATTAGTTAATCTTCCCCCGAAAAAATGGACAGGGTAATCAATGAACTTGAAGTCGTTCAAATTCATTGGGTGAACAATAATTCAGGCTTGAATGTAATCGCGTTCGATTATAAAAGTGCACAATGTAACTCCGTATCGCGTCACATAATGATTCTACTGTATCGTATTTATTTCCTTTGATCCATTCGCCTTTAATAGAATGAAAAAAAGATTCAACATGCGCATTATCCGTACAATGTCCTGGACGATTCATACTGAAGCAAACCGTATGCTTTTTTTTAGAAGATCGTTTTCCATTTCTAATTTTTTAATTCTTTTTTCCATATCACGCAGTTGTTTTTGTTCAGCCACTTTCTCCTCCATTTCTTTATTATTTTTTTCTATTTTTCCGCGTAACACCCCTTCACGGTATTCTTTTTTCCAACGAGATAACATAAAGGAATGTATTTCTAATGCAGCGGCAACATCTTGCGTTTGAATATCAGGGTGCTCAGCAAGACGCACGGCGGCTAATTTAAAACTTTTGGTATAAGTTGTATGAGTTTCTTTCTTGGTTTTCATCTGACACTTTCTTCGTTAGGTTTTAGTGTCCATTAAAGCGGGGGAAGTCTCGCGTCCCAGCGACAGCGAACGAACTTGAGCATTTTGTTAGGCATTTTACTCAATATTTTTCGCTACTTGTTCGAACCTCTTTTGTCTTTTCTTCCATAGGCGTTCCACCTTTGGATGTTTGAAGGCTACCCTCTCAATGAATTCATCAGATATATGTAGTGCTGCCCAAGCTTCGTTTTGGTGTACGACAGCAACTAACCATGGTTGATTTTGATCAAGGAGAAAGGTGTTAAATAAGACTGGGCCTCAAAGATTTTACTTTCCTTTTTCAGTTTCTCCCAGTGCTGATTATCGGCAATATATAACTCTTCTTCTCCGACCTTAAAAAGAAGCTCTCTCAATTTTGATCTCCATTCATGAAACTTCTTTAAATCTTCTCGATTTTCATCTAAGAACTCAAATATTTGGCCGTCTTGCCTCATTTCATGACCTTGTATTTTTGTGACAAGTAAAAGCATGAAGGGAAGGTATTCTAGCCACGACTCACAAAATTGATAGATTAAACGCTGATGCTTTGATTTATGACTAATGGCGGATAATAACCACAGCAAAGAAACCACAACAGTTATCGTAATTGCAATACCAAGCGGGGTGATGCTAAATGGTGTGGTAAGGAATCGTTGTATTTCGCTAAATTTGAAAACAGAGCCTATGATTGTGGCTGTAATTACGATTAAATAAAGCACAGCACGAAACCACAAAGGCCAGCCTTTTATAGCCTCAAATATTTCAGGGAAGAATGTTTTTGCTGAGCTTATCATCGTGATTTCTTTTTATGCCTAATGCCCGCAACACGGGACAATTTGGAGCACAGAGGAAAATTGTTCCTTGTGCTTGCTCTTGTTATGCATTTTTGACGACCTCCCACTCAGTTTTTAAAACCTTTCTTCCTTGATTTAGTAGCTCCTCATAAGCCAAAAAGAAATCGTCGTCAGCTTCCTTTCCTTTTGAAAGTGAACCCTCCAAATTATGAATAACCTTTATAAGTTTATTATGCTCGTCTTCACTAGAATTTAGATGAAATATAACTTGATGCGTGAGGTCTGTAATTCTTTTGTATTCTTCGTCAGTTCTGTCCTCGTATCCAGCCTGCCAATAATGAAGGCACGAACCAGATATTTCTGAAAGAAGCCCTCTTAAATCATTAATCCATTTCTGTAGCAATGGGCTGAGCATTGCACGATTAGCAGCTCTAGCGGAAACTTAAGGGCCAAAAAATACTGCAATTAGTGCAACAAGTAGTGATAGAATTGGAATCCAATCCTTCATTTTTAGCCTTTCCTATGATGCATAGCAACGAATTATATAGAATAGAAATATTTTAAATATGTTCCTATATAGTAGGAATAAATTATTATATATAGTAACAAGTTTCTATATAGTTACTTTATCTTTAGTTCCTCATAGCTTCATTAAGAGACTCAAACGACAAAATGGACATAATAAAAACGCCTCCATTTTAGGCACTAGGTTACCAGCTCATTAACGGTATAAATAAAATAACGAAATGAAAAACTACTCTGATAAAAATATTATTGAATCATGGTTAAAAAATTCACAGCCATGGATTAAAGCTATTCGAGAAAATGAAATTGAAAGCCGAACACTCGTTACCAATAATGCAATAGTCGATACTATCTTAGAAAAAAAACCAAAAACAGTTCTTGATATAGGCTGTGGTGAAGGATGGCTTGCTAGAGAACTAAACAAATCAGGTATTAGTACACTGGGTATAGATGGTGTACCTGAGTTAATCGAAGCTGCTAATAAAGAAGGTGGTGGACGATTTAAGTTACTCTCTTATGAGCAACTCGCTAAAGATTCTGTAAATGAAAAGTTCGATATTATTGTTTGTAATTTTTCCTTATTAGGTAATAAATCTGTCTTAAACATTTTTAAAGCCATCCCTTCTATGCTGAATGATAATGGGTTTTTTATTATTCAAACACGTCACCCCGTTGTAGGCTGTGGCGATTTTAAATATGAAGATGGCTGGAGAAAAGGCTCATGGGATGGTTTTAGTGATAAATTCACCAACCCTCCCCCATGGTACTTTAGAACACTAGAAACATGGAAAGTACTATTTCAAATTAATGGTTGTGAGCTTAGTGAAACACTTGAGCCTTTAAATCCAAAAACTAATAATGCCGCGTCTATCATCTTTGTTAGTAAGTTAGCAGCCATCCACCACCAGTAACTCTCAAACGAAAAAAAAGCCTCGTCTGTAAACTTTAAAAAGCCTTAAAAATTCACGACTCAATATTTTTCTTATTTATCCGGCTGAAGAAATCTCTTGATCGCTGATTTAATGAAATAATTACTAGCCAAACCTTGACTATTCTTCCTCACCTCTCTATATTTAACCATATGGTTAAATATAGAGATTCAGAACTGGATAGCATCTTTCATGCGCTTGCCGACACGACAAGGCGCGGCATACTGGCACGCCTTGCGCACGGAAATGCTGTGGTCACCGAGCTCGCAGAGCCGTTTGATATGTCATTGCCGGCTATATCAAAACATCTAGGGGTACTTGAAAAAGCGGGGTTAATTCAACGCCATAAGGATGGACGCATTCGTCGCTGCGAGTTAAATGCAGGGCCGTTAGAGTCTGCTGCGGAGTGGATTAAATTCTATCGTCAATTCTGGGAAGCTCGATTCGATTCGCTTGAAAATTACTTAAATGAAAGTAAAGACACATCAAACTAACAAGACAATAACATAAGGAGCAATAAAATGGACACTGCAACGGCTACACAAAATTATTCACTAACAATGAATCGAACACTTAATGCAACTAAACAAGCGGTTTACGAAGCATGGACAAACGTTGATGCGCTCACAAAATGGTTCGCAGCCGCACCCGTCATGACAACGGTTGTACATCAGCTTGAATTACAAGTTGGCGGTAAATACAAAATTGAAATGCTCGAACCCGATGGCACCTCCCACCTTATGCATGGTGAATACATTGCATTAAATCCCTATAACCAATTAATTTTCACATGGGAATGGGAAAGCGATGAGCTTAATGTTAACTCGTTGGTAACGATTGATTTAACAGAGAATAATGGAGTAACTGACATGCAGCTTACCCATGAGAAATTTGCCAGCCAAGAAATTGCAGATATGCATGATGAAGGATGGACAGGATGCCTTGCACAGTTAGAAACGTTTTTTAACTAATACAGTGAGGGGGGAAGATAATTCCCCCTCTAAATCAATATCACGTAAAATATTACCTCAAGTGGCTTAAATGAAATTTATATATTCATTAAGTTACTATCAAAAATGCCGATATAACCACTATATAATGCGTAGTACTAGGTTAAATCAATGGCAATCAACAAGACTCTTTATGATCGCTTAGGCGGTAAAAAAACGTTTGAAACCGTCCATAAAATATTTTATGACAAGGTCTATGCACATCCTTGGTTAGGTAAATACTTTACCGATAAACCTCAAAATATATTAGAAGAACAACAAACGGATTTTATGATTCAAATAATGGGTGGACCAAAATGTTATGCCGGTAAAGTACCAAAATCAGCTCATCAACATATCGCTATTTCTAATGAACTCTACGAACTACGTGCACAATTATTAGCTGAGTCAATTTTAGAAGCCGGTATAGCGGATAATTTAAAAGACGAATGGCTCACCGCAGATGCAACTTTTCAACGAGTTCTAGTTAAGACACCTGAAGAATGTGTTCAGGCCTACCCTACACAAGCTATTCTTAATTTTTCAAGTTAATTACACTCAACCTTAACGCCTCTTATTAATCTAATTTTTCTACAGTTATGTTAAACTGTGGGTCATTATTAATTAGGAACTTGCCGTAAATATCGCGGTCCACCTAACTGTCACATACATCAAATAAACCTAAGCACAAGTTGATTCCCACCATGAAATTTACGAACATTTTTATTACTCTGCTTCTTTCAATAATAAGCCTAAGCACTCACGCTCAAAGCTACCCGCCTGTTAATGCAGATTTAAAGGCCGTTAAAGTTTCTGAACACGGTTATTTTGTTCAAGGTAAAGCCGGTATTGCAACCGATAATGCAGGCTTTATCTCTAACGCTGGTTTTATTGTGACAACTGATGGTGTTGTGGTATTTGATGCGTTAGGCACCCCCTCTTTAGCCGCAAAAATGCTTGCTGAAATACGTAAAGTTACAACACAACCCATTCGTTATGTTGTTGTTAGCCACTACCATGCTGACCATATTTATGGTTTACAAGTTTTTAAAGACATAGGTGCAAAAATAATCGCACCACAAGGTGCAAAGGTTTATTTAGCATCTGCTGTATCTGACAACTTACTTAATACACGTCGTACCGATTTAGCACCTTGGGTTAATGAGAAAACACATATTGTCATACCCGATCAATACATTGATAAAGAAACTCAGCTAGAATTAGGTGGCATTGAATTTACCATCACCTCATTGGGTAATGCCCACTCAGAAGGTGACTTAACCTTGCTGGTTAAGCCCGATAATATTTTATTCTCTGGCGATTTAATATTCGAAGGCCGTATTCCTTTTGTTGGCCAAGCTGATATTTTCAATTGGCTTGAGGCATTAGATACCATGCGCAATGTTAATGTATCTGCTGTATTACCAGGACATGGCCCATTAGCAAACGATCCCAATGCATTAATCAATTTAACTTATAATTATTTAACTTTACTAAAAGATAAAATGCAAACTGCCGTAAAGAATTGGACACCTTTTGCTAAAGCATATTCTGATATTGATTGGGGAGACTATATGTTTCTACCCGCTTTTGATGCAGCAAATCGTAAAAATGCTTACAATGTATTTTTATTTATGGAACAGAAGATAGAATAATTATAAAAAACCACTACAACATTTATAATGCTTGTATTATATTCATATCTCTGTGGACAATTATTGTTACTTCCATTTTTTAAATTTAACTATTTTTTAAATTCAATCATTGCAAATAAAATAATTACTTATACTAAATTAAGTATTGTCACCATATGACCTTAGGCACGACAAATCATGGACTCACTTCAAGCACTATTAATGACAAAATTACAAAGCTTGCTTACGACTGACAGTCTCTGGCAACTTGGCATTTTATTTTCTGCACTACTCATTGCTTGGGCTATTAATAGTCGATGGAAAAAGTTTTTAAACACACAGCTTGGCAATGAAGAACAACGGGGGTTTAACCGTTTTTTACTTAGAGGCTCTGGATATATAATTTTTCCTGTCGTCACTTTAGTTATTGTTTATTTAGGATCAAGCATTTTACATCTATATGAAATGTCCACGTCTATACTCAGTATTATTATCCCACTTTTACTTTCACTTGCTGCCATTCGCATTTCAGTTTATAGCCTTCGACGTTCATTCAACAAAACAAAAAACTTACGTGCTTGGGAAGGTTTTATCAGTACAAGTATATGGCTTTTAGTCGCACTCCATTTTTTGGGTTGGTTACCCGATTTACTGACAACACTAGACAATTCAGCTATTAAGTTTGGTAGTAATCGAATATCTGTACTCTCTGTTGCTCAATTTATCATTATCGTTGCCGTTTATATTGTTGTTGCACGATGGTTAGTTGCTTTAATAGAGCAAAGGTCAAAACAATCAAGTTCTATAAGTTCAAGTATGCAGGTTGGTTTAACAAAATTTGCCAAAGTTTTTTTATATAGTATTGCTATTATTGTTGCTCTTAATAGCGTTGGCATTGACCTCACAACCTTAACCGTATTTGGTGGAGCCATTGGTGTTGGCCTTGGCTTTGGGTTACAACGTATAGCGAGTAATTTCATTAGTGGTTTTATTTTATTATTTGATCGTTCGATAAAACCTGGTGATGTTATAAGTATTGGCGACCGATTCGGTTGGGTGGTGGCACTGCATGCTCGTTATATTGTAGTAAAAGATAGAGATGGCGTGGAAACGCTCATTCCAAATGAGAATATTATTACCTCAGAAGTAACAAACTGGAGTTATAGTGATAAGCATGTTCGAATAAAAGTACCGGTGCAAGTTAGTTATGAAGATGATGTGGATCTTGCAATGAACATTATGCTGGGTTCATGTAGCGTCAGTCCTCGGGTGCTCACTAGCCCAGAACCACAAGTTCGGCTTGTTGCTTTTGAAGATAGTGGTATCAAACTTGAATTAAGGTTATGGCTGGACGATCCTGAACAGGGTGTTGGCAGCGTTAAGTCAGATATCAATCTGGCAATATGGCGTGCGTTTAAAGAACATAATATTACTATTCCCTACCCTCAACGTGACGTACATATTATTAAAGAATAACTAATTATAAAAGACTCGTTCAAACTGTCTCTTTGAAAAGCCATTTAAGCGAACCTCATCAATAAAGATAACGGGTATACCCCGAGCATTGAGTAATTTATATTTCTGCTTCGCTTCTTTATTCTTATCGATATCATATTCTGTAAAGGCGATATTTTTTTCTTTAAAGTAATGCTTTGCTTTGCGGCATACCCCGCACCATTCAGCACTATACATAATGACCGTTTTATCATCTCCCATAGATTTTTTAATTGATGCGACTTTTGTCTTTGGCCTAATGACCTGAACAGATTTATAAGTATTCACCTTTATTTTTACTTTTTTTGTTTTGGCATCTTTTGGCGGTGTATCGGTAAAATGAATAGCTCCCTCTTCATCAACCCATTTGTATATTTCAGCAATCGCAAACTGACTAAAAAATATAAAACAGACTAAAATTGTACATTTAATGAGCATAACAATTATGCCTTATCTAGACTAAGTATTTGTATAATAACTTATTTTCAGCACACTATAATATCTCATAGTTAAACATGAACAACGCATAATCTAAACGACTATTTTAATTCAAGTTCGTAGCTTAACGACCGCTAATATAAGGAATATTTCATTTACTGACTGGGTTTATTAGTTGAAAGAATCACACCATATACTGGTTGTCGATGACGAAGATCTAAATCGGCAACTAACTAAATTACACCTAAATCAAAAAGGTTGCCAGATATCTGAAGCGGCCAGTGGCACTGAAGCACTTGAAATTATACAAGATAATCAACTCGATCTTATTCTTCTAGATATTGAAATGCCTGGTATGAACGGGCTTGAGGTTTTGAGTCAATTAAGGCTCAAGTATTCCCCCCTACAACTACCCATTATTATGGTTACTGCTAATGATAATGAACAAGATATTATTAACGCGTTTCATCTTGGAGCGAATGATTACTTACTTAAGCCCCTTAATTACGAAATTGCTGAAGCGAGAATTCGTACGCAACTTTCACAAAGTTATCTCTCCAACTTAAAAGACAGCTTTTTACAGTTTGCGAAACATGATTTAAAAAAGCCATTATTACTTATTCAAGATATAAGTGACGAGTTAAAACGAACATTAACCACCAAATATTCAATAGATGATGACACTCAATCACTCCTCGATCTCATTTTAAAAGCCACTAGCAATACACAAGAAATGATTAATGGCTTCTTAGACGAAAATAATCAAAAAAACAATCTCGTACTAAACAATCAAGTAGTTGATATAAATTCTGTAATAGAAAACTTGTGCTCGATGAACGAAAAGTATGCCACGATAAAAAATATTACATTAAAGCCTATATTCAACAAAATCGAGCATCCTATATGTTCAGATCTCTTTCGAATAACTCAAATAATAGATAATTTAATGGGCAATGCCATTAAATTCAGTCCAGAAAATACGGTAGTAGAAATTAAAACAGTACAAGATAAAAATAAATTAACAGTAGAAATAAAAGACCAAGGTCCTGGCATTGCTGAAGATGAATTTGATTTACTCTTTAAAAAGCATGCTAAATTATCTAACAAACCAACCGGAAACGAGAATAGTTCCGGTATCGGTTTAGCGTTATGCCATGAACTTGCCCGACAAATTAATGTGAATATAGGCGCGCGTAATAATCCAAAAGGGGGGGCTACTTTTTACTTAGAAAAAACCTTAAATGAATAGACCTATAATATAATACTAACTAATCAAAATCTTTCACTAACGATAATTTAATATCATTGGCAATAGGCGATACTCGTTGATTGAAGCCATCGTAATCTATGCCCATTGATAGATCTTTATCCGCTTTTAATCCAGCAATCATTTCAGCCGTAAATTCAAAACGCATAAAGTGTACTGCCGATGTTTTTTCATCCCGGTTACGATCCATATCTTCGTCTGCAATGGCATACACTTTATCGAAACCTTCAACTTGCACCCATACCTTATCTTCAACTCCGCCTAAGGTTTCAAGAACACGCTGTCTTTCTTCCGCATCAGAATACTCAATCATAAAGGTGGCTTTTAGGTTTGAACCATCGGGAATGAGAGGATTATAAGCATCAAGTTCTTCGTTAATGCCTTCTGCTTCAAATACTTTTTCAATACGCAACATTTCCTGGATTTGATATTGCAGGGTAAGTCGATCTTCAAAATATAAGGTCGCATTTTCACCTAATGCAACATGACGATTTCTTTTATGCTCAATAACACTAGCTCGATATTCCTGACGTTTACCGGCATATTCCTCTAATGAGAATAAGTCTTCTTTTGCTAATTTATTCATTATCTTTTCCTCTTACCAACTTATTTCTAAATGGCGTATGCTTTTCTTAATAAGCTTAATGGATGTGTTGGTGCATTAGTACCTGACTCATCTACATTAGATAAGCCATTCTCTATTTGATGACCAGCCATTGGACAATCACTTGAATAATAGTCTGCATCAAACTGTTTTACTTTGTTTACAACTGGTCGTGCAATCTTCATGGATATATCATGGAACTCAACTTTAACCGCATAGGTTCCGTCATGGCCTGAACAACGCTCAATCGGCATGACTTCGGTATCAGGAATCAATTGCAATACATCGCGAGTTTTTAAACCTATTTTTTGTACTCGTAAGTGACAAGCTACTTGGTATGCAATTTTTCCAAGTGGCTTTTTAAAATCAAGGTTTAACTTTTCATCTTTATGACGCAGCATTAAATATTCAAACGGATCATAAAAGGCTTGTTGTACTTTTAACACGTCGGCATTATCTGGAAACATTAGAGGGAGTTCTTGCTTAAACATTAAAACACAAGACGGTACGGAGGCAACTAAATCAAAACCCTCATCGACCAATTTGACCAAGACTGGAATATTAACTTGCATCGCTTTTTCAACAGCCTCTAAATCACCTAACTCTAGCTTAGGCATCCCGCAGCATTGTTCTTTTTCAGCAATCGTTGTGTGAATACCATTATGTTCAAAAATTGCAACAAGATCTTTATTAAGTTGTGGTTCGTTCACATTACAGTAGCAAGTTGCAAATAAGGCAACCTTACCACTTGTTTTACTGCCCGCTTCGACACTGTTTGTACTTTGTTTGTAACTCTTTCGGAATGATGGGCTATGAAATTTAGGTAATACCGCATCAGCATGAATACCAATGCCGGCTTGTATCATTTTTCTTATTGGTTTTAACGTATTAACAAAGTTAACGGTATTAGATACCACTGGCAGTCCAGCTAATTTCCCAACCGTATCGGTTGACGACAACATTTGATCTCGGCTTGATACGCCTTGCTGTTTAAATTTCACAGCTTTTGCACGTAACATAACGTGCGGAAAATCTACGTTCCATTCATGGGGCGGCACATAAGGGCACTTGGTTAAGTAACACAAATCACATAAGTAACAGTGATCGACAACTTTCCAATAATCTTTTTTAGCAACACCATCTACTTCCATGGTGCTCGATTCATCGACTAAATCAAATAACGTTGGGAACGCATTACATAAACTCACACAACGTCGACAACCGTGGCAAATATCGTAAACACGTTCCAATTCTTTAAATAACTCATCTTCATTATAAAATGAAGCCTCTTTCCAGTTAAGGGGATGACGTGTTGGTGCTTCTAAACTACCTTCGCGTTGAGCCATATCGAGAACCTTTTAATAATTTTGTTAATCGATAAAAAAACCCGCATGCCTCAACTTTTATTTAAAGTATTAAAGCATGCGGGCGTATATTGATAACTTAGTCGTCTAAGCCATCTAATGCTTTTTGGAAACGGTTTGCATGTGAGCGTTCTGCTTTAGCAAGTGTTTCGAACCAATCAGCAATCTCGTCGAACTTTTCTTCACGAGCAGCTTTAGCCATACCTGGGTACATATCAGTGTACTCATGTGTTTCGCCAGCGATAGCCGCTTTTAAGTTATCGCTAGTTGCACCAATTGGAAGGCCTGTTGCTGGATCGCCACTTTCTTCTAAATACTCTAAGTGACCGTGTGCATGACCAGTTTCACCTTCCGCTGTTGAACGGAAAACAGTTGAAACATCGTTGTAACCTTCAACATCTGCTTTTGCTGCAAAGTACAAGTAACGACGATTTGCTTGAGACTCGCCCGCAAATGCATCTTTTAAATTTTGTTCTGTTTTACTTCCTTTTAAGGACATAATGTCACCTCTTTTGTTATGTGTATTAATGTAAATAGCTCTAAAATAGAAGACCTATCGATACAACGTTAATTTTAAGTTCAACTGCCATGTAAACTTGGTACCAGTTTAGAATCAGTCTAAGTGAGTTTAAGATAGACTAGATGTCATAAAGTGTCAAGCATATTTCGCTTTGGTATTAGTGGCAGATTAAGGTAGAACCTTGTCAATTACAACGGTTACCTGCTTCGCGCCTTTTACCGCAACAGGCCCCATTTGAGCTTCCATATCACCACTTTGAGGCATTGCCTGGCCAGATTTAGAGGCTCTAGCAACGATATTCACTTCCGCGAAATTCGACATTTTCATCGTAGGTTGCATCGCCATGCTGTCATCCAAGGTAATAGTCATCGGTAAGTCTTTGACTTGTTTGCGAACAATAGCCAAAGGCATTCTTGGGCCTTTTGTCGCTCGTGCGTAAACAAGCACAAAATCTGTTGGTGACATCTTCGCTTTAGCTGCATCTGATAATTTAACTGTAACGGTAATGCTAGCCGCGGATGCCATATCAGTAGACTCTGATTTTTTGGAAGTTGATGCAGCTACTGGCTGTTTCGGAGCTGCGCCCACTTGAATACTTGGCTTCAAGCCCATTTTCTTTTCAGCGGCAACAATCAAAGATTGCACTTGGTGTACTGAACGCGGTTCTTGAGCAACAAGAGGTAATAATTGTTTCCATAATTTAACGGCTGATTCTCTATCGCCACTTTCTTCATAACCCAAACCACCAAGCCACAATGCCGTTGCATCATTCGGTTTTAATTTAAGAGCCTTTTTAATTAACTCAAAGGGTTCGCCTTGCATACTACCTTTTTTCGCCATCGTCAGTGCATCGGCTAGTGTGATCAATACGGTAACATCATCGCCCACTAATAAGTGCAAACGCCTTAACGCAACAACAGCTTTGTCATAATTCTTAAGCGACATATACGTGCGACCAAGCGTATACCAGCCTTTAGGACTATTCGGGTCTTGTTCTAATTTCTTTTCTAACAAGGTGGCCATTTCAGCAACTGACCCCACATGTTGTTTACCGTCAGCTGTTTTAGGTGCTGGATTATTTGTTTGAGGATTCTGCGGTGCACTGGCCGTAACATTTCGATTCAAATTAATACTGTCAGGCGAACCCCATAACCAATACAAAGCCAAGCTCATTAATGGAACAGCGGTAATTATTACAAATGCATTACGTTCTGTTTTGGGCGATGAACGAACAACGCTTTCACCATCACGCACGTCTTGCAATAATGATTTTTCAATTTCAATTTTTGTTGCATCAAATTCATCTTGAGATATTTCTTTTAATTCTAAACGTTGCTCAATATGAGCTAAGCGTTCTTTTGCTATCGCGGTATTTTGCGAATCAGTATCATCTACACTTATTTCACGTTTACCGAGCAAAGCCGGTGTAATTAACCACAAGACGATTATCAGTAACAATATCGATAAAAACATAAACTCAATCATGCTGAGTCATCCTTATTTAATAGTTCCGGTTTTAATAACTTCAGGGCACGTTGATGTTCTTCATCACTTAACTCTTCAATTGCATTGGCTTGATTACGTTGCTTAACAACTCGTATAACGGTAATAAATGCAATAATCAAAAAGGCTAACGGCCCTAACCAAAGTAATAACGTTATCGATTTAAATGGCGGTTTATATAAAACAAAATCACCGTAACGTGCCACCATATAATCTATAATTTCTTTATTCGTTTTTTCAGCTGCAATCATTTCATAGACTTTATTACGCATATCTTTAGCAAGATCTGAATTGGAACCTTTTAAATTTTGATTTTGACAAACCAAACACCGTAGCTCATCAACCATGACGTTATAACGTGCTTCTAAATCAGGGCGTTCAAAACTTCTATACTCAACACCGGCATGCGAAAGATTTAATTGCAAAATTAATATTATAAAAAAGAATAATGGCTTTATAAAATTCTTATTCATTTTATGGCTCCGCTTTTAGTGCTTTAATTAACGGAATAAGTTTTTCTGTTAAATCTTTATAATTAATTGGACCAATGTGTTTATATCGAATAATGCCTTTTTTATCGATAAAGAATGTCTCCGGCACACCGTAAACACCGTAATCAAAACCCACCAAACCTTTTTGATCCGTAACGACTAATCGGTAAGGATTACCTAATTTGGCTAACCATGCTTTTGCTTCCGCGTTTGTATCTTTGTAATTAAGCCCGACAATGCTAACCAATTTTTGTTTAGCCAATTCATTTAAGAGAGGGTGTTCGACCTGACAACCACGACACCACGAAGCCCAAATGTTTAATAACCAAACTTCGCCCTTTAACATTTCAGGACTAAAAGTAACATCCGGATCTTGCAAACGTGGTAATTCAAAAGCCGGAGCCGATTTACCAACTAAAGGCGATGGCACTCGCCGAGGATCATTACTTAAGCCAACAAAAAGCAAAGTAACAAGTAATGCAAAAGCAATTAGCGGAAGAATAAATTTAAGCTTTAACATAATTACTTCGCCTTTCTGTAACGTTTATCCGTTGCAGCCAATAAACCACCGAAGCCCATGATAAGTGAGCCTAACCAAATCCAACGAATAAAAGGCTTATGGTATAAACGTAATGCCCAGCCGCCATCTTTACCTCGTGGCTCGCCCATAGCAACAAATAAGTCCCGGGTAATACCAGCATCAATTGCGGCTTCTGTCATTGGGCTTCGCTGAACAGTATAAATACGCTTTTCAGGTTCCAGCTTCGCAATCACGTTACCATCTTGGGTTACGGTCACGTGACCACGCTCACCTTGATAGTTAGGCCCGACAATTTTGTTTGAACCTGAGAATTTAAAATCATATCCAGCTAGCGAATATGATTCACCTGGCGTTAACATGACGTCTTTTTCAGTTGAATACACTGACGTTAACGTGACACCAATCGTAAATACTGCAATGCCGATATGCGCGATATGCATACCATAAATGGCTCGCGGTATTGTCTTTAAGCCTTGCCATGAAACCGCTTTATTCTTAAAGCGCAACATAAAGTGGTAACTCATATTCAATACAACCCACCATGCCAAGGTAATTGCTATAACAGCACTAAAAGTAAATGATGGCATCATCCATGTACCTAACAAGCCAAGTGCGAGACTAATGACAAAGTAAGTCAATAAATGTTTTTTCATACGTTGCAAGTTATCTTCTTTCCAACGAATTAAAACACCAATAGCCATTAATGCAACGAGCGGCACCATAATAGGAACAAACACACTATTAAAGTATGGAGGACCAACAGAAATTTTACCTAAGCTTAATGCATCAATCACTAAGGGATACAACGTACCCAATAAAATAGTGCCTGCAGCAACCACCAATAAAACATTATTTAAAAGTAATGCAGTCTCTTTCGAGATAAATTTAAATTTACTGGTCGATTTAATTGCCGGGGCACGCCATGCGTATAAAACAAGTGAACTACCTACAACCAAGATCAAGAAGATTAGAATAAATAAACCACGTTCAGGATCACTTGCGAAAGAATGCACTGACGTTAAAACACCTGAACGAACTAAGAAGGTTCCTAACAAGCTAAGTGAGAAAGCAAAAACCGCAAGCAATACCGTCCATGCTTTAAACACGCCACGTTTTTCTGTTGCAGCAAGTGAATGAATTAATGCAGTAGCAACTAACCAAGGCATAAAGGATGCATTTTCAACCGGATCCCAGAACCACCAACCGCCCCAGCCTAGTTCGTAGTACGCCCACCAACTTCCCAGCGCAATACCTATTGTTAAAAATACCCATGCAATACTTGTCCAGGGACGAGACCAACGTGCCCATGCAGCATCCAGTCGACCTGCTAACATTGCAGCAATCGCAAAAGCAAAGGCAACGGATAAACCCACATAGCCCATATACAACATTGGAGGATGAATAATTAAACCAAAATCTTGTAATAAAGGATTTAAATCACGGCCTTCTATTGGTACAGGAAAAATTCGTGCGAAGGGATTTGACGTCATTAAAATAAAAAGAATAAAACCAATACTAATAATACCCATAACACCAAGTACACGAGCAATCATCACATCGGGAATTTTTTTACTAAAAACACTAACCGCATATGTCCATGTACCTAAGGTCAAAGCCCAAAGTAAAAGTGACCCTTCGTGTGCCCCCCAGACGGCAGAGATACGAAATTCAATCGGTAACTTTGTATTGGAATTCTGAGCGGCATATAAAACAGAAAAATCATTTTGAATAAACACATAGACTAAGCAAGCAAAAGAAACAGCCAAACTAATAAACTGTGCTTGTGCTGCGGGACGAGCAACACTAATCCACGCCGGTATGTTTTTAGCTGCACCAATAAACGGCAGTGTAGACTGAATTAGCGCGCTGACTAAGGCGACGACTAAAGCAAATTGACCAAATTCAGGTATCACATTTCTTTCCTTATATTATACTTTATGTACGTCTTCGCTTAACGCGAGCATACAAATTATTTATCTGTATACGCAGGTTTTTTCTTTTTCATGGTTGCTGCAACTTCGGGTGGCATATAATTTTCATCATGTTTGGCTAAGACTTCTTCGGCAACAAAAACACCTTTATCATTCAACTTACCACTAGCAATAATACCCTGGCCCTCACGGAATAAGTCCGGCAAGATACCAGTGTATTTTACGGTTACGTTTTTCTCGTTATCGGTTAAATCAAAAGCGACATCAACACTGTCTGCTGCTTTTTTTACACTACCCGTTACAACCATACCACCCATTCTAAATAAACGATCTTTAGGCGCTTTGCCCGCTTGCACATCGGTTGGAGTAAAGAAAAACATTAAGTTTTCATTAAAGGCTACAAGAGCAAAATTAACTGCGACAGCTATACCGAAGATCATAGTGATAACTAAAATTAAACGACGTTTACGTAATGGATGCATAACAATTTCCTACTTCAATTTTTTTACGACTTAACTTAATAAATTATTTCTTTTCATTTTCTATAACACGGCGAATACGTTTTTCTAATTGCCGTTTTTCACGCAATGGAGACATAATGCTCCAAATAAAAAATACTAAAGTAATACCATATGATGACCAGACATAAGGCGCATAGCCACCCATATGTAAAAAGTTAGTAATGGCATCCATTATTTAGCATCCTCTGTAACATCTTTTTCCGCAAATAAATTTGCAACCCATTGGCTACGACGTTCACGCCACAATAAGTCATTTCGTGCACGTAATAAAACCACGATGCCATAAAAAAACTTAAAAGCAAAAGCCATTAAAATAAGTGGCACAAACATACGAATATCAATCGAAGGTTTATCAAACTTAGTGACCGTTGGTCCTTGATGTAGAGTACTCCACCATTCCACCGAGTAATGAATAATAGGAATATTAACGACCCCAACTAGCGCTAAAATAGCAACGGCGCGAGCTGCTTTTCGTTGATCTTCAATCGCACCATACAGGGCAATAACACCTAAGTATAAAAACAACAATAATAATTCCGAGGTTAAGCGTGCGTCCCATACCCACCACGTGCCCCACATAGGTTTACCCCAAATCGATCCGGTAACCAACGCTAAGAAGGTAAAGACCGCACCAATGTGTGCACTATTAATCAACATAATTTCAGCTATCTTAATTCGCCAAATTAACGCCATCGCGCCACTAAACGCCATAACCATATAAACAAACATAGACATCCAAGCGGCTGGTACATGAATATAAATAATTCGGAAACTATCGCCTTGCTGGTAGTCAGCAGGCGCTAAAACTAAACCACCATACAATCCGGTTGCAAATAAAATAATACAAGCCCACGAAAACCACGGTAATAGCTTGGAACTTAAATTATAAAAATAAGGTGGTGAACCCAACTTATAAATAAACTTCATAATCATACGACTAACTCACACTCATTTTTAATGCCGATGATGCCGCCCACGGCGTTAAACTTAACGCTAATAATAACAATGCACTTAACATAGCAACAGGCGCAACAGTAGGAAAACCAGCAGCCGCCGCACCAACGGCCTGACTTGCGAATATTAAAACAGGCACATACAGCGGTAAAACAAGTAGCGACAATATCACACCGCCACGACGCAAACCAACCGTCAACGCAACACCAACCGAACCAATTGCGCTAAGTATCGGCGTGCCAACAAGTAAGGTGATAAACAATGTTTCAATTCCATCAACTGATAAACCTAAAAATAATGCCAATAACGGCCCTACTAAAACGACGGGCAAACCTGTAATCATCCAGTGAGCAATGATCTTAGCGAGAATTAAAAGCGACATGGGTTGAGCACTGATTAACATCTGCTCTAGAGAACCGTCCTCCATGTCGGTACGAAAAATTCTATCTAAACTTAATAACGCCGATAATAATGCGGCTATCCAAATAACACCGGGGGCAATTTTTTCCAATATACTCATTTCGGCACCGACGCCTAATGGAAATAAAACAACAACCAATACAAAAAACAGTACCGGATTCATTAGCTCCGCACGGTGCCGAATAGCCAGCGTTAAATCACGCTGTAATATTATAAAAAAAGCTTGAAACATATTTCGTTACTCATACTACGCTACCCATGTTACGCCAAACTCGATAAGTTTAATCGCGTACAACGTACGTTTTTAATATTAACGGGTTGATGGGAGGTAATTACCGCCAACCCGCCTCGTTCAATATGCGCTTGAATCGCACTTTCTATAAATGCGATACCTTTGGTATCTAAAGCGGTTAAAGGTTCATCTAAAATCCATAAAGAACTGTCATTGAGTAAACACCGGGCAAAAGCCAAACGCCGCCGTTGCCCTGCCGATAGATGAAAAGCCAAGGTATCGTCTTTATCCTCTAAGCCGATACTCTTTAATATATCACCCAAAATTTGCTTGTCCGACACCTTATATATAGAGCGCGATAATACCATTGCCACCCGCAAATTCTCTAAAACAGTTAAATCTTGTTTAATACCATCGCTATGACCAAGGTAACTTAATTGCAAATGATAATCGTATGCTGATTGCTGAATCGAGATATCATCCCAAAACACATCACCTTCATCAGCCTGCGTTAGGCCACAAAGTGCTCGCAACAAAGTCGTTTTACCCGAACCATTCTCACCCTCAAGGTGCAGCACTTCTTTTGGTTGAAGCTCAAAACTAATATTTTGAAATAACCAACGATCTTGCTTTTCTATCGATAATTTTTTGACCGATAAAGTTTTGCTATTGGTATAGTCAGGTAACGTTTTAAACATTTGAAAACTCTAAAAAAATTACTAAAATTGGCAAGAACAGAGAATACACGCTTAGAGGCGATTAAATAAGTGAATATAGCCGATACAGAACTCAATATGAGGTTATTTTATCTCTTTTGACTCATATACTTAAGGACTTTGTGTTTAAAAGCTATATTCTCCAATAGCCCTATCAACAATGAGATAAACACGGTGTATTAGGTATGTATATTTCGTATATGAAATATACATCTAAAAATATTGCCCTTTTTATTATTGATTTACTGAAGTTAGCTAGTAACATTCCACTACATGAAAAAGATCATTCCATAATGATACGCAACATCAAAATATGAAACTAACTTTGATAAGTATAACTTAAGCGCTGGATACCAATTCACGCCCTTAGAAATATTCAGGCATTAAAAATCGACAACCTATCCTTATTACCTTCAACTTAGCCAATCTTTTCTATACTATAATTCGCTATTGACGATTCCTTTGATCTTCATCAATATTAGTAATTTCTAATATTGATACAATTATGGCGTAAGCAATCCTTTAGGCAGATATGAAATACCAAAACTCTATAACTACTCTTTTCCTGATGGCTTTACTCAGTATAAGTTTTTTTACTAACGCTTCTGCATCCGAGACGTTAGGGGAAGAGTTATACACACAACATTGTTCCGTCTGCCATGGCGACAAAGGTACGGGCGGTGTGGGGATACCATTAGATTTAGAGTCATTCCAAAGCAGTATTAGTGATGACTACCTTGAAAAGACCATTAAATTTGGCCGCATTGGCCGAACAATGCCTGCCTTTGGCACATTATCAAAAACTGAAATTAATAACATAGTCACTTATATCCGTAGTTTCTCCAATACGAAACCCATGACTTTCAGCTCTACCCCCGTAAAAGGCAATATTGATCATGGTAAATCGATATATAAGGTGAAATGTGCAAGCTGCCACGGAGAGTCCGGTCAAGGTGGACATGGAACCGGCGTAACTTTTTCTCGCCCACGTGATTTAAGTATTATTGCGCCAGCACTAAACAATGCAGGCTTCTTAGCATCAGCTTCTGATGCCATGATAAAACATACTTTAATGGTTGGCCGAGCAAAAACGCCAATGAACTCTTATTTAAAACAAGGGTTAACTGAAAATGATATTAATGATGTCGTTGCCTATGTACGAAATTTTGAAAAAAATCCAACAGCAACGTTTGCGGATGAAAAACTCGACGCCGTTATCGTTGAAGAATCGCCCTACTCACTTGAAAAAACACTCGATAACTTAAAGAAGGCTGTTATTGGGAAAAATTTTAGAATTATTCGTGAGCAAACATTGGATAATGGTCTCGTAGAAAAAGATAAAGAAAATAAGAAACAAATTATTCTTTATTTTTGCAATTTTAAATTTTTAAACGACTCACTTGCATTAGACCCACGTATCGGTTTGTTTTTACCTTGTCGAATCACCGTTGTTCAACAAGGCGATAGTGTAAAACTTATGGCAATAAACCCACTTCGCTTAAGTAAAATATTTAACAATAGCGAGTTAGACGATGCCTGTAAAAGCATGACTGAGCTTTATACCGATATTATTGAAGAAGCGACGCTATAATGAAAAAAATATATTTAAAACGAATTTTACTTAGCCTTATTGTCTTCATTAATTTTCAAGCAAGCCTTTATGCCGACGAGTTAATAATGGCTCGTTCAACGGAAGACTTCCCTGAAACCATGTTAATGTTGCAAAACGTAATTAAGAAACAAGGTTATATACCTTCACGTGTACAACGTGTTGATATAGGGTTAACAAAGTCTGGCTATAAGACGGATAAGTACCGTGTTGTTTTTTTTGGTAAAGCAGATGAAATAAAAAAAATTAGCGCCCAACTTCCTGAGCTTATTCCTTACTTACCTCTTAAAATTTCATTATTTGCAGAAGACGGCCAAACGATTCTCGCTACGCTAGATCCAATGTCATTTGATAGAATGTACCCGAACTCAAAACTAACACCGGTATTTAAACGTTGGGCTAACGATGTTAATACCATGTTTAATGAAATACGACGGCCTAAATAAATTAAATAATCTTTAGCCATTAACAATGCCTATTAATTTTTTTAGCAATAATATTATCTAAGGATAGTTTTCCGCTACCATTCGCCATTAAAGCCAACAACATAATGCCCCAAATATAATGGTCTTGCATGCCGGCATTACTTAAATCAGGATATGAAATTGCTGCCACAATATTAAAAATAAATAATGCAAATGGAATAAGCCGGCCACCTAATCCTATAACGAGCATAATAGGAAATATAATTTCAGCAAAGGTGCCGATGTAAGCAGCAACAATAGGCGATAGTAACGGGACGTTATATTCAGACTCAAACAACATTATCGTTGTATCGAAACTTTCTATCTTGGTTAAACCAGCTTTAAAGAAAACATTTGCAACCCATAACTTTAAAGCAATATCAGCAATGTATTTGGTGTTTGTTAGGTATTGTTCAACTGCACAATAAAACCGGAATGATGTTTCTTTTAATTGCATTATTTTGCCCTTAGATAGTTGCTATATATTTAAGACCTTCGTAAGACGGATTTACTTACATTATTTTATTTGAAACTGACTAACCAAGAATTTTTAATTGCATCACTGAATAAATTATTTATATCAATATTAGGATGTTTTTCTGATGTTTTTTCACATACATTAGCAAAAAACTGGTCTTTATTAATTTGCGATAAAAAATAAAACTGCTCTAATGAAAGTCTGTCTATTTTTATATTATTATCACAATTAAAAACAAAATAGTGGAATCCATTATTCTCAATCTCAAACATAGCTTTATCATCTTGTTGATGCGTATTCCATATTTCATCAATAGAATAATCCGAATATATTAACGCACTCCCTTTTGGCAAACACATAATTAATTTTAGCTGTACATCTTCAGTAAGATTGACCAGATCGGCTAAATTATTAATTTGTAATTCTGTATTTGAAGCGACATTAATATGCCATTCTAAACTCGCTATATCAGCAAGGTATTCAACAGATTCTGCAGGCTTGAAATTTTTAATAAAGTTAGATAGCTCAAAACCATAATTATTTAAGTCTTGTACTTGGCATGGGTGAGCATTGATATATTCGGATAACATTGCATTAAAAAATTCCTCACCAACTAACTCTTTCACGACAGGATAGGTTTCGGCTAAGGCTTTTTTTAATCCACCATAAATACTACCCCGATAGATAGATAAAATTTGTTCGGCCGTTTGAGTGTCTGTTGGTTGAATAAAATCATAGGCACTACCAGCATTCTTCTTGTTATAGATTCCGCTCATGAAACATGTTTGCAGATCATGCAGCATGATTTTTCGCTTGTTGCATAATAATATCGGCTTTACTCGCCTCAACTTCTAACACTTTAAATTCAGGTATATCATTATCCCATTCAATTAATGTAGCAACGTTACCAAATTGTTGTAATGCTTTTTCGTAAAGCGCCCACACAGGTTCATGTACGGCTTCACCGTGAGTATCTAATAAGTGAGTGCCCATATCTGAATACCCTGCAAGATGTATTTCTTTTACGCGCTCAATGGGTATATGTTTTAAATAAGCCATGGCATCAACGCCGTGATTCATAGCACTTACATAGATATTATTAATATCTAATAAAATGTCACAATCAGATTCTTCTGCCACTTTTTTTAAAAACTCCCACTCTTGCATAGCCGAATCTTTGAATGTGACATAACTTGAAACGTTTTCAATCAAAATACGCCGCTCTAATGTCTCTTGTGCTTGTTTAATTTGAGAAATTAATAGTCTTATAGCTTCATCGGTATAAGGCATGGGTAAAAGGTCATGCGAGTGATAACCATTCACTGATGTCCAACATAAATGGTCTGACACATAAACTGGATTATATTTTTTAATTAACGATTTCAGTTTGGCTAAATAATCGCTACTTAATTTTCCATTACCTTCTGTTGTTGATGTACCCAAAGACATCCCTACACCATGAAAAGTTAGAGGGTAATGTTCAGCGGCCATGTCTAAATAATACAGAGATGAACCTGCATCTATCATGTAGTTATCAATTAAAACTTCAAACCAAGGAATATTTGGTTTATGTTTTTCGATATATTTAAAATGCTCAGCGCGAAACCCCACGCCAACACCACTCAGTGTGTTTTTCTGAGTAGTATGGTGCGGGGAAGTCATTCGCTTATTCACATTATGATGCCCAGAGAGAACGTTCATAATAATCAGCCTAAAATGTTACTTTTTCTTTTTAAAGACTGAACCACCAGCAATTTTATTACATGTTCCATTTGGCACATATAACCATTCGTCAGCCATTTTGTCTGACGATGCTTGACCTGAACAACCATGGCGACTGTTACCACAATCGTTTTTACCTGCTTTCACGATACCCGCACATTTTTCAAATCCTTTTTTCGCGGCAACGGCTTGGCCAGCACTGGCTAATAAACCCATAGCAACAACACCTGCGATAGCACCGCTCACGACATTACTCTTGGTTACTGACTTTGACTTAACATCACTCATTCGGAATTCCTCCATTAAATTACAATATTCAACAACAGTATTGCTGTTACAAAAGAAGACCTATGCAACCAGCTAATCCTTACAATTAATTCTATTTTTTTTACTATAATATTTTATTCAAAACACACTATATAATATGGAAATAAATGTAATGATCTGGCTTATTAACGGGTCTACAAAGATAAGATAATGGATAATAAACAACACATATTTGAAAACCTAGTCCACGCCTACTCATCTGAGCTATTTCGTTTTGCTTTTTGGCAGTGTAAAAACAAAGACTTAGCTGAAGACATGCTTCAGGAATGTTTTACGCGAGCTTGGAAAGCCTTGCATAAGCTAGATGATGAAAAAGCTGCCCGCGCTTGGTTATACACTATTTTAAGGCGAGAAATTGCCCGTCACTTTGGTCGCAAAAGTAGCAGCGAACTTTCGTTAGATGCTCTCGAACTCGAGGTACTCGAACTAGATTCCATTACTAATGAATACAATTGCTCTTTGTCCGACGATATGAACCTTCGTCAAGCACTTGATAAAATTCCTAGTGATTATCGTGATGCACTTATGCTTCAAGTTCTAGGCGGTTATAGCTGTGAAGAAATTGCAGAAATATCGGGGACTAAATCTGGCACCATCATGACACGCGTTTTTAGAGCTCGCCAAAAGTTACGCCAATTATTAACACTTGAAAAATCAAGCTCTGCAAATTCGCAGTAGTTATTTGTAGGAACAATGAAATGAACTGTATTGATGTACGAAGAAAATTAACAACCACTCCATCGATTCAAGATGAAATGATACTTGCTCATCTTGAACACTGTACGGCCTGCGCTAACTTTGCGGTATCAATGAACGAATTTGATCAGACACTTCATACTGCGACAAATATCGATATTCCAGATGGACTTGCCGAACGTATACTTTTAAAACAAAGTTTTACACAACAACATCAGCAGCGTGCTACCCGTTTTAAATTTTATGCTATGGCAGCAAGTTTATTAATTATTGTTACCGTCAGTTTAAATATGAACAACTTAAATTCTGTTTTAAACAATACCTTGTCTTTAGAAGATGTTGCGATTAATCATGTAAACGATGAGCGCCATCATTTAAATGATAGAGAAAATATACAATTAGCTAAACTCAACAATGTACTGCAACCCTTTAATATTGCATTTAAAGATAAAATTGGCCAAGTTAATTACGTTGGCACCTGCCCCATTCGTAATTCACGCGGTGTACATATTGTTTTGCAAAAAGAGAATGAAACAGCAACCTTACTTGTTATGCCTGGTGAATATGTTACAAATCGAACTTCTCGAACAAAAGGCGATTTTAAAACCGTTATTATCCCTACACAAAATGGGAGTATAGCTATTGTTACATTGAAAAATAGTCAGGCTGACTTTGAGAAGAATATTGAAAGTAAGCTTAATCAGGCAATTCAGTATATATAGCTCAATTTGATTTTATTGGCCAAAATCATTTAATGCGCTAGATCAAACAAAAGCTTGCAAATTCGCCCTCTTCTCATATTAGAGTTTGCTTATTCGAGCTATAATAAGGCATATTGGTAACCACTAAATATCGGTAATATACTTAACTATGTCTAACCCTTCGCAAAATCTCGTCTCACTTGTCGACCCGCACGGTCGACTCATTAAGTACCTTCGTGTTTCGGTGACCGATCGATGCGACTTGCGTTGTAACTATTGCATACCAAAAGGTTTCAAAGACTTTCAAGAACCCGATGACTGGTTGAGCTTTGACGAAACAACACGCATCGTTGCGGCCTTTGCCAGACTTGGTGCAACACAAGTTCGGCTCACGGGTGGAGAGCCGCTTGTTCGAAATCATTTTCCTCAACTCGTTAAAAAACTAACAGCCATTCCTGAACTTACTGATCTATCATTAAGTACCAATGCAACTCGACTAGAAAAACAAGCACAGGAATTAAAGCTAGCGGGCATTGAAAGAATTAACGTGAGTCTTGATACTTTAAATCCAGAAAAATTTAAAGAAATAACTCAAGGTAAACTACAAAAAGTACTCGCTGGTTTACAAGCAGCAAAAGAAGCCGGCATCCACCCCATTAAAATTAATATGGTCATCATGAAAGGTGTCAATGATGACGAAGTTGAAGATATGGTGCAGTATTGTGTCGATAATAACTTTACGCTGCGTTTTATAGAAACAATGCCTATGGGTGATACAGGTCGAGAAGCCTCCAACCAGTACTTGAGTTTACAAACAGTAAAGGAACGGCTAACGGAAAAGTTTAACCTTATCCCTACACAGATGCGCGGTGCCGGCCCAGCTCGATATTATAATATTGCCAATACCAAGGTGAATATAGGCTTTATTACCCCTATTTCTCAACATTTTTGCGAGACCTGTAATCGTGTTCGTTTAACCGTCAATGGAACTTTATATCTTTGTTTGGGTCAAGAACATAGCTACCCATTGCGTGAGCTATTGCGTGCAGGGTTAAGCGATGCAGAACTCGAACAACACATCATTAAAGCGATAGCGCTAAAGCCGGAGAACCATGAATTTTCAGAAGACCCAAGAAAACTCGTCCGATTTATGTCACAAACTGGTGGCTAAATTTTCTAATTATTTTTTCTTATTATTCAGTTTGTTTTTTTTGTTTAGCACCACTTCCTATGCAGAAGATGATAAAGGCAAAAGCTTAAGCGATATTCTTGAACTTAAAGAAGCACCAACGGGTGTTGTTATCGAAATAGTGACATGGGATGGCGACAACCTAAACTGGGCATTACCTCGCGCCCAGGATCATATTAAACAACTACGCGAAACTTTCCCTAAATTACCCGTTGCCATTGTCACACATGGTGCTGAACAATTTGCCTTAACCAATGATTCAAAAGATGAGAATAAAAAAGTCCATAGCCTTGTTCAATCATTAGGTGAGGCAGATGTTCAAGTACATGTATGTGAAACCTTTGCAGGTTGGCGCGGTTTAAGTGCTGATGATTTTCCTAGTTATGTAAATGTTGCTGCTGCAGGCCCAGCACAAGTAAATGATTACTTAGCCTTAGGTTATGAACTTATTATTATTACTGAAGAATAAGCTCTCACTACATTAATTTATGCACTTGCGCCATTTCTCTTTTATACGTTTTAACACAATTGCGACCACGATTTTTTGCTTCATACATAGCAATATCTACATTGTGCAATAGTTTTTTAATATTTAAGTCTTCCGTTAAGACTTCACTATAGACACCAATGCTAACGGTTACATTCAGTAAACTATTACGCCAAACAATTTCTAAACTTTCAATGGCTTGACGAATTTGATTAGCGCGAGATAGCGCAACACGCCCATCACAATTTAATCGTAATACAAACTCATCACCGGCATAACGTGCAACCACATCGCCTTTACGCATAAATGATTCCAATGTGCGCGCTATACTTGTTAAAATTTCATCTCCAGCAGCATGTCCATAGGTATCGTTAATTGATTTGAAATTATCAATATCAAATAATAATAATGAAATATGATCCAACTCGGTTCTTCCTCGAGTAATAACATCCGCTAAATCCATCTCAAAATAACGTCGATTTGATAACGACGTTAAAAAATCACTTTGTGCCGCTTCAGCTAACTTTTCATTCGTTACACGTAATTTTTTTGTTGCTTTATTAATTTTTAGTTGTAGATCACTATTTAACTCTGTTACTTCGTTGCGCGCATGTTGTAATCCTCGTACTAAAGATTTTAAAGCATAACCTAACTGTTTTGCTTCACGCGGTTCATAATCGGCAGGATATTCTATCTCTCCATGAAAATCATTGTCCAAAATTTGTTGACTGGCATTTGCTAAACGGTTTATAGGACGAGTAATCCAGCAAGAAATAAAATAACTCAATACCAGAGCAACGAATAAACCTATGGCTCCCCAAGCATAATTTGAAGACATAAATTTATTAACTTGAGCAGTCACTTCAGATTTAGGTTGCGGCACCATAACTCCCCAACCCGTTCCTTTTACCGAAGCAAAACCTGCAACCATATCTTCTTTTATAAACGATGAATAAAATTCGGTTACTCCTTTTTTACCTGCTTTCATTGCTTGGATAATTGGCCAATGGCTCAAGTTTTTCATTTCTGCCATCCATTCTGGATTGGGATGCGCAATGACTCGACCATTTTGATCAACAATCGCAGAATGTCCTCTCGCACCAAACTTAATTCCTTGACGCAGTTTTTCAATCACACTAACTCGTAATTCAGCAAGCAACACGCCGACTAGCTTATTTTGGGTATTAAAAATTGGCACCCCCATAATAATGGTGGGTTTTAAAGTAAAGGGGCTGGGCTTTATACCTGAAATATGTTGTCTTTCAGTTTGACTTATAAAGAGAAAACATTGCTCACTACTAAATTCTCGAGGAGAGATAGAAGCAAAATCATAATCAATGTCATTCGCTACTTTATAAGCGAGCATATCGCCCGATGTACTTACATAAGACAAACTGCCAAAACCACGCAGTTTGCTGAAGGTCTGATCAATATATTTTTGTAGTTGTTTTTTATCTGAGAGTAATGGCTTAATCGAACCCGAGATTAAATTTAACGTGTCGAAATGCGTATCCACGTAAATTTCAATTGGGGAGGTAAGATTTTCGGCTAACAGTTGATGTTTCTCGTGAATCTCTCGCCAGCTGTTATCCCAGGCAGTTGAGTGTAAATGTATAGCGACCAAACTAATTGGTAAAATGGCAACGAGCACCATTCCTATTATTAATAACCTGTTCACCGGCTGAGACAATAAACGCTGGAACATGACAAACCTCTCAAGCAAACATCCAGAAAAGTGTGACGTACGTCACACTTTAGCCACTATACCGAGAAAGCTGGTTAATTAATAGGCAATGTTATCGTCGGGATCCTTAAGGAGCCAGAGTTTACGAGATACTTACTGATAATAATCAATTTTTTAATGAATTATGAATTGAGCAGTATGATTGCTACCAGCAATAAACCAATCGCAAAGATTCGCTGTAAAAGGCCAGCAGGTAGGCTGTGAGCACAGCGAGCGCCTAAAGGCGCAAGCAATATACTGAATAGCCCGACACCAAATAACGCCGGTAAATAGACAAAACCCACGCTATATTGCGGAATAGAGCTGTTTCCCGCCCCCGCCCACATAAAAGCAAGTGAACCAGAAATCGCTATGGGTAAGCCAAGCGCAGCCGATGTTGCTATCGACTTTTGAATAGATAACCCCAACCAGCGAAGAAATGGCACGCTAAGTGTCCCGCCACCAATACCCACGATTGCGGAAACGCCACTAATAATAATCGCTGAAAAACTTAGCATTAATCTGCCGGGTTGCATCTGCCGAACTGTTTGAATCTTTGCGTTACTCAACAGTTTCAGTGCAACCAGTATTTCAAATATGGCGAAAATGATGAGTAAACTTTCTGAGCGTAAGTTCTTAGCAACCAATGCACCCAAGACGCCGCCAACTAAAATCCCCAGAGTCATTTTTTTTACAAATGGCCACTGTACTGCGCCATGTGCATGGTGGGCACGCATAGATGAAATGGAGCTTAAGATAATCGTTGCTAAAGACGTACCAATAGCAATATGCATGCTTACAGAAGAGTCGAAACCTTGGACAGCAAAACAATATAACAATGCCGGTACGATAATAAGACCACCACCTACACCAAACAGTCCGGCAAGAAATCCTGCAGCAATACCGGTTGTAGCGTAAAGAAATAGTATAGAAAAACTCAATTTAGCTTAGTTACCGTATCCAAATTGTTTTTGCATTGACAAATTCTTTAATACCGTGATGCGATAACTCGCGTCCAAAGCCGGAGCGTTTGATACCACCAAAAGGCAGTCGTGAATCACTCTTTACAAAACCATTTACAAAACTACAACCCGCTTGTAATTTTAAGGCTACAGCTTCGCCAAGTTTATTATCTTGTGTCCAGACACTACTGCCTAAACCAAACACTGAACTATTTGCCACTGCAACGGCTTCATCGGCATCTTTCACGCGAATAACAATAGCAACAGGTCCAAAGAGTTCTTCAGTATAAGCTCGCATTCCTTTTTCAACGTTATCGAGAATAGATGCTTTATAATAAGCGCCGGCACAATCAATCGGTTCACAGCCCGTTACCGCAATAGCTCCTGCTTTTAGGGTGTCAACAACTTGCTCGTGTAACTCATCTCTTAAATCTTCTCGCGCCATGGGTGCCAGTGTTGTCGTTTCATCCATTGGATCGCCATGTTGTAATGCTTCCACAGCGACTTTAAATTGTTTAACAAATTCATCGGCGATTTTATCAACCACAATAAAACGTTTAGCGGCAATACAGCTTTGCCCGGTATTCAAATAACGTGAAATAACGGCTTGTGGGACAGCTAACGATAAGTCCGCATCGTCTAAAACAATAAAGGCATCGGAACCACCTAATTCTAAAACAGATTTTTTCAAAACATTGGCTGCCGTTGAAGCCACTTGCCTACCCGCGGGCTCACTCCCCGTTAGTGTTACCGCATGAATACGATCGTCCTCGATAACCTGTTTTACTTGAGAAGCTCGAATCATTAAACTTTTAAACACACCTGTTGGAGCACCGGCCTTTTCAAAGACTTCTTCAATCGCAAATGCGCACTGCGGTACATTTGAGGCATGCTTTAAAACACCGGTATTACCCGCAACCAAGGCCGGTGCAGCAAAACGAAAAACTTGCCAGAAAGGAAAATTCCAAGGCATAACAGCAAGCACCGTCCCTAAAGGTTGATGCGCAACATAACTTTTGCCTGCGTCCGATTCAATGATTTCATCTGCTAAAAATTTCTCGCCGTTTTGCGCATAGAAATCACAAACGCCAGCACATTTTTCTACTTCAGCACGAGCGTCTTTGATTAGTTTGCCCATTTCTTCTGTAATAATGGCCGCATATTTATCTTTATTATCACGCAACACTTGCCCCGCTCGAGCAACAATTTCAGCTCGATGACTCATCGACATCTCCTGCCAAACTGAGGTTACGTTTGCCGTTTCTACTAGTGCTTTTTCAATTTCAGCATCATCCCAAGATTGGATTGATTTTACCTTTTCACCCGTTGCGGGGTTAATCACATCAAAACTCATCGCTATTCCCTTATTAAATAAACTATTCATTAACTTGGCTATATAATAGTATAACCTTGTTAATAAATAATTTAAGCAATGATTATCATAAATAAAAATGAGTATTAAAATTTACACTGTTGGCGGTTTTGTTCGCGACCAATTACTGAATATCCCGAGTAAGGATAAAGATTGGGTCGTGGTCGGCGCCACACCTGAACAAATGCAACAACAAGGCTATACTGCGGTTGGTAAAGACTTCCCTGTATTTTTACACCCAAAAACCAAACAAGAATATGCGCTTGCGCGCACCGAGCGTAAAACGTCGGTAGGTTACACAGGCTTTCAATTTAATACTGATGTGAGTGTTACACTTGAAGATGATTTAATTCGTCGTGATTTAACCATTAATGCTATTGCGCAAGATGAAAATGGTAATATTATTGATCCTTATAATGGTCAACAAGATATTAAAAATAAGCTTTTACGCCATGTTTCTCCCGCTTTTATCGAAGATCCATTACGTGTATTACGTGTTGCCCGTTTTGCAGCACGCTTTGCTCACCTAGGCTTTACGATAGCAGATGAAACACTTGCCCTTATGCAAAAAATCACCGACTCAGGTGAACTCGCATCAATTGTTGCTGAACGTGTTTGGCAAGAACTACATGCAACACTACTCACTAAAAACCCAGAAGTTTTTTTTAAAGTATTGCGTGAATGTGGAGCATTAAAGGTCTTATTCCCTGAAATTGATTGTTTGTTTGGTGTGCCACAAACTAAAGAATATCATCCAGAGATTGATACCGGCATTCATACCTTAATGGTATTGGAACAAGCTGTTCTATTAAGTGATGATGCAGAAGTACGATTCGCTGCATTAGTACACGATTTAGGAAAAGGTCTTACACCAAAGAATGAGTGGCCACGTCATATTGGTCATGAACATCGCGGCATCGATCCCGTTAAACAATTATGTAATCGCTTTAAAGTTCCTAAGACCTATCGCGAGCTAGCCTTAATCGTTACCGAATACCATTTAAACTATCATCGCATTGAAGAGTTGAAAGCAGCAACGGTAATAAAGTATTTAAAACTCATGGATGCCTTTCGACGACCTGAACGTTTTGAAAATTTCTTGCTTGCCTGTGAAGCCGATTCGCGAGGACGAACAGGGTTAGAAAAAAACAATTTTAAACAGCCAAAAATATTCCGAGATTATTTTAAGGCTGCCAATGAAGTTGATTATTCTCATTTACAAAACCAGAATCTACAAGGGAAAGAGTTTGCGGATGAGATTATTAAACTAAGAACTAAGGCTATTGCTGAAATTAAAAAAAAATCATAATTACTGCACGCTATTGATACCTATTTATTCTTAGCAATTTTATTATGGTATAAATCTTCAATAGGGAAAATCATTCTATAATCATCCCAATTTAGATTTCCATCTATAATTTCATATTTTAAAAACTCAGGAACTGATTTATATTTATCATAGTCTGGATACCCAGAAGTAAATATAAATTTTGAGAAATCTACTATCTCATGGTGTCCATCAGTAAACTCTATATCTAAAATATGTCCTATTTTATGTTCAACCGAATTAACCGATAGTTCTGACATTACGCACCCTTTGAGTAATATGTTTAGGTGATATATGTTTTTTCTTAACAAAATAATCTACCCATTTATCAACAATATCTGTTGCATAAAAATTAACAAAACTCTTTGCGTTTAGAGACTTCTAATCCTCTGCCTCTATCTTTTAAAATTATTTTTTTAATTTTCCCATTAAGCATAGGTATCTCAGCTTTAGTCTCCTTACCATGAATATGCATGGGTTCATATTCATTACTATATAAAAAGAATATTACTCCGAGGTACTCATAGAGTTTGGCATAGCTTGCTCCTTGCTTTAGCGTAATGACAATATAATGATATTTACGACTAAATTTTAACCAAAAAACATAAAATTACAAATGAACTACCCCACAAAAAGATTAACTTAATAACTAACTACAGGAGTTAATTTTTTAGCCTGTTCTACCCAACTCTCAATATTCTTCAGGCCAGGAGTTTTGCGTACTAGATTTTTTTTAGCATTAACTTCTTCTACCTTGCTATGCAAATTTTCTGCATTACGATTACGTAATTCCTTCACCGTATCAACACCCGCCATCTCTAATAATTCTGAATACTGGGTAGAAATACCTGCTACTCGACACAGATCGCATAAATTAACCCATTTTAAAATTCGTCCGTGATCAACCCCGGTTTGCTCAGCAATTGTTTTTCTGCCTTTTGGGTTTGCACCTTTCTCCAAGAGCTTCTCAACACTAGCTATACCCGCTTCACGTAATTTGCTTCCAAACTTTGGACCAATACCTTCAATATCTTCTATTTTCATTTTATTTTCCCCCTATTGTAAAATTATAATTTAATCGACTTATATGTCTCGTTATTAGCACTATCTTTTATGCGAATTCATAAATGGCAACAACTGACGTAACCCTGAACTCACAAGTGAGTTAGTAATTCCTGTATCTTTAGCGATTACATGAATATCTATTTTTTCAAGTATCTCATCCTCATCAACTCCACAGACTCTACCTGCACAAAATAACTGAGAAACCGCCGTTGGAATAAAATTAATCGCCTGTCTTTCGCTAAAACCAGATGACACCAAACTCGAAAACATTTCCGAGTATTTTTCATTTAAGACAGTACCCATAAAGTCCATAGCCACTTTCTCCAGATCCCAATAAATAATTACGTAAAACTTATATTTATATTTACAGTCCAACTATAAACTTCAATCGAACTAACTCAATACATATAAAGCACATTTAACAATGGTTTATCATTTGCTCGCTGGATTTTATTTCAGATAGAGGTAATCAATCAGAAAGAATAAAAACGCACTATATTTTCAAAGAAAAATAACAAGCAAAGCTTCGTGAATTTTTTCAAGAGGCTTCATTTTTTATCTGCATAATGTCTTGACGAAGAAGATATTATAATAAAACCAATCGTTTAATTATAACGTTTAACAAAATATGAACTGTCATATTTTTGTTAACTTTTTGACCTAGGGTTATCGTATAAATATATTGAAAATCGCGCTTAATCGCTGAATAATATTTTATTCAGTATTGTTACGAAATATCTATTTTCTACGGATTTATTATTAAGGTTATTTTAAGCATTACAAAAACATTAGTATTAAAACAATACCTAAAACAAAGCGGTAAATTACAAATGGCATCATGCCAACACGTTCAAGTAATTTTAAGAAAAAATGAATACAAACATAAGCGACTAAGCCGGATAAAAGTATTCCGAGTGAAATTTCAGCCCAATTCACAACATCATCCGCTTTTATTAATTGTAAAGTTTTATAACTGCCTGATGCCAGTATTGCGGGGATAGACAAAAGAAAAGAGAATCGAGCTGCGGCAGAGCGAGTTAAACCTAACATTAATGCAGCGGTCATTGTAATACCTGACCGCGAGGTACCCGGTATTAAAGCAAAAGCCTGAGCAATACCAATAATTAAAATGTCTTTGAAAGATAAGCCGTGTTCATCACGCTCTTGCTTGCCGCGTGCATCAGCATACCAAAGTAAAAAACCAAACCCAATTGTTGTGGCGGCAATAATTAAGGGAGAACGCAATACGGTATCGATAAAATCACTAAACAATAATCCCGCAATACAAACAGGAATGGTGCCGATAATAACACCCCAGGCTAACGAGCTTTCACCCACTTGCTTACGTTGGATACACGACTGACTCCAATCAATCGTCATGGATATTATTTCTTTTCTAAAATAAAACATAACAGCCGTTAACGTGCCAACATGTACGGCAATATCAAATGCTAGCCCCTGATCTTGCCACCCGGTTACAACAGGCACTAAAATTAAATGCGCTGAACTTGATATTGGTAAAAATTCTGAAAACCCTTGGACTAAAGCTAATACGATTATTTGGATTAAAGTCACACTACTTCCTGTAAATATTTGTAATAAACATATTATAAATGATCGCGCATATCATTAAAATGAAAAGCATCCAAACTCACCGTGCAATTCTTGCTAAAAGCTATCACTTTAATTATTTCACCCATTTCATATGGCATGGTTAATTTTTTTATTTTATTTGTTAATTCTATTTGCTCAACAATATTGTCTTGCTCAATAAACTCAACGGCCTTTTCTTCTGCCAGCTGCGCAATACCTGCACCAAACAAAAAATTGGATTGCGTTGTATAACCAAGTACATTCATCCCACACTCAATTGCACAATCGGCTATTGCGGTAAAATCAACATGTGCAGTCAAGTCTTGTAATCCTGGATAAATAAATGGGTTATCGTGATGCCGATGTCGATAAAAACAGGTTAACGTTCCATTATTGCGTTGCTCGTGATAATACTCGTGCTGCGGGTAACCATAGTCTATTAAAAGAATGACACCGCTATTTAACTTTTCTGAAATACTCGTTAGCCAATCTTCAGCATTAAAATTTATTTCAGATTTAAATCCAGGGTTTAATTCAGCATTTTCAGATTCTATTTTTTGTAGGCGCTGGCAAATACGCTGATAACTTGAATCGTTATTATCTGAATTTAAAATATAATTAAATTTAAATTCACCATCTTCAATTATAACGTGTTCAGTAGAAATGCCTTGTTTTTCTTTCTTAAAACGAACTACTGGCATGGCATCAAGTAATTCATTTGCTATTACAACAGCGTTTAAATTTTCAGGAATACTATCTAACCACTCAACACGCTCATATAGTTCTGCTGCCTTACTTTTAATATATTGTTGTTGACGTAAACGTAGGTCGGCACTGAGCTCTAAAATATAATACTTTTCAGGTAAATTATCTAAGTGATTAAGATGTTGCAAAATATTTGTTGCCATTTTCCCGCTACCTGCACCAACTTCTAAGATGCTACTCTCATCGATAGCGTCCAATGCAGGTAAAATAGCTTGAGCAATACTTTGAGAAAATAGCGGGGAAATTTCAGGTGCTGTGATAAAATCGCCTTCCGCACCAAGCTTAGTACTGCCGGCACTGTAATAGCCCAAACCCGGCTCATAGAGAACGGTTTGCATAAACTCAGTGAACGAAATACTGCCTTTGTCTGCAATTTTATCGAATAAGCACTGACGGACTTTTTCACTATGTAGCGCTGCATCTTTATCAGGTACCGGTAACTCATTAACGGTATTTGTTAGCTTTTGATTATGCTTGGATTCGGTCATATATCTTTACGCGACTTCGGGTTACAATAAGAGTATGTCGGAAACGGATTCTAACCAGAACACTCAAAACAAGGTAGCCTTAATTACAGGTGGTGCTCGTCGTATCGGTGCAGAAATCGCCTCGACATTACATGAAAATGGCTTCAACCTTGCGCTACATTACCGTAACTCCCGATCTGATGCCCAAGCCTTACAGAAACAACTCAATGAAAAGCGTCCTGATTCTGTCACGCTAATTCAAGCCGATTTACACAATACAGCAGGCCTCAACACACTAGTCAAAAGTACCGTTGATAATCTTGGTCGCTTGGACGTTGTGATAAACAATGCGTCGAGTTTTTACCCCACTCCCATAGGAAAAGCCACTGAAAACAATTGGGATGATTTAATCGGCAGTAATTTGAAAGCGCCATTTTTTCTAGCACAGGCTGCCGCACCAGCATTAAAAAAATCCAATGGCTGTATTGTGAGCATTGTTGATATTCATTCAGAACGCCCATTAAAAGAACACCCTATTTACTGTATGGCAAAAGCGGGGCTCGCGATGATGACAAAGTCTTTAGCAAAAGAACTTGGCCCAGAAATAAGAGTCAATGGCGTTTCACCTGGCGCAATTTTATGGCCTGAAAATGAAATGGACCAACTTACACAACAACGTATAGTTTCGCGCTCTTTTTTAAAGCGTCAGGGTAGCGCATCTGATATCGCACAAGCTGTTTTATTTTTAGTCAAAAAAGCCCCATATGTAACGGGGCAGATTATTGCAGTAGACGGTGGGCGTTCGCTAAACAGTTAGCCTCTAATTTAGAGCTTATATTCTAAAGTGTGTCATCAGCTCGTCTAACTGTGATGAAATGCTTTCTAGCTCAGTACTTGCCATTTGGGTTGTCTGTGCACCACTAGCGGTTTGTGCGGTATGATCACTAATTTTATTTATATTGATGTTAATTTCTTCAGCTACAGCATTTTGCTCTTCGGCAGCACTCGCTATTTGAGTGTTCATCATGTTGATTTTAGCAACAGCTTCTGTAATAAGCTCTAATGATGAACCAGCTTCAGTGGTTTTTTCTACACTTTGCTGCACTTGCTGGCGACCTTTCTCCATAGCGCTAACAGCTTTTTCTGCGCCGATTTGTATATTATCTATAATCGATTTTATTTCCGTTGTTGATTCCTGTGTTCGGCTCGCTAATGTCCGAACCTCATCCGCCACAACCGCAAAACCTCTACCTTGTTCACCTGCTCGCGCAGCTTCTATAGCAGCGTTAAGTGCTAGCAAATTAGTTTGCTCAGCAATTCCTTGTATAACATCTAACACACTGCCTATATTTTCGCTGTCCGTTCTCAACAGATTAATCACATTAGATGCTTCTTCAATATCGTCAACAAGAACGTGAATATACTCAATTGAAAGCGTAACTATTTTCTTACCCTCTGTCGCCTGTTCATCTGCATCATGTGTTGCACCTGCGGCATCAGTCGCACTACGAGCAACTTCACTTACCGTTGCTGCCATTTCATTAATTGCCGTTGCAACTTGTTCTGTTTCAATTTGTTGATTATCAATTGACCCTTTCGTGGTATCAGTAATAGATGATAGTTCTTTTGCTGAAGCAGAAAGTTGCTTAGAAGCATTGTTTACGCTACTAATTGCATTATGTATTTTATCAAGGAACGAGTTAAAATATAGACCTACTCGATCTATTGCATCCTTACTTTTTATTTCAACACGCTGGGTTAAATCACCGTCGCCTTCAGCAATATTTTTCATCCTACCTTCTAAATTACTTAGTCGTCTAATGACAAGAACCATAAACATCCAGTAGACAACCGCAACCGTTATCAAGCTACAGATAAAAGCTAATACAAATAAACTTGTTTTGGTTGTATCTAAAGCGTCTTTACCCGCATCCATCATTTTTTGACTATCAACAGCGGTTTCTACAGCGGCTTCTTTTGTGTCTTTAACTAAACGGTTATAATTAAACCCAATAATCACTTTGCCTAACTCTACACCATCATATTCAATTTTTGATTTTACAAAATCACCCTTCAATATTTTCGATTTATCTCCTGATGCGGCTAAAGAATTACCCGTTTTATTCTCGAAAGCAGCGTAACCAATATCCTCATCTTGTCTAACCATATCAGCATAATTTTTTAAAGAGCTTAAATCAAACTCAGCAATCGCAGAAGGAGCTATTGTAGCGAGCAACGCAGACAAACCTTTTACTTTATGCAATTGTGCTTGCTTAGTTGCAGCCTGATTTCTATTAACTAATTTTTTCACCATTGCATCCGATTTTTGCAATAATGAATTAATCGTGCTCGATTGCTGGCTATATATAATAAAAGCTGAAGATAACAAAGTGACCGACATCACGATTATAATCGATAGCATAAATTTTGCGGTTATCCCCATTCTTGTGGGTAACGCTAACTTTTCTAAAAACGATTTCTGGATTTCACTCATCTTTGACACCATTCCATTTCATAATCAAACCCGATATTCAAATGTCTTAGTTGAATGGCGGTAAATTTAAAGACTTTAAAGTATCACTTAATTTAGCTAATGATAACGGCTCAACAAAACCTACTATTTTTGCTGTTTTACTTGCCTGACTACTTGCTGTTAACTTTAATAACGCGGCTTTAATTTTATCGCTATCAGCTGTTTTAGCTGTTTTTAAAACGCTCATTGTCCAACTTGGATATAACGCTGTTGAATGGAGTGCAGACAAGCTATCATTTTGTTTGTCGATAATGGTAAAGTCAGCAAGGTTAATGCCTTCCTTAGACATTGACTCCAGTAAACCCGATTTTATAAAACCCGCATCAAATATACCTGCTTGAACAGCAAGCACAATGTCATCTTGTTTTTTTGCTTCTTTAAAAACGGCGAAATCTTTATGAGGGTCAACTCCTTTATCTTTTAAGTGCTTTACCTGAAAAACATAAGCCGCAGCTGAGCGTTTAAATTTAAAGCCCATTACCTTTTTGCCTTTAAGATCTGAAGCCTTAGTTATTCCATTGCCTTTTTTTGCAATAATAACGCCCGCAAACTGGCTTCCCGACTTTTTGTTCATTGTGGCAATAGGTCTTGCACCGTGTTTAACTTTTAAAGCAACCGCTAAAACAGGATTCGATAACATATAATCAATCTCACCACCTGCAACGGCATTAATCGTTTGAGCTGGATTTAGCGGAACAATTTTCACAGTAGAGCCCACTTCTGATTCTAAATATTTACCTAATTCGTCCCATCTCTTCAACGCCTTTAATGCACCTCTAGAGGCCTGCACGCCAACTTTTATTTCCGCAGCAACGACACTATTTGCAACAAAAATAAACATAAAAACAAAACTTAATTTCATTAAATATTTCATTATTTCACCCTAATTTTAATCGTGAGATAGCACTATCGGCTAATCAATAGGTTTCATTAATTTATTTATAATGAAACTTCTTCTAATGACTAAAACGCTGCCAGCACTAACCCACTGCGTAAATCTAACGCAGGTATTGGCTCAATTATTACGAGATTTATCGGCAGAAAGGCTGATTACTTTAAGGTTACGACAACCTAACAAGACCTTTTATAAGGATTTGACCACTTGCATATTAATATCGGTTTTATCAAAGGCAGCCCAGAGCTCGGCTATCGTTTTATTTAAACTCGGGTGTGTATAATCTGGAATTAATTCAAAAAGAGGTTGTAAAACAAAGGCATAACGCGTTATTTCGTCGCGAGGAATGGAAATGCTTGCTGAATGAAATACTTCGCTATCATATAAAAGAAGGTCCATATCTAATGTTCTAGAAGAAAATTTGGCGGTATTACGAATGCGACCTTGGATCGCTTCAATGCCATGTAACGACTCAACAAATTCAGGGATAGATTGTTCGGTATCGACGGCTACAACCAAATTTAGAAAATCGTCACCATCAAAACCCACGGCGCTATTTTGATAAATAGTTGAAAGGTTTAATTTACCATAACGCGCTTCTAAAGCGGCAAGAGCTGCACGAATATTTGTTTTTGCATCTACATTACTGCCAATACTGATGTAAGCGACCGCCATAACCTAGCTACCGACTACCACGCTCAATTAAAATACCCACATCACGTGCACCACGTAAAGCACCGGGTTTGTTCAGCTTCAATCGCACCCAAGGTACCCCAAAATCATTACGTACCAACTCACAAACACGTTCAGCCAGTGTTTCCACAAGCTGAAATTCACTGTCCTCAACATAGCCAATGATGGACTTTGTTAATGTTTTGTAATCAATCGTATCGTCAATATGGTCAGATGCAGCAGCCATGCTAATATCAGTTGCTAACTCTAAATCTAAAACGACCGTTTGTTTAATTTGGCGTTCCCAATCAAAAATACCAATAACGGTTTCAATACGTAACTCACTAATAAATATAATATCTCGCATAATGCTGGAACCTGTAAAAATAATTGTCTGAATTGGAAATTTAAGTACGCAACTATACACTGCTAGGCCAAATCACACTATAATCTGCTCTTGTTTTTCGTTTGGATATTTAACTAATGCCTTTACTCGATATTTCTATTATTAGCCTGGCTTATTTACTTGGCTCCATCTCAACGGCGATTGTCGTGTGTAAGTTAATGCAATTGCCCGATCCACGGACACAAGGCTCAGGTAACCCAGGGGCGACCAATGTCCTCCGAGTAGGCGGTAAAATACCGGCTGCCATCACCTTGTTTGGCGATATGCTCAAAGGCTTACTTCCCGTGTTGGCTGCTCGTTATTTAGAACTCAATATATTAGCCATTGCACTTACCGGTGCCGCTGCGTTTATCGGACACTTGTTTCCTATTTTCTTTGGCTTTAAAGGCGGTAAAGGTGTTGCGACGTTACTCGGCGTACTCTTTGGATTTTCTTGGTGGGTAGGTTTAGCAACCGCCGCAACTTGGTTGATTATCGCAAAAGTTTTTAAGTTATCTTCTTTAGCCGCGCTTATTGCGACGGCATTAGCACCGATTTATTTATACTTTTTATTATCCGACTCGCTACCGTTAATATTAACCACCAGCATTATGGTTATAATTTTATTTTGGCGCCATAAAAGTAATATTCAAAAATTACTTTCAGGCAGTGAGAGTAGCATTGGAAAATCCTAGAGAAATAATTTATAGCGTAATTATTTGTAGAATAATTATTTTTTGTCACAAGGCCGTTGAAAATAACACGTCATTACACAAGTAATCGACGTTAATATCCAAAACAAAAAGAAGCCTATCGTATAACCACCCATTCTAGAAATTTCACCATAACCACTCACTTGCATAAGTAACTGTGGATCAAAATAGGCAAAAAATAAAATTGTCGCCACACCTGCAGTTAGAAATGAAGGCCACAGTACCGCTATTACTTTCTGTACAGCCGGTATTGGTTTAGCACCATTAGTATTTTCCACGCTCACACGCTCCTCCTTTATTCTGCACTTAATTGAATATTAATTATTTTATTTTTAATTTTTCCATTTAACTGCCAAACTCGATCGACAGGCAACAATTTTACGTACCAGATACCTTTCTCTAACAAAGAAACAACTTCATTATTTTTCTTACTCTCATAAACAGCAGCAAGTTGATTATTATAATTCTTTTGGTCTGTCTGAAGTAATACCAATGAAAAATCTTTGCTTTTCTGTGTTGCATGGTGGAAATACAATGTTACAACTGGAGACAATTTTAATTTACTATCTAACGCATTCAGTTCCAATTGAAGTCGTTGATTTTCAGTTAGTATTTTTGCCGACAACCCCGACTTTTTAGCAAATTCAATTTTTGATAAATTTCTATTAATCTGCATGGCTTCTTTATAGTAATCATCAACAACCATACTATCTTGGTTTTTCACCGCCAAAATGACAGTCGCAATACTCGCAACAACCGCGGTGGCTGGCAAAAAGATTAAAAACCACGGCCAAAATTGTTTATACCAACGTGTATTCATTGTATTTTGCATAAATTATTTAACCTTCCTTTATCTAACGAGCGGGCCAATAAATCGACCTTTTTCTTCAACATGAATATCGGGATTGGTTGTTGATATTAAATCAAAATTTAAACTTTGTGACATTTTCTTTAAGTGAATAGGATCAACTTGAATACTAATCGGTAAATCAAATACCTCGCCGCTACGAACCGTTATTCTCGGTACTTTAGAAATAACTTTAATTTTATCAATACCCGTGATCGTTAACTTATATTCATGCGATACAAGATCCATATTGATAACTTTAAGTGTATAAATGTTTTCAATTAAACCTTCATTCGTTTCACGATATAACGCATTTCTATCCCGAATAATATCCAGTTCTAAAGGCACTCGAAGCACCATGCTATAAATAAGTGCAGAAGTAATACCTACTAGCAATAAAAAATAAATAATAATTCGCGGGCGTAATATTTTTGTTTTGATACCATCGATTTGATTTAAGGTTGTATATTGAACTAGGTTCTTTTCATAACCCATTTTATCCATTACCTGATTACAAACATCAATACAGGCCGCACAACCTATACATTGGTATTGCATACCTTTACGAATATCAATACCCGTTGGACAAACCTGCACACACAAGGTGCAGTCAACACAAGCACCTAGGCCAGATGAATTTGGGTCAGTATTCTTTTTACGTGAACCTCGAGGCTCACCTCGTTTTTCATCATAAGATATTACCAGCGTGTCGTTATCAAACATGGCGCTTTGAAAACGTGCATAAGGACACATGTAAATACAAACTTGCTCGCGCATCCAACCCGCATTGCCATAGGTAGCAAAGCCATAAAAGAAAACCCAAAAGGTTTCCCAAGGACCAAGAGTAAAATTAATAAAAGAAACACCCAGTTCAAGTATAGGTGTGAAGTAACCCACAAAGGTAAAACCCGTCCACAACGATAAGAGTAACCATAAACCATGTTTAATAGCTTTACGCATAACTTTATTTTTTGATAATGAGCTTTTATCCAGTTTAATTTGTTGGTTACGACTGCCTTCAACTTTGCGTTCAATCCATAAAAATAATTCAGTCCAAACGGTTTGCGGGCAAGCGTAACCACACCATAAGCGACCGGCTAGCGCGGTAAAAAAGAAAAGAGCTAATGCAGCAATAATGAGTAAAGCGGCAAGATAAATAAAATCTTGAGGCCAGAAGGTAAGCGAAAAAATATAAAATTTACGGGCAGGCAAATCAAACAAAACTGCTTGATGACCATCCCACTGTAACCACGGAACTAAATAGTATCCACCTAATAGGACGAATACACCTAGTACACGATAAGTTGCGAACAGGCCAGTTACCGCACGTGGATACACTTTTTCATGTTTAGCAAAAGGTTCGTCGGATACGACTTCTTCTGTAACTTTGCGTTGACTCATTAAAAACCTATCTAAAGAATGTCATTCCCGCGAAGGCGGGAATCCAAGATGCTGAAATATAAACGTACTAGATTCCCGCCTTCGCGGGAATGACGGCTCGACACAACGAGATACTACGTCTTTTTTGTAGTAATCGTCATAATCTCGCCGCAGTTAAAATATATAAATCAATTACTCAAACTATAAATATAAGCCGCAAGCAAATGAGATTTATCTTCACCTAAGAAATTTTTGTGCGCTGGCATCTGACCATTACGACCTTCAACTATCGTCTTTTTAATGACTCCTAGAGAACCACCATACAACCAAATGTTATCCGTTAAATCGGCAGCGCCTAAAGCTGGATTACCCTTACCGGATGCTTGGTGACACGCCGCACACATCATTTCAAATTTAGCTTTACCCGCTTTAGTTTTTGCCGCGTCTGTTGTTCGACCACTTAAACTCGCAACATAGGTAGCCACTTCATCAACACCAGCATCACCCCCTAAGGCTGCGCCCATTGCCGGCATGATACCGCTACGACCATTTAAAATAGAAGTTTTAATCGCTTCGGGTGTATTGCCATATAACGAGTCTTTATCTGTTAGATTAGGAAAACCTCGCGCACCTTTTGCATCTGAACCATGACAGGTTGAGCAATAAGTTAAAAATAAACGTTGCCCCATTGCGTTGGCTTTTTTATCTTTCGCAAGTTCTGTTATCGGTGTTGCGGCGTACTTTGCAAACAAAGGACCATATTTTTTATTCGCATCAGCAACTTCTTCCTCATACTCACCTATTTGAGACCAACCTAGGCTGCCTTCAAAGTTCCCCAAGCCAGGATAAAGGTAAAGATATACAATTGAAAAAACCAATGAAATATAAAACATCCACAACCACCAACGTGGCATTGGATTATTTAATTCTTCTAAGTTGCCATCCCAAACATGACCGGTAACATCACCTTCGGATGCATCTCCAGCGCGTTTTTTACTTGCCCACTTTATTAACCAAAAACAGCCAACAATGTTAAGCACCGTTAAAATAATAATGTAATTACTCCAGAAGCTACTCATGAATGATCTCCACTATTATGAATCTTGTTATACGCTGTACTTTCTTTGTTTAGAGGTTTCGGTTGTTCCGGCTCATCAAAAGGTAAGTTAGCGGCTTCGTTAAAATCTTGTTTGCGATTTTTACTCCACGCCCAAATATAAATACCAATGAGCAAGGCAAACATAACGACAGAGAAAAAAGCACGTAAATCATTTAAGTCCATCATGTTCCTCCTACCGTCTTGTTTTAATGCTTGTACCAAGCACTTGTAAGTATGAAATTAAGGCATCCATTTCGGTTTTATCTTTTACTGCTTCGCTAGCACCATCAATTTCGGCTTGTGAATATGGAACACCTAGAAGTTTCATTGCACTTATCTTTTTAGGTGTCATCGTAGAATCAATTATGTTTTCTTCCAACCATGGGAAGCCAGGCATATTTGATTCAGGTACGACATCACGCGGATTAATCATATGCACACGATGCCAGTCATCACTATAACGACCGCCAACTCGCGCTAGATCAGGCCCAGTCCGTTTTGAACCCCACTGGAAAGGATGGTCGTAAACAGATTCACCTGCAACAGAGTAATGCCCGTAACGTTCTGTCTCTGCTCTAAAAGGACGAATCATTTGTGAATGGCAGGTGTAGCAACCTTCACGTATATAGACGTCACGTCCTTCCAATTGTAATGCGGTATAAGGTTTTAACCCTTTGACCGGCTCAGTCGTATCTTTCATAAAAAATAGCGGCACTATTTCAACTAAACCACCAATACTAATCACTAAGATGACAAACAAGGCGAGCAGGCCTGCATTCGTTTCTATTTTTTCATGGCTCATGATTGGCCTCCTGCAACCTTTGCATTAGCTAATGGCGATTCTGCATTATCAAGGTTCGGCTCTAAATCTCGAATTGGCGAACCGTCAATTGTTTTCCAAACGTTATAGGCCATTAACAGCATGCCACTAAAGAATAAGAAACCGCCGAGCAATCTCACCATGTAATAGGGATAAGTTGCTTCTAAGCTTTCAACAAAGCTATAAGTTAAGGTGCCGTCGTCATTAACTGCACGCCACATTAAACCTTGCATAACACCTGCGATCCACATTGCGGCGATATACAAAACAATCCCTAGCGTTGAAATCCAAAAATGCATTTCAATAAACTTAATCGAATACATTTGCTGCCGACCAAATACTTTAGGAATTAGGAAATACATTGCGCCAATCGATACAAGCGCAACCCAACCAAGCGCACCTGAATGTACGTGGCCTATTGTCCAATCTGTATAATGCGAAAGCGCATTAACCGTTTTGATTGCCATCATCGGGCCTTCAAAAGTCGACATACCATAAAACGATAACGAGACAACAAGGAATTTTAAAATAGGATCTTGACGTAACTTATACCAGGCACCCGATAAAGTCATAATACCGTTAACCATACCCCCCCAACTTGGCGCGAGTAAGATAAGCGAAAACACCATACCAAGTGATTGTGCCCAATCAGGTAACGCAGTGTATTGAAGATGATGTGGACCAGCCCACATATAAGTTGAAACCAAAGCCCAGAAATGCACAACCGATAATCGATAGGAATAAACCGGCTTACCCACTTGCTTAGGAATAAAGTAATACATAATGCCTAAGAAGCCGGCTGTTAAAAAGAAACCCACTGCGTTGTGTCCGTACCACCACTGAATCATCGCATCCATTGTGCCGGCATACACTGAATAAGATTTTGTCATTGAAATCGGAATCGCTGCGCTGTTTACAATATGTAAAACCGCAACCGTTAAAATAAATGCGCCAAAGAACCAGTTAGCAACATAAATATGTTTTACTCGACGTTGCATTAACGTTCCAAAAAAGACAATCGCATACACAACCCAAACCACTGCAATTAAAATATCAATCGGCCATTCTAATTCCGCATATTCTTTTGATGTTGTAATGCCTAACGGTAAGGTAATGGCCGCTAAAACAATAATCAGCGTCCAACCCCAAAAAACAAAGGCTGCGAGTTTGTCGCTAAACAATCTAACTTGGCAGGTTCGCTGTACCACATAAAACGAAGTGGCCATTAAAGCTGAGCCACCAAAGGCAAAAATAACAGCGTTAGTATGAAGAGGCCGTAGACGACTGTAGGTTAAATAAGGGATATCAAAATTGAGTTGCGGCCAAACAAGTTGCGCGGCAATAATGACACCGACCAACATGCCAACAATGCCCCATACCACCGTCATTACCGTAAATTGCTGTACGACTTTGTAATTATATGTTTCAGGATTTGAATTTGTTGTCATTATTCTTTTCCATTTTTCGAGTAACAATATTATCCGGCAGCATGAAGCGGCCACGAATAAGCCTGCGGAAGATAATGACTTAAAATGAAAAACAGAAAACTGATCTGGATCAGCTTCGCGGTGAGTAATTTAGGTTGTTAATTATAGAAAGGGAAATCTAACGAAAACGCCAATAAGCCCTACATTTAAAGTGATTTAATTGGCGTTTGATAATACATTTATGCTTTTGTTTTGATTGAGTTACTACTATCAGTATCCCTAACAACATCACCAGTACAAGATTGAGCCTGAGTTTGCAAAGCGTGCAAGTTAAGAATTTCTATATGTTTACGCTCAACATGCAAAATTTTTGCTTCTTGAAGTTGAGTAAACAACCGACTCACTGTCTCAACAGCTAAACCCAACATATTGGCAATATCATTGCGCGACATACTTAAATTAAATTCCTTCGCTGAGTGACCACGGTCACTATGTCGTTGAGACATCTCAACCAAAAAGTTGGCCAACCGCGCTTCTGCCGTCATTTTAGCTAGCTGGGTAACATGGCATTGCTCATGTTGTAACTCTTCACTCATTAAACTCATTAAATGATGACTTAAACCAGGGACTTCAGCACTCAATTTTTCTAACTTATCAAAAGGAATTTCGCAGACACTCGACGTTTCTAATGCTTTAGAATAACAATGGTGTTCAGCACCATGAATCGCATCCAATCCCATCAACTCGCCTGATAAGTGAAAACCAATGACCTGTTCGGCAGAATCAGTAACCGGCGTGTAGGATTTGAACGAACCAGAGCGTACGACAAAAAGTGATTTTAGCTTGTCACCGGCATGATAAAGATAACTGCCTTTTTCAACCACACGACGGCGTTGAATAATACCTTCCAATTTGTCGATATCAGCCTCAGCTAAACCCATAGGCAGACATAATTGATACAAACTACAGTTTTTACACTTTGCGCGTAAATCATCGAGATTGATAACGGACTGTTTATGCATGTTTAAGTGACCCAATTAGATTTAGAATGTCTCTAATATACCCAATCTTTACCCATTTGAGAATCGTTACATTATAAATAGTATAGGTAATTTTATTGCGTGCTCAAATACGGTATGCTTGCACACCATAAGCATTTCATTAAATAGGACTATATTATGCCAACGGGCAAAGCCGGTAACCGCACATCCACTATTGAGCGCAATACGTTGGAAACCCAAATTACCGTTAAAATCGATTTAGACGGAACGGGCAAAGCCAATTTCAACACTGGCGTGCCATTTTTAGAGCACATGCTCGATCAAGTTGCCCGCCATGGTTTATTCGACTTAGATATTCAAGCCAAAGGTGACTTACATATTGATGCTCACCACACCGTTGAAGATATTGGTATTACACTCGGCCAAGCACTGAGTGCGGCTATTGGCGATAAAAAAGGCATCAAACGCTATGGACATGCTTATGTTCCATTGGATGAGGCTTTATCACGTGTCGTTATCGACTTTTCGGGTCGTCCAGGAATGGAATATAACGCTGACTACCCTCGCGGTATGATTGGTGCATTTGATGTGGATTTAATTCACGAGTTTTTCCAAGGTTTTATTAACCACGCAAATGTCACCCTCCACATAGATAGCTTGAAAGGCAACAATGCACACCATATTGCTGAAACTATTTTTAAAGCCTTCGGCCGAGCAATGCGGATGGCACTAGAAAATGATGCGCGTATGTCAGGCATGATGCCGTCAACTAAAGGTAGTTTATAAACTGCTTAGAGTACTTATCGGCTAAAATTTAAGATAAAACCTAACCAGATAAAGACTACAATCTGATTAAAACTACAACCCGAAAGAACTACAACCAGAAAGAACTACAAATAGATAAATACTATGAGTTGCGTTGCCGTTATTGATTATGGAATGGGAAACCTGCATTCCGTTGCTAAAGCCCTTGAGCATGCTAGTGAGTCCTTACAATCAGGCACCACAGTTGTTGTCACCCACGACCACGATACTATTCTCGCCGCCGATCATGTGGTGCTTCCTGGAGTGGGTGCAATCCGTGATTGCATGGGTGAAATCAATCGGCTCGGTGTCGATAAAATCGTAAAGGAAGTCATTACTGCCGGCACGCCATTTTTAGGTGTTTGTGTTGGCATGCAAGCCTTGCTTGAAAGTAGCGATGAAAATAATGGTACCGATTGCCTTGGCATTTTCAATGGCCATGTACATGGCTTCGCTGCTGAATTTAAAAAGCAATCCATTAGCGGCTTAAAAATTCCACATATGGGCTGGAATCAAGTACAGCAAAAAATCGACCACCCCATGTGGCATAAAATTCCAGACGATGAACGTTTCTATTTTGTACATAGCTATTATACTCAAGCAGATGATAGCCAATATATTGCGGCAACTTGCGAATATGGATTTGAATTTTGTGTCAGCATCGCCAAGGACAATATTTTTGCCACCCAATTTCACCCAGAAAAGTCTCAGCATGCGGGATTGCAACTCTATGCCAATTTCCTAAGCTGGAACGGAACGCTTTAATACACGCAAATCATTTCTATTAATTTTATGACAAAAGAATAAAACGGAACGACCATGTTAATTATCCCTGCTATTGATCTTAAAGACGGAAAATGTGTGCGCCTACGCCAAGGTCGCATGGAAGATGAAACTATATTTTCAGATGACCCTGTTGCTGTGGCTGCCCAATGGGTTGAACAAGGTGCGCGTCGGCTGCACATCGTTGATCTCAACGGTGCCTTTGCAGGCGAGCCGGTGAATGCTGGCGTTGTACATGAAATTGCGAAAGCCTTCCCCGACTTACCCATCCAAATTGGTGGCGGCATTCGTGATGAAGATACCATTCAAACCTACCTAAATGCAGGTGTGCAGTACGTCATTATTGGTACAAAGGCCGTCAATCAGCCTCACTTTATTAATGATATCTGTGCGGAATTCCCTGGCCATATTATTGTTGGGCTTGATGCAAAAGATGGCAAAGTTGCCATTGATGGCTGGTCTAAATTATCAAAACACGACGTTATCGACATGGCGAAACACTTTGAAAACGATGGTGTTGTTTCTATCGTTTACACCGACATTGGCCGTGATGGCATGATGACCGGCGTAAATGTCGAGTCCACCGTAAAACTAGCCCAAGCGGTTAAAATTCCTATTATTGCATCCGGTGGCATTACTAACATCGAAGACATAAAGGCACTCTGCGCGGCACAAGACGAAGGCATTATGGGCGCTATTACTGGCCGTGCTATTTATGAAGGCACGCTTGATTTTGCAGCAGCACAAAAATTGTCAGACGAGCTAACCGGATAACACTGGGTAAAACCACTTAGGAAAATACCAATGGGCTTAGCAAAACGAATTATCCCTTGTTTAGATGTTGATAATGGCCGTGTTGTAAAAGGCGTTCAGTTTGTCAATATTCGTGATGCAGGCGATCCTGTTGAAGTCGCCCGTCGTTACGATTTAGAAGGTGCCGACGAAATTACGTTTTTAGATATAACCGCCACTTCCGATAACCGTGAAACCATGGTGCACGTTGTTGAACAAGTGGCGAGTGAAGTCTTTATCCCCTTAACCGTTGGTGGTGGTATTCGAACAGTTGAAGATATTCGCACCATGCTGAATGCCGGCGCCGATAAAATTGGGATTAATAGTGCTGCTGTTTTTAACCCTGAGTTTGTAAAAGAGGCCGCCGAGAAATTTGGTTCACAATGTATTGTGGTCGCCATCGATGCTAAATGTGTCAGTGCTGAAGGCGAAGAAAAGAAATGGGAAATATTTACTCATGGTGGCCGTAAACCCACCGGCATCGATGCTATAGAATGGGCCATTAAAATGGTCGACTACGGTGCTGGCGAGATCCTATTAACCAGTATGGATAGAGACGGTACTAAAATCGGTTTTGATTTAGAACTAACGAGCGCAATAAGCGATGCCGTTGCCGTACCCGTTATTGCATCCGGCGGCGTTGGTAACTTAGATCACTTAGTTGCAGGCGTTAAAGAAGGTAAAGCCGATGCGGTACTGGCTGCCAGTATATTTCATTTTGCTGAGTTCACTGTCGGTGAAGCCAAACAACATATGGCCGATGCCGGCATTGAAGTGCGCTTATAAAATAATATCAAAAGAGCTAACTATTTAACATTTTCAATAGTTTGAGTTTTACTGAGCCACTTATAAAGAACTTTATTAAATAACTCAATATTCAAAGGCTTAGAAATGTAATCATTCATACCAACTTGATAATACTTATCAATGTCATGTTTCATAGCATTTGCTGTCATTGCTACAATAGGCAGATTATCAAAAAGTCCTTTTTCCCGAATTTGTTGTGTTGCTTGATATCCATCTAGTTCTGGCATTTGAATATCCATTAACACTAAATCTATTCTATGTTTCTCTATCATCTCAATTGCTTCGATCCCATTATTTGCGATAAGAGGATCAATAGACATTTTACTTAAAAATGCTTTAGCAACAATTTGGTTTGTTAAATTATCTTCAACCAATAACACAACCTTGTCAGCAAAAGATGTATGCGTCTCAAGGGAATTGTCTTTCTCTTTATTGATAGAAATATCCTCAATAGACTCAACCGAATGATTTATCTCAAAAGGCATCGTAAATGAAAAAGTACTACCATAACCACGGCGACTTTTTACATCCATGACTCCACCCATATCAATTACAAGTTGTTTCGAGATAGCCAACCCTAAACCTGTACCACCATACTGACGTGTAATTGTGTTATCTGCTTGTTGGAAGGCAGAAAAAAGTAATTTAATTTTATTTTCAGCTATACCAATACCTGTATCCTTAACCAAAAATCTTATTCTTGCTACGTCATCATCTTTCTCAACTTGTTCAATCGCAAGTTCAACATGTCCTTTATCAGTAAATTTAATCGCGTTACTTACAAGATTGGATAATATCTGACGTATACGTAATGGATCACCAAAAACAGATAGAAGTGGAACACTCTGTTCATCATAGTTCAATTGCAATGACTTTTTCTCCGCCATAATTTGCAATGTTGATAACATGCCACTAACAAGTTCTTGTAAATTAAATGGAAGCTTTTCAATTTGAAGTTGACCTGCCTCAATTTTTGAAAAATCTAATATATCATTGAGTATACCTAATAAATTTTCAGCTGATTCATGTGACTTACTAACATAATCTCTCGCCACCTCATTCATGTCTTGTTCTAAGGCAAGATAGTTTAAGTTAATTATGGCGTTCATTGGCGTTCTAATTTCATGGCTCATATTAGCCAAAAATTCAGACTTAGATTGATTGGCATGTTCGGCAAGCTCTTTAGCTTCTAGAACTTCTTGTGTTCGCTCTAAAACCTTCACTTCTAAGTTATCATGTGATTTTTTAAGTTGATTCTGTATTCGCCTGATTCGTTGAATTACCATAAATGAAATAAATGCCAATACTGTTAAAAAGATAATCACAAGAAAATTATTCTTATTCCGTAATTTCTCGGTATGCTCTCTATTTAATTTTGAAAATGTAGAAATTTGCTTCTGTTCGAAATCGATCAACTTTATAAATGTATCCATCAACTTAGATTGACCGGGCAAAACAATCTGGTAAATAATCGATCTTGCTTTTTTATCTGAATCCACCGTAGCAAGCATTGATAACCTGACCGCTTCTCGTTGTGCAGGTAGAATGATAGGAACAATTTTTTCTTGCTCTAAATAAAGCATTTTTTCTTCTGGTCTCAACTGACCATTTATTACCAATAGCCGTACTCTTGCAAAACGCGACGCCAGTTTGCCTAACTCTAAATTAATTTCATCTTTTTCAAATACATCTTCTGTATCAATTAGCTGTAAAGTTTTTCTACTCCTTGAACGCGCTATAGCCATCAATTCACTATTAAGACGCATTTTATTACTATATTCTTCTGCCCGTTGAAGAGTACCATCTATCTCATTAAGATAAGTTCCATAATCGAATATAATGAACAAGATAAGCAAAACAAAAATGCTTAAATTTACCGTCACCAAAAAAGCAATATTTTTTCCTAATTTGAACATCGCAACCCAACCATAAATATAATAGAGTTATCGGCCTAATCTTTAATTGCTAAAGTAAAAACTTTTGTGAAAAATGATAATTTAACTATTATAAAACAATTAGATATGTGTAAAATAGCGTATGAACACACACTGGCTCAATGAAATAAAATGGGATGAGAATGGCTTAGTCCCTGCTATCGCCCAAGAAACTGGCAGCGGCAAAATTTTAATGATGGCTTGGATGAACCAGGAAGCATTAGATCTAACCGTAAAAGAAAACCGTGCAATTTATTGGTCGCGCTCACGTAATAAACTTTGGCGTAAAGGTGAAGAGTCAGGCCATGTTCAAACTTTAAAATCAGTACGGCTCGATTGCGATAATGACGTTGTACTATTAGAGGTAGAACAACTTGGAGGTATAGCTTGCCATACCGGCCGACACAATTGTTTTTTTAAAGAATTAAAAGATGGCCAGTGGAGTGAAGTGGATGCTGTTATAAAAGATCCTAGCAAAATTTATAAAAAGTAATCGCTTAATATTTTAACTCTTTATTATTTCTGCATCTGAGCCGGCATCGTGATAATACGACGCCCTGATGGTTCTGTTGTTACTTTTCCCGACTGTTTAAGTTGTTTTTTCGCATCCACATTGCCAACATTAACGGGAATAGCAAAACTCCGGCTTTGTCTTTTGTCATCAACTAACGTTGCAACTGCATAAATATAATAGAGTCCATTATTTGTAGCAATTAACGGCAGCTTGACAACTGAAGACTGTCCTGATGCAAGCACTCCAAAATTATACTGTTGTAGAACATCAACCGATTCCAGACCCGCATCTAGTCTAAAATTCACTTCAAGGTCATCAACATTTTTTGTATTCGTAAAAGTTATTATTACTTCTACTTCTTCACCCGCTACAATATTTTTTTTCATCGCATAGCGCATTTCAACAGCTGCATGAGGTTTTCCTGGATATTTACTAACAAATTTATCCTTAGTGGCCTCTGCATTGGTAGTTGGAATAATAATTTCACTTCCTGACTCGCAGGCCATTAGAAAGACTGAAAATACTAAAATTAAATTTTTTGAAATATTCATTTATTGACCTTTAAATATCTATAACCGATTAACTTCATTGAGCATCGTTACTTTAATGTTTTTTCTATGGTGTTCTACTTATTGTATAACAAGTAATAGCTGGTGTTCCCCCTGCCTGAACATAGTTATATTCGCGAAGATTAAGAACATAATCACCCGCTGTAACGTTCACCGTTAAAGTTTCAGAGTTTGCTGTTGTACCCTCAGCAATACCCACTATGTTTCCTTGCTTATATAATATTAAATCAGGGTCAGCAATATTTAGACCAGACGTTTTTGTAGCCGTAAACGTAACGCTTTGAGATCCAGCGAAATTAAAACGTATAAAACGGTGCACACCCAGTTTATTCGATGAACCATTTTCATTTGTTGTACAAATATTATTTGTTGCCGTACCCGTAGTATGTACGGGTAACTGATTTGAAGTTCCCGGATTATTTGTTGTTTCAGAATCACCGTATATATCAGTGATTGAATCGATATTCTGAGGTGTTAAGTAGCCATCAATCGTAACCTCAGAACCTACATTATTTTTCAGTCCTTTAACAAAACTGAAGATACTCGTTACTGCTACAGTATTTTTTTGTTCATTAGTTAAAACCGTGTAAAGCGCAGAAAAACCAAACAGGGTATTAAAATCGTAAAGTAACGACTGTACCGAACACTCGCTATACCAACCTGGCTTAGCACAGCTATTCGAATCGACATCAAAACTAAAACCACTGCCTTGTTGCGTACCTGATGAATCCCTGTATACAGAATCGCCGCTCGCAATGCCGGAATAAGCGTTGCCAAAGCCCTCACCAAAAGCTAATCGTATATCAAGAATATCACTCAGACTATGTGATCCACCAATTGAGTCTGTCCGTGAAAAATTATACTCAAAATAGTGCCCCCATTCGTGAATAATAACATGGTCATCGTATTCATCTGTATCGCTGTTTTCACTACCTAAAATATAGATTGCGCTACCATCAAAGAGCGATGTTGTAATTTGTCCTGCAGTTTTATCGCCACTGATTGCAACATTATTAACACTCCAATTAATATTTAAAGCGGGGAAAACTGCACTGGAATCAACGCTCAAAACTTTTTGGAATGATTCATATACGCTGTCTAAAATTGCAAAAGGAGCCGCTACACGTGTTGATGTGTATGAACTACCACCCCAACCGGAAGCCGCATTTAAATTATGACCTGTTATATTTGAGGTGCTGTTGATGCTTCCACCCTCCATCGCATAAAGCGCACCACTAGCAGTATTGTCTACAACTTGAAAATTCCATGTGCCCGGTGCGCTTGTATCTAGCATCTGCGCATAAACACGCACAGAGTTATTAACGCCCGCTGAAGCATTTAAAGAATAAGCGCCAGTAGCATCAGTCACTGCCGAGGCATACTGTAAACCGCCACATCTCATTTCAATGACCGCGCCTTTGACAGGTTCTTGTGTTATTGCTCCGTAATCTAAAGCATTCGTTCCTGTATTATGTGGAACTAAATCGTATGTGATAGTACCGGTAACTAATATTTCATTAGCATTTGAGCAGGCCGTATTCGAACTACTTCCACTACCACCCCCACCGCCACTACAGCCCGCAACAAGGATTACCACAAAAAGAAGACCAACACTACGAAACAACATCGAAAACTCCATAAGCTATCACTACACATTAACAAGACTGGCTTCAGTAACCTGTTAACCAATTCCCACTATCTAGGCACAGTAATAAATAAAAAATCCCATGACCACAGCACCCTAGGTGGTTTAAACTACGAGAATGGACAATATACTACAACAACTCGCCGAAGTGCTTGAGGAACGCAAAAATGCTGATCCTGAGAGCTCCTATGTTGCCAATCTGTACAGCAAAGGTTTAGACAGTATTTTGAAGAAAATAGGCGAAGAAGCCACTGAAACCGTTATGGCAGCCAAAGATGGCGATGCGGATAAAATAATTTATGAAACGGCTGATCTTTGGTTTCATTGCATGGTATTACTTGCAAATCAAGGGCTTAAGCCAGATGATGTGCTTGCAGAACTCGCACGACGCTTTGGTTTATCTGGCATAGAAGAGAAAGCGAGCCGAAGCAAAGACTAGCCGGTATACTATACACACGGTTGCTATATAATAGACTGCTAAATTAAATCACCACAATATATTGGAGTAAGAACATGGGCTTTGGTGTTACTGAATTAATTATTATCTTATTAATCGTACTAGTGCTTTTTGGTGCTAAACGTCTTAAAAATGTAGGCTCTGATCTAGGTTCTGCTGTTAAGGGCTTCCGCTCTTCAATGAAAGATGAAGAGGCAGGCAAAGACAAAGACAACATAGAACAAAAAGATAAAGATGTCATTGAAGGCGAAGTGACTCAATCTAAAGAATCTGACAAAGTCTAAGCAGATTGTCATCCTCCACTTTTAAAAAAATACTCATCTATGTTTGATATTGGCTTTTGGGAACTCGGTGTCATCATGATTGTTGGCCTCGTTGTTATCGGTCCGGACAAATTACCCGGTATTGCTCGCAGCGCGGGTAAATGGGTTGGCAAAGCACGGTATTTTATTAGCAGCGTAAAACAAGATGTGCAAAAAGAGTTACGTGCTGAAGAATTAAAACAAGCTATCGAGCGCGATGCCGGATTAGATGAAATTAAACAAATTATGAATACCGATCAGTTCACTTTAGAAGAAGAGGACGAACAGGGTTATTTAGTTAATGCCATTGATGACGATGGTGGCAGTCTTGATCACGATGAAAATCCAACGACAACAAAAACAAATAACACGGATGATTCAACAAATAAATCTACCACATGACACAAAGCCAACAACCTAATAAAGAATCTGAAATTCCCTTTTTATCGCACTTAATCGAGTTGCGCGATCGATTGCTGCGTAGTGTGCTTTTTGTATTAGTTATTTTTGCTGGCTTATTTTATTTTGCTAACGATATTTATCACTTTATCGCCACACCTATTATGGAGGCCTTACCTGAAGGCAGTACCATGGTGGCCACTAAAACAACCGCACCGTTCTTAACGCCTTTTAAATTAGCATTAGTAACATCTATTTTTATTGGTATGCCGTTTTTGCTTTACCAGGCTTGGGGTTTTATTGCTCCGGGCTTATACAAACATGAAAAGCGTCTAGCGTACCCACTACTTTTTTCAAGCATCGTGCTTTTTTACGCTGGAATGGCCTTCGCCTACTATGTTGTGTTCCCTATCATCTTCGCTTTTTTAACCTCGATGGCACCTGAGGGTGTCACCGTACTACCCGATATTTCTGACTATTTAGATTTAGTCCTCAAACTCTTTTTTGCCTTTGGCGTCGCCTTTGAAGTGCCTATTGCCACTATTATTTTAGTTGTTATTGGCTGGACAACACCCGATAAGCTAGTAGAAAAACGCGCCTATATCATTGTCGGTGCCTTTGTTGTTGGTATGTTACTTACGCCACCCGATATTGTGTCTCAAGTTATGCTTGCCATACCAATGTGGCTATTATTCGAAGTAGGAATTTTATTCTCGCGGATGATATTAAAAATGCGTAAAGAGCGAGAAGAAGAAATCATTGCAGAAGAAAAAGAAATGTCGGATGCTGAAATGGATGATGAATTCGATAAAGCCATTGCTGAAGAAGAAGCACTAACAAAGTCTGACAATAAAGACTAAACACTCAATACATTACCATCTTATATCAACGGTTATTCCATACCGCCACATAAAATTGGAATAAAAACACATTCCTCACGTTATAGTAAGAACATATGTTGTTTTTGCATGTCCATATATCTCATACACACTAAATTGAATGATTATGCTAATTAAAAAATTTATAAAAAAGTTCGCCTCGATATTACTCTTTACTGTAGCAATATTCACTACGCAATCTATTTTTGCTAAGCCAATAAAAAACCAATTACAAAAACATGCATCACCTTATTTAGCAATGCATGGAAATGATCCAGTTCAATGGCAAGACTGGGCAGAAGATGCCGTTAATCGAGCTAAAAAAGAAAATAAACTCATTTTTATATCGAGTGGTTATTTTTCTTGCCACTGGTGTCATGTAATGCAACGTGAAAGTTATAAAAATAAAAAGATCGCTAAAATACTTAATAAATTCTTTATTCCAGTAAAAGTAGACCGTGAACTTAACCCAGCCTTAGATGCACGTCTAATTGATTTTGTTGAAAAAACACAAGGGCAAGCAGGCTGGCCCTTAAATGTCTTTATTACACCAGAAGGTTATCCCTTAGTTGGAATGACTTATCTGCCAGCAAAGAACTTTGAGCAAGTATTAAATAATTTAAAAGAACAATGGGCTTCAGAAAAGGCTTATCTTAAAACTATTGCGAAACAAGCCACCGTACAATTACTGGCTGAACAGCAACCCCAAACACAATCAAAAAAAATAGTGGCTTCTGAATTAACTCAAAAATATCTAGCGCAAACAAATGAGTTAATTGATGAGATACAAGGTGGCTTTGGAGAACAGAATAAGTTTCCCTCTGTTCCTCAATTACGAACACTATTACACATCATTGAAACGGAGCGACTCAAATCCTATGTTAAAATAAAATGGACAGAGTTTCTAATAATAACCTTAGATAGCATGGCCAACCTCGGTTTAAATGACCAAGTTAATGGTGGATTTTTTCGTTATACGGTAGATCCTAATTGGCAAATTCCGCATTTCGAAAAAATGCTTTATGACAATGCACAATTAGCTGTCTTATATTTTGAAGCTGCGAAGATATTAAATAAACCAAACTATAAAATAATTGCTGAGCAAACACTCGAATTTATGCAAACTGATATGAAATCAAATATTGGTGTTATTTCAGCAAGCCTATCTGCTGTTGATAACAAAGGCATTGAAGGTGGTTATTACGTTTTTCAACAAGGTGATTTAAAAAAATACTTAACCGCTCAACAATATACGGTGGCAAAAGAATACTGGAAGCTTGTTAGCGATGATGCCTTAGAAAGTGGTTATCATTTAGTTAAAAATAAATCAGCTGATGACATCTCAAATGATTTAAAATTATCAACTAAACAAATACAAGCCATTATTCAAGCATCTAAACTGAGCTTAAGAAAACTACGCGCAAAAAAGATCAACCCCATTGACTCAAAACCCGTTGCAGCATGGTTAGGTCTAAGTTTACATGCCTTTTCGTTAGGCGCTCAAGAAACATTAAATAAATCCTATAGACAAACAGCAGATAAATTATTTAACTTTATTCATGAAAAATTATGGAAAAACGAAACGTTATACCGTTCAATCAAACAAAATGGAAATGATATCCAAGCTATTGGTACGGCTGGACTTGAGGATTATGCTTTGATTGCAAACAGTGTAAATATTTACTCTACGTTAGCAGATAATAAAAAAGCCAATGCGCTCTCGGTTGCAATTGCAAAACAAGCGTGGCAACGCTTTTACAAGAAGGATGGTTGGTACCTTGCAGAAAAACCTTTAATTAAATACATCATCGGTAAAGCCGTACTTGAAGATAGTCCATTACCCTCACCCTCTGCAGTAATAGTAAAAGTAAGCCTGGAATTAAAAGATAAGCAGCTTAATAAATTAGCAGAAGTAGCTCTGCAACAAGGGATGCAAGACATTGCTGAAGCGCCATTCTGGTATGCAAGCCAAATTGATGTGATTAGACAGTTTAGAAAATAATCTAAATTAAGATAAGTTAGTGCACTTGCGCATGTTGTTTTGGTGCTTCTAAAATATCGAATTCATATTGATTAATCGCCGTGGTAAATAACAGCAATCGTGTTATTCGAATATGGAACATGCGCTTACCTAAGTTAACCACAAGCACCGTGTTAATATCATAAATATTCGCCGGTAAAATAATACTACGCGTTTGCTTTAGTGAAACTTGAAAAGGGATTAATAAAGCCCGAAAATAATCGGTGCCTTTGCCAACACCACTCATTGCTTTTACCGCAACAGGCACCGCAGACTTGGCAATATCCATAATGCCAATATCTAAAACTTTACGTGTATCTGATTTAATCCAACGAACAACCCCCGTCTGCCAACGACCTTTTAATTTCCCATCGTATCGGTATGAAACGATCTCGCCAACTTTCACTGATAAATCGTGATGGCCATTAAAACAACGCAAGGCAATCCCCATTTGACTTAAATTACTTTGCTGCCAATCTTCTTGGTTATAATTGGTATGGATATGACGTTTATCTTTCTTTAATGCTTCTTGGTATCTCGTTGCAAAAAAGCTCTTACCTTCATGTTCTTTTAGCTCAGGTTCGACTTTATTTGACTGAATTTTCAACTCATCCATCTCAGGCGTGAACTTTGCGCGCAGCGAAATAAAATGATGGCATGAATTTAAACCCGTTGTAATTCGCACATCGTCAGCCGAGGGATTTCTCGGTTCTGAGCGCTCAGAGTTACCTTGCCAAGTATCAGATAAACGCAATAGTGCATCACGTTGCTTACGTTCAAGGACACCGGCATCCTGTAATAAATCATGATCAAAATTGCCACGTAAAATATTTTGTATCAATAACTCTAACTTTGATTTGATTTTATCTATATCAATAACGCGGCCAGATATCTTCTGATTAAAAAGGTCGTGCGTAATAAATCGTGGAGGTTGGTCTGCCGACATATCTACGGCATATTCACCTTCTACCGCTTGCTGCACATTCGCGAGTAAACTACACTCTTTTGTCCAGAAGCTAACTAAACGATAAATTTCATATGCCTCACCTTGCATTAGTTGATATGGCTCAGCAGCCGCTAATAGCAAAATACGTTTATAGGCAAAATCCACTGTCGCAGCAACCGGTAAGCTCATCGCAGGGTAAGGATCATCAAGCTGAGTTTCATGAAATGAATTTGCTTCGGCATAACGATACAACTGGTGTAAATCATGCCAGACACCTTCATCAACCGGATCATAAACCGAATAGGATTCAAGTAGGTTCCACGATAAAAAAATCATCGAAAAATACGTGGCTTCATGTAACAGTACATTTTCAGAGAGCTTATGTTTTTTCTTTATAACTAACTCACTCACAATTATTTTATAAGCGGCAGCCATGTCGAATAATAATTTACGACAAGTGTCAGAAAAAAATCGTTCTTTACGACCAAGTGGGATTTGAGCCGTGTGATATTTTTCACCCAAAGAATTCACTAACTGCTGAGCAATAGGGTATAACACAATCATTAAGGCCATACGTTCATGCACTGGATAACGTGAACTGTTTATCACATGTAGCTTTTCAAGCAGCATGTGCGCAACCGCATTAATATCGGCCGTAGGCAAATCATGTACCCAACGTTGTAATACTTTAGGTCGTAGATAAGGTTTAGGACGTTGGTTCAGGTCTTGGGTAGGTATGTTTAATACGGGTAACGACATTATATAATTTAAACCTACGATTCCTAAATAAACAGTTTAACTGGCCGATAACCCAATTTGAAAGATTAATATTTGCACAATACGACTTTTTATTGCATATTGCACCATTATAGCGAGATATTCATCTTTTTATTTAAAATCAAGCCCTTAGACTAACCTTATATTTTAAAAATATTTGAATTACGAACAAAAACTAGTAATGATAGTCACACAATAACAAGAAAAGAAATATGGTACTTAAGGAGTATTCCATGGGTAAATTATTAACGAAATGCATTGTTGGCGCGGCCATTTTAATCAATTTTCTACTATCAACTGCATATGCTGCAGAACTTGTATTTACCGCCCCACCTCGCGAGAAACCCGCTGATGGGGTGAAAGTATATGGCCCGATAGCAAGCCATCTAAGCCAAATTCTAAAAACAAAAGTGTCCTATCAGCATCCCGGTAACTGGCTTAACTACCAACGTGAAATGCGTGATGGCAAGTATGATATTATTTTCGATGGTCCTCATTTCGCCTCTTGGCGTATGGCGCATTTAGGGCACAATATGGTTGCAAAACTGCCTGGCAAGCTTATATTCCTCCTAGTAAAACCTAAAGAAGATACCACCATTCAAAATACCAATGACTTAATTGGCAAACGTATATGCGGCATCTCTATGCCTAATTTATCAACGCTATCAATTTTGGCCGCTTACAAAAACCCAGTAAGGCAGCCTGTTATTATTGGCGTTCGTGGAGGCATGAAAGGGGTAGTAAAAGCTTTAACTAAAAAACGTTGCAGTGCTTACGTATTCCGTGACAAATTTTTTCTAAAAAAATTAAGCCCTGAAGTTCGTCAACAACTCCAAATAATTTATAAAAGCAAACCATTACCTAACCAAGTTATAACTGCTGGCCAACGCCTTACACCTGCACAGAAAAAAACAATGCAACACTCACTCACCGTTGGCAAAGGTATACCCTCGACAGCTGGCCTAAGACAACGTTTTGCAAAAAAAGCACGGGCTTTTGTTAAAGCGAATAACGATGAGTACAAAAAACATAACCTACTGCTCGAAGGTGTTATTTTTGGTTGGTAACAAAACCTTATCGCTTTTACTAAAAGAGAGCTCTAAGCTCTCTTTTTTTATCTGAAAATATTTTATTTTCTGGGTAATATTTACTAGGCCGACTCTAAAGTAAAAAATATGGTTGTACCCTTATTAATCTCAGATTCAGCCCATATCTGCCCTTGGTGGCGCATAATAATTCTTATTGCTGTCGCCAAACCAACACCCGACCCACTGAACTCAGATACATCATGTAAGCGATGAAAAGGTAAGAAAATTTTATCGACGTACTGCATATCAAATCCGCAGCCATTGTCTTTAACAAAAAATACTCTTTTCCCATCATGCATATCTTCGCCAATACAAATTTCAGCATCAGCTTTATTACTCGTATACTTCCAAGCATTAGCTAGTAAATTTTCAAGTAATAATAAAATTAGTTTTTCATCTGCTTGCACGATTAAGTCGGATTGAATACTAACTTTTACATTTCTATCTGGCTCTGATAAATGAAAAGTAGATACTATTTTTTCAGATGTTTTCGATAGATTTACTTCATTTATCGAAAGATCGTCACGGGATATTTTAGATAATTGTAGCAATGCCTGAATAATATTCCCCATACGTAAAGACGCTTGACGAATTTGAGACAGATAATGTCGCCCATCCTCATCAATAATATCCTTATATTCATCTAATAAAATTTGACTAAAACCGTCTACCCCCCTTAAAGGACTACTTAAATCATGGGCAATTGAATAAGCAAAGGCTTCTAATTCTTTATTTACGATTTGTAATTCGAAAGTCCGCTTAACAACACGCTCTTCTAACTCAGTATTAAGCGTAGCTAGGGCATGTTTCGCATTAAAAAGTGACTCAGACATAATATTAAACTCTGTTGCAAGTTCACCAAACTCATCCTCATAATCAACTTTAATCGAATGCTGAAAATCACCTGAAGCAATTTTTTTGGTTGCCAATAGTAAAGAATTTATAGGAAGGATAATATTTCGTCGGAAAAAAATAATGATACTTGCAGCCACCAATAATAACACAACTAAAAAACTGACTATAACGCCAAAAAGATAACGCTCTTGTTCAACTATTTTCTCGTTTACCTTTCTTTTTAAATATAGTAACTCATTAAAACTAGTATCAATATTCGCAATAAGTTGCCCGCCAATTCTTGAACTTATTTCACTCGTTATATAGCCACTTACATTCGTGCTCTTTTTATTTTCAATAAGTTTATCAAATAACAAACCAATATTTTCAGCTCTATTCTGAACCTTACTAATAATTATATCTGTGTCATTTTTTTTATTGTCGGCACCCACCGAAATATTAGACAATAAACCAACTAATTTATCATGTGTAATGTGCCATTGAGTTATTATTCTCGGATATGAAAAACGCATAAATTCAGAGGTATGTATTTCAAGTCGATTTAAGATCACAATAACCTCATCAATATAATCATCTTCAGCAACGCGATGTTCAAATCCCAAAACAGAAGTGTAAAAAACATAGGCAATAAATATTGCTGCAGAAGTGGGCAGTAATGTTATTAATGATAATTTTGTTATGATCTTCATCGATTATTTTTAATTTTTCGATATAATAGACACTGCATCAGGCTTAATCCTCCTTAAAGCCTTAGTTGATATATAATTTAAAAAGTTTGGCATCTGCGTATTTTTTTCAAGTTTGTTCGTTATAATCCATCGAGCCTGATCTTCCATATTTAAGATTAATGATTGCTCTAGACGGACGCTTAAATTAAGTGTTATTAACGATTTTTTTATATTCGCCTTACTAAGGCTAAGCCGCTTAGATAACAACTCAATTGTTTCAGCTTCATTATTTTTCAAATAATCCTCTGCATCCAAAAGTGACTTTAATATCTTAATTTGAATACTACTATTTTTCGTCAAGTAATCATTAAACCCGACTAATTCGAATGATTTCAAATACAAACCTGGTGTTTCAAAAACAATGGCATTCTCACCCAACAATACCATTGCTTCGCTATAAAATGGCTCACGTGTTGATATTGCATCGACCTTCTTTGAATGTAAAGCCTGCGGTAGCTCCTCAACTTTCATAAACGATCGTCTTACCATTTTATTAGATAGATTATTTTGCAAAAAAAATAAGTGCATATAAAAATGAGACGACGACATACTTTGAGTTGCAATACGTTTACCTTTGAGATCTCGCGGTGACGTTACCCCGCTGTCGCGTGCAGCAACAATAATGTTATCATTACTAGACGACCCAATTGTTGCAAAAATACTAAAGTCTTGCCTTCTCATACTATTAAAAACTACAGGGCTTTCTGAAGTAGTTGCTATATCAACCTTATCCAAAAATAATCCGTTTAATGCACGTTTACCACTTTTAAAGCTCTTTACGTTAACGTCTAAAGCATGTTTTTTAAAATAATTCATTTCATCAGCTATAAGCGCCAACCAACTAGGAGGGGTATTAGTTATACCCAAGCGAACTTTTTCAATTGTTAAATTTTCTCCCTCAATCGTTGACGTTTTGGCATCACATGAAGTTAAAGTAAATACCGTAAGGATTAGAATAAGCAGTGATAAAGATCTTATTTTCATTAGATCGCCTCTTTTCGTGAAATTACATATAACTTGCAAAAAAATACCTTTGCTTTCTTTAATATTCATTTCCCATGCAAACGCCCTAGCTCCATTAAATGTAAAATTTCATTCCATTAATTCAGGATACCTATATAATATCGCTTAGTAAAATAACAATACGGTTGAGTATATGCCTGAACATAATAAAAATAAGAATTTTGCTATTGTTATACCTGCCTATAATGAAGAAGCAACAATTAAAGATATAGCCGAACGCGCCTTAGCACAGTGTAATAATGTCATTGTCGTTGATGACGGTTCTAGCGACAATACGATTGAGAAACTTGATGATTTAGCTATTACTCTTAGAAAGCATGACATCAATAAGGGAAAAGCAGCAAGTTTATGGGATGGCTTTACCTGTGCAATGAAGCTTGATATCGATTTTATTATTACACTTGATGGCGATGCACAGCATGCGCCAGAAGATATCCCTTTACTTATAGCAGAAGGGCATGCCCATCCTAACAATATAATTATTGGTGCGCGCCTTGCAAATAAAAACGATATCCCGGCTAAACGTTATTATGCTAACAAAATTGCCAATTTTTGGATTGCCTGGGCTGCTGGCTACCCTCTATCCGACAGCCAGTCGGGTTTCAGGCTTTACCCCATTAACCTATTTAAACAACTCGATATTTCAATATCAAAAAATAATAGCTTTGTTTTTGAGAGTGAAATTATAATTAAAGCGGCGCAGCAAGGAATTATGAGCAAGCCCGTCGCGATTCCTGCCGTCTACTCTGAAACTGCACGCCCAAGTCATTTTCGCGGCGTGAGAGACATCAGCTTAATTACCCTCATGGTTGCAAAATCGTTAATAGGAAGAGGTATGTATCCACAAGGTTTATTTCGCTCAACGTTAAAACCACTCTTACTCCCCTCTTATGATATGAAAACAGATATTGATGGCTATTTAATGTTCATACTTTCTTTCATTATTATTATTGCTACTGCAGGATTAAGTTTAATTTTAGCGTGGGTTTATAGTTTATCTTTCGCTCGCAGAAAATTAACAGACTCATCTGAGTTTGATATTCTTCTTGTATTAGGAAAGTGTCTTATAGAAGACCAACCTGATGATGATTTTAAACTACGCTTAAACCGTGCCGCTTTAATTTTAACGCAAAATAATACAAGTCGAGTATTTATATTAGGCGGGAAAACACGCTCGGCTAATACAAGTGAATCCTCTGCAGGTAAAGAATATCTAATTCAAAAGGGAATTGAAGAAAATAAAATTTTTATTGAAGAAAATTCAAGAAACACCTTAGAAAATCTCAAGCATTTTTATGCGCTATCGGACATCAAAGATCAGAAAGTTTTATTAATAACAAATCGTTATCATTTAGCTAGAAGTCTATTAATGGCAAAAGGATTTGGGATAAGCACACAAGCATGTCCAGCAGAAGATCGATACGAATACTCACTCCGAAATATTATCATGACATTTATTGAATCTTTTCACCTACACTGGTATATAATAGGAAAATATTGGGCGAAATTAACAAATAATAAACGGATGTTGGAACGAATTAGTATATTAACTTCAAAATAAAATTTCGATTAAACGGCTATCGAATTATTTATGCCATTGCTCCATTAATACCAATAACCTGTCCAGAGATATAACTTGCAGCATCAGAGGCAAGATAAGCAACAAGTGATGCCACTTCTTCTGAGCTCCCCGCACGCTGCATGGGGACTAATTTTTTCAATATCGCCTTATCAAAGATACCTTCCGTCATGTTACCTTCAATGATGCCAGGTGCCACAGCATTCACTGTAATACCTCTTGAAGCCATTTCAATAGCTAATGATTTTGTTGCGCCAATTAAACCCGCTTTTGCTGCAGCATAATTTGCCTGACCGCGATTTCCCATAACGCCCGCAATAGAAGATAAATTAATAACTCGCCCCCATCGAGTTTGCATCATTGGCAGCATTATTGGTTGAGTAACATTAAAAAAACCATTTAAATTAACATCAATCACTTTTCGCCATTGTTCAGGCTTCATCCCAGCTAAAATCGCATCGTCATGTATACCGGCATTATTCACCAACACTTGGATTGGACCATCTTTTAATATTTTAGTAATGGCTTCTAAAGTAACCTGTTGCTCTGTAATATTAAAACATGCAACAGATGCTTTTCCACCAAGCTTTATAAGCTCTTGTGCAATATTTTCAGCACGTTCTTTATTGGTATTGGCGTGAATTATTATCTCCATACCATTTTTTGCTAAGGCATGACAAATGGCTTCTCCTATATCTCCACTGCCACCTGTTACTAACGCTCGTTTCATTTCAACTCCTAGAAAAAAAACTAGTTATTATCAAAAATAGCAACCACAGTTGCTCGACCAGAAACTAAAATAGTTTCATCAACTTTAATCGTAAAACTATAAATCATGTTACCTTGTGATGCTATTTTTTGTGTAGCTTCTATACAAAGTACCGATTCAATTTGGCTCACATCACCATCATGCATATTGACATCACGCAATGCAGCTAGATAACCTTTATGCATAACATCACCAGATGCTTTTGCTAATAAACCACCGTGTATTGCCATTGCCTGTGCTCCATACTCTATCAGAGCTGACATTGGTAAAAATTTATCATTGCGCAAGGGATTGTTGTTATCCTGATGTGTTTTGGTATAACAAATAATATGCGTTTCATCCCAAGACATTACTTTATCAATTAAGCACATCGAACCCGCGTGAGGAATTAATTGACATAATTCCTCTTTTTCAATTATTTGTACTTTATTCGACATTACTGATATTAACTTGTAAATGTTTACCCATTATATAAGGTAAAATAACTGATTCTGATGAATTCATCGCCAATACTTCTAATAGCGGAATACCTGCACCAATCGGGTTACCATTTCGCAAAGGTTCAAGCGAATCATTTTTGCAATGTGTTATATTCGTTTTAATATCGTTTAATGATACTTGAATCATTCCTAAACAACTGTCCTCTCTGGTTGTCCCCAACCGCAATGCAATGCCAACTGGATAGTCAAAGTGTCTGACAGTATTTAATGGTTCAGGTGCAACAACATCATAGGCAACGAATAACACGTTTTGCTGTTCACTTAACGATTGCGTTAGAGCATCGATTAATCCGGCAGCAAAGGTACCATCGCCTGCAGACAAGCTAACAGATGTAGCACGCATTGATGCGGCTATCGCCCAATACCCAGCTGCAGCATTATGTACTGAGTTATGAAATTGTGTAGGTGAAACTATTTTTTCTTCTTTCCCCAAAGCTCTACAAATTTTATCGTCAATATCGAGATCACCATCCGATGATGCAAACACCGTAGCCGTTAGAGTTAAATCATCATCTGACTTTAATAAAGGTTGAATCGTTTTTAAAGCGAGTTTAATAAGAGTTGTTGATCTTCGACGTTCATTTGCAGGTAATAAACTCGGTACTAAATTAGGCAGAGGCTCAGGACACCATTTTTTTTCGCCTAACAAGACCGCAAGCACGTCATCATGCTCAACCAGTCCAGGCGCAATGACTGATAGGCCATTAATATATACTTTTTCACTTACCATCCAAACACCAAACTACAATTACTTCCACCAAAACCAAATGAATTTGACATGACATTGTTCGCTGAACGCTCAACCGATGTCTCTAATACTTTCACGGCTAAGCTAAGGTCTGTATTCTTAAAATTAACCGTACCCGGCAAAGTTTTATTTTCCAATGCAAGACTGCAAATTATTGCTTCAGTAATACCTGCCGCACCTAAAGTATGTCCAGTAATACCTTTAGTTGAACTGCATGTGATATCTTTTGAGAAAACTTTCTGTAGAGCCTGTGACTCTGCAATATCATTTGAGGGTGTTGCCGTGCCATGTAAATTAATATATTCAATATCAGTATGAGACAGACCTGATCGAGCTAACGCAGTCTTCATGGCAATTGTTGCACCCTCACCATCAGGATGGGGTGTCGACATATGATAAGCATCACTGCTTTCACCAAAACCTCTTAATTGTATCTTATTCGTAGTTTCATCAGTTCTTTCTAATAATACAAAGCCTGCTGCTTCACCAATGCTAATACCATTACGTTCGGCATCCCAAGGACAACATGGTTTAGACGAAACTAACTGTAACGAGTGAAACCCATAAATAGTCGATAAACATAAGCTATCGACGCCACCAACAATGGCCGCATCACATAAACCTGCATTAATATAACGATGTGCTGTCGCAAAAACTTTTGCACTTGAAGAACAAGCTGTCGATATAGTTAATCCGACACCGTCAAGGCCTAAAGAGTGTTGTACATAGTCTTGAACTGAGGCGATATTATGTGTGTGTAACATATTAAAGTCAGCCGGTAATCGTCCATTATTCTGATCGAGTTGAGTATAAGCAGCCTCTGTTTCTGCTTTACCTGACGTACTGGTTCCCATAAAGACCCCAATACGATTTTTATCGTACTTCTTTATTGCAGAATTAATGTCATTACGAAAGTTATCTGTATCAAGCCCGAGCTTTGCTAATTTATTATTGCGGCAATTATAACGTTGCAATGAACTTTCTAGTTCAACGTTATCAATATCATCAATCTTACCTAACCAAGTATTAAAATTTAATCCTGGGTAACTTATATTACGTAAAGCCGTCTTATTATTTTGTATTGCATCCAACACAAGCTGCTTACCACACCCTGCTGCAGTTACTAAACTACTTGCTGTTATGCTTAATGGTTTAATTTTCTTTACCATTATTTATTACCTTGTACTATTATTTTTGGCACAGCAATACGCTGAGCAATAACAAAGCAGGTGATTATACCAACAGAAACCGTTTGTCCCATAACAGAAAGAATAGGAATATCAGATAACCCCAATATTCCAAATGCAGCCATTGTCGTTATCGCGCTAATAATGATGGCATGCGTACGCTCTTGTAGCTCAGTAACTGATATCCAGTCACGATTAAAAAATAAACTGTAATCAAGACCCATACCAATGACTAATAATAATGAAAGTATATGGAATATATTAATTAAGTGCCCCAATAATACCTGCACAGCCATACTCACAACCACACCAGCAACAACTGGAATTAATAACCAAATAGTCGATTTCCGACTATGAGACAACCACAAAATGATAAAGCTAACCAAAGCCAAAACCCCTAAAAATCTTAGCCATGCACTTTGTAGATATTGATTCATTAAAACGTTAGTTGCACCATGTATTGACATATAATATTGCCTAATATTCGGCGAATCATTCAACCATGCTTTAAAAATCGCTTCATCATTGACACCAGATACTCTAATAATTGAATACCAATTTGTATCCTGTTTGAATAATAACGATTTCAACTTAACTGCCAGTGGTGATAAAAGTATTTTTTCATAACCAACAGTGGGTTGCGTTTTAGTTTTAGTAACACTATTTATAAAGCTATCAAAAGCATTATCCTTAAACCCAAGCCCCGTCATTGCGGCAGTAACATTCATTGATAGTAACTGTTTGCTAGGTAAGAGTGATTGGGCTTTTTTCTGATTTATTTTACTCGGCAAAATATCTGCTGCAGAATAAGTCCCTGTTAAAACACCCTCTTTAATTGCTGGTGCAATAGCCGATGTTAAATCTTCCGTTTTCTTCATAACCTCATCAATATCTTCACCCTCAATCAAAAAGAGATGATTCAGATCTGTTGCATTTATTGCTCTTCGAAGATTTCTATCCGTTTCGCGCAAATCAACAGGAACAGGACTAATTTGAGAAATATCATTCGACCAAATATCTTGATGCATAATTAAAATGGAGATTGGCAGCGCAATAACAAATAGACTTAAAATTAGTTTATATTTAGACCTAAGTGGGTAACTTATAAAAAATTGTCTTTTATTTGTCCAACTCTCATCAACCCACTCAGGTAACAGCCACCGAGTGACTAATAAGGCTGTTAACAAACCAACTGCGGAAAATACTGCCAATTGTGTCAGGCCACTAAAACCTGTTCCCATTAAGGCAATGTACGCAAGTATCGAAGTAATGACACCTAGTCGTAGTGTTGGCCAAATTTTATTTAAAGTTTCCTTAGTCGATTCACCTTTTTTTAAGTGACTAAATAAGTGTAAAGGATAATCTAAACATACACCCAACATGGTAATACCAAAAGCCAAAACAATACCGTGGACTTCATTAAAAATAAACTGAGTTACGCTAATCGCAATAATAATTGCTGTCGCTAAAGGAATGCTCGCGATAAAAGCCAACCTTATAGATCGGTATCCATACCAAAATAACAATAATACAATAAGAGCTAGTGCCCAACTTACTTGCCTTGTTGTTTCCATAATTGAATCACGTATTGCAACAGCAATGATGGAAGAACCCGATAAAATAATTTCAGCTTTATTTTCAGTATCTAGTTTTTCAAGCGTGTTTATTATCGTGTTAATGCTAGCTTGTTGAACATCAAGATTGAACCCTGTCGATTTTAATTGAACCGTTAACAGCGCTTTTGATTGTTCAGACAAAAACCAGACACCATTAAGTTTATTTGTTTTGATTTGTTTCGATTGTGCAACAAGATATCTTGCCAATGATCGAGTCGGATCTAAAAATAAATAATTAATCATTTCACCCGATAAACCATTACGCAAGACTGTTAATATTCCCTTGAAATGTTCACGTAAAGTATTTACAGAGAAGTTATTATCCTTACTAAGTAAATATCTATATTCCATTAAAGGTTTAAAGCTAGATGTATTATCAATATTATTGCCATTAGAAATTGACTCAAATAAGTTATTATCAAGCAATAGCGAATGTTTAAGCTGTTTACTAAGATTCGTTAAATATTCTGGTGACTCTCCAGCCAGCTGAACCAAAATAAGATTTGATGCTGTACCTTTTGTTGTTTCATGCAGCAAAACTTGCAATCTTTTATTATTGCTATCCATAGGCATAAATTGCTGAATATCAGATACAATATTAATATTCGAACGAATATAACTCAATGCGGCAATAATAAAAAATAACCAAAGGATAGATACGGTTACTCTATTTTTTTTAATGGTGACCATGTAGATCCATTATCACTAAGTCGCCATTTGAGTGCACTATATTTACAGTTGTTATGTTCGTACCTTTACCAATTAACGTTATATTTTTTACTTTTTTAATAACATCTATGTTTTTGGGTCTAAGATGTAATTGCCATAGTTGTTTGTACTCTTTAAACGTTACATCGAAACTGTTTTTCAAGTTAGCAAAATCGCCAGATAAAACCCATCTAATTGCATTAATACCAATTTCAAGCTCGGGATATGTAGAAAGTGAAATAGTCTGAGTATTGCTATCGTTATTAGTTATAGACAGCATATCTCCGTTAATTCGTTGTTCTGATTTTTCAGGATAGGTTAATTTTTTGACAAGTATTGCTGGAGCTTTAAATTCAAGATTACCTTTAGACACCAGTGGTTTAGAAAGAAAGTGAGAAGTCCTTGTTTCAGTAAAACGTGAAAACTTCTCAGGTGTTTTTGAAATATCAACTAACAATGCAGAGAGCTCTAAACCGAAGGCAACAGATGCGTTAGTGGCAAATAGTATGCTGCATAAGCTAAAAAATTTTATCATTTTGAATCCCCCCAATAATCGAAAAAATTGAACCAATTATAAGGATATTGTTTTATCTTTTTCTCAAGACTATGGGTGTAAATTTTCATATGTTTTTCGACAATCTCATTCCGTTCTTTTCGCGGAGCTGAATTTACTTCCATTAACTCTTCAATAATAAATTTATAACGATTACCACCTAAATAGATACCATAAAATTGTATCACTGGTACCTGTAATATGCTCGCTAACGCTAATGGGCCAGCAGGCATCGCAACATTATCGCCCAACAATGAAAAAGTCGCTTGTTTCTCTTTTTGCATAACACGGTCACCTAACATTCCAATAAGATAACCTTCATCAATACTCTCTTTCATCTGAAGCAACGCATTGTCATCTGCAAGATTAATAACTGAGGCTGTTACTTTAGGATTAAGCTCATCTAGAATCTTAGTAATCATTTCATTATGATTTTGATAAATCATTATTTTTAACGGTAAATTTTCATGAGTAATTGCTAAACATCGCAAGGCTTCAAAACTACCAACATGCGCACCCAACAAAATACAACCTTTTTTTTGTGCAACCACTTTATCGAGTATTTCGCTTCCTTGGACAGTGATATCAAAAAGGCCATATTGGTCGGTAAGAAAATAAACTCTGTCTAAAATAGTCGCCGAGAAACTAAAAATATGTTTTGCGATTTGAAATAGATTACCTGTTTTTCCAGGTATGCGTTTCAGATATTTTTTTGATGAAAATCGAACCCGTGGAGAGGTTAATAAAAAATATAATGTAATTGGATATAACCAGAATCGAGCAAAGGGACGTGATAGATTTAAAGCAATCCAACAAATTAATCGCAAGGTGAAAGGGTTACTTCTTTCTTTTTCATCTGCCCATGATTTATTCATTATGTTTCAACTTGCTGAGTACGCAACTGCCCGCTGACAATTACAGTGCCTTTAACAAAACAATCAAAAGTAAATAAATTTACCTTTTTTTCTTCGATTCTTACTTGAACTAATACCTCAGGCTCAAGCGGTTGTAAGAATTTTACATTAGGAATATTTTTAACATTTACATTAGCCCTGTCGGAAGTGAAACCAGTGATTATTTTATCAATAATAACAACACCCGGCACAATTGAATTATCTGGAAAATGTCCAGGTAAACATGGGTGAGAAGATGGAATAATAAAATCAAACAAGAACATTTATTCCAACTCCTTAGAGTTTATTTTATTTGATTGGCTATGGAGTAAAGTTAATAGCTTAGCTCGCGGTAACTTCCCTAATTCATTATAGGGTAGTTTATCGACAAAAATTAATGGCCTAGGTAAAAACACACTATCGATAAACTTTGCTAACTCAGCACGATATTTTTTCTCATTTCTGCTTTTCGCTACGACTATAGCAGCCAGTCGCAACCGCTTGCCTTCGTTCTCATCAGGCAAAACAAATATGCCATCACTCACGCTATCTATTGATTTTAATATATTCGTTAAATCAGCTAATGAAGCTCGTTTCCCACCAATATTAACTAAGTCACTATCTCGGCCAATTAGTTTAAAGTGACCCTCTCCTACCATTTCAACTTGGTCGGGAACGGCAATCTCTCTTGTATAACTTGGTGTAATAAGCGTTGTTTCATTGTTCGAGATAAGAAAACTATATTTTTTTAATAAATGCCAATCTCTACTCTCTGTCATTTGGCGTGTTGCAATAGCGCCGGCTTCACTACAGCCATAAATCTCAAAAACACGTGTATTCAATATTTTTTCCGTATCCACCGCAACACTCTCAGGCATTTTATCAGTAGCTGATATAACAAAATCAATCTTTGGCCAATTTTTTTTATAACTATTACATGACTTTAAGTGAAGAGGTGTAGTTATGAGTATACGAGGAGCTGGCATGTCCATTAAAGATTTTTGTATATCTAATGGATAAAACGGACGTCCAGCATGAATTATCACACCTAATATTAATGGATATACTATTGTCGTTTCAAATCCAAACATATGTTGAGGCGGTATCGTCGCAATAATTGAATGCTGTTGCTTTAAATTAAGATTAAATCGCTGTTTAACTCTTTCGGCACTGTCAAATAAATTCATCCATGTTTTAGCGTTCGCTTTTGGTGTGCCGGTGCTACCTGAAGTGAAAACAATAGAAACAACTTGATTGCTTTCGATTTTATAATTTAACGTTGAATTAACTAATTTATTTAACGGCCTATTACATAATTTTTCAATAAACGAATCGGTTACTGAATAATTATCTGGATACAGTTTACTTAATCTCTCTATTTCTTTATCTGCCCTAGAACTCGGTAATAATGAAATTTGATTTAAAGTAATACAAGCTGAAAAGGCAACAAGAAAATGATAGCGATTCTCACATAAATTAATACAATATTTTTTATTTGATAATTGCTTGCGGACTCGTTCTACATGGGTTAAAAATTCATCCCGACGAATAATTCGATCATTATAAAATGCAATATTTGTTTTTTCAGATACGCCTGATAATAAAGGCAATGTATTCATCATGCAATTATCCTACATCTAAAATTAGATCTTATTTCCATCGGTATTTTATCAACGTCATGATGAATTGCATAAATGAATTATTTGATTTAAAGCGATAGCGCCGATAACTAAACTCAAGTATGAGTACCACTGCAATCAAAATATAATTTCCAATATGGGTAAACCAAGACCAAGTATTTAGTGAAGTCACAATTGCTAAGCTAATAGCTTCGATTACCATAAAGAAAAATATGCATGCCCAGAGTAAAGTCACCTGGCGTGTGTAATGTTCTTTTTCAACACTAAGCTTACCTTCACTTTTTATCGCAAATTTTGTAATAAGCGGTGTTTGACCTACAGCTAATGATTGAGTAAAGACAATAAACAATACAGTAGGGATAAGAACAGGCGGAAAATAAATGAGGTTTCGGTCTAAATCAAAAACAGCTAATGAGATGGTCGTTATAACAATAACACTGGCAAAAACTATATTTTTGAGCTGATAAAAACCTGGCGGAGACAACAAGGTAAAAAGAACCAAAGCAAGTAAGTAACCAACAACTAAACGTGGCTGTGATGTCCATAAACCAAAATGGGCTACAAGAGGATATATGCCAATCCAAAAACCTGTTCGCCATAACATAAAGACTTCACCGCTATTGTCGGTTTTCCTCAACGCACTTTGATAAAGAACGAAGAGAAGAGAATATTTCCTTATTATTAGGATCATCTGACTTTAACTGAAAACCGTACTTCACAGAAAGTGCCATGGCTAATTCAAGCGCGTCAATAGAATCTAATGCCAAGCCTTCATTAAAAAGAGCGTCATTAGGATCAATGTCACTTACTTCAATATCTTCTAAATTAAGACATTCGATAAGTAATTCTGCCACCTCAGTTTCAAGAGGAGTCATATCTGCCATACTTTTATTGATCCCATTTAGATTGAATGATTGGTGGGCCCGGAAGGACTCGAACCTTCGACCAAGGGATTATGAGTCCCCTGCTCTAACCAACTGAGCTACAGGCCCTTATAGGAGCGGAGATTTTATCAAGAATTTAGAAGTAATGTAAGAAGATGTTCATATAAAAGGGCGTAACCATCGTTACGCCCTTTTTAATATCTAAATGCTAAGTATTCTATTCTGAATCCAAAAAGCTACGTAATTGATCCGAACGACTTGGATGACGTAATTTACGTAAAGCCTTTGCTTCAATCTGACGAATACGTTCACGAGTAACATCAAACTGCTTACCCACTTCTTCCAATGTGTGATCCGTGTTCATATCAATACCAAAACGCATACGTAGTACTTTAGCTTCTCGTGCGGTTAAACCTTCAAGAATATCTTGAGTTGCTTCACCTAAGCCTGAACCCGTTGCTGAATCTAATGGTGAAGTAACGTTACCATCTTCGATAAAATCACCTAAATGCGAATCTTCATCATCACCAATCGGAGTTTCAGTAGAAATAGGCTCTTTTGCAATTTTAAGCACTTTGCGAATTTTATCTTCAGGTAATTCCATTTTTTCAGCAAGTTCTTCAGGCGTTGCTTCACGACCCAAATCTTGCAACATTTGACGAGAAATACGATTAAGCTTATTAATCGTTTCTATCATATGCACAGGAATACGGATGGTACGCGCCTGATCCGCAATAGAACGAGTAATGGCTTGACGAATCCACCACGTAGCATAAGTCGAAAATTTGTAACCACGACGGTACTCAAATTTATCAACCGCTTTCATTAAACCAATATTGCCTTCCTGAATTAAATCCAGGAATTGTAAGCCTCGGTTGGTATATTTTTTGGCAATAGAAATAACCAATCTTAAATTCGCTTCAACCATTTCCTTTTTAGCACGACGTGCCTTGGCTTCACCAATCGACATCTTACGGTTTACATCTTTGATTTCAGAAATAAGCATGCAACAACTTTTTTCTAACCCAGATAGTTTTGTTTGCGCACGGAAAATATCATCTTTGTGTTCTTCTAAAACAGCAGAATATTTCTCGCCTGCATCAATGTGAGTTTGTAACCAGGTTAAATCCGCTTCATTATCTGGAAATGACGTAATAAATTGTTTACGTGGCATATGTGCTTTACCAACGCAGATGGTCATGATAACTTTTTCATGCGCACGAATTTCATTAATTAACTGACGCATTTGAGTAACTAAGCGATCAACCATCTTGGGCGTTAATTTTAACTCCATGATTTGATCGATAGCTTCTTCGCGCAGCTTAGTGGTCTTCTTATCAGAGAAACCACTTTTCTCCGCAGATGCCATCATTTTTGTGAAGATCTTTTCAATCTTTTTGAATCGTGCTGCCGCTTCTTCTGGATCGGGGCCAGTATCGACAACTTCTTCGTCATCATCGTCGTCGGTATTGTGTCCACCTGGTACGATAATTTCGTCTGGCGCATTGGGATCGATATAATCCGTTAAGATGTCCGTTAGTTTGAACTTTTCTTCGGCAATACCTTTGTAACATTCGATGAGCAAAGCAATTGTTTCGGGGTAGCATGAAAGCGACCACAACATCTGCTTTAAACCGCCCTCGATTCGTTTGGCAATTTCTATTTCACCTTCACGAGACAATAATTCCACTGCACCCATTTCACGCATATACATACGCACAGGGTCGGTTGTACGACCAAATTCACTATCAACATTCGCAAGGGCTGCTGCCGCTTCTTCAGCCGCGTCTTCATCAACACTGTTACCAGATTCAAGCAAGGTATCGTTATCTGGCGCAACTTCATGGACAGTTATGCCCATATCGTTGATCATTGCAACAATGTCTTCAATTTGATCAGGGTCTACGATATCATTTGGAAGGTGGTCATTGACCTCTGCATAGGTTAAGTAACCTTGCTCTTTACCCTTTGCAATCAATATCTTAAGCTGGGATTGCTGTTTAGATTTTTTCAATTCGGGTGCTTTACTTACACTCATTCACTGTGCTCACATTATTTCGAGATAAAAGATCAGAATTCTACACTAGATCTGTGATTTTTCTACATAAATTCACAAGATAACTATAGACTTTTTAAGAAAATATTTAGCCGAATTACTGACCAATTTTCAATTATTTAGCTAAAATCCGACTTAAGTCGCGCGCTGAGTCGATTGGAGCAATTGGAGCAATTCCTGCTTCTCTTGCTCATTCAATTGACCATGATTTGATTTAGCTAACAGGTGTTCCAAACGCATTCCTTTCCCGTCAGCATAAAGACTCTCCATCACACCAATAAACTCAGCTTCGATACCGTCCTCATCTGCTACTTCTGGTTGCCACTGCGCCAGTTTGAGCATGTGGGGATAACTCTGCTGTGTATCATCTAAAGCCGACCACCGCTCTAAAATAGCCGCACAATTTATATGGGGGTGTTTATGCAGTAATTCAAGCAATTTTAGTAATATATCTATGCCAGCTATTTCTAACTCAGCAAGTTGATTCGGTGTTTTCACTAACTGCGCTAACCGCGGTAAAAATAACAAACGCATAATCGCCTTTCTAATAGGAGATAAGCCCAATTTTGTAGTTTTTCGCGACATTTTTACGGAACTTTCTGGATTTTCTGAAACCTGATTTTGAGTTGGAGCACCACTATTTTTAAACGTTGTTGAAGAGCGATTAGGCCGAATTGAATTTTGCTGATTCTGAAAAATGGACTCAATTTCAGCCGCCTCCATTCTTGCTAGCTGCGCTAATTGATTAAGTACCATTTGACGATACACCCCCGGCAATAACTGGCTTACTAACGGCCGCGCAGTTTCAACAAGCTGCGCTCGCCCATCAATACTACTTGTGTCGATATTGCTGCATAAGTTATCAAATAAGTACTCTGAAAATGACTTAGCCTTACTTAGTTCAGCCTCAAAACCATCTTTACCATTCGTGCGTATAAAACTATCCGGATCCTCACCTTGCGGTAAAAACATAAATCGAATCTGTAGTCCTTCACGAATAACCGGTAGAGCATTATTCAACGCACGCCAAGCGGCTTCACGCCCAGCACGATCACCATCAAAACAAAAATAAATCTCATGACTCAAACGAAATAAACGTTGTAAGTGATCAGCCGTTGTTGCCGTTCCTAATGTCGCAACCGCATAACGCACATCAAACTGAGCAAGTGCCACCACGTCCATATAACCTTCCACCACCAATACTTTATCGATTTTACGAAGCGCTTTGCGCATTTCGTATAGTCCGTAAAGTTCTCGTCCTTTATGGAACAAAGGCGTTTCGGGTGAATTTAAATATTTTGGCGAATCATCTCCAAGCACTCGACCACCAAAAGCAATACAACGGCCACGTTGATCGCGAATAGGAAACATCACCCGATCACGAAAACGATCGTACGTGCCACCGCTATCTTTTTTAATGAGCATGCCCAGCTCGACTAGCTTACTTTCAATATCTGAACTTGAGTCTGAAGTAGTTAAGGCTTTTAAAACAGACTCATAACCTGGAGGGGCGTAGCCCATGCCATACTCCGCAGCAATTTCTCCGCTTAAGCCACGTTGCTTTAAATAATCTACTGCTTTACTTGCTTGTGGGTGTTCCCGCAGCTGCTTACGATAAAACTGATCGGTTTGTTGCATCAACTGATAAAGCGAATCGGCTTGTTTTAGCTTTGCGCCATGTCCACTACTTCCTGTCTCTGTTGTTTTTTCATGCGGGACTTCTAAACCTAAATTTCTAGCGAGCTCTTCAACAGCCTCAGGAAAACTTAAGTGCTCATATTCCATTAAAAATCGTAACGCCGATCCACTCTCGCCACAGCCAAAGCAATGATAAAATTGTTTCGTCTCGCTTACCGAAAAAGAGGGGGTTTTTTCATTATGAAATGGGCAGCAAGCCTTGTGATTGGTACCGGCTTTTTTAAGCGGCACACGCGAATCAATCACCTCAACGATGTCAGTACGCGCGAGAATGTCATCAATAAAATATTGTGGAATTAAACCTGCCATGCCGACATTTTATGGGTTTTGTTGGAGATACGCGACTGATTAATTATTAGTAAATGAAGAAAGTCTTCACGCCTCGTCTAAGTCTAAAGTACAAAGCAAAAGCCGAGAGGAGGTTTATCAGAGTGTCCCATCCTAAAAACAAAATTGAGATAGTGGGTAAACGCAGCTAATCACGGTTAACCTAAGCTTAGAGAGCAAGGCATAAAGTGACTCGAAAAACATCATAAGTGCCAGTAAACATAATTAAACTGGCACTAAAAAACGGAGCTTACACCAGTAAGTGAGTATTTTTGAGGAGGTTTATAACGCCGCTATCTAAGTTTAGGTTAGGCGTGATTTAATCTTGGTGCTGACAGTGCCCATATCCGCTTTACCCGCTAACTGCCCCTTAAGCATGCCCATGACTTTACCCATGTCTTTCATGCTGGCAGCGCCTGTTGATGAAATAGCTTCATCAATTAAAGTATCAATATCTGCATCTGACATTTGTTCAGGCATATATTCTTTAATGATTAAGACTTCAGCTTTTTCAATATCGGCTAATTCGTCACGACCCGCTTTTTCAAACTGTTCGATAGAATCTTTACGTTGCTTGAGCATTTTTTCTAAAACAGCAATCACACCATCTTCATCGACTTCGCTACGAGTATCGACTTCGATTTGTTTAATGGCAGAGGTAATCAAGCGCAATGTTTGAAGGCGCTCTTTTTCTTTAGCGCGCATTGCGGCTTTTACATCATCATTGATTCTATTTTGTAGATCCGACATAAGCTTTGAACATCCAGCAAAAATATTTCAGCGTAGAAAATCTTAAACTAGCCTCTGCTTAAATAAAATAATCCGAGCTATTAAAAAATAACCCGGACTTATTTAGAATTTGAACAGAAAAGTGAAGCTATAACTAAATTAGTAAAGACGAACTAAACGTGAACGCTCACGAGACATCTTCTTCTGGTGACGTTTAACGGCCGCAGCAAGTTTACGTTTACGAATTGATGTTGGCTTTTCATAAAATTCGCGACGACGAACTTCAGATAATACACCGGCTTTTTCACAAGAACGCTTAAAACGACGTAAAGCAACGTCAAATGGTTCATTTTCTTTAACCTTCACAAAAGGCATAGTAATCCTCTATATATTTAAACTTCACTTAAAAATTCGATTTATTCAGCACTTTTTAACTTATAATGGTCAAAAAGGCGCGTAAGTTTAAACGTAGCCGCCCCACAATGCAAAGAGATCCGCTATTTTCTTCAGTTTTTAAGTAAAATAGCCACAAAAACAACTAAACCATTAATATTGGTTATAGGTATTGACAAAAATTATGCGTGTTTTAGGAATAGAAACCTCCTGTGATGAAACAGGCATCGCTATTTATGACTCTCAACAGGGCATTCTCGCCGATGTATTACATAGCCAAATTGAGCTGCATGCCCAGTATGGTGGAGTCGTGCCAGAATTAGCCTCACGTGATCACGTTAGAAAAATTATCCCCCTAATTCAAAATGCACTAACTCAAGCTAACCTCAGCTCAGAAGATATTGATGGCATTGCCTACACTAAGGGGCCAGGGCTACTAGGTGCCTTACTTGTTGGTAGTTCCGTCGGCCGTTCTCTAGCTTACGCATGGAATAAACCCGCCATCGGCGTCCATCATATGGAAGGCCACCTACTTGCGCCGATGTTAGAGGATAACCCACCCAAATTTCCTTTTGTCGCACTACTTGTTTCTGGTGGCCACACTCAGCTTATTGCTGTTCAAGGCATTGGTAAATACGCGTTACTCGGTGAGTCCATCGATGATGCCGCTGGTGAAGCTTTCGATAAAACAGCTAAAATGATGGGGCTAAGTTATCCCGGCGGACCTACTCTAGCCAAATTAGCTGTATCGGGCATCCCAGGGCGTTTTACACTTCCCCGCCCGATGACCGACCGTCCAGGACTCGACTTCAGCTTTAGCGGCTTAAAAACAGCCGCCCTTACAACTTGGCAAAAATCAGATCAATCAACTCAAACTCAAGCCGACTTAGCCCATGCATTCCAAGATGCTGTTGTAGAGACGATTGCAATCAAATGCCGTCGCGCATTAGAGCAAACTGGCCTACAAACGCTCGTCATTGCAGGTGGAGTAAGCGCTAACACCCATCTAAGACAACGTTTAACAGAACTCGGTAAAAAACTTAACAGTAATGTTTATTACCCAAGACCAGAGTTTTGCACTGACAACGGGGCCATGATTGCCTATGCAGGCTGCCAACGGTTACTCGCTGGGCAGCATGAAAGTCTCGATTTTTCTGCCACCGCGCGTTGGCCAATTGAGTCACTCCAGCCGATAAATTCTTAAAGAAACCCCCTGTACTGCCGAAATAGTCCTTAACTAGAAACAAGTTATTCGTTTTAAAATTAGGATAAATCTAGACTGACAATGCAGGCTCAAAATACCCAAAAAGTGACCAAAATTGGATTCACTTCAATCTTAGTATTGCTCAGTATTCTGATCTTTTTCAGTATCTATCGGCTACAGCTTGACCACATTCATTTAAATAAAATGGCGAAAAGTAACGACGCTTTGAAACATCTCATAACGATGCGAGATGCAACGGCTCAACGCGCACTTATTTTATATCGTATGTCTGCAATGGATGACCCCTTTAAACGTGATGACCTCTATTTGCAATTTAAAACACAAGCCGAAAATTTCATCAAAGCACGATCTCTTTTGCAAAAAGCCGATACAAATGCTCATTATAAAAAACAATACAAAGATATTCTCCCTCTAATGCATCAAGCCAGTGACATGCATCAAAAAACAATAGAGTTGTTACTATCTGAAAAAAATAATCAAGCGACTACCTTATTACAAAATGATTTACACGCTATTCAAAATAAAGTTAATAAAGAATTGTCATTTATTCTGAATACGCTTCGAGAAAGAATGGATGCTGAAATTACCCTTGCCTCAAATGAAAACCTACATGCTGAAACACTTATCACTATTATCGGTATCGTTATTTTAATACTCGGGGCTATTATTGCCTTGTATGTTTTACGCCATACACGTATTTTTGAAAACGCCATTATCAAACAGAAAAAAATAGCTGAAGAGGCTAGCCAATCAAAAACAAGCTATCTCTCCAATATGAGCCATGAAATTCGTACACCGCTCACTGCTATTATAGGTTTTTCTGAAAACCTAGTCAGCAATGAAATCAGCCAGAAGGAACGTTTAAAAGCAGGCTACACCATTATTCGAAACGGTAAACATTTATTACAACTGATAAATGACATTTTAGATATCTCTAAAATTGAAGCAGGTCAACTTGAAGTTGAAAATATTGAAGTCTCACCATTGTATATTATTGATGAAGTTAGTTCCTTAATTAACAACCAAGCCAAACATAAGGAACTTGAATTCAGGGTTAACTATCAGTTTCCTTTACCCGCAAACATTCATTCTGACCCCGTTCGTTTAAAACAGATCATTATCAACCTTTGTGGCAATGCCATTAAATTCACCGAACAAGGTAGTATCAACATTGACATTAGTTATGCAGAAGCAACCAATAAATTGATTTTTATTATTCGCGATACCGGTATTGGCATGAGTGAACAAGCATGCAAAAAAATATTTGCACCTTTTGCTCAAGCAAAAACAGATACTAATAGAAAATTCGGCGGCACGGGGCTCGGCCTTACGATTTCCAAGCAACTTGCTGAAGCAATGAATGGACATTTATCTTGTACAAGCGAAGTCGATACGGGCAGTCAATTTATATTAGAGCTTCAATTAGAGGATAATAATTTACAATTTATTAACGAGTATGCTTCTGATGCGACTCAAACACCCATAGCAGCTCCTAATGCAATTCCACAACTCGAAGGCAAAATTTTACTTGCTGAAGATAGTTACGACAATCAAGAATTAATACAAATGTATATTGAAAAAACCGGCGCCGACCTCACTATCGTAGAAAATGGTGAACAAGCTGTTGAGCAAGGCTTAGCAAACAATTTCCAGCTTATTTTAATGGATACCCAAATGCCTGTAATGGATGGTATTTCCGCCATAGAATTATTACGTGCATCAGGTTACACACGTGCAATCGTAAGTTTAACCGCTAATGCTATGCAAACCGATAAAGATAAGTGTTTTAATGCCGGTGCCGATGATTATCTCGCTAAACCCATTGATATTGAAGAATTCTACAGAGTATTAAAGCAAAATCTAAAACAAAGTAACAAAGAAAAAGCCCATGATTTATCCGACAAAATGCAGACCACAATGAAAAAATTATCGGCAAAATTTTTATTTACGTTACCAGAAAAATTGCAAGCTATTACCAATGCCTATGATGAAAAAGACTGGGACAAATTAGATGCTGCTTCGCATAAACTAAAAGGCCTTGGTGGTTCATTCGGCTATCCAGAAATAACAGCCATATCGAAAATAATTAATGACTCAATACGGAGTAAAGATTACTTAAATATCGATAAACCGATGACGGACTTAATCAACCTTTGCGATCAAATTTTAAAACAAAGCGCCGCTTAAAGAAGAAGATTATGAATTATCATTACAAAGTTTTAATTGCCGATGACGACCCAGAAATGCGCGATGTTCTACGTGGCTTCTTAGAAGAACTGGGTTGCACTGTGGATGGTGAAGTTGAAAATGGTCGCGATGCTGTTAAACAAATATCTCTAATACAACCCAAGCTTTGTTTTATTGATATTGAAATGCCAATAAAAAATGGCCTTGAGGTACTTGAAGAAATACAAGCATTATCAATAAAAACGTTTCCTATTATCGTTAGTGGTCATAGCACCATCGACAATGTGAAACTTGCTGTAGGACTTGGTGCAAAAGGTTTTATTGTAAAGCCGTATGAAATTGATAAAGTAAAACAAATTTTAGAAAAATATTCGGCAAGTTAGCCTTAGCTATTTAATTGATATTAAATTTTATCCGCAATCTTTATCTTTTCCAGTTTCTTTTTCTTAGCTACTTGCCTTGTAAGCTCGTCAGGTAAATCTACCCAATTCCCTTGCACGCAATCCACACCGATTTCTTTCAACTGTAAATAAATCTCTTCATTCTCTACAAACTCTGCGATAGTTTTCATATTCATAACATGCCCGATTTCATGAATACTTTTAACCATCGCCAGATCAACCGCGTCACTAATAATATCTTTTACAAATAAACCATCTATTTTTAAATAATCAACAGGTAGCGTTTTTAGATAGACAAGTGATGATAGCCCTCGACCAAAGTCATCCAACGCAAAACGACAACCATACTGACGTAATGCCTTAATAAAACTAATAGCAACATTTAAATCTTTAACAGCTGCGGTTTCGGTAATTTCAAAACAAATATTTTTTCCAGATACATTATATTTTTTAAATTGTTGCAAAATGAATGCTAAAAACCCTTCTTCACCAATCGACATTTGCGATAAATTAATTCCATAAGAAATATTATTAACACTCTTATTTTCGCTAATATATTTAAAAACTGTCTTTATAACGAATCGATCAATATCAGGTGCTAAACTATAACGCTCAGCCGCTGGTAAAAAAGCACCTGGTGGTATCAACCCACCTTTTTCATCCCGCATACGAACAAGAATTTCACTGTATTCAAGTTGCTCATGAGGAGCATCCGATAACATAACGTTCTGCTGATAAAGTACAAAAAGGTTTTCATCCAGTGCTTTGGTTATTCGTGCAACCCATTGCATTTCACCATAACGAATAACCATCTCTTTATCGTCAGGTTTATATACATGCACCCTGTTCCGTCCGGTATCTTTAGCGGCATAACATGCTGTATCTGCCGCACTCATAATTAAATCTACAGAAAAACTATTCTTATTAATCGCAACCAAGCCAATACTTGCGCCAACACGAAAAACACTACCTTTCCATTCGTAATGGAATTCTTGTATTTGTTCTTTTAATTGATTCGCGATTTTTTCTGCATCGTCAAGCGAACAGTACTCGATTAACAAACCAAATTCATCACCACCTAACCGAGCTAAGGTATCGCTTTCGCGAATCTTGTGCTGCAACATCGCGCTTAATTGCTTTAATAACGCATCACCTGCCACATGCCCACAGGTATCATTCACAACTTTAAATTGATCTAAATCGATATACAGCATTGCATGACTAGTATCTTCTTTATGAGATAAACTAAGCAGTCGACTTAATTTATTTTCAAATTCACGACGATTCACTAAACCAGTCAAGGCATCATGTTCGGCTTGAAATGAAGCGCGTTCTTTTTCTTTAGTTAATTTAAATGCTGTTTCTTTATGATTATTAATTTCTTTCTTTAACTTTACTTGATAAGCCTCTATTGCTTGGCGCATAGATGAAAAACTACTTACCAAACGCCCGACTTCATCTTTTCCTGTTACAGGCAAGGCTGCTTTAAAATCACCCTTGGCCAAATCATCTGATGCCGCGACTAATTTGAACAGCGGCTCATGAATAATAAAGCGTATTAATAAAAACATTGCAGCAATAAATAAACCCAAAACTATTAAAAAGGCTTTTAACATTTCATTTTGGAGCGCTTGTACTTGTATATAATCACCTTCAACATCAATAACAACAGCTAACTTTCCAAGCTTTTGTTCAACATAATCGACTGGTTGCGTTATTAATATTTCTAAATTATTATTCACTTCTAATTGCCCGTTAGCTTGAAGCGGATAAAGGATAGCTCCTTTAGCATCATATAAATACATTGCGCGCCAATCAGGATTTGACTCTAATACAATATCCAAATTTTCATAGATAGCATCAAGCTGGTTTTCTAATATTAAAGGTACTAAGCCATCAATAACTGTTTTAATATGTGCCTGCAAATGCTCGGTATTCTTCGCTTTCAAATGATCATATAATTTTGGTGACCACACATATTGAATATGTATCACTAGCACAACGACTAAGATAATAAGCGGAATTAGGAATTTTGAGCGAATATTCATATCGTTATGTTATCACTCAAAATATCTATCTAAATTAAGTTTCAATAAACTTTTATAATCATTGATGTTCGTTGTAACTAAATCATTGATCGGTACATTTCTAAAAAGAGCTTTACCTTTTTCTTTTCTAAATAATTCAATTAAACCCTTCTTAATCAATTGTCTTTTAGCTTTAGAAACTCGAGGATGGATGACAATAGGATGCGATATGACTTCTTGCGTTTCGAAAATAATACGCATTTTTTTTTGTAAAACGTCTGATTGACGATTGAACGTTCTATCAACACCACCACCGGCATCAACAATATTTTTTGCAACATGCAAATAAACCGAGTTATGCGTTTGTACGTACCGAGACTTGAACATAAGACCGAATTTTTCTTTAAGTATTGAACGCATCAATAACGAGGCACCTAATGCATTTGGTGAAGGAAACGCAATCGTTTTGTTTTCAAGCTGCTTTATCGATTTAATAGTGCTATCGCTATTAACAACTAGAATTCCTTTTAATTTATGACTATCTCTTACAAGCGGTATATATTTTTGCGATTCATATGCTTTTAAAACGTGGTATGGATTCATATAAGCCAAATCATAAGCACCTTGATTAAATTGTTTCTCAAATTCAGGGATTTTAGAACTCCCCATTAATTCAAATTTTAGACCTGTGATTTTTTCTAGTTCAATTAAAATCGGTTTCCAATTTTTAAACATTTGACGTTGCTCGAACTGAGGGACAATGCCGACTGTTATTGTATCTGTATCAGCTACCACCCAATTGGGAAGTAAGATGCACAAAATTAAAACACATTTTATCCCGAACTGATTCAGCACTTAATCGATTCTCATGTTATTCACATTTATAAAAACAGGTATCTTCTAGAGCTCACCAGATATTAGTTGATATGCTAATGTGATCTTTAATACTTAAAATACCTACACCAATAATAAACTTTTCTGCATTAACAATATATAAGTCATTATCTATATTGATAACACTGTTTATTTTATAACTTGTAGACCCAAAATGTTAATCAGATTAAATTTCATGTTCTACATCTATTAGTTTAAATAGTTATACGTCAAAGTTACTTTTACTTGATAACGTGACTTAGCCCTACATGTTTTTTAAAATTATTTTGCTAAAGTATAACGATATAAACTTGAATGATACATATTTCCTGGCAATCAACCCCTTATGAAAGCATGGCTGTACAAAAGACGCCGTAGTCGTCGAAAATCACGATCCAAATATGTTCGGTACTCAATTTATTTTTTGCGAGTACTCATGCTACTGTTGGTACTGGATATTTTCTATATCAGCTATATTTGGCCTGATTGGTCTGAATTTGGTCAAGGCGCCGTAAAAAAAACTAAATTCATTCAAGCTTATGAACTACAAGCTAAAAAGAACTCATCTCTTCCAACATTACGCTGGAAGCCTGTCCCTATGAATTGGATCCCCGTTGGTATGAAAAGCGCAGTTATAGTCGCTGAGGATTCTCGTTTTTACCAACATACTGGTTTTGACCTTGATGCATTTAAAGAAGCAATGGAATACAACGTTGAACACTTAAATTTTAAGTACGGCGCGAGTACTATTTCACAACAAACTATTAAAAATATGTTTTTAAGCTCCTCCCGCAACCCATTACGAAAATGGCACGAATTGATCTTAACCGTTGGAATGGAAATCAAACTCAATAAAAAGCGCATACTTGAAATTTACTTAAATGTCGCTGAATTTGGTATGGGTATTTTCGGTATCGAAGCAGCAGCCAATCATTATTATGGTATATCGGTGCATACATTAACTGAGCAACAAATGGCTGCGTTAGCCGCCACCTTACCTAGCCCGAAGAAACATAATCCTCATACAAATACGCGTCGCTTTATCAAGCGTAGTCAAAAAATATATCGTTATATGAAAATTCTTTCCCAAAAAAGAAAATAGTTATTCGCTTATTTTCATCATATCTGCGTGTCTCACTTGAAGATATAATTCTCTTTTCCATTCATACACCCAACCACGTGCATAAATTATTTTCCCACTAAAATCTTTTACCGTTATTTTGTTTAAATTTAGTAAAGGAAAATACTTAAAATCTTTACGTTTGATTCTCAGTGTGAATTTTTTTGCCAATTGCAGCCAAATTGATCCTTTGCTTCGCCCGACTCGACTTACTCGCCCCTTTATAAAGTGAAAGCCTTTATTAGCTATCGATACCTTTTCTGCAGCTAGGTACTGACTATACTGATAACCCCATATGTTTAAACTTTTTACCTTTGCTTTAGACTCCGCAGCAAAATAACAATCTTTTAAATTTAAATTAGGGGGAACAACAACTGCACTCGCTAAGCCTTTTTCTAATAGCATGGCGTTAATGTTACGACCATTTTTTAAAAATAGATGAGCCAGAAGCCGACCATAGCGATCTCTTTGTTGCACACCATACTTAATAAATAATTTTTTATTATTCGGAAGTATCGATTCAAGAAATTGCTTGGCAGCAACAGAAAACGGCTCGGCTCGTTTTGGATAATGTGCCAACTCTGGTGAGTTAACACCAATAAATCTTATTTTTCTTTTATCCGCTAAAACAAGGGTATCCCCATCAACAACACGCAACACCTTAACCTTCTCGTCAAACTCTTTAACGCCACAGGTTGTAGCCCAGACCGTTCCCGTTAATAAAAAACTGGCAATAAAAAAGGCGCTCAGATTGAGCGCCTTTTTTGTACTGCAAATCAACATATGTCTTATTTTGATGACATACCGTATTTTTGACGGAATTTATCAACTCGACCAGCAGTATCAACAATCTTTTGCTTGCCTGTATAAAAAGGGTGGCAGCTAGAACATACTTCAATCGTTAATGCTTCTTTTCCGATTGTTGAGCGAGTGTTAAAAACATTACCGCAGCTACATGTTACCGCTACGTCAGAATAATTTGGGTGGACTTCAGCTTTCATTTTCGTGCCTCATTAATTTAAATCGTATCGCTACTAAGCTTAAATAACTATAAAGTCGATTAACCTAGCACCATACCAAAATCAGTCGGCAATAATACGTAAAAGCTCCCCGAACAGCAAGCCTATTACTCGTATATTTAAGGATTTTTAACTTTTAATATTAGCTTCTAGCAAAAGCAGCACGGTTGAAGGGTAACACCGTTGCACTGCGGCTAGGACGTGATGGCTCGCCACCCTCTAGTACTGTCGCTAACTCTCGATATTTCTCACCTAATGAATTAAACGATGCCCACATCATCTCAGATATTGCGATAGTGGCAGCCAAGGGATTAGCGGCGCGTTCACGGACTTTATCAATTTTCCATTGTAGGCAGCGTAATCGTTCTCGATACGATTCAGGTACACTCTCAATATATGCATTAATACGTTTAGTACGTAAATACTCGAATGTTTCAGGGCTATCTTGCCAAAGCTCCATCCACGTCTCAAAGTTTAGTTCGTTTGATTTTTTTTCTGTTTGATTCTCAATCATCTTCGGCACCTGCTTTTACACCTGAAAGATATTAACAAACGAACCATCTGTAAAAGACTTAATATTCGTAAGCTCTATAAACAGAATTCTGCGTGAGGAGTAAGTGTTTGTCAAAAAGCTTAGAGGTGTTTTTTAAGACTGCACTTTTAAAAGTACTGCTATCTAGTTGAGTTGGTTGATGTTTTTAAAAAAGACAAAAAGAAAAATATTTTGCTTGTAATTTCAAAAGCTTAAAAAATCAACCCGAAGGGTAAGGGGAGGCGCAACAAAGCAGCCCATGCCCTCAATAGAGGAAACGTACTGCACTAATTTATTATTTATTCCGCTACTATTTCTTTCTCTTCATAGAATCAAAGAATTCAGCATTCGTTTTACTTGCTTTTAATTTGTCGAAAACAAATTCCATTGCGGCTATCTCATCCATCTCATGAACCACTTTTCGTAAAATCCACATCATTTGTAGTTCATCTGGTTTAGTTAATAATTCCTCTCGACGTGTGCCCGAGCGATTAATATTAATGGCTGGGAAAATACGTTTTTCAGCAATTTTACGATCTAAATGCACTTCCATATTACCGGTGCCTTTAAACTCTTCATAAATAACGTCATCCATTCGCGAGCCTGTTTCAACAAGCGCTGTTGCTAATATTGTAAGAGAACCGCCTTCTTCAATATTACGTGCAGCACCAAAGAAACGTTTAGGACGTTGTAAAGCGTTGGCATCCACACCACCGGTTAATACCTTTCCGGAAGATGGAATAACCGTATTATATGCTCGTGCTAAACGCGTAATGGAATCCAACAGGATAACAACGTCTTTTTTGTGCTCAACTAAACGTTTCGCTTTTTCGATAACCATTTCAGCCACTTGCACATGACGACTGGCAGGTTCGTCAAATGTACTCGAAACGACTTCGCCTTTTACTGAGCGAGCCATTTCAGTTACTTCTTCAGGACGTTCATCAATAAGCAGAACAATAAGGTGGCATTCAGGATGGTTTGCCGAAATAGAATGTGCGATATCATGCAACATCATTGTTTTACCCGCTTTAGGCGGTGAAACAATTAGACCACGCTGACCTTTACCAATGGGGGCAGCGAGATCAATAACCCGAGAAGTGATATCTTCGGTACTACCATTACCTGTTTCCATAATGAGACGTTCATTTGGATGAATAGCTGTTAAATTTTCAAATAATATTTTCTTTTTGCTATTTTCAGGTGAATCAAAATTAATCTCACTAACCTTTAATAAGGCAAAATAACGCTCGCCATCTTTTGGAGGACGAATTTTTCCCGCAACCGTATCACCAGTACGTAGTCCAAAGCGGCGTATTTGGCTGGGCGAAACATAAATATCGTCTGGGCCAGCAAGGTATGAGCTTTCAGCTGAACGTAAAAAACCAAACCCATCTTGTAAAATTTCCAAAACGCCATCACCGTGAATATCTTCACCTTTTTTAGCGTGTGCTTTAAGTATGGAAAAAATTATATCTTGCTTACGTGATCGAGAAGTTCCATCTACGCCATTTTCAGAAGCGATTTTAACTAATTCGTGGACGGGAGTTTTTTTCAGTTCGGTTAGATTCATAGAATAGGTCTTTAGATTGTAGGTGGTTGAGTGAGTTTAATTTTTTGATAAAATGCAGGATGCACTTATCATTCTTGTTTATTTTAATTGACTTGGTTTATTTAAATATAATTTGTGGGAATGTTTCTCAGATATTCAGCATTCTGTAAATGTGCGCTTATTTTGTGTTCATATGTTGGAAGCAGAAACAAAAGGCAATGAATTCAGAAACTGCATTCATGATGTAATAAAAATAACACTAAAATTCGGTTTCGTCCAGTCTCACCAGCATATAAATTTGCAACTGAGACTAGACAGCAGGAATAACTAGAGATTGCTATCAATAAAGGCGGTTAATTGTGATTTTGAAACCGCACCCACTTTGGTCGCTTCAACATTACCACCTTTAAAAATCATTAATGTTGGGATGCCACGAATGCCAAATTTAGGTGGTGTATTTGGATTCTCATCAATATTTAATTTAGCTACTTTAAGTTTGCCATCATATTCTTCGGCAATTTCATCCAAAATAGGGGCTATCATTTTACAAGGTCCACACCAATCGGCCCAATAGTCAACTAACACAGGACCTTCTGCACTAACAACCTCTGCCTCGAATGTATCATCGGTGACGTAACTTATCTTATCGCTCAAGACTAATTCTCCTTAATGTCGAGTCAGCACTAAAACCAACCCTTGAATATGTGCAAATTTAGCAGAGCTTGCTTAAATTGAACAGTTTTTTTAATAACCACGATTGCACAACTAGCTTTCATTCTGACTTTTAGTCCAACACAAGGATTGCTATAACTCACCCTAACAGGATTTTACTCGCTATATTTGGTATGCTGCGTCGCTATGACAACTAAACACTTAACGGATACCACCTTTGCTAGCTTAAATCTTAACCCTGAACTCTTAAAAGGGATTGAAACTGCTGGTTTTACCCATTGTACTCCAATACAAGCTGAGACGATTCCTATCGCTTTGCAAGGCAACGATATTGCTGGACAGGCGCAAACGGGAACAGGCAAAAGTGCGGCATTCTTGGTGCCGATGTTTGAGCAACTGCTTAAGAACAAAGAAGCTTGCTTAGCTAACCCGAATCCCAAGGCGATTATCCTCGCACCGACTCGTGAGCTCGCTCAACAAATTTATAACGATGCTGAACAAATTGGCAAATTCACTGGTCTACGCCTTGCGGTCGTTTATGGTGGAACGGGGTATGACTCACAACGACAAACCCTTGAAGAGGGGATTGATGTGCTAATTGGCACTGTCGGACGCTTAATTGATTATTTCAAACAAAAAGTCTTTAATTTAAAATCGATTGAAATTGTGGCACTTGATGAAGCGGATCGCATGTTCGATCTTGGCTTTATCGATGATATTCGTTACCTATTTCGACGTATGCCAAAAGCCGAAGATCGCCTAAGCATGTTGTTCTCCGCCACACTATCTCACCGTGTGTCTGAACTTGCATACGACCACATGAACGATCCAACACGAGTTGAGATAGCCGCAGATCAAGTTACTGCCGACCAAATAACCCAAATGCTTTATTACCCCGCCAATGATGAAAAAATCCCTTTATTATTAGGCTTATTTAAAACACATGATATTAAACGTGCGGTGGTTTTTTGTAATACTAAACGGGCAACAGAAAAAGTTTCGGCCTTCTTTGCCGGTAATGGCCATGAGGTTGCGTTACTCTCTGGTGATGTTCCACAGAAGAAACGCCTAAGTTTATTACAGCGATTTACTGATGGTGAACTAGATATAATGGTTGCAACTGACGTTGCCGCACGTGGTTTACATATTCCAGCCGTAAGCCATGTAATCAACTATGACTTGCCTTCTGATGCTGAAGACTACGTGCATAGAATTGGCCGTACAGCACGTGCTGGTGCGTCTGGTGAAGCGATAAGTTTTGCTTGTGAAGATTCGGTTTTTTCACTTCCAGCAATTGAAGAATATATTGACAGTAAAATTCCTGTGGAACCGATTACAAATGATTTGTTAGTGAAGCCCAAAGCGCCAATTTTCCCCGCACGGAAAAAACCAACCCATCACAAAAAAAATAATGATAATAGAAACCAACGCAATAAAAGCTACAATCGATAACTCTAATTTAAAATAACGTTATCATTGAGCAACAAACTTTCTGAATTTCATTTTTTTATAATACCCGCCAACAACATATTCTAGCGCGGCTTTAAATTGTTTTTTTGCCCTTAACCCCGGCAAACGAAACACCTCATGACCATCAACATCAACAAAAACAAGTGTTGGTGTAAATTGAAAACCATGCTCACTAGCATACTCACGTTCGCTCTTTGATTTTCCATAAAAATCAACTAATTTCCGGCTACCACGCGTATCCAAAGCTAAAACTTCAAAATGTTTTTTTGTATAAGCAACGAGTTGCTTATCACCCCAATTTCGCTTTAAGTGTTTGGTACAAAAACCACAGCCTTGTTGCGTCATAAATAAAATAAGATATTTTTTACCAGCATCTTTAACATCGGCAAGATCATCTCTTAAATCTAAAATACTTAACTTAAACCAATCAGGATAATACTCTTCATTTTCTACTGCGCTCGCATTAAAACTTACTATTAATAGCAAACACGAAAAGATAACTTTCAACATATAACACAACCTAGTTTATAGTGCTTAAAACCTACGTTATAATATAGCTCAAGTTTATTCATTAACAACGAGACTAAGAAACATGACAATCCAAGCAACCATATCCTATGGCGAATTTCTTGATAAGCTGACTATCTTAGAAATTAAAAATGAGCGAATGACTAATAAAACAAAACTAATAAATATCCAAAATGAATTATCCCTCGTTAAAAAATTATGGGATGACTGCCCCGCATCTAATATCGATATTAAATCTGAACTTGCTGCATTAAAGACCATCAATGAAAAGCTTTGGGTGATAGAGGATGATATTCGAGACAAAGAACGCCAACAAAACTTTGATCAAAGTTTTATTGATTTGGCACGTAGTGTTTACTTTGAAAATGACACTCGAGCCAAAATAAAAAAAGATATCAATTTAAAATTGGGGTCTGATCTCATTGAAGAAAAATCTTATTCAAACTATAAATAAAACCAAGCGAAATTAACCAACCCGCCATCTTTCTGATCTTTGCATGTTGCGCTAAAGCAAGCTAGGCTTTCAAACATCATCATTAAATATACTTTATTAAGCCCTTATGTCTAATACTGAAAATAAAAGCTTTATACAACAATCTCTCGATTACCATGCAAAGCCCGTCGCTGGCAAAATCGCTACCGCCATAACAAAACCTTGCGCTAGCCAAGAAGACCTATCGATGGCTTATACACCTGGCGTTGCAGAACCCGTCAGAGCCATCGCAGAAGATCCAAGTTTGGCATACAAATATACAGGCAAAGGTAACTTGGTAGCGGTTATTACGGATGGTACGGCTGTTTTAGGTTTAGGTAATGTGGGCGCTCTCGCCGGCAAACCCGTAATGGAAGGTAAAGGCGTACTATTTAAAAAATTTGCGGATATTGATGTGTTTGATATTGAGGTGAGCGCTCCTTCAACTGAAGCATTTATTGATACCGTTGCAAATATTGCTGATACGTTTGGGGGGATTAACCTTGAAGATATCGCCGCTCCCGCCTGTTTTGAAATTGAAAAGGCCTTAAAAAAACGACTTGATATTCCCGTTTTCCATGACGATCAACATGGCACTGCCATCATAATTGCAGCTGGTCTGATGAATGCGCTTAAAATTCAGGGGAAGACACTCGAAACAGCAAAAATAGTCTGTCTAGGGGCGGGCTCTGCCGCCATTGCGTCAATGAGTTTATTAATTAAGTTGGGTGCAGCTCCATCTTCCATCCACATGCTTGACCGCAAAGGTGTTATTCACACTGAGCGCGATGATTTAAACGAATACAAACAAAAATTCGCAATACAAACCGAAGCACGAACGTTGGATGATGCTATTACAGCCGCCGATATATTCGTAGGCGTATCCGGACCAAACTTACTCTCGGCTGATCAAGTAAAAAAAATGGCTGCTAACCCCATCGTCTTTGCTCTTTCCAATCCAGAAGCTGAAATTCGCCCTGAAGTTGCCAAAGCGGCACGAAACGATTTAATTATGGCAACCGGACGCAGCGACTATCCAAATCAAATTAATAACGTACTGGGATTTCCATTTATTTTTCGCGGAGCGCTCGACGTGCAAGCTACAACCATTAATACTGAAATGGAAATCGCTGCTGTTTACGCCTTAGCTAAACTGGCACAAACCCCTGCTCCGGCTGAAGTACTGCTTGCCTATCATATCCAACACCTTGATTTTGGTATCGACTACATTATCCCCAAACCATTTGATCCACGTCTAAAAAGTTATATCTCTTCAGCTGTTGCACGTGCTGCGGTGGACAGTGGCGTCGCAAGAAAACCTTACCCATCAAACTATCCTGATAGTGATGAAGCATCAATTGAACAACAACGTTTTGATGAGTCACAATCCATGCTTAAACGTTTTTTAAGTATATTTAAATAAAATCACTATCTAACTAGGATTACGAGTCTAGAAGTTTAGTCACCGCTTTAATATCGGCGCGTTGCATTGGTTTTCCATCGACCGAACTCAACGGCGCATGATGCAATCCCTGCTCTGAAAAAACAATTAAGTGCACTGGAGCCTCATCAGCTAAAAATGCAAAACCAGGGAAATATTCGTAGACCTCCCCTTTCATGTGAAAACGCTTCAATTCCTCATCATAGGGAATATTATTATCCATCAAAAAAACCGCAACCTCTTCAGAGGTTCCTGCAAATAAATGAATATAAATAGCTGAATTAATATCTGCCGCCCCACTTAAAACATTTCCAACCAAACGTGGTTTAAATCGATGCAAAAAGTGCATGGCTTCTAAAGCCGCTTGTCGTAGCTTTTTGAGTTCAAGGGGTTGAGAGTCAGAACGAAAAATATGCTGATAGGAAACCAGTGCCTGCTGAATTTCTTTGTTCGAGGGTAAATTGAGTGACTCAATTCCGCCAAATTGATGCAACGCTTTTTTTTTGGCCAGTTGAAAATCTTGACTGCCTGTTTCGGCCATATATTCAGCAGCGAGTTGAGCTAAACGTTCACGAACTTGCCAACCTTTATTTTTATGCTGCGACATAGTCCACCCGACTTTCAATGCATTGCGTAAGAGAATAAAAACAGACAATATCCTAAGTTTATACAAATTTAAAAAATCTGCTGCATTATATCGCTTGCCGCATCAGAATTTCTTGGTTGCATTCTCCCAGAAGACGATTCATTAGGAACCTGATCTTCTAAAAAATACTCAAACATAGTGTCAGTACTTTCAGGTGTAGCTGGCAAACCCGTCGTCTGATCAATTCGAACAGAAACAATGCCTCTAGGCTGCTGTATGGCCGCTTCAGGTACGCCTCTTAATGCACGTGCCATATAGGCATTCCACATTGGTAATGCTGCAATCGCTCCCGTTTCACGGCTACCGAGTGGCCGAGGGTTGTCAAAGCCGACCCAGGTAATGGTTACCACATCTTTATTAAAACCAGAAAACCAGGCGTCACGTTGGTCATTCGTTGTACCGGTTTTACCTGCCAAATCTTTGCGTCCTAAAGACAATGCACGGCGTCCTGTACCAAAACGAATGACATCACGCATCATTGACTGCATCAAAAATGTTGTTTGCGCACTCAAAACTCTAGGAGCAACCTTGATTTGCTGCGGACCGGTTTGTTCGAGTAATTCAATTTCAGTTTCAATTACCCCGTCTTCAGTATTACTTGCTTGTTTTGCCATTAAATCTAACTGGTCAGCCGGGGGTATATTTATATTTTCGTCTTTTATTGATACCGCAGCACCTTCAGTGATATCCGACTTATCCTGTTGTTCAGCTAATTTAGCTTCAGCGAGCTCTTTCTCTAACTCTAATTTCGCTTCCAACTCTTCAACACACTTAACACAAACTTCAGCACGAACATCGACGCTTACCACTTTTTTATTCGAATCTAAAATGTGCTCAATAAAATAAGGCTGAACTTTAAAACCACCATTAGCAAATACAGTAAATCCACTCGCCAACTCAAGTGGCGTAATCGAACCACTGCCTAATGCTAGTGAAAGATCACGAGGTAAATTTGAACGCTTAAAACCAAAACGGGTTGCATAACGTACGGCATATCCAATACCGATATCTCGTAATAAACGGATGGAAACTAAGTTTCTAGATTTTATTAGTGCGGTACGTAAACGTGTTTCCCCGTACCACTTACCGGTGTAATTTTCTGGTCGCCAAGTATCCTCCAAACCTGGCGCATCAAAAACAACCGGCGCATCATTAATAATACTTGAAGCTGTAAACCCTTTATCGAGTGCGGCACTATATATAAAGGGTTTAAAGCTAGAGCCTGGTTGACGCTTAGCCTGAAGGACCCGGTTAAATTTACTTTGATAAAAATCAAATCCACCGACCAAAGATTGAATCGCACCATCCTGAGGTTTTAGAGACACTAATGCGCCCGTTACAATAGGTACCTGCGCTAAATACGAACACCCCTTTTTCGCAGGAACAACATAAACAACATCACCTTCGGCTAAAATTTGTTTTGCCTTATCTAGCTTTGGTCCAACATTGAATTCATCAATATAACGACGCGCCCATTCGAGTTGTGGCCAGTCCATAAAGACAACATTACCGTCAGCGGTATACGCATATGCGGATTGTTCATCAACTTGGAAAACAATAGCTGGAGTGAGGTCACCCTGTACTGGCTGTTCAGCCAAAATGCTGTCCCAGTATTCTTCATCATTTTCAAATTCAAAATTAAATAACTCAACGTGACCGATAATTCCACGATAACCATGACGTCTATCGTAACTATGCAAAGCTAAACGCAATGCTTCATTGGCAGCAATTTGTAATTTAGACTCTACTGTTGTGTAAACTTGATAGCCTTCTGTATAAGCTTTATTTCCATAACGTTTAACCATTTCGCGACGTACCATCTCCGCGATATCAGGTGCTTCTACTTCCAAATTTTGGCCATGCACTGCTGCATTATCAATTACAGCATAAGTCTCGTCATACTCATGTTGAGTTATAAAATTTAACTCTAGCATACGGCCTAAAACATAATTACGTCGCAGCAGTGCACGCGAGGGATTTACGATTGGGTTATATCTTGAAGGCGCTTTTGGTAAGCCAACAATCATCGCTATTTCAGATAAACTCAATTCATCAATATTTTTTCCATAGTAAACCTGTGCTGCTGCTGCAACGCCGTAAGCACGTTTACCGAAGTAAATTTTATTTAGATAGAGTTCTAGAATTTCTTGTTTCGTTAATTCTTCTTCAATTTTAAACGCGAGAAAAATTTCATTAAATTTGCGTAAGAATGTTTTTTCACGTGATAAGAAAAAATTTCGTGCAACTTGCATTGTAATGGTACTTCCGCCTTGCGCTCGCTCGCCGGTTCTAAGCAAATGAATAGCAGCCCGCAGAATACCTTTATAATCAACACCCGGATGTTCAAAAAATCGATCGTCTTCAGCAGCAATCAACGCTTTAACCAATGCATCAGGAAATTCTGCGTAACGAAGTGGTGTCCGTTTCATTTCACCAAATTCAGCAAGCATTAACCCGTCTTTGGTGTAAACACGTAATGGAACTTTCAATTTCACATCGCGCAGAGTTTCAATATCAGGTAATTGTGGTGTTATATAAGCATAAACGGTGATAAAGCCTAGGCTACCAAGCAAAATCAGGCTGAATATACTTGCGGTGCCGTATATTAGTATTTTTTTTATGACTGGATTCACACTAAAGAGAAAATATTTTCACAAATTAATCAAAATGGCATAGAAGTATGCACTAATCCTCAAGTATATCGCTTTGATGCAGATAACACTACGAAGGATTTGTATTTAAGTATTATTTGACCTATAGTTGACTCAGACACTTAATGTAGTTATACATATAGTTTACGTAACTCCCGAATTAACAAGAAATTATACTGACAAAAAATATAGAATTATGGGCTTTAGCGACTTATTTAAACCAAAATCACCCCCTGTAATCGGGCTAGACATTAGTTCAACTGCTGTCAAATTGCTCGAACTGGGACGCAGTGGCGATAAGATTCGGGTCGAAAGCTACGCGGTTGAACCTTTGCCTGCCAATTCTGTTATTGAAAAAAATATTTCAGATGTTGATGCGGTCGGTGAAGCCATTAAACGTGCCATTAAACGTTCTGGAACCCGTAGCAAGCATGCTGCCGCTGCGGTTGCTGGCTCTGCGGTTATAACAAAGACTATCTCCATGCCGTCTAATTTAACAGATGATGAAATGGAACAAGATATTCAAAATGAAGCTGACCAATACATACCTTATCCATTAGAAGAGGTTAATTTAGATTTTGAAGTGTTGGGGCAATCTGAAAATGATCCTGACCGCGTTGAAGTGCTCCTTGCAGCATCTCGAAGTGAAAATGTTGATATACGTGTTGCAGCTATTGAAGAAGCAGGCTTAAAAGCAAGAATTATGGATGTCGAAGCTTATGCAATGGAAAATGTTTTCCAAATGCTCGCGCCAACCATGCCCGATCAAGGTATTGACCAAACTATCGCTATTATTGATGTTGGCGCTACCATGACAACACTCAATGTGTTGCACGATTTAAAGACCATTTATACCCGTGAACAAGTCTTTGGTGGCAAACAGCTCACTGAAGAAATTCAACGCCGATATGGTTTATCATACGAAGAAGCCGGTATGGCGAAACGTCAAGGCGGCTTACCCGACAATTATGTACCGGAAGTACTAGAACCTTTTAAAGAAGCAATGACTCAACAAGTTAGTCGTTCACTACAGTTTTTCTTCTCATCGAGCCAATACGGCAGTGTCGATCATATTATTTTAGCCGGTGGTAGTGCCATGCTACCGGGCATTGACGAAATGATTGCAAATAAACTAGGCGTACATACATCGGTCGCTAACCCTTTTACCAATATGACCATTGCGTCTCGTGTAAAAGCCCAAAGCTTAAGTAATGACGCATCTTCATTAGTTATTGCATGTGGATTAGCAATGAGGACCTTCGACTAATGGCTCGCATTAATCTCTTACCTTGGCGCGAAGAACAGCGCAAAGAACAGCAACAGCAATTTATAACCATGCTGGGGTTATCGCTAATATTAATGATCTTGATCATTGTTGCAGTACATTTGCAGTACTCACGTTCTTTGAGTGTGCAAAATTCACGTAATAATTTTCTACAGACACATATAACTAAAGTTGAACAAGAAATAGCTGAAATAAATCGTCTTGAAAAAGATAAACAACGTCTTTTAGATAGAATTGAACGAATTCAAATTCTACAACGTAACCGACCTGAGGTTGTCCATTTATTCGATGAACTTGTGCGAGTTTTACCTGAGGGCGTTTACTTAACAAGCTTTGAACAAAGTGGCAAATCCCTTACTCTTAATGGTAAGGCTCAATCCAATGCACGTGTTTCTGCCCTCATGCGAGGCGTAGATAAATCCGAATGGATGACTGGCCCATTACTTGACGTCATCCAAACAGACAAGAAAAAAGATTCCAAAGACCGTAGCTTTAAACTAAAAGCAAGCCAGTTTTCTAAAATTGCAGGTACAAGCGAGAAAGACAAGAAGAAGGCCGGCAAATAATGAAAAATATAGACTTTAACGATCTTGATATTAATAACATTGGCGCTTGGCCTACGCCGGTCAAAGCTATCATCATCATCATACTATGTACTGCTGCGCTAACGGCAGGGTATTTCTTAGATATAAAAAATCAACAAGATACACTTGAGCGAGCCGAGAAAAAAGAAATAAGTCTCAAACAAGATTTTGAGACAAAACAAGCAAAAGCAATAAATCTTGAAGCATATCGCTTACAAAAGAAAGAAATGGAAGAGTCTTTTGGAGCAATGTTACGTCAACTTCCAAGTAAAACTGAAGTCGAACTTTTACTGGTCGATATATCACAGACAGGGCTGGCCAGTGGTGTTGACTTTAAACTTTTCAAACCAGAAGGTGAAAAATTTACTGAATTTTATGCAGAACTCCCTATTAAAATATCAATGACTGGGACCTATCATCAGTTTGGTAGCTTTGTCAGTGGTGTTGCCGCCCTGCCTCGAATTGTTACCCTGCACAATATTAATATCACTAGTAGTAAGACAAAAGAAGTGTCGTCTAATCTCACTATGAACTTAACTGCGAAAACATATCGTTTCTTGGATGATAACGAAGTATCAACGCAACGCCGAAAAGATAAGAAAAAACGTAAAGGTAGTCGTTGATAATCGAATGACTAAATTATGAATATGATGAATAAACCCATTACAAATATTTCTATCGACTTATATCGTAAAAATCGAGCTCGTCTGCACAAAATTGCATTACCGATAATTTGTAGTGCTTTTTTAACCGCATGTAGTGGAGCACAACATGGTGACTTAGAAACATATATAGCTGATATTAAAGCTCGGCCTAAATATAAGATACCAGACTTACCTGAGGTGGTTACCTATGCTCCGTTTAGTTATGCTGCTTATGATATTCGCGATCCTTTTTTACCTCTTCTTGATGAAGAAGCAATCCCAAACCTTACAAAAGAAAGCAATGGCTTACTTCCAAAAACGGATCGAAAACCCGATCCATTAGAGAGCTTTTCTCTCGATACGTTAGCATTTGTTGGACATTTAGAAAAACATGGTACACGTTGGGGCTTAGTATCTGCACCCGACAAATCCATATATAAAGTGCTAATAGGCAACTATATGGGCAAAAACTTTGGTGAGATCATCAAAATTACTGAAACTAAAATTATATTACGTGAAATCATTCCAGACGGTGCGGATGGCTGGTTAGACCGTGAGGCTTCATTGGCTTTATCAGAATAAGCCTCGAACAGGAGATTAATGATGCGACAAAAAATATTTAAATTACTAATTGCAGCACTGCTGCTTTTTGGTATGACGCTGACGTATGCATATGCAAATACTCTGAATAATATTGCTTTCAACCCGCTTCCCGGTGATCGCGTTGAAATTCAACTGAGCATGTCTGAGCCTGCTGCATTACCCAACGCTTTTACTATTGATCAACCTGCACGTATCGCACTTGACTTTCCTAATACAAATGTTGGCCTAAATAAGAAAAAACACCCTATAAATATTGGCATAGCTCGCTCACTTACGGCTATCGAAGCTGGCGGTCGAACGCGAGTTGTTATTAATCTCGCCAAACTAGCCGAGTACAATACGACTGTAGAGGGAAATAATATATTCATTACTATTGGTGGTACTGCAAAAAATAGAAGTGGTACTTTTAATAAACCTATTTTAAGTAAAAGAGGAACAATTGAAAATGTTTCTGACATCGATTTTAGACGCGGCGAAAAAGGCCAAGGTCGAGTCATTTTAAAACTAAATGATCCAAATACCCCTGTTGATATTGTAAAACGTGGTACCAAAGTTTTAGTTACTATCAAAAATAGTAAACTACCTTCAACTTTAGAGCGTCGTTTAGATGTCATTGACTTTGCAACGCCCGTACAAACGGTTGATGCTTTCAACCAAGGTAGTGATACAAAAATCATCATTACCTCAGCAGGTAAGTATGAACATTTAGCTTATCAAACAAATAATTTATTAACGATTGATGTTAAACAAGAAGTAAAACTGTCTGAAGATGAAACACAAAAGAATAGAAAAAATAATATTTTTACTGGCGAGCGTTTATCATTAAACTTCCAAAATATCGAGGTTCGTGCCGTTTTACAATTAATAGCTGATTTTACAGGTATTAACATGGTCACAAGCGACACAGTTTCTGGTGAATTAACCTTACGTCTTAAAAATGTACCTTGGGATCAAGCACTCGATTTAATCCTTAAAACAAAAGGTTTAGGCAAAAGACAAAATGGCAATGTTATGCTTATTGCTCCTGCAGAAGAGATAGCATCACGAGAGAAGATTGAATTAGAGGCACGCAAAAGTATTCAAGAGCTAGCGCCCATCGTTGCACAAACCATTCAAGTAAATTATGCCGATGCCTTAAGTTTTGTAACACTATTCAAGGGTAAAGGCGGTAAACAGGGCTCGGGATATTTATCATCACGAGGACATGTCACACTCGATTCTCGAACGAATAAACTTTTAGTCTTTGATATTCAGGAGAAAGTCGATAAAATTGTCGCGATGGTAAAAGAACTTGATTTACCTGTTCGCCAAGTATTAATTGAGTCACGCATCGTCATCGCAGGTACCAATTTTGGTAAAGAGCTCGGTGTACGTTTTGGCTTTAATAGAAGCACAACCGGTAATACTGGTGACGATAATGAAGTAGGAATTGGCTTATCGAACAATATAACCAATGCTGATAGCGTAAGACAGGGCATTCAGCCATCCGCAGCGAACAGATTAAACGTTAATCTACCTTCTGCTTCTTCATTTGGTACTGTCGCACTGGCACTCGCGCGTCTTCCATTTGGAACATTACTTGATTTAGAATTATCGGCGGCTCAGGCTGAAGGTCGGTCTGAAACGGTTTCTGCACCAAGAATTATTACAGGAAACCAGCATAAAGCATATATTAAACAGGGTTTCGAAATCCCCTACGCTTCTCAAACGTCATCAGGTGCCACTGACATTGAATTTAAAGAAGCGGTACTAAAACTCGAAGTTACGCCACAAATTACGCCTGATGACAATATCATTATGGATTTACTCGTGAAAAAGGATAGACCTGATTTTTCTCAAGCTGGCCCACCTATCCAAAAACGTGAAGTGAAAACTCAGGTTCGTGTACGAAACGGTGAAACTGTTGTTCTCGGTGGTGTATATGAAACAAGCTCGACAGAGAACGTATCAAAAGTTCCATTCTTTGGTGATTTACCGATTGTCGGCGCACTTTTCAGAAGCCGCTCAGAAAGTAGCGACAAAACTGAGCTACTTATCTTTGTAACACCGAAAATTGTTAGCGATAATCTTACTTTGTAAATTATGTAATACTTAATGAAACGGGGGCTTAACGCCCCCTTTTTTTATGCAAAGAAATTCTAAATATTTCAAAAAATGATAAGCTTGTTATAAAAATGTAGGAAATTTATTCACAACATGTATCAGGCTAAAAACATCATACTTGTCGGTCCAATGGGTTCAGGCAAAACGACTGTTGGTCGTCAACTCGCCAAACAGTTAAATCTAGAATTTTTTGATAGCGATCATGAAATTGAAAATCGAACTGGTGCTAACATTCCGCTTATATTCGAGCTAGAAGGTGAGGAGGGATTTCGCAAACGTGAAACGGCCATGCTCGACGAGCTTAGTCAGAAAAAAAATATTGTATTGGCAACTGGTGGCGGTGCAATTTTATCAAGTCAAAACCGAAATATGCTTTGCCAACGTGGCCATGTCATCTATCTTTCAGCGTCGATAGAACAGCTATGGGAACGTACTCGGTTAGATAAAAACAGACCCCTTTTACAAACAGAAAACCCGCGTGAAAAAATCGAATCGCTTCTAAAGTTACGAGATCCCTTATACCGCGAAGTAGCCGATACCATAATAGATACCGGCACAGGTAATCTAAAATCAACTTTGAGGCACATCCAGTCAGCTATTAATAAGTCTCAGTAACTAATATTTAAGTTCGTACTCAACTTACAGTATAATCGCTTCATAGCCGATACCATTTAATTCATACTTTAGAAGTAAATAAACAATGAAAACTCTTACCGTAGACCTTGGCGAACGCAGTTATCCGATCCATATCGGTGAAGGCTTATTAGCGCAAAAAGAACTCGTTATCCCACATGTCACTGGTACACAGGTAATGATCGTTAGCAACGATATCGTTGCCCCACTTTATTTGGAGCAAGTAAAACTATTATTTAAAGATTTTAATTGTCACCATGTAATTCTACCTGATGGTGAAAAACATAAAACCTTAACTGACCTAACTCTCATTTACGATGCATTACTCTCAAATCATTTTGATCGTTATTGCACTTTGGTTGCATTAGGTGGCGGTGTTGTCGGTGATATGACCGGTTATGCTGCAGCAAGCTATCAGCGCGGCGTAAACTTTATCCAAATACCAACCACACTACTCTCTCAAGTCGATTCTTCCGTTGGAGGTAAAACGGGGGTTAATCATCCTCTTGGTAAAAATATGATTGGCGCCTTTCATCAACCTAGTTGTGTTCTCGCCGATATCAATACCCTCAATACCTTAGATGATAATCAACTCTGTGCTGGTCTTGCTGAAGTTATTAAATATGGTTTGATTCGTTTGCCAGAATTTATTAGTTGGTTAGAACAAAACATGAATGCATTACTTAACCGTGAACCTAAAGCGTTAAGTTATGCGATTGAAGTTTCATGCAAATGCAAAGCTGAAGTCGTTGCTGCTGATGAACGCGAAGGTGGTATCCGGGCTCTATTAAATCTAGGCCATACCTTTGGCCATGCAATAGAATCAGGCGCAGGTTATGGGAACTGGCTTCATGGAGAAGCTGTTGGTATCGGCATGTTAATGGCTGCCGACTTATCCATGCGGGAAGGATGGCTAAGTGAGCAGGATGTAGAGCGAACCAGAGCCATCATCCAAGCGGCAAAACTACCCGTAGAACTTCCTAAAATGATGACCTATGATAAATTTATGGACTTAATGCGTGTTGATAAAAAAGTTCGCGACGGTAAAATTAATTTTGTGCTTTATAACAAGTTAGGTGATGCGAAAGTAACGCATGACTTTAAGGCAGATCATTTACGTCAAACAATTGACCAATTCCAAGCAAAAGATTAATTACTCAGGATAACAACATGCAACTAGCACCTTATGCAGCACAACCATCAAGCTCACGAGGTCGACGTTTCGCTGAAGAGTCCCCCCAATATCGAACCGACTATCAACGTGACCGTGATCGTATCGTTCATTCATCGGCATTTCGTCGTTTAGAATATAAAACGCAAGTTTTTGTAAACCACGAAGGTGATATGTTCCGCACTCGCCTTACTCACTCCATTGAAGTCGCACAACTTAGCCGTAGCATCGCACGTATCTTAGAATTGAATGAAGATCTAAGTGAAACTATTGCGCTCGCACATGATCTCGGACATACTCCTTTTGGACACGCAGGCCAAGATGCATTAAACAATTGCATGAAAGACTATGGTGGCTTCGAGCATAACTTACAGTCTTTACGTACCGTAGATAAACTAGAACAAAGTTACGCAGATTTTCCTGGACTCAACCTCACCTTCGAGTCTCGTGAAGGTATCTTAAAACACTGCTCAGTTAAAAATGCGAAACAGCTTGGTGATGTAGGCGAACGCTTCATTAATAAGCATCAACCCAGTCTTGAAGCACAGGCCGTCAATATAGCAGATGAAATTGCTTATAATAATCACGATGTTGATGATGGTTTACGATCAGGTCTAATAAACATTGAACAACTCCTCGAAGTCCGTTTGTTTAAAGAACAATTTGATGTTGTAAAAAAACAATATCCAGATTTACAAGACCGTCGTCGCGTGCATGAAATCATACGCCGTATGATAAACCGACAAGTCGTTGATCTTATCGATACAACGAAAGCTAATTTAATCAATACCAAACCAAAAACTATTGATGATATACGCTGTCACTCAATGGATCTGGCACACTTTAGTGCTGAAATGCTAGAGATGAATTTAGAACTCAAACGTTTTTTACGCAATGAAATGTATACCCATTATCGCGTCCATCGTATGTCAGTAAAAGCCGGGTATATCATTCAAGAACTTTTTAAAGCCTTTATTGATGACCCCAAGCTTTTAAATCCCAAAAACCAGCAAATAGTTGCCGCCAAAGAACAAGAGAATACAAAATTAGGCCGTGCACGAGCCGTAGCAGACTATATTGCAGGTATGACTGACCGCTATGCTATCGCTGAATATAACAAAATTTTTCGTCCTGGCGAGCTAACCTAAGCTTAATAGTTTTAAGAAATTAATAACCTATTAAAAACTTTACCGTTCAGAAAAAATCTCTCTTATAACAATGATTTAGTCATACACTATGCTATATTATTGAGTATAATCAACGAATGTAAACGCTACATTCGGTTTAATCAACATGCGTATCTATATGCAGGTGCAACACAAGGAACAACAAACTCGTTACTACCAATTACTATTGCTACAAGATTTAATCGATGGTTGGACATTGGTACGTGAATGGGGAAAACAAGGCTCAAGTGGACGAGTCAAAAGGAATCACTTCCCCTCAAGAAAAGATGCCTTAAGTGCAATGACACGAGTACGAGATGCACAACTAAACCGTGGCTTCCAAATTGTTTTTATGCAGGGAGTCGATACAGATTACAGCGCAAATACATTGGACTCTTAATGACTAATTACGATTCCGACCAACTCAAAAGACTCGAACCAGCCTATCTTGCACAATACGGCTTAAATGAAGCCCCCTTTTCCATTCAGCACGATGATAACTTCCTCTACATAAATGCCGAGCGCCACCAGTGTTTAGAAACACTTGCCCACCTCACAACTTATAGCAACTTATTATTAATCGTTAGTGGTGAACGTGGTATTGGAAAAACAAGTTTATTACGCCGCTTCTGTTCCCATGCAGAGGAGTCTTGGTATCTCTGTGAGGTAAATGCGCACACCATGATGGATGCCGATAGCATGTTAACTGACATTGCTGGTGGCTTCGGTTTAAATGGCTTACCGCGAGATCCATCCGCAGTGCAAGAAATTGTGTTTGAGCATTTAAAAGCATTACAACATGACGAACTCATTCCAATACTCATCATAGATGATGCTCACGAACTACCAAAAGAAGCACTTGAAACGTTATTTTATTTTGCCGATATTGAAGCTGCACAAGGTCATCTACTTCGAATAATTTTATTTTGTGAACCACAAATTGATATCATGCTCGAGTCGCCATCAATTCGACCTTTACGTGAACGCATAACCCATACATTAGAGTTAAATCCATTTGATGAAGATCAAACTGCTGAGTTTATCAAACATCGTATGGCCGTTGCAGGCTTTGAAGGAACATCACCTTTTACTCCACAGGTGATAAAAAAAATTCATAAGATAGCACGCGGTATCCCATCTAATATTTGTGAACTCGCCCACTTACATTTAGATGATGCAGCGAGCCTCAACAATCAAGTACTCCTATCAGAAACACCTGAAATCGAAACTGATAATAATCATTTTAGCGCAGAAGATCTTGATTATCCGGCAGCAACAAATGAGATGGCAAATTACAACAAAGCTTCTTTTAGCTTACGACACGTTGTTTTTGTTTCTATCGTGGCCGTTGTCGCAACAATCGTTTTTGTTATGCAGGATGACATAAATGAAGCCGTTGCACCTAATGAAGCGGCTCTCGATACCGTTAACCAAAACTTACCCTCTGCCATTAAAAATACACCATTAATTGCCGACGGATTAAGCAAGCCTAAAGAGATAACCTTAAAAGGTCCCACGCCACTACCAGAACCAGAACTTGAAAATGAACCTTCCGATGATGCGAAACTAGCGCAACAAGATCCCGCTGTAACCGAGCAACAAAATGAAAAATCAGGAACCACTCTCGCGAATAATATTCAACCTCAGCCAGAGCCGGTTGAATATTTACTTGAGAATGTAATACCTAATCCTGTTGTCGGTAGCAAAAAAGCGCAAGCCATTACGTTAAAAGGCAGTGGATTTAAAAGCACGAAAAAATCACCCGCTGTATGGATTAGCTGGACGGGAAAATCTAAACCTTTAAAAAAACATCAATACAAAATTATTGATGACTCAACAATTAAATTAAATATTACTGTCGGTACAACGCCTGATGAGTGGACAGCACAGTTAAAGCAAGACGCATATGAATCCGCTCCGATTAACTTCAGTGTCATCAAACCAAAAGCGCAACCTGCTAAAATAACCACGCTGGCAGGTCTTAAAGACGAACGTTGGATACTTGACCAAGAACCCAACCACTTTACATTACAGCTCCTTGGCACACAAAAAAAAGCAAGTATTAAACAATTTACTAAGACAACAAAAATTACAGATAACGTAGCCGTCTATCAAACACTTCGTAATGGTAAACCTTGGTATGCTGTTATTTACGGTAGCTATGATACTAAAGAAGCCGCACTACAGAATAAAAAGAACTTAGAAAATAAAAAAATTAAACCCTGGCTTCGTCGTTTTGATAGTGTACAAGCAAAAATTAACACCGAAAAAGTTGATAGCACGCCGATTAAACCAAAAGTAACAAGCACTAAAAAAACAACAACCTTAACAAGTGCGCAAACTGCTCCCCCATTGTCAACGTTACCACAGAGCAAAACCGATGATTCTGAAGCTTGGCTATGGAGTCAGAATCCACAAGGTTATACATTACAACTATTAGGTGGGCGAAATGACAAAAGTATTCAAACGTTTATAAGTAAAAATAAACTAAGAGGAAAAGCTGTTATTTTCCATACTCGTCACAATCAACGTAACTGGTATGCATTAGTCTATGGCACTTACAATAACAGGCAGGAAGCTTTGCAGGCGATAAAACAGCTTCCTAAAGCTTTACAAAAAACCTCACCTTGGGCACGCAGCTTTGCAAGTATTCATAAAGATTTAGATCAATCGCAATAGTTCATTAATTATTTGTTTTAGCATTCGCAAATCACAAAAGTACTAAGCTGATGGCTGCACTCTAAAAATTAACCGAGCTTTGCGCCCTAGGCCATGATTGTAATTAAATTTTTAATATCAGAAATTATTTATACAAAAACTTGAATTCAGTTAGTACATTTTCGACTAACGCTGCTTGATTAATATTTTCTGGAAATAACGTTAACCTTGACTTAATTTTTCATAAACAAATCCATGTAAGACTAACCGCTCTTTTTCATCGACAAAACAAAACTCTAACCCATATACATACTGCTCTTCAGCGTTTTTTCCCTCAGACTTCTCAATTTCAGCTCGACGTATCGTTGCCAAAATTTGAATATATTGTTCAATACCCCCTACTTTGAGTTTTACTGCCAAACTAATATTATCACCCGTCTCACCAACCGATTCGGATGATACTAATTTTGCACCACCCGTGCTTAAATCAGACAATTTAGCCGCGATAGGATCGCCTTTATGCTTATCTGGATCTTCGTTTTTAACTGCAGCTAATATTTCAATGTTGACTCGTTGTGCAGCACGTACCACAACCGACTCGACTTTTTGTGGGTATGATAAATGGACATATGGATATGGTGTTCGCTTGCTTTCAACCACCACAACATTAAAAGCGTAAACGGTTTTGACAGCAAATAGTCTCACAATAAATTTCTGTCCCTTAAAAACAGAAATTTCTTTGCCATCCACCAAAGGTGTTGTAACCAAAATACTTTTACTTTTTCGGTAACCCATCAATTTAACAAAAATTCGTTCACTGGCTCGATCATCAGGATCTTGAAGTTGAATACTTTCACCTATATCGAGTTTTATTTCACTAAAATTGATAGACATCTTTTCGTGGAGTCCCTTAACGATTATTTTTATAATGGCCTACCTACTTATCGGCATCCTATCATTTTTCTTTTATAAAATTTTCCAAATATATAAAACCTATGGGTAAATCACTGACATATTACTAAGCATTCATGTTATCCATAGACTCCCCATAGCAAATCTTAAGCTACTTTCCCAATGCTTCTAAGTAACTGAAAAACAATGTTATTTTACTAAAAAAATCACCTTATTCAGGCATTGAAGCCAGCTCGTTAGGGCTGTATACTGCGGAGCCATTTTGTCTCCTGTTAGGGTCTATTAGCCCTACTCATTTAGATGCAATTCAAATGGGCACGGTACAGCCTAAACAGGCTCTAATTTATTGATTTATAACACTTTGATGTACGAAACTATGACGTTAAAAGGCCTCTACAACCCTAAATTTGAACGCGACAACTGCGGCTTCGGCCTCATTGCCCATATGGATGGCAAAGCGAGCCACTGGCTACTTGATACCGCTATAACCGCTCTTGCTCGTCTGACCCACCGTGGTGCGATTGCTGCCGATGGTAAAACAGGGGATGGTTGTGGTTTATTACTAAAAAAACCAGATAGTTTCCTACGTGCACAAGCAAAAGAACTGGGCTTTACTTTAAAAGGCAACTACGCAGTCGGCATGGTGTTTTTAAACCGTGATACCGATAAAGCACAAATTACTCGTGATACCTTATTTAAAGAGTGCCGAGCTGAAGGCCTTGATGTTCAGGGCTGGCGCACTGTTCCAACCGATTACTCAGCCTGTGGCGAAGACGCCCTAAAATCGGTTCCGACAATCGAGCAAGTTTTCATTAACCCTGCAGATGGCATGGATGATGTAGAATTTGAACGACACTTATATATAGCAAGACGTCGGACTGAAAAAGCGATAGAACCCAATGACGATGCTTTTTATATTCCAAGCCTGTCGTCACATGTTATTTCCTATAAAGGTTTAGTCATGCCTGAAAACCTACCGGTTTTCTATCAAGACTTAAACAACAAAGCGATGGAATCCGCCACAGCAGTTTTCCACCAACGCTTTTCAACCAATACTTGGCCACAATGGCGTTTGGCACAACCATTTCGTTATCTTGCTCACAATGGTGAAATTAATACGATACAAGGTAATCGCAACTGGTCAGTTGCGCGTGGACATAAATTTGAATCACCAAAACTACCAATGGAAGATATTCGCCCATTGGTTTCATTGAGCGGTTCCGATTCGAATAGTTTGGACAACATGCTCGAAGTATTGATTGCCGGTGGTATGAGTATGTTCCATGCGATGCGTTTACTTATTCCACCAGCTTGGCAAAACATCGATGTGATGGATGCCGATCTACGTGCTTTTTATGAGTATAACTCAATGCATATGGAATCTTGGGATGGCCCTGCTGGCATCGTAATGACCGATGGCCGTTATGCCGCATGCAGTGTTGACCGTAATGGTTTACGACCAACACGTTGGGTTATCACTAAAGACCGCCACATTACATTAGCCTCTGAGATTGGCGTTTATGACTATGAGCCCGACCAAGTAGTTATGAAAGGCCGTTTAAAACCTGGCGAAATGATTGCGGTTGATACCGATACTGGCGAGCTACTTTTACCTGAAATGATCGACCAACGTTTAAAATCAAAACACCCGTATAAAAAATGGATGCGAGATAATTCGGTCAGACTGGATTATAAATTAGATGAAGAATGTGCGATTGCTGCATTCGATCAAGACACGTTGAATACATTTCAAAAAATGTATCAAGTTAGCTATGAAGAACGCGACCAAATAATTCGTGTATTAGCCGAAGCGGGACAAGAAGCCATTGGTTCAATGGGAGACGATACACCCTTCCCTGTTTTATCAAAACAAGTACGTTCACTATACGACAACTTCCGTCAACAATTTGCGCAAGTCACTAATCCACCGATCGATCCAATTCGTGAACAAGTGGTTATGTCTCTTGAAACTTGCTTTGGCCCTGAATGTAATATGTTTGACGAACAAGCAAGTCATGCACAACGTCTACGTGTTAGCACGCCCATATTATCAGCAAGTAAATTTAAGCAACTGCTCGGCATGGCAGACAAAAGCAAACAATACGCACACGTACATATTGAATTAAACCGTCCCCATAATGTTGAACTCAAACAAGCCGTTATTCAAATTTGTGATGAAGCCGTTGCCGCTGTTAAAGCAGGCAAAGTAATTTTAGTTTTAACCGATAGCAATATCAGCAAAGAGACGCGGCCTGTGCATGCCTTGCTTGCAACAGGTGCTGTTCATCATCGTTTAATTGCTGAAGGTTTACGATGTGATGCGAATATTGTTGTAGAAACCGGCACCGCTCGCGACCCGCACCACTTTGCCGTATTAATCGGCTATGGTGCGTCAGCTGTTTATCCTTACCTCGCTTACGAAATCATTCGCGATTTAATTAATACTGGTGAAATAAAAACAAAGGATGCCTGCAAGCTCGACGTTAACTATCGTAAAGGTATTAACAAAGGTTTATTTAAAATTACGTCTAAAATGGGTATCTCTACCATTTCGAGTTATCGCGGTTCACAGCTTTTTGAATGTGTTGGTTTGCAATCTGACATCGTAGATTTATGTTTTAAAGACACCACCAACCGAATGGAAGGTGCGAGTTTTACAGACCTTGATGATGATCAACAAAAAATGAATAAGCTTGCGTTTAATCAACGCAAATCTATTTCACAAGGTGGCTTATTAAAGTTTGTCCATGGTAGCGAAGACCATGCTTATAATCCTGACGTGATTCAATCATTACAAGTTGCGGTAAAGTCCGGTAACTATGATGACTACCTCGTGTATGCAAACCAAATTAATACACGCGCACCTATTGCCTTACGTGATTTACTTGCGATTAATGCCAGCAACACCAAACCAATTTCTATTGATGAAGTTGAAGCTGAAACCGATATCTTTAAACGCTTCGATAGTGCAGCAATGTCTCTTGGTGCACTTTCACCAGAAGCACATGAAACATTAGCCGAGGCTATGAATGCACTCGGTGGCCGCTCAAACTCTGGTGAAGGCGGCGAAGATAAAAAACGTTACGGTACCGTTAAGCGTTCTAAAATAAAGCAAGTCGCGTCAGGTCGATTTGGCGTTACGCCCGAGTACCTGCGCTCTGCTGAAGTTATGCAAATCAAAGTTGCACAAGGTGCCAAACCAGGTGAAGGTGGCCAATTACCCGGGCATAAAGTTAATGAACTTATTGCCGAATTACGTTTTTGTAAACCCGGTGTTTCATTAATATCGCCACCACCCCATCATGATATTTATTCTATCGAAGATTTAGCACAACTTATCTACGATTTAAAACAAGTGAATCCCGATGGACTCGTTTCCGTTAAGTTAGTTGCCGAAGCCGGCGTTGGAACGATTGCGGCTGGTGTTGCTAAGGCCTATGCCGATCTTATTACCATCTCAGGTTACGACGGCGGTACTGCAGCTTCCCCTCTTGCATCCGTCAAATATGCAGGCAGTCCTTGGGAGCTTGGTTTAACAGAAACACATCAAATTTTACGCGCAAACAATTTACGCGGAAAAATTCGCCTACAAACTGACGGTGGCTTAAAAACAGGTTTAGACGTTGTTAAAGCCGCAATATTAGGTGCAGAAAGTTTTGGTTTTGGTACCGGCCCAATGGTGGCAATGGGTTGCAAGTACTTACGTATTTGTCACTTAAATAATTGTGCAACCGGCGTTGCAACACAAGACAACGTTTTGCGTTTAAAGCATTACCGTGGAGAAGTTGAATGGGTAATGAATTACTTTAAATTTATCACCCGAGAAGTACGTGAAATTTTAGCCAGCCTTGGTTTAAAAAAGTTAACCGACTTAATTGGCCGCACAGATTTACTCGTCGCAATAGATGGCAAAACATCACGCCAACGACAACTCGACTATTCTGCTATTTTATCTGATGCCGGTGTCGATAAATCTAAACCTCAATTCTGTTTAGAATCGAAAAACGAACCATTTGATAAAGGTGAACTCGCAGAACAAATGGTTGTTGATACAGCTAGTGCCATTAAAAATAAATCTGGTGGCGAATTTAGCTATGACGTTGCCAATATTCATCGTTCAATCGGTGCTCGCTTATCAGGTGAAATTGCTGCGCTACATGGCGATGCAGGTATGGCAGACAATCCAATCACTCTACATTTAACTGGTAACGTTGGTCAAAGCCTCGGTGTATGGAATGCGGGCGGTTTAAATATTTACTTAGATGGCGATGCAAACGATTACGTTGGTAAAGGCATGGCCGGTGGCAAGCTTGTATTAACGCCACCAAAAAACAGTGCCTTTGAAGCATCTGAAACACCTATTATGGGTAATACCTGTTTATATGGCGCAACAGGTGGCAGACTCTTCGCCTCAGGTTTAGCCGGTGAACGTTTTGGAGTGCGTAACTCAGGTTGCCATGCCGTTGTTGAAGGTGTTGGTGACCATGGTTGTGAATATATGACCGGTGGCTTAATCACCGTACTCGGACCAACAGGTATTAATTTCGGTGCAGGTATGACCGGTGGTTTTGCTTATGTATATGATCCTGAAAATCAATTCGCTAACCGTAATAATCAAGATGTTGATATACAGCGTATTGCTGCAGAAAATATGGAAGACTACCGTTGCCATTTACGTGACGTGATCGAAGAATTTGTTTCGGAAACCAGCAGTACACGCGGCCAATATATTTTAGATAACTTTAGAGATACTTTAAGTGACTTCTGGTTAATAAAACCAAAAGCACTTAGTCTTGAATCACTACTGGAAGACTTGCAACACGCAGCAGCATAAATAACCTGTAACTCAAAAAGAGTTACTAAAATCGTTTAGCAATTTAGGCATAGATGTTATGGGAAATACTTTTCAATTTATACAGTTTGAACGAACTGACCCAACAAAGAAAATTGCAGTTGATCGCGTCAAAGAATATCGCGAAATTTATGCGCCCTTTGAACAACATCAAGCTGAGCAACAAGCTGATCGTTGTATAGAATGTGGCAACCCTTATTGCGAATGGAAATGTCCAGTACATAACTATATTCCTAACTGGTTAAAACTGGTTGCCGAAGGCAATATAATTAAAGCGGCTGAATTATCCCATCAAACGAATTCATTACCTGAAATTTGTGGTCGCGTTTGCCCGCAGGATCGTTTGTGTGAAGGCGCCTGCACCTTAAATGATGAATTTGGTGCGGTAACCATTGGTTCAATAGAAAAATATATTTCTGAAGAAGCCTTTAAACAAGGCTGGCGACCTGACTTAAGTAAAGTAAAAGCAACCGGTAAAAAGGTTGCCATTATTGGCGCAGGCCCTGCTGGACTTGGCTGTGCAGATGTACTTGCACGTAGTGGTGTTGAAGCCACCGTGTTTGATAGCCATCCTGAAATTGGTGGTTTGCTTACTTTTGGTATTCCAGAATTTAAACTTGAAAAAGAAGTTGTCATTAATCGCCGCAAAATTCTAGAAGGAATGGGTGTGCGTTTTAAAGTTAACACAACCATTGGTGTCGATGTTTCGTTTGAAACATTGCTAGCTGAGTACGACGCTGTCTTTATGGGCATGGGAACTTACTCCTACATGACCGCAGATATTGATGGTGAAAACCTTGATGGCGTTTATCCTGCACTCGATTACTTAATTTCAAATGTTAACCACTGCCACAACTATGAAAAAGATCCGGCAGACTATATTAGTATGCAAGGCAAACGTGTAGTTGTACTGGGCGGTGGCGATACCGCAATGGATTGTAACCGTACCGCAATTCGTCAAGGAGCAGAATCGGTAACCTGTGCGTATCGTCGTGATGAAGAAAACATGCCTGGCTCTAAACGTGAAGTTGCTAATGCCAAGGAAGAAAATGTTCAATTTAGCTGGAATAGCATGCCAATAGAAATTGTTGGTAACGGTAAAGTTGAAGGCATTAAAATTGTTAAGACTCAACTTGGCGAACCAGATGAACGTGGTCGCCGTCGTCCTGAGCCAATTAAAGGCTCGGAAGAAGTTATTCCAGCCGATCATATTATTATTGCATTTGGTTTTAGACCTAGCCCACAACCTTGGTTTAAAGACTTTGATATAGATATTGATGATCGTGGTAGAATCAAAGCCGCCTTTGAACAAGAATTTAAACATCAGACAACCAATCCAAAAGTGTTTGCCGGCGGTGATATGGTACGCGGCTCCGACTTAGTCGTTACTGCTGTCTATGAAGGTCGCCAAGCGGCAGAAGGCATACTTGATTATCTTGAAGTTTGATAAATAGTTAAGATCATATTCACTTTAAAACAAGAATCACAATTCGCAATGGACGCGAAGAATAAAAAAACAATTAGGAATTGCGAGCATCATGACAAACCTTAAAAACGATCGTTTTCTAAAAGCCCTACTAGGCGAACCTGTTGATATGACGCCAGTATGGATGATGCGCCAAGCAGGTCGATACTTACCAGAATATAAAGCAACGCGTAAAAAAGCGGGTAACTTTTTAAACCTTTGCAAAACACCAGAGCTTGCGACTGAAGTAACCATTCAACCACTCGAACGTTTTGATCTTGATGCTGCCATTTTATTTTCCGATATATTAACTATTCCTGACGCAATGGGTTTAGGTCTATATTTTTCAGAAGGAGAAGGCCCTCGTTTCGAACGCCCGATTCAGAATGAAAACGATATTAAAAACCTTATCATACCAACAATGGATGAAGACCTGGGTTATGTTATGGCTGCAGTTAGCATGATTCGCCGTGAGCTCGATGGTCGTGTGCCTCTTATCGGTTTTTCAGGTAGTCCCTGGACCTTGGCAACCTATATGGTTGAAGGTGGGAGTAGTAAAGATTTCTCAAAAGTGAAAGGCATACTTTACGAAAACCCAAAAGCCATGCATATGCTATTAGATAAAATAGCTGACTCAGTAATCGATTATCTCAATGCACAAATTGAGCATGGCGCTCAAGCAGTAATGATTTTTGATACCTGGGGCGGCGCACTCACCACCCGTGACTATAATGAGTTTTCACTAAACTATATGACAAAAATCATTAGTGGTTTAAAACGTGAAAATGATGGCCGAAAAGTACCGGTAACTATTTTCAGTAAAGGTGGTTGCCAATGGTTAGAAGCACAAGCTGAATCAGGTGCCGATTGTCTAGGATTAGATTGGACGATTGATATCGGTCTTGCTCGTACTCGTGTTGGCAATAAGGTTGCCTTACAAGGTAATATGGATCCATCAATGTTATATGCTTCACCAGAGCGTATACGTGAAGAAGTTGCTTTTATATTAGAAAGCTTTGGTAAAGGGAATGGCCACGTATTCAACCTTGGTCATGGCATTCATCAACATGTTAACCCCGATAATGCCAAAGTATTTATTGATGCCGTGCATGAATTAAGTAAGCCTTACCATTCTTAACACTAAAAATTAACATGAAATATACTGGTCACTTACGCAAAATGACGACTGAACATTCGTCACCTGTGCGTTATCAAATCCCCATCGATGATCAGACAATCCCAATTTCTGACCTTATCGGCAAAAAAATCACCTTTAAACACCTTGGCGATATTCACTGTATTCACTGCGGAAGAAAAACAAAAAAAAGTTTTAGCCAAGGCTACTGCTTTCCATGCATGCGCTCATTAGCAGAGTGTGACTCTTGCATGATGAGTCCTGAGAAATGTCACTTCGATAAAGGTACTTGTCGAGATGAACAGTGGGGTAAAGAACACTGTTTTATCGACCACTACGTTTACCTTGCAAATTCTTCCGGTCTGAAGGTTGGCATAACACGAGAAACCAATGTCCCTTTTCGTTGGATGGACCAAGGTGCCGTCGCAGCACTTCCTATCTATAAAACAAAAAATCGGCTTCTTTGTGGTTTAGTCGAAGCAAGCTTTAAAAAACAAGTAAATGATAAGACCTCTTGGCAGCGCATGTTAAAGGGTTCTCCGGATACCATTGATTTAGAACAACGCCGAGACGAACTATTTAACAATTTCAAAAAAGACATTGATGCGATAAAAAAACAATATGGTAATGATGCGGTTGAAGAACTCACAAATGCCCCCCTCCTCAATTTCAACTTTCCTGTTAAAAATTACCCTGAAAAGGTAAAATCGCTAAACTTTGATAAAACCCCTGAAATATCAGGAACCTTGCAAGGTATAAAGGCTCAGTATCTAATCCTTGATACAGGCGTACTCAATATCCGCAAATTTGCCGGCTATCTTGTTGAATTTTCTAATAATTAGCATATTACTAGCATTTCAAATAAGTGTAATTACTCTCTAAAAACTTGTAACTTGTTGATTGTAAACTATTATTAACCCTTAAGGGTTATTCAATATATGCCGCTAACAATAATAGTATTCAAGATAATTCGGTTTTAAATGCAAACTTTCTCACTTAAAAGTTTTCGTGCGCGCTACTTATTGGTCGCTGTTATTACGACGTTGTCGACATTTATCTTTATTACTTTTGTCGAGAGCTATATAAGCTCATCAAATGAAACTGGTTTGCGCAACGTAGAGCAACGACTTAAAGTTTCCCAATTAAATACTCGCTTACACACACAAATACAAAATGCAGGTCGATTACTCGACTTATACTTGTTTACACCAACCATTCATTATCGAAAAGATTTTTTGCTTCAAATCAGTGAAGCGAAAAAAATTATCCAAACTATTTCAGAAACATCTTGGATGCATGAACAAAACTTAAAACCGAAGCTTACGGAATTAAAAAATATTCACCAGCAGCTTGAAAAAAAATCATCGGAGTTAATAAAAATACGACTTGATGCACAAGCAATGTATCCAGCCATGCGTCTTGCAAATGGCTCAATGCGTAATGATAACCAGTCTGTTATTAGCTTAATAAATTCTGCCGTTTACGAACAACAAACTGATGAACATCGTGAAGAAAGTCTTTATGCAGCAATGTTTAGCTTACGCGACAAATGGCGTCGTACAATTAATTCTTATCGCCTTTACCTTATAAATCGATTAAGCTCACTTGAAGAATCTAGCCTATCGGGGCAGTCAACTGATGTAAGAATTTTTCATAAATCCTTTACCGATTCTTTAAAATTATTAGCTAACAATATTGATACAGATACTCTTGGTATAGAAACAGAAGTTGCACTTGATGAAATATTACCCTATGCAGATAATTGGCTAGCAAATTTTAACGAAGTTGATACCATTAATATGACAGGTGCTTGGCGTGGCGATGTCCCGATTATATTAAATGATATCTATCCTCTATTTGATAAAATATATTCAATCATAAACAGTATCGATATAAAGATTAGCACCACCTCATCACTTGATATTCAGCGACAATTACAAATTAGTCATGAAGTGTCTTATACACTATGGGGAATAGAAGCATTACTTATTTTTCTCACAACCTTTGGTTATTTTATTCTTGACCATTCATTACTAAAACCTTTATCAAGATTATCAAAATCATTACGTGAAAGCTCCAACAGCAATATAGATATACTATTACCAGATTCACAAACTGAAGAAATTGAAGATTTCGTAAAAGCATATCAGCATATGCAATCTCAAATTAATGCTCGACAAGAAAAGCTCGAGCATATAGCGATGCACGACGATTTAACTAACTTACCTAATCGTGCATTATTCATTAACCATATTACCTTAGCTATCTCCAATGCTCAGCGTTTTCACTCAAGCTTTGCAATCATTATTTTAGACTTAGATAGGTTCAAAGAAGTTAACGACACACTGGGACACTTAATTGGTGATGAGGTACTTAAGCAAGTTGGTGCACGACTCGATTCCTTACTGCGAGATACTGATACCGTTGCCCGTTTAGGTGGTGATGAGTTTGCAGTTCTACTAACAAATATTGAAGAACACACCATTACTGAAATCGCTGTAAAAATATCTCATGAACTCGAAAAAGTCTATGCGATTCAAGAACACAGCTTATATTTAGGTGCAAGCTTAGGCGTTTCAATTTATCCACAACATGGCTTAACAACAGAAATCTTACTAAAACATGCCGATATTGCCATGTATATGGCCAAACACTCGGACATTGATTATGCGATATATACTCCAAAAAATGATGAACATAATGTTAAACAACTATCTTTATTATCTGACTTACGCCAAGCTATAGACTTAGAACAATTAAGACTATTTTATCAACCCATTTATAATACACAAACAAATGACATCGTCGGCTATGAAGCCCTTATTCGCTGGCAGCACCCTACTTATGATCTGTTAGCGCCAGACAGTTTTATTCAGCTAGCCGAACAAACTGGCCTCATTAAAAAAATTACGCTCTGGGTAATCAAGAAATCATTATCAACCTTTAAATCTTTTAATATTTCACATGATAATTCTTATGTTTCGATTAATGTTACTGCATGGGATTTACAAGACAGTATTTTTCACAGTTTTCTCACCGAGGCATTACATCACTACGATGTAAAACCCAGTAGTTTAATGCTAGAACTTTCAGAAAGATCAATGATGACAGATAGCTCTCGCATCGAAATTGCTTTAGATAAACTAAAAGATCTAGGGGTAAGAATTTCAATTGATGACTTCGGTACTGGATTTTCTTCACTTATGATATTAAAGCAGCTACCTGTTTCAATTTTAAAAATTGATAAATCCTTTGTTATGAAAATGGCAACAGACAAAAATGACTCCCTTATCGTCCACTCCATTATCGATCTTGCTCATAATCTTGAATTACAAGTTATCGCAGAAGGTGTGGAAGATACTGAAAGTAGAGAATTACTTAAACACTTCGATTGTGATTATTGTCAAGGGTACTTATTCAGCATGCCACTGAGCGAAGATAATATAAGATCTTTGTTAGATGTTATCAATAAAACACAAAGAACCAATATACAAGAATTATAGCTATAACTAGAAGTAGTATACGAATTCTATTTGTACGTAATCATCCTTCAAGTAAGAATATAAAATATCGGCTGGAGTCAAATTCGAATATTTTCTAGCTTCTACTGAAAGTTTTAAATTATTTGTTAAACGCCTATTTGCTTCAAAAGAGTATATTGCTGCGTCTTTATCAAGGTCTTTTATTACACCAATAAGTGCATCTGTGCTTTGCTCATCGTTCAAATTGAATCGAATACCGAGCATGACATCTTTTTGAAAAGGTGTTGTTGCAGACTCGCCTCGATCATCGCGCAAGTATTCAAACACAAGACCGATATCTGTCGCTTCACCAATCGCCGAATAAAAAGTATATTCAACTCCACCTGCGAAAGCATTGTAACTATTATTACTAGCTCCACCAATACCTGCACGATGAATCGATTCTAATTTCCACAACCAACTCCCATAAGTCGCCTGTAAATCAACAGCTGCTTGTTGAATAACATCATAATAGGGATTTAACACACTGGCGCCACTAGAATCTGTTCCTACAATAAAGCGTGGATCCCGGCTAGTACCACTAAAATAACTGACACCTAAATCCCATTCATCTATGCTATGCGCCCAACGGAGAGCATAATCAATATGTTTTTCTTTCTTGCTCGACTCATAAAATACCGTGCTGGTATCAACGTAAGGCTGGGTACGCAAACGTCCATCCTTACCGGCGAACGTTCTTTCTCGGAAATACGGCAGTACAAAAACATCAAAACTGCCAATATCAGTTATATAAGACAGATTAAGCATGGGCTGGCCAAGCTTCTCTTCACCATCAGTACTATCGACTGAATCAGTCTGGTTGATTATATCCACCAGATGCTGCGACTCAGTTACCCCCCAAAATACTTTTCTAATACCTACGCGCCACTCAAGATTATCTTGCACATTAACCCAGGTTAGTTCGCGAATATCAGCATGGCTTCGCTCATTATCATGCTGGTCTATTCTCAAATAAGGAACAAAGGTAAAACTAGAATTCCCGGATTCAAACTGATGGTAAAACTCTGGTTGAAGATAAACCGAACTATTATGCCCATGTTGCTGGGTATAAGCCGCAGACTCAGTAAATAATCGAACTTCAACACCAATCTGTCCAGACCACTCAGCAGACAAACCTGTACTACTATAAAAAATCAATAATAATGAAAAAAAATTTTTAATACGCATTTTTTTCAGTTATCGCGCTCGCTTAAGCGCATTGCGATTAAAGTCTTTATCTTTTAATCCCGTCTTGAATTTGTATTCTTTAAAAACTAAGCTCGTACTTTTACCTGTCACATGATTATTCATTTCCATTAATCCAGCTCGCCAGAATTTATTTAGATACTGTTTGTGTTTTGTATAAATTAAGGTTTTTAGTAATGTATTTTTTCTGTCGTAAAAATCAGTTTTAAGTGGTTGATACATTTCTTTATCGACCCAGTTTATTAATCGCGTATAACCTGACTTTTTATATTGTGGATACGCTTCCACAACATAACAATCCCGCCCATTTATTTTCTCATCACGCAGATACTTGTATTTATATTTGGCAACTTCTTGTGAAGCAATATCTTCATAGGCAAATTCACTACCTAAAAAGGGTCCTGACTTGTTCGATGAGGATATGCGCTTTACTCGTTTTAAAGCCGGTAAATATATCCATTGTTCGTCGGCTTTAAGCGCATGAGTGAAACTTAAAAAAGCGGTACCTTTGATATCTCTTGGGGTGTCGAATACGATTAATGTTTTATCACCATCCCCTTTCACTTCTAATGTTTTATTTCTATTTTTACGTTTAGATTCTTGTCCAAATCGATTGCGTAGTGTCATTTCGAGTTGCGCCTGTTGGTCGCCCCAACCTGTATCACGTTTATCAGCCTCTACTGCAATGGCTAAACCTTTCTCTTCTGCTGTTTCTGCATGTACATTAAAATTTAAGGCCGACAAACTCAAGGCTAATACGCTGATCTTAATTATTTCTAACTTCATATTTCTTAATTTCATTTTCTGTGATTTCATGTCCTGTGATTTCATTTTTTGGCTCCATCAAATTTAATAAGTAATGCCGGCAAGAATAAAAAGTCTGCAGCAAGCGCAAAAATAATAACAATTGCGGTCAATAAGCCCATACTCGCATTAAGTTCGAAGGCTGACTGTGCGATAACAGAAAAACCGACCACGAGTATTATTGACGTTGTCACCAATGCGCGACCTACATGGGTAAAAGCATAACGTACGGCATCTTCCGCACTAAATCTTTTCTCACGACGGGCACGTAAATATTTACTTAAGAAATGCACTGTATCATCAACGACAATACCCAGCGTCATACCGGTAACAATTGATAGCGCTAGCCCAACTTCACCAACCAATACTCCCCACAAACCAAAACCCATTGCTGCTGGAATCAAGTTTGGTAATAGACTAATAAAACCTATTTTAATTGAACGTAGCGCAAATATTAGTATCATCGAAATTAATACTAACGCGATAGACGTTCCACTTAACATGCTGACTATATTGCGTTTACCTATGTGAGCAAACATTACCGTTGGACCACTACCATCAGCCCGTCCTAAATGTTTGGTATTCTTTTTTAACCAAACCTGAGCTCTATTTTCCAATGCGATAATCTCATTACTAGATATAGTTTTCATCGTTACCGTCATACGTGTTGCAGACTTATCAACATTAATCTGATTGTTCAAATCTAACCCATAAGGCAGTGACATTTCGTATAATAATAAATACTGCGCAGATAAATCTCTATTCTCAGGTGTTTTATACCAACCGGAATTATCAGCATGCATATTTTTATTCAAACGTTTCATAATATCAGTAAAGACATTAACGTGAATGGTTTCTGGCTGTCCCCGATACCAATCAGCGAAAGCCGCAAGCTCTGTTTGGTATTCAGGATTACTTATTCCACCCGCTTCACCAGAACTTAATGAATAATCGATAATATACAAACCCGTCAAATTCTCAATCATATAGTCTGAGTTTGCACGGAAGGTAACCGACTCATCAAAGTATTCTACAAACACATCATTTAATTCATTTTTCGGCAAAAATGATACTAACGTAATAATAACAAGCCCCATGCCAATCATAAGACGCTTGCGATTTAGAACAACGAAATTACCAAGCTTCTCCATTGCTTGATCTTTGTCTGTATCAACCTGTTTAACTTTGACGGGTAATAAAGAAATTACAGCAGGTAAAAAAGTCACACTTAGTATAAAAGAAGCGACAACACCAAAAGCAACAAAATTTCCTAATTGTTGAAATGGTGGTGCATCTGAAAAATTCATAGACATAAAACCTATAGCCGTTGTTACACTTGCTAGAAAAACAGGCTGTATGTTCACTCTTAAACTTTCTACTATTGCTGCATTTTTTCCTTTTCCTGTACGCATATCATGTAAAAACGTCACTAATATATGTACGCAGTTAGCAATAGCAACCGTTAATATTATAGTTGGTGCTGACATTGATGGTGGCGTTAAAGGAAAACCAATCGAGCCGCCTATTCCCATTGCCGCCATAATTGAAAAGATAATAATCAAAAATGTGGTTGCCGTACCAGGCAGCAATCGCATAAAGAGTAAATACCACGCGAATGGTAAAAAACCTACTATTATATTAGCGGGTGTGACTAAATCTTCGGGAACTAATTGATTGCCACCTTTAAAATAACTCACCATGATAAAAATTATTCCGCCTAAGGCAGCAAATAATACAACTAAGCTATACCAAGGTTTTGATAAATCCCGTATTAATAAGCCTAGAATAATAATCATTAGTACAAAACTTGGCAGCACTAATGATTGCATATCCTGCTGCGATGCTTCTGAAAATGCATTGTTCATTAATACCATGCCATTTAGGCGTACTTCTACATTAGGATAACGTTTATTAAAATCACGCATTATTTCACGTGCTTTAGCAACAACGGCTGGTACTTCTTTTGTTTCATCTTTTCCTGGTAACTGAATCGTTGCATTCACTCCAGTAACCGCTGCGGTTTTTGATATTAATTTATTAATTAATAATGGCTCTTTCATTGCCACTTTTTTAATATTCGTTATCTCATCTACTGATAACGTTTCTGCATCTTCGACTAAATCTTTAACGATTAAGTCATCTTCTTCTGCCAATGTATGTTGAAAATTCGAAACTGAATCAACTCGAATTGAAAACGGTAGTTGCCACGCTTGCTTTGTTAATTCTTCAATAACAGAGAGCGTTTGCTTTGTAAAAACATCACCATCTTTCGGTGTAACGATAAACATAACGTTATCGTTTTTTGTGTACATACGCTCTAAAGCATCAAATGCTTTTAACTGTGGATTTTCTTCACTAAAAAATACACGATAGTCATTAGTAAATTTAAGATTTTTTCCGCCACTCGCTGCAAACATTACCACCATGATACTGGCGATAATAATGATCCAACGATAACGCAAAATCCATTGTCCGTAATTTGCTTCAAAATCTTTCATTTTATTATCCTTATATTGCGACTTACTTACATCGAATCTTAGTTTTGCTATATCTATCGGCTCTTAAGACCATCTAGCAACAAATCCACTAAATCACTAGCCATTACTTCAAACTGTTCTTTAGTAAAAAGTGGTAAAAATATCGGAACTTCAAATAGCGTCAAGCTGCTATAAATGGTTCTAGATGTCTTTTCAATATCGGCCACACTGAACTCGCCAGATTCATTACCTTGCTTAAGAATCTCAGCAATCAATTCACACTGACTACCAATTTTTGACAAAATAACCTCTTTTCTTTCACGGGTAACAATCGCAATCAGTTCATTTACTTTGGGTTCATTAGCGGCTCGCTCGTGAGTATACCGAATGTCTTCAAGTACAAAGGCGCGTAACTTATCACTTGCCGTCAAGCCTTCTTTCTCAACCACCACACTCAAACACACACACAACTCGCCCATACAGCGTTCCGCACAGGCTGCAGCAATATCTTGTTTATTACGAAAGAAGCGGTATAAGTTGGCAGCTGACATACTCAAATCATCTGCAATTTCAGCCATGGTGGTTTTGTTATAGCCATACTCCCTAAATCGCTGCTCGGCCATTTCAATAATTTCAGAACGTTTTAACTTGGATTTACTTAATTTTGTTTTACTTTGCGACATAAATTGTAGTTTTAGCAGCCTTTTTGTGAATATTCAATAAAATATTCATTATTTACAAATAACCCTTGAATATTAGTGTTTACTAATATAAGATCACTCCACTTTTACATTCAACTTTTAGGGTTCATGCCATGCAAGTGTTAGTTCAAGAAATTCAACCATCTGAACTGGATCATACTAATGATGAGTATCAAATTTTTGATGTTCGAGAAATCCCTGAAATTGCAGCAGGAAAAATTGAAACCGCACATGCAATGCCAATGGCTAGCATTCCGATGCGCTTATCAGAATTTAACTCGGATAAAAAAATTGTTCTAGTTTGCCGAAGTGGCGCGCGCTCAGCGCAAGTCTGTATGTTCTTGCAACAAAATGGCTTTGATAATGTTTACAATCTACGTGGCGGAATGATCGGCTGGCTTCGCGCTGATAAACCTCTAGTTGCAAGCTAGTTGGTGCGTACGGTTTCTACCAACCACCACGCAAGTGTCGAGTAATTTCTTTTAAGCCGTCAATACCTTCCAGCATAACTTCGACCGGCGCACGGTTATCAAATGAGTAACTTGGTGTCGTCACCCAAAAATCTGCCAAGGTTCTATTTCCCGGAAAAGCTAAATTCAAAGCCTTACTAATAGAAATAATTTCTACAGCACGCTGCATAAAATCACTTTCATCAGGAAACGCCTTACCGTTTTTAATTTTTGTTAATTCACGGCCTTTAGTACTTCCATCTAACCCAACCAACACAACTTGAATATCTGTACCTAGCTTCCAATCATTCAATATTTGAAAAATACTTTGAAGTAAATCTTTGCGTTCATCAGGGTTATCATATGCTGCCATTTTATTTTACTTCTTTATCTTAAATTATATAAATTACGGATTATTTATTATATTTTTTTATTCGTGGGTACTTTTGTAATTCCAGATATCCACATCCTTACCTTGTTCTTGAAAATGTTCTGCATGTGCAGATAAATAGCGTTGGAAACTAGGTTGTTTTTTATACTCGCCATCTAAGACATACGAAAACATACCCTGAGTGTGAAATACCTTAAAAAAAGCTTCAGATCGAATAATTTCTTTACCTTTTTCATTAAAAATAATTAATGTTGGTGCATATTTAACATCAAGAGACTTCGCCCAGGATTTTGCAGTTGTTCGAGTACCTTCTGGTGTTATCAAAAATGTTCTATTCGACCACATATCGAGTTGCACGGTATCGAATTTTTTAATTATTTTACGGGTAAGTTTATCGGTTAACACTTTCTTATGCAGTGTATCACAACTAGGACAGTGCTTTTGCTCAAAAAATACCGCAAATGGCTTATTACGTTTACCATTTGTTAAGGATAAATTTAAGGGTTCTTTCATAAAGAAATCTTCTTTATTTAAACCGCCAGATTTACCAGGCGGAAGATTTGCTTTTACGTAAGCGCGGTATGACATTTTCTTTTCTTGTCGTTTTACAACGAAATCTAAAGCAATATTAAAACGACGTGGTGGTATGTAACCATTTAATCTTAATATTATTTTTCCTTGCTCATCAAAAAATAATACTGTTGGAGTAAACTGCACTTTTAATTTTTCAGAAATTGTTTTCTCAGTATAACTTTTACCATCAGTAAAAGTTACTTCACGGTCACCCCACATATTTAAAGCAATCGAATCAAGATTTTTCCGTACCTTCTGCTCAATATTTTTTTGTGAAAGATTCCGCTCCACAAATGCATTACAATAAGGACAACCCGGCTGGGTAAAAACAATCATTAGACGTTTATCTTCTTTTGCCGCATCCTTAATGTCTTCATTAAAATCCAAAAAGCCTTCTTTGAACCAGGCAGGATACTCTGTTTCCATTACGCCACTAAACTTACCTTTTTCTTCCACAGATGCGAATGTTAAATTCAAAGCTAACAAAAAAGTTACAACAACTAGTGTTATTTTATAGAAATGTTTCATCGGATTCCCTATTCATCAAGTTCAAATTTTAACGTAAAAAATACTCAATATTAGTCTCTATATTGAGTATTTTGTTTCAATTTAACAAGTAAATTTTCACCTATAGTAACATTGCTTACTAATGCGGATATCCTCATAATACGGCAATGATTAACAAGCCCTATTCAGAAGCCTGCGAACAAAATAAAGAGCCTATCCTAAGCGTTATTAAACAATGGTTTACAGAGGAAAATTCGACTGTACTCGAAATTGGCAGCGGCACAGGGCAACATGCGGCTTACTTTCCTGCTTTTTTACCCAATGTTCATTGGCAGCCTTCAGATGTCAGCACAAATATAGACACGATTGAAGCGTGGCGTTTGGATGCTAATTTAGCAAATGTTTATACAGCAAAAACCCTAGATGTTGCGCAATCAACGTGGCCAATACAATCGGCCGATTACATTTTTTCAGCTAATAGCGTTCATATTATGTCTTGGGCACATGTTGAAAGTATGTTTGCAGGAATACGAAAAATACTAAAGCCCAATGGTATATTTTGTCTTTATGGCCCCTTTAATTATAAGGGTGAATATACGAGTCCTTCCAATGCTCAGTTTGAACAATGGCTAAAATCACGTGATATAAATAGTGGTATTCGAGATTTTGAAGCACTTTGTGATCTTGCCACATCTAGCTCCATACAAGGCTCACCACTTACGTTAGTTAGTGACCATCAAATGCCTGCCAATAACCAAATTCTGGTTTTCAAAAGCCAAGCATAAGATCTAAATCACTCTATACTTAATAATATGACAGCAAAATATTCCTCAACCGCAAATCAATTAGACCCATTTTACGAAAGCTTTAAAGGCAGCTTCACAAGCTGTATGCGATGGGATGATTTATCGAGACTTTGGGAAACGCTAAAACAATGCTCGAATCAACCTTGGTATATTTATGCCATTGGTGAAGCGCTGCCTGAGAATCCATCGAGCTCTGATGAATTACTTTTATTTATCTCTGAAATTGATACCTTATTACGAAAAGAACATGAAGAAGATTATTGCGGTATTGTTTATGCAGATGATAAAACCTCGCCTAGTTTTATAAAAATTTATGACCCAAACAATCTAGGAGTAAGTTGTGGTTTTAGCGATAACCCACCACTCCCCGCTTGGATAATTTCTTTAATTCCACCTAAACCTTTAGAAGATAAAAGCGTTTTAACACAACAAAGAAAACGTTGGTGGCAGCGACTTTGGAATAAATAATTACTTAATTAATTTCGTACTATATTTTAAATTACTTTTTTGTTTTTTTGTTTTTAAACCGATTTTATCCTGAAAATTTTCCCGCATTATTTTTGAATTTATGTTATCTAAACAAAATATACCAATGGCATTTTCATATACAGGTATCGTGATACGTAATATTGTTTTAAATTGATTAGTTATTTTTTTATAAGCAAGCATAGCGCTGTTTTTTAACTCATTATTCGATCCAAAATTTATCGCAATAATTCCGGTTGAATTTAAATGCTTTAATAATGTTTCTGCCCACTGTTTATTCACTTTAATGACGCGGTCAGCAACACCTTCTTGATGACCAAATAAATCATCAATTATTAAATCAAATTTTTCACCCTTATAAGTCGTTAACCAGTCGATGGCATCTGCCTCAACAAGCTCAAACGATTTATGTTTTAAACCAAAATATTTTTTAGCGACTGTCAGATGTACTGGGTTTAATTCAATCCCAGTTATGCATTGAGGTGAAATATATTTTTGAATTTGTTTTAAGACCGTGCCACCACCCACACCAAGCACAAGTACTCGCTGTAGTTTGTCTTCAGTAAAAGCAAAGGCAGGCAATGTTAATAAATCCCATACCCCACCTTGCAGTGGGCTATTTGGATTATATTGGCTATGAAAAACTTTATTCGTATATAAACGCCGTGTCGCCCCAGCAGAACGAACTTCGTAATTATCGTTAGCTACCTTTTTAGTCCATTCAATAGCCATAATAGAAAAAATTTCACTGGTAACGTGAGCTTAGAGAGCAAGGCATAAATTCAACGAAAAAACGGAGTTTACATTAGTAAATGAGTATTTTGAGTTGGATTTATAACGCCGCTATCTGAGCTCAGGTTATCAGTGATGGTGTCCGTCTGGGCCGTGTACATGCCCATGTTCTATCTCTTCGGCACTAGCATCTTTAATATCAACGACAGAAATATCAAAATTAAGATTCACACCGGCAAGAGGGTGATTTCCATCAATGGTTATATCATCACCTTCAATTGCAGCGACAGTAATCATAATGGGGTGCCCATCAGGGCCTTCGGCATGAAACTGTGTACCGACTTCAAGTTCAGCTTCTGTTTCGAACATTTCTCTGCCAACAACTTGAACCATTTCGTCATTGCGGTCACCATAACCTTCTTCTGGAGATACTTTTACGTTGAACTTATCGCCAACCGCTTTACCCGTTAAAGCATTTTCTAAACCGATTACGATATTATCTGCACCATGCAAATAAGCAAAACTACCATCGTCTGATTTATCGAGAACTTCACCATCATCGGTGGTGAGTGTGTAATTAATTGCTACAATTTTTTTATCTTCGATTTGCATGTTTATCTAATCCTGTCACAAAAGTCATATTTATGGGCTATTTTACCATGTTTAACGACTTTCTTGCATCGAATATAAGATATTTATTAACTATGCTTTAGTTAAAGTAACTATGTACTGATTCTCAAACAATATAAACCGCCGACCAATAAATAGCCAAACGATTGATATTCTTTCACATAAAAAAGCCGCTTTTAAAGCGGCTTTTTTATTTCGATTAAAATAATATCTTAATCATCATCATTGCCATGATGACCTAAGTTATACACTTTTAAATCTTTGGCAGCTTTAATTTTACCTTTATAACCCTGTGCACGAATAATATCTTTTATTTCATGGAGTCGAGGGCTGGTAACTGGCGTTAAATGTGATAGTACTAACTTTTTAACTTGCGCCTCTTTTGCTACACCACCGATAAGTGAAGGTTGTGTGTGCAAAATATGGAACAAAGGATTAGCCGGTGCGTCACCCATTTCCATTACTGCTGTATCGTAAATCAAAATATCCGCACCTTGAGAAAGTTGAGCCATATTACCTTGACCCACTTTAGCTGGGCCTCGACCTTTTGTGCCTGTATCGCCTGAGTAAACAATACTATGACCTTTGTATTCAATTCTAAACGCAACATTTGGCACCGGACCATGGTCAACCGCAATGGCTTTTATAACCAACCCATCATCTGTTGATAAAACGGTTTCTTGTTGAGCAAATGGAACACGTGAAGAGAAGTCATTAACGGTATAGGCAAACTTACTCACTGGACCACCGGGTCCCATTGGACCATCATCATCACTAATACCGGCAACAAAGGCCGTTAGGTAGCGCTCATCACCACCTTGTAGTATTGAAAAATGTCCATGTACATAATTTTCAGTTGCAGGATAAACGAATGCACCATTAGGATATTTTACACCTGGCACGGTATCGGGCAATGCTGAAGACTTAGGACCATAAATACGAATTGGTGCGGTACGACCAGGAAGAGTAATGCCGCTTTGTGCTGCTTTTTGGCGTGCTAAATTGTTATGAAAATAAATAGTTTTCATAATCGGCGTTAAGTCACCGGTATGATCCGCATGCAAATGGGTTAATAAGACAATATCTAAATCTTTAATATTCATTCCACTCTGCGCTAAACGCTGATAAGTACCACCACCAGCATCCATTAAAATACGTGGTTTACCGTCGGTGAAAATCATATAACCGGCACTGGCTCTGCCTTCAGCGGTTGCGACCGGTCCACCGGAGCCTAAAACCATAACGGATAATTCGCCTTTAACTTTTTTAACCGCTGGTTTTTTATCCGCATAACTTGCCGTCGCAATAGCTAGGCCAGCAACAACAGTAAATAACCCCTTCACTAATTTATTTTTTTGAATCATTACTCTTCCTTAATCATTATATTTTATCGGTGAGATAACTTCTAAATGCCGTTATACCGCACGTAATAAAAGCTAACTTGTTGAATTATATTTAATTATTATTATTTTATTTTTATAATATTACTTTATGTTTTAGCACTTTTTTTACTGCGTGGATGTGCCTTATCGTACACTTCAGCTAAATGTTGGAAGTCTAAATGAGTATAAATTTGCGTTGTTGAGATATCGCTGTGGCCTAATAATTCTTGTACTGCACGTAAATCGCCACTCGATTCTAAGATATGGCTAGCAAATGAATGCCGCAACATATGCGGGTGTACATGCAGATCGATACCTTGTTTAATTGCCCAATCGCTCATACGCTTTTGAATTGTGCGCGGTGAAATACGTTTACCTTGCTGACCAATAAACAAAGCTTGCTCTGAACCCTTGGTTATTTTTAAACCTTCGCGATGTGATAACCATAAAGCCAATGCCTTTTTTGCTTGCTTACCAACGGGAATGTCCCGCTGTTTGTTACCTTTACCGACAACACGAACTTTACTGGCTGCACTTTGGTAGTCGTTTAAATTTAACTCAACAAGTTCTGATAAACGTAAACCCGCTGAATAAAATAATTCTAGAATGGCTTTATCACGAATGGCATAGGCATCATCATTTGTATTAATTTCCATTAAACGGTTAGCTTGATCGACATCCAAAACATTAGGCAGGTGTCGGCCACTGCGTGGAGCGCTAATTCCTGTTGCTGGATTTTTTTTAATAATATTAAGTTTTAATAAATAATTAAAGAACGAACGAATCGATGACAAATTACGTTGCAAACTCGAAGCAGCTAAACCTTGTTGATGTCTCTTGCTAATATATTGTCGGATGTGGGCGCCGAGAATGTCAGACCAGTCCTGAATTTCATCTACATAAACTGTTTCGCAATATTCAGCAAAGACATTTAAGTCGCGTTGATAATTTGAAAGAGTATGTTTAGAGAGTCGACGTTGATATTGAAGTTCATCGAGGTAGAGTTGAATTTTATCTCGAAAAATAAGCGACATTATTAATAGTTATTGTTTGTTTCTCTTCACATGCCGTTCAACTACACGTGATAAGACTTGGCTTAAGTGACTTAAGAATAAAGTCCCCATGTCTGCTCGAAAGCGATTTTTATCAGTACTGCCAATGGCAAGAAGTCCGATACAATCACTCGTTTTATCCTTTATTAAGGGTATCAGTGCGACTGAACGAATTTGCTCACAATCACCACTAAACAATAATTCTAGTTGGTCGATAGGTAGGCGCCCGCAAACAGGCATGCGCTTATCGATAACATTGCCAAACGTATTCACATACGCCTCATCCCATTTTTTTGCTTCGACAATATCATCTTCAGATAACTCTTTAGAACTAATATTGGCACTTTTAAGAATACGAATTGATACTTGGTGTGCATCAAAATCTTTAACTAAACGTTGTTGTACAAATTCTACAACTTGCCCAAAGGATTGAGTATCGAGTAAGGCTAAAATTAAGGCATTGAAACGTCGGCTTAATTGTTCATTTTTATCAGCAACATCAATGAGAGTATGAAGCTTAGAGCGCGCATCATTTTTTTGTTCACGTAAAATGGAAACTTGTCGTTCAATAAGCGATACCGCTGACCCACTGTCATGCCCGATATTCATTTCAGTGAGTACATTTGGGCGTTTCTCAAAAAAATTGGGATTATTTAATAAATACTGAACAATATCTTGCTCAGATATCTTATCCAACATCTTGTTTGATTTTTCCGCTATGTTTTTATTTTTTTGAGCAGTCATGAAAGGCACGTCCTCGGAGTATGAGCTAACCGTTTATATTAACAGCGTATAGATAAAATTACTTTTTTGCAATGTTACAACAATACCTTATAACGATATTTGGCCATCATAAACAAATACCGCATCACCAATTAAGAAGACGCTCGCACCTTCTTTATGAAGAATTTGTAACCTGCCACCGGGAAGCTGTACTTGTACATCTTCGCCAGCTAATCCCCATTGCTGTGCAATAGCAACAGCGGCACATGCACCCGTACCACACGCTTGTGTTTCACCCACACCACGCTCAAATACACGAAGCTTAATATGCTGTCTATCCACAACCTGCATAAAGCCTACATTTACTCGATTTGGAAATACAGCATGGGATTCTAGAACAGGCCCCAACGTATTTAGCTGACAATTTTGTATATCATCAACCAAAAGCACGGCATGTGGGTTGCCCATTGAAACAGCACCAAATTCTATTTTATTTGCATTAATCGTTAAGCCATATTTATTCGCAGCGCCACAATCTAAGTTATCCGTTACCATAGGTAGTGATGACGGTTCGAAATTTGGCAAACCCATATCAACAGTAACGTTCTCGCTAGCATCAATCAGCAGCTCAATAATACCGTTCTGTGTTTCTACACGAATTTTATTTTTATCCGTTAAGCCTTTATCTCTAACAAACCGAGCAAAACAGCGTGCGCCATTGCCACATTGCTCAACTTCACCACCGTCAGAATTAAATATTCGATATCGAAAATCGATATCACTTAATGCTGTTTTTTCAACAAGCAATAATTGATCGCAGCCCACACCAAAATGACGATCGGCTATAAAACGAATCTGCTCTATTGATAAATTAATCGTTTGTGAAATAGCATCAATAACAACAAAGTCATTACCGAGGCCGTGCATTTTTGAAAACTGAATGTTCATTTAATTAATTCTGTCTACTCGGGTAACAACGTTTCACTTGCGAATAAATCTTTTACTTTTTCGCGTTCGCGTACAACATGCACAGCCGCGCCATCAACCATAATTTCTGCGGCACGTTCACGTGTATTATAGTTTGAACTCATCGTAAAACCATACGCACCCGATGATCGTACCGCCAAATAATCACCTTCACTAATGCTTAAGCGACGATCCTTCCCTAAAAAGTCACCTGTTTCACAAACCGGTCCAACAATGTCATAGTTTTTTTCTTTTACACCATTATCAGGTTTTTCAAGTAACGGAATAATTTTTTGCCACGCAGAATAAAGCGCTGGACGCATTAAATCGTTCATTGCAGCATCAACAATTGCAAAACTTTTTGTATCATTATCTTTTATATATTCTACTTTAGTGGCTAACAGCCCCGCATTACCGGCAATTGCACGACCAGGCTCAATGAGTAATTTAAATTTTCGCGCACCTAAAACATCTGCAACCGCTTTTGCATAATCGGCAGGCAATGGAGGTTGCTCATCATCGTATTGAATGCCTAAGCCACCACCTAAATCAATGTGGTGTAAATGAATGTTTTTCGATTCAAGTTTTTCAATTAATAGTAATACTCTTTTCAGCGCATCAACAAAAGGCGAAAGCTCGGTTAACTGTGAACCTATATGGCAATCCACACCTTGCACATTAATATTAGAAAGACTTGCCGCATGAACATAAACGGCTTCTGCTTTTTCAATGGCTATGCCAAATTTATTATCTTTTAACCCCGTTGATATATAAGGGTGAGTTTTAGCATCGACATCCGGATTCACTCGCAGCGAGACCGGTGCTTGTACATTCATATCTTTAGCAACCTTGTTTAACACAACAAGCTCACTTTCAGATTCAACATTAAAACAATATATACCTAACTCTAACGCACGACGCATTTCATCCGCACGTTTACCTACACCTGAGAAAACAATTTTAGCTGGTTCACCACCTGCTGCGATCACGCGTTCTAACTCGCCGACTGAAACAATATCAAAACCTGAACCAAGTCGAGCTAACACATTTAACACAGCCAAATTCGAATTAGCTTTTACTGCATAACAAACCATATGGTCATGCACTGCAAGTGCCTCATCAAAGGCATTCCAATGTCGCTCAAAGGTTGCACGCGAATAAATATAACAAGGCGTACCATGTTGCTTTACGATATCTGCCACTGAAACATTTTCTACGTTAAGTTGGCCATCTTTATATTGAAAATAATCCATGTTAATTTCTACTTTTCTTTCTTTACTGGTTGTGCATCGGTTGTTGCTTTATTTACTGGCTCCGCAGCGACAGCGGGTACATCCTCTTTCGATAAATAAAGAGGGCCTTTTTTACCACACGACACGCTTATGGAGCCGATAACTACGACAAATATAAGGCCTAGATTTAACCTTTTAAATAACCACACTTTCATTACTTTTGCCTGTTTCCGCTACTAAAACACGGTTAAATTGTTATTAAATTCAAAACTGAAGTATACCGTGTCAGCCTATAAATCACACACTTTTAAAACCCTTTTACTCTTACCCACACAAGCACTAAACTTAAACTTATGCGAATTCAAACCAACATTTTTTTATGGGGATTTTTTGCCTTTGTGGTACCCTTAACGACACTAGCATTAGTTGCCACTTACTATAGCCAGGCAAATTATCTGGAAGATGTTAAAAAGAATACTCAGCAAAACTTGAACTCTCTCTCGGCTGAAATTGCACGCCGCTTATCCGCTGATCGCGCCCTTACTTTTGGCCTGTCTCAAGCTCCGATCATACAAGACTTTTTACCGATTCTTGAAAGTATTGACCAACAAACCGTACCCGTCTACTTTAAACGCCAAATTGAATACGTGAATCAATTTTTTGAAGGCTTCCAAACCATCATTCCCAGTGCTTTTATTATTCGAATTTTAGATAGTCACGGCAATACCATTATAAAAGTTAGCCAAAATCAGCGCAGCCAACCCGTATATGACAGCTTGCAAGGTGTATCTTACGTAGAACAAGAATTAAATAATGCCTCATTTATAAAGACCTTACGCTCAATGCCTAAGGGCGATGTTAGCTCAGTTGTTTTACCTCATAACAATACCCAAGCGAATTTAGTTAACCACTTCAGTTTACTTGATAATGTCATTCCACTTTATAATCAGGACAAATGGGTTGGTGCATTGAGCCTAACGATTATTGGTGAAGATATTGATAAAATACTTAATCATGCTATTCGCCCATTGTCCGGAAAAATTTTTATCGTTGAAGTCAACCCCGACCATAAAAACCGACATGGTTTAATTTTATATGATGATGAGCAAAAATTATTATTTGCGCATACGCGCACCAATCCAAAATATTTACAAAATACAGAATTTAAATCCTTACTTGAAACTATAACGGATACTGAGCAATCTGTTTATAGCTCAAGTAAAATGGATAGCACTCTTCACTTTGTTGAATTTACGCCATACCCGAACCAATTTATAAATTGGATCGTTGCACTTAATATTCCAAATACATTGATTAATCAGCCTTACACTAAAATCCGTACATCAATCTGGTTAGTTGCGGCAATTACTTTATTAATTGGTTTGCTGTTAACTCAAATAGGAGCAAAGCGCGTTACTCGAGCACTATCGGCATTAGTTTCTAACTTTAAACGTTATGCACAGGGCGACCACCTGCAGATTGCAATAACAGAACATTGTGTTGATGAAATTAAAGACTTAGGCAATGCCTTTAACGATATGACAAGCACCTTAAATACCGCTCACCAAGAACGTGATAAAGCTCAACAGATGATGTTGCAAAGTAGCAAACTTGCAAGCATCGGACAAATGGCGGCAGGCATTGGTCATGAAATTAATAATCCTTTAAATAATATTTTGTCCTACGCTAAACTGGCTGTGCGCAATATTGAAGCTAACGCCAATAATTTTGATGTAACAAAAAAAGAGGCTCTTCTTGCCGATTTACAGTCACTACGAGAAGAAACATTACGTGCCTCAGAAATTGTAAAAGGTATTATGAATTTTGCACGCCAAGTACCGCCACACTTTACCGAATTCGATATAGTTACCTGGCTAAATAATAGTCTATCTCTAGTAGCTCAAGCCGCAAACGAAAAAAAATTAGATATTATTGCAAACTTAAATCTACCAGAAAGTTCTACGATAAAAGGCGATCGAGGCCAACTACAACAAGTGCTTATTAATTTGCTGCTCAATGCTATTCAGGCATCTAAACCAAATGAAAAAATAACGATTAGCGCACAGTTATTACCCTTTCAACTAGAAATAACTATTTCAGATAATGGCTCAGGTATTGATGAAGAAAATTTATCGCGAATATTTGACCCGTTTTTTACCACCAAACAACAAACACAAGGTACAGGTTTAGGTTTATCGATTAGTTTAGGAATAATTCAAGATCATCAAGGTCAGCTCGACATACGAAATAAAAAAGACAATCACGGTGTGATTGCAACAATTAAACTCCCACTTATTATTACTGATGCAATTGAGAGCTAAATTACCGGCTTTGTACATTTAGATATATACTGAAGATTATGACAACTAACATTTATTTTATTGATGATGATCCTAAAACCGGCCAACTCATGCAACGCTTTTGCATTGAAGCCAAAATTGAATGCACTGTTTTCCAAAATCCAACTGAAGCCTTACTATCGTTTGAAAAAAATTCAAACAATGTTGATCTAATTGTTAGCGACTTACAAATGCCTGAAATGTCTGGCATAGAATTACTTACCGCTGTACGTAGTATTGATAAAAACACGCCATTTATTATTTTAACAGGTTACGCCAATGTTGATAACGCAATAGAGGCTTTACGATTAGGCGCAAACGATTTTCTCAAGAAACCATTCGATATGGATGAGTTGCTTATTCTAATAGAAAAAACACTACAACATCGCGCACTTGAAGTTGAAAATAGCTTACTTAAACAACAATTAAAACAGAAACAAGTTATAGAAGGTTTAATTGGTCAATCAAAATCAATGGATGAGATTGCATCAGTTATAAAAAAAATTGCAGATATCCGTTGCCACGTTATTATTGAAGGCGAATCGGGTACGGGTAAAGAACTCGCTGCACGAGCAATACATACAGAAAGTAAATTCGCCGATAAACCGTATGTGGTTATCGATTGTGGTGCATTAACGGATACGTTACTTGAAAGCGAACTGTTCGGTCATGAAAAAGGGGCTTTTACGGGCGCCACAACAGCTAAGAAAGGTTTACTCGAAACTGCAAAAGGCGGCACCGTTTTCTTAGATGAAATTGGTAATATTTCAGATGCGATGCAAGCAAAACTTTTACGTGTCATTCAAGAAAACCAAGTAACGCGTGTTGGTGGTTTAAAACCAATTAATATTGATGTACGTTTTATTGTTGCAACCAATAGAAATTTAGAAGATCTTGTTCAATCTAAAGTATTTCGCGATGATCTCTATCATCGATTAAATGTTATTAAACTCACCATGCCCAGTTTGCGAGATAGAAAAGACGATATTCCAACCTTATTGCAGCACTTTATAGATATGTACAGTAGTCGTTATCACCGCGATATTCATGGCTTCGATACCGCGTCTATGCAAAAATTAATTTCATATTCCTGGCCGGGTAATGTCCGTGAATTACAAAATCTTGTAGAACGCAGTATTGCATTAGCCGATACACCCATTATGCATATACAAACGCTAAATGAACGCAATGATGTTGAAGAGCTCGATGAAGATCTACCTACTCTAGCCGAACTGGAACAACGTTATATATTGAGAGTACTTGAACATTTTGATAATAGTAAGGATTTGACGGCAGAAGCTTTAGGCATTAACAAATCTACGTTGTGGCGTAAACTTAAAAGTATTACCGAAGACTAATTCGGAATCTCACTCGCTTCATCAATCCCTTCAAGAATGACTATTTCTAAGTTTACTCACAAGGCTTATAACAAATAAAGAATGTATAACGAATATACAAATTTTTTATATATCACATTAGCGACTATTAATATTTCAACTTTAACAGATTACTCTCGGTGATTTGATAAATATATGTTAACTTTTATTTCCGCGCTTGCACACCGTAGTTAACAGGATGCCATTAAGGGTATAATCGTTTCCATCAATAAATAAAATTAAGTGGGGGAAATTATGGAATTTCTAACAACCAGCTACTATGGCAATACCATTCAACAGTGGCTTATATCATTAAGTATTATTCTTTTCGTCATTATACTAGGTAAAGCTGTTTACTGGACTTTTTCAAAAATTATCAAGGCGTTTACTAGCAAAACAAAAACAAAGCTTGACGACATTATTGTCGACCTCGTTGAAGAACCTATAGTATTTATGCTGATAGCTGCAGGCATCTGGTTTGCACTTACTTTATTAACCTTACCGCCCGCATTCTCCAGCGCTATCAGTAACGCACTTCATATTATCTTAGCAATACTCATTGGTTGGCTGTTAGTACGTTTATTTGATGCCTTTTATGAAGGTGTATTACTGCCTTGGTCTGCAAGCACAGAAAATGATCTAGACGATCAATTAATGCCTATCTTACGCAAAGGCGCTCGCATGATTATATGGGTGATGGCTATCGTTATTGGCCTCAACAATGCCGGATACAATGTCGGCGCAATACTGGCTGGACTAGGTATCGGTGGTTTAGCCCTTGCAATGGCGGCTAAAGATACCGTATCAAATATTTTTGGAGGCTTTACTATCTTTGCTGATCAACCCTTTAGAATTAATGACCGTGTAAAAATAGATGGTTATGACGGTACGATTATAGAAATTGGTATGCGTAGTACTCGGTTGCGTACCCTAGAAGGGCGCGTTGTGACTATTCCAAACTCTACATTTACAGACGCACCGGTAGAAAATGTATCGCGAGAACCATCGCGTAAAGTCGTTTTAAACTTAGGTTTAACATACGACACAACTGCCGAACAAATGCAGCAGGCGATGGATTTATTAAAGTCTATCGTTGATGCTAACCCAAATACAGAAGAAAAAGTGGTGTTATCGTTTAATGCCTTTGGTGATTTTGCAATGAATATTATGTGTGCTTATTACATAAAAGGCGGTGCTGATATTGCCGGTACCCAAACGCAAACAAACCTGGAAATACTAAAACAGTTTAATGCAAATAATCTTGAGTTCGCATTTCCAACACAAACAATTTATAACATTTCTTCCCAGCAGGCCTAAAATATAGAAAATACATGTATCGGTGGCAATAACAACACGCAGATTAATTTAAATCTGCGGATGGCAAATCGTCACGGCTTAATCGCTGGGGCAACCGGTACCGGCAAAACTGTTAGCCTGCAAGTGATGGCAGAAATCTTTTCACGCAATGGTGTTCCGGTTTTTTTGGCCGACGTAAAAGGGGATCTGTCTGGCCTTGCTGAAGCTGGCAGTATGAATAAACATATCCAAAAACGCATAGACGTTATAGGTTTGAGCAGCTACAACAATGAAGCCAATCCATTATTATTCTGGGATATTTTTGCCAACAATGGGCACCCCGTTCGCACCACAATATCGGACATTGGGCCACTCGTTCTATCTAATTTATTAGAGCTTAATGACACACAAATGGGTATGCTATACAGCACCTTTGACTTTGCCGATGATAACGGATTGCTATTACTCGATTTAAAAGACCTACGTAGTTTATTAAATTGGATGAGTGAAAACCGAAAAGAGTTAAGCTCAGAGTACGGTAATATAGCAAGCGCCAGTATAGGTGCTATACAACGAAAGTTATTAATATTGGAAGAACAAGGTGCCGAACATTTTTTTGGTGAACCTGCGTTAAACCTTAACGATTTAATGATCAGTGATTTTAGTGGCCGAGGCGTCATTAGCGTATTAGATGTCACGCGATTAATGTCCAAATCACCACGTTTGTACGCGACTTTTTTATTGTGGTTATTGTCTGAATTATTTGAACAATTACCGGAAGTCGGTGATGCAGAAAAACCTAAGCTCGTTTTGTTTTTTGACGAAGCGCACTTATTGTTTGATGACGCGCCAAAAGCACTACTTGATAAAGTTGAGCAAGTCGTTCGTTTAATTCGCTCTAAAGGTGTCGGTGTATATTTTATTAGCCAAAATCCACTCGATATACCCGACGAAATACTTGGCCAACTTGGTACACGGGTGCAACATGCTCTGCGTGCATTTACACCGCGAGATCAAAAAGCGGTTAAGTCAGCGGCCGAAACTTTTCGTGCGAATAAAGATATTGATACTGTAAAAGTTATCACCGAGTTAGAAACTGGAGAAGCGCTGGTTTCCATCTTAGATGATAAAGGCAGCCCAACCCCTGTCGAGCGTGTACTTATTGTTCCGCCACACTCACGTATTGGGCCATTAAATCCACAAGAGAGGCAAACGGTACTCAACCGTTCACCACTAAAAGGACGCTACGATACCGCAATTGATCGACAGTCTGCACATGAAATACTCCAAAAACGCAGTGAAGATGAGCAACGTGCGCAGATCGCAGAAAAAACCGAACAAGAAAATAGTGACGTTAAGCAGAAATCAACACGCTCGCGTTCGCGACGTCAAGGTGTTGGTGAAGCCATGCTAAAAAGTGCAGCGCGATCGATAGGTAGCAGCTTAGGCCGTCGTATCATCCGGGGCATTCTTGGCTCTTTATTAGGTGGACGTTAATTTTAAAAAGCTATTTAGGATAGATTCAAAATTAATCGTGCAAATTGCAATTTTAATCGTGCAAATTGCATGATTAAACCCGTTTAAAAAACCTAAATAATACGTAACTCATTGTATTTATTAACTAAAAATACTTGGCCTAAACCCTGCAATATATACAATGTAATAACAAATAAACAACAAACGAGGAATTCATTATGCAACGTAGAACCTTTTTAAAAGGCAGCTTAGCAAGTAGCACAGTTGCTGTTGCAGTGGGCGCTGGTTTAATCAGTCCAAACACTGTACTCGCAGCATGGCCAAAAGATGCTTTTAGCGCTAAAAATATGCAAGATGCGCTAACTGCCGCTCATGGTAGTGCATCAACCA